>SXGR01145872.1_pt1 | contig 25711 bp, 19 predicted proteins | sample 3174711 | NCBI WGS metagenome assembly SXGR01 (sample SAMN11356860, study PRJNA531348) | freshwater metagenome | isolation source: freshwater sample F1-60 | place: China: Fuxian Lake, Yuxi | collected 2017-12-25
CTACGTGATCGATGTGGCGGAGGGAGACAAGATTCCACGCAAAGGCGGCCCGGCCATCCGCACCAGCGATTTGCTCATCATCAACAAGATCACCCTGGCGCCTTACGTCGGCGCTGATCTGGCCGTGATGGAACGTGACTCGAAGGCGATGCGAGGTACGCGACCGTTTCTGTTTTGTGATTTGAAATCGGAGCAAGGGCTCGGCGAAGTGACCGGATGGATCGAGCACAACTTTTTGTTTTCGTCGTCGGCCAATCCAAAGGCATAGAATGGCTGATGTGATTGACGCTCGCCCTCACCCCTGCCCTCCCCATGGACCGCGTAGCAGCGGACGTGAGTCCGCTCCAACTGATTTCGGGGAGGAGTTAGAGCCGACTCACGACGGCTGCCACGGTTCAGGGGTTGAATGCGCGAATCGTTCGGGCAATTCTCACCCCTCAGCAGAGGCAGTACCGCTCCCACCGTTTGGGCAAAACGGAGCGTCAGCATTGCAGGGAAGCCTCGAAATCACTTGCTCCCTTGATTCCTCCGGGAGGAGCTGTCTTTCGAGACAGGCATTCCATGCGCCGTTTCACATCAGCAAACCGTATTGTGACGGGCATGCTTTGAGCGTGCAGGTCATAAATCCCACGGCGGGTTTATTTGCGGGTGACAGGCTTCAAAGCATTGTGACAGTCGAGAGCGGCGCAACGCTTCGCATCACCAATCCCAGCGCAACGCGCGTTTACACGATGCCGGAGGGGCGGGGTGAAGTCCTGCAAACCTTCCATGTCGCTTCGGGTGCTACCCTTGTTTTCGTTCCGTCGATGCTCGTTCCGCAAAGGGACAGTTGTTTGCACCAGCGAACGCAATTGTTCGTTGAGTCGGGTGGGGAGTTGATCTACGTGGACAGTCTTGCTCCCGGGCGTGTTGCTTCCGGGGAAGTCGCTGCCTTTCGCGAATTGAGCATTGCCACGGAACTGTTCGAAGGAACCCGTTGGAATGCATGCGAGCGGTTTCGACTCGCGCAAGGTCAAGGTGCCGGTCTAAAGAGTGCGGCCGGTGGTTTCCGGCATGGCTACTATGCGTCCTGTTACATCGTCACTTCACGGCTGGATTCAAATCATGGATGTTGGGAAGCGCTGTCGGCTTTGCATACGGATGATGCGTGGGTGGGTGTCAGCCGACTGGCGGTTCGCGGATGGAGCGTTCGAATGTTGTGCCGCGACAGTCATCAACTTCGGGGAACCATCCGGTCCATGTTGGCAATTCTTGAAGCTCCGATCCCGGCATTGAGAGGGCTTGGACGATTTTTGCCCTGAGCTTGTGGTCTGGATTTGCGTGTGCCCCCCGGCCGTGGATCAGGAAAGCCGCTTGAGCAGATGCGTAAAGTAGGGGAGGAGCTGCTTCTTACGGGAAACAACGTTCTCCAATTCCCAGATGCCATCCTCCAGCTTGGGATAATCAATCTTGGAACGCAAATCCTCCGGACCCGCAACCAGCAGCAATGAAACCTGCGTGACAACGTCGGTCACCAGCAGCGCGGAGAAGTCGTAACTCTTTTGCCGGCGGTAGGCTTCGAGTGCCGTGACGACATCCTCTTTGCGTTTCCAGAATTGCTCGAAGCCGATTTCCTCGATTTGCGCCACACTGAAGGTCACCCCTTGCTCGGCGTATTCCTTGCAGTCGGATGTGATGGCTTGTGGAGTCGGTCGGGAGACAAGGACAGAGCCAGACGCAAAAAGGTTTTCAGTAAACTCGCGAGCATTTACCTCCGCCGCTTTTTCCAGGATGCCCAGGATTTCAGCGTCGCGCGCGGTGCTCGTCGGCGATGTCAGGTTCAGCGTGTCCGAGATCAATCCCGCGAGAAGCAACCCGGCGATATTCTTCGGTATCTCAATTCCATTACGCAGGAAACAATCGGCGACGATGGTGCTGGTGGAGCCAACCGGTTCGTTCCGGATGAAAATGGGGGTTGCCGTCTGGATCTGGACCCGGTGGTGATCCACGATCTCGATGATCTCAACCTGTTCAACACCGCTGACGGCCTGGGTAAGTTCATTGTGATCCACAAGGATCAGTTTGCGTTCCACTTTCTTTAGGAAATCAGACTTCGAGAGGATGCCTACGGTGCGGCGGTTTTGATCGAGCACAGGAAACGCCTGGAAGTTCGATGCAGCCGCCAGCGGTTCCGCGAGCGCAAGTGATTCGTCCTCGCGAAAGCTCAGGTAATGTTCGTGCAACATGTGCCTCACGGCGATTGAGGCGCGTGAAAGCATGGCCGTGGTGGCGGAGTCATGAGGCGAGGCAAGGAGGCAGACATCGTTCTGCCGGGCCAACTCAAGCGTCTCGGGGCTCACCGGAAGATCCCCCGTGACGACCAGGACGCGGACCCGGCGTTCGATGGCATTGTTTTGTATGTCTTCGCGATCTCCAACGACGACGACAAGCCGGCGTGGTTGCGCTGCCATCAGACGCTTGTCGAAGGACAGCACCGTCATTGCGCCGATCATGAGAATGAGGTCTTCTTCGCGATCACCATCGACCTCATGAAGAATGCGCGCACCCAGCGAATGAGCCAGGTTGTGAACCGATGCCAGAATCTTTCGAGTATCCGAGATGCGATTGGGCATCGGGAAGAAGAACTTGCTCATCTTGAACACGGAGATGAGCCCGCGGCACGTGCGGTCCAGATGCAGGACAGGGAGAACCCGGATGTTCTTTTCGTCGATGATGCGCAACGCGTCGGCAACCGTTGTTTCCGGGAGGACGCTGACGACATTGGATTGCATGACATCACGCACCTTGGGCGAGACATCGGCCACGAATCGGGGTGCGGGAGTCTTGAAGCGCGTGAGGACGTAATCAATCCGGTCATTCGTGTCACCGCAGCGGGCGGCGATGGCCTGGGGCATCCCCGTGCGGCGTTTGAACTCGGCGTAACCGATCGCCGAGCAGATTGCGTCGGTGTCGGGGTTGCGATGGCCGATGACAAGGACTTCGCTCATGCTCTCTTTCTTGATCGTGCGATTGTTTTCTCCGTTCCAGCCGACTTTGGCGGTGGAACGCGAGGCATTGATAGTCGTGCGACATAAGGTGCGCAACTGGGAAGCGGGCAACGCTGATTCTCGCTTAACGTTTGTTAACTAATAAAAGTAGAGAAGCGTCCATCATGGAGTTGAGCAGACCGCGGCTGTCAGTCTCGATTCAGGCACGGACAGGCTCCGCTACGGCCTCGCGCCCGAGTTCAGCATGGAAACCAATTTGAGCTCCAACGGAATCTTCACGGCGAAAGGGCCACTTGCTTCGTTCGATAGAATCGGTGTTTCGCTCCCTTGGTGTCTTTGTCGAGAAAGGCAGATGTGGGCATTCCGTCCTTCAGCTTGGTCACCGGCGTCCACGTTTGCAGGTCGGTAGATGCTTGAACCTCATAGCCCTTGTCGTCCGTCGTGGTCAGTAAAATCCGCATGCCTTCGTCAGACACGGAAGCCGACAGGAACGAAAGTGACAATGGAAACACATAGGCGCGTCCCGATCGGATTGGGGCGGAAGGCGCGGCTGCCACTCCGGTGCCCGAAACGATCGTTCTCAGCCGGCCACGTTGATCGAGTATTCCGGTGACCGATCCGCCAAACGCTTCACCGCTGGTCGGGGACTGAAACGTTTGAATCGGCTGACCCGTGGCCCCGTTGATCAAATGAACCCGCCGTTCGCCCAAGGAACCAATCGCCGGACGCCCGGAGCCGCTGATGAGCAGTTCTGCCGTGCCGTCCCCGGTGATGTCGGGCAAGCTGGCCACATTCCATCCGAAGAATCCGCGGACCTGCGGCTCGGGAGAAATCAAGGTTCGGAGCAGTCGTCCGTCAGCACCGCTGAAAAGGTAGGCACGGCCAGCGAGTTGAACCGCGCCCGGCGGTGAAGCCAGCGGAACCCCCACCAGCACGTCGGTCTTTCCATCGCCGTTGACATCGGCGACAGCCGCCACACTCCAACGATGCGGCGTGGTCACGGGCAGATCGGGCGGAATCAGCCGATGCAAGAGTTGGCCCGTTTGGGCAGACATGAGGTAGGCCGCTCCAGGCGATCCGGACTCGCCGTTGGAATTGCCGCTTCCCACCGCCACGTCCGCTCGCCCATCGCCGTCAACGTCGTCGAGCGACGCGAGGCCCACGCCAAAGAAATCACCAGCCCTTGGTTCGGGCGCGTTGAACGAAAGAATCAATTCACCGCTTGCAACATCGAAGACATGGACTTGTCCCGGCGAGCCCGAGGTGGTGCCGATCGCGCCGACGGCGATACGACCCGCTTTTCCCGTGATCGGATCGGGCAGATGAGCCAGGCCGTACCCGAATCGTGTGCCGCGCTGTGTCCGAGGAGGCGAAAGCGTCAGAAGACTTGTGCCCGACTTCGGATCGATCACGAACACCTGTCCGTACCCTGCACTCTGGAGATCGGGCCGGTCAGCAAAGGGCGCCCCGACCATGAGATCAGGGATGCCGTCGCCGTTCAGGTCAGGCCCTTGTTGGACATTGCTGCCGAATTGGCTCGTGTCTCCTCCCGCAGCGGGGTTTGGCGATTTTATCTGCTGAACCAAAGAAAAATCGCTCCCGTTGAAAATAAAAACAGCTCCATCCGAATTGTATCCAAACGAGGTGGCGGCCAGCTCACCAATGCCATCGCCGGTCACGTCGGCAATGCCCAGAACGTTCGCGCTGAAGTAGGCATCCGCCTGCCGTTCCGGTGACTGAAGTTCCGTCACGGCACCTCTGGCAGCCAACGAGCACAGGGCCGCGACCAGTGAGAGAATTTTCCCAAACAGAATCTCGCGCGATGCGCCCCAGAACTGGAGCGCCGGCTTTCCAGCCGCCGAGCCTGGGGGCGCCGGCGTCTCGCCGGCGGGTTGCTGTGGTGCCATTAGGAACACGCCGGCGAGACGCCAGCGCTCCCAGGTGAGGTTCATGGGCAGGAAACGTGTTTGCCAGAATTGGCGACTGATTAGGCTGCCTCTTTCCGTGTCAGTCCGAACTGTCGATATACTGGGATGCGTTGGAGAGTTCATGGTTTGCGATTTTTTGATGGCCTCGTTGCAGTGACTGCTTGATCGGTGGTGGGGCAGAGTCGGCGTTGAATGGTTGTGCCGACTCGCTCGAAAACCGCGCTACGGACACGCGGCGGCTTGGGTGTCGGTGTAACTTTGCGGGCAGTCGCATACGTTACCTGTCCGTGCCTCGTTTCGGCGGATCGTGATGGTGACATCCTCACCAAGGGTCGCGCTACCACTACACGGCGCCGCCCCGCCGCCGTAGCGCTGGAAGCTCCATACGGACCCCGCAGGAATGGTCACGACCAGTTCGGGACCTGGACTACCTGCGAGCAGCGGCCACTGGCCTGAGACGATGAATCCCGACACAAGGAACTGGCAGTTACTGGTCAGGAACAATGAAAACACCACCGGGTACCCTGGACCTGCGGACTTTGCTCCAAAGTCTAGAAGGATCTGTCGTCGAATCACTCCAGGTTCAGCAGGGTAGGCCAGGTTGCTGCCATAGGATAAGCTGTCGAATCCCAGTGCGGCCAAGTTCATAGTAGTCAAACGCTGGTGAAAACCAGTCCCGCCCAAGTCCCCCTCCCGGCATTGGTCCCATTCGGACAGGTCCGGATAAATCCGGCCTGTGTGATCCGGCACGGTAAACACAGGACCTGTCATGGAGAGTTCCACATGCTGCGTCGGTTGCGGCTTTCCAGCGGCTTCGGCTTGTGGGGTTGGAAACAGCATCGCCAAGGCGATAGCGACTGCGGCTCGTCTGACTGAAATAAGTAGTCGATGGGTGTTCATTGGAGGGGACTTTCTTTAGTAGTTGGTTCGATTTTGCACGGGCACTTCGATGTGCCCCGCAGATAAGAGCGGTTGAGCGAAGGAAAATCTTTCAACGATCTTTCTAAAAGTTTTTGAAAGAAATGCCTGGAATGATCCGCTAATATCCCTGAAACGATGCGCGACAAAGCTCCAGTGTCAGCACCCGAAGTGAATACCCGGCGCAGCCTGATCAGCCGGTTGCGCAACCTGGAGGACCGGGATAGCTGGCAGGATTTCTTCGACTCGTACTGGAAACTGATCTACAGCGTCGCGCGCAAGGCGGGGCTGACGGAATCGGAAGCCGAAGAAGTGGTGCAAGAGACGACGGCGACGGTGGCCAAGTGCATCCAGGAATACCAATACGACCGCAAAGTTTGCTCCTTCAAGAACTGGTTGCTGCACAAGACGCGCTGGCGGATCATCGACCAGGTGCGGAAGCGTCCGCCGGTTTTCATGGAACGTTTCGCACTGCCAACCGACACGAGCCACACGCCGGCCGTCGAGCGCATTCCCGATCCGGAGAGCCTCGAACTGGATGGCGTCTGGAACGAGGAGTGGCAGAGGAATCTCATCGATGCGGCGATGGAACGGGTCAAGCATCGGATCAAGCCGGAGCATTACCAGATTTTCTATCTCAGCGCGGTGAGGAAGCTCGGGCCACGGAAAGTGGCGCAGACGCTCGGAGTGAACGTGGCGCAGGTGTATATTGTGAAGCACCGCGTGGCTGCGCTGATCAAGAAGGAAGTCCAAGTTCTGGAGAACAGGCAATTTTGAATGAGACCGCTCCATGTGGAACCGTTTGCGGACCGCTCATGAAACGAGTTTATTTTGCTCTTAAGGATTGGCTGCGCGCTGTCTGTATTCAGGTCGTAGGTTGGGCGGTTTGCCGACGGGTGAACTTCATTACATACCGGATTGATTCGATCGTTCGAGGGCGCGGCGTCGAAAGAAAGTTGCGACAAAAACTCCGCAAGGGTTTTCGTCGTTTAGCTGATGCAACGAGCCGATGACTCGAACGATGTCACTGAAGATCACCAACACATCCGCAAGCACGGTCGTCCCCGCAAGCGGCGGCAACGGGACCAAGCCAACGCCCGTCGTTCCAGACCACGAGCTGATTCGTTGCATCGGTCAAGGCGGATACGGCGAAGTCTGGCTGGCGCGCAACGCACTTGGATCGTATCGCGCGGTGAAAGTCGTGTATCGGCTCTCGTTCAAAGACGAGCGCGTGTACGAACGGGAGTTTCACGGCATCCAGATGTTTGAACCGATCTCGCGCTCGAATGATGGTTTGCTCGACATCCTGCAAGCGGGCCGGAACGACGCTGCCGGGTATTACTACTACGTGATGGAGTTGGCGGATGATTCCAACGCGTCCGAGGACGAAGCAGGGAAGAGAGGACAAGGAGAAAGGGAGCAAGACCAGATCCCCTCTACTCCCTTTCCCTCTTTCTCCCCTGCAAACTACTGTGCCCGCACGCTCCAGCTCGATCTCCAGCGCCGCGGCCGTCTCCCGCCGTCCGAGTGCGTGCAGTTGGCCCTCAACCTAACGCTCGCTCTCGGCCATCTCCATCGGCACGGATTGATCCATCGCGACATCAAACCCGCGAACATCATCTTCGTGCACGGTATCCCCAAGCTGGCGGACATCGGTTTGGTGACGGCGTTTGACGAGACGTGTTCGTTTGTCGGCACGGAAGGCTTCATTGCACCGGAAGGCCCCACGTCGCCGCGCGCCGATCTCTTCAGTCTCGGCAAGGTGCTGTACGAAATCAGCACCGGGAAGGATCGAAAGGATTTTCCCGAACCGGCGACTGGTCTTGGCGAACAGGAAGATCAGGCGCTGAACGAACTCAACGCCGTTATTCTCAAAGCGTGCGCATCAGACCCGCAGCTACGCTACCAAACCTCCGAAGAGTTTCACGCAGACCTCGCGTTATTGCAGAGCGGCAAATCGGTTCGATGGAAGCGCGTGGTGGAACGGCGTCTGGACTTTGCAAGAAAGACGCTCGCAGTGGTAGGAGTCATCGCGGTGCTGGCAACGGCAGGATATTTTTTCCAGCGTCAACAAACGCGTGCCGTGGAGCGGAATCTCTACGCCGCCAACATGAACCTTGCCCAGCGCGACTGGGACAAAGCCAACCCTGGACGGCTCTCGCAACTCTTGGGCGAATCCGAAGCGTATCCCGACAAAGGTTTCGAGTGGTACTACTGGCAGCGCCAGCTTCACCTGGACTTGAAAACGATCCGAGGCCACGTCGGCGAAATAACCTCCGTGGCTTATTCCCCGGACGGCCAGAGAATCCTGACCGGCAGCGCGGACCAGACCGCGCGGGTGTGGGATGTTGCGACGGGACAGCCACTGCTCCTTATCCAAGGCCACGGACAGGAGGTCACGTCGGCGGCTTATTCGTCGGACGGCCAGCGAATCGTCACCGCCAGTTTGGATGGGACAGCACGGATTTGGGATGCTTCAACCGGAAAGCCGGTCCTCGATTTGGCTGGCCACACAGGAAGTGTCTTCGCGGCTGCATTCTCACACGACGTAAAGCAGATTGTCACCGCCAGCAAATCCACCAACGGCAGCCAAGCGCTTACCGTCGCGGTGTGGGATGCATCCTCAGGCGCGAAGCTGCGAGTCCTCGAGGAGAAATCTCTGGGGCATGGTTTGAGTGCGGTGGCTTTCTCTCGGGACGGTCAGCGCATTGCCGCGATCATTGGTCGGTGGGCCGTCAAAATCTGGGAAACTTCGTCGGGCCGGGAGCTTCTCGTCCCCACGCCTTACAGTGAATTCTTTTCCCTCGCCTTCTCACCGGATGGAAAACGCTTGCTGACTGGAAGTGGCCGGGTCGCGGTGTGGGACGCCTCATCAGGCGAGCAATTGCTGCTCTTGCAGGGTGGAAACGAACGAGGGCAGATACAGGTGGCGTATTCCCCGGATGGGAAGAAGCTGGTGACCGCGGGCCGAGACCAGCGGGCGATCCTCTGGGACGCCACGACGGGCAAAGAACTATTCCGTCTCACCGGCCATCGTGGCACTATTGGGTCCGTGGCCTTTTCCCCGGACAGCCAGAGCATCGCGACGGCAAGCGCAGACGGGACGGTCAAGATCTGGGATGCCAATCAGGCGCGGAATCCCCGGACGCTCCCGAATCTAACCAAGCAAGTGAGCATGTTGGCCATTTCGCCCGATGGAAAACGAGTGGCCACGACGATGTGGGACAAAACGGTGCGGATCACAGATCTGGCGACGGGCCGCGAACTGCTCGTTTTAACAGGACATCCGGACGGAGTGAATTGCGTCGCGTTTTCGCACGACGGTAAGCGCATTGCCACCGGCAATGGCTGGAAGGGACCGAAAGGAAAAGACCGGGCGAAGATCTGGGACGCGTCCACGGGGCAGGAATTGCTCGCTCTCAACGGCAGCGGTTTGGTGGCCTTCTCTCCGGACAGCCAACGAATCTGCACGTCAAGTGGAATGCGCGCCGCCACCATCTGGAACGCCTCTACCGGCTCGAAGTTGGTCGAACTCAATGGCCACTCCCAGTGGGTCCATGGCGCCGCCTTCTCGCCCGATGGGAAACGAATCGTGACCTCGAGTGAAGATTGGACCGTTAAACTTTGGGACGCCGCCAGCGGCCGGGAATTGCTGACGATCCAGCGCCCGAAGCATGGCAACCAGAATATTTCCAGGGTGACGTTTTCCCCGGACGGCCAACGGATCGCGCTCGCCGATAACGATCCGACGCCCAGAATTTGGGATGCTTCCACGGGCCGCGAATCGCTCGTGCTCAGCGGACATATCGACCCGGCTGTATGTATAAGCTGGTCGCCGGATGGCCGACGCATTCTGACTTCCGGCTACGATCGATCAGCCAAAGTTTGGGATGCACTCACTGGCCGTGAATTACTCACACTGGAGGGGCATGCTTTAACGGTCGCTGCTTCGGCATTTTCACCGAACGGCAGGAGCATCGTCACCGCCGGGTTCGACGGCCTGACAAAAATCTGGGAAGCCGCTTCTGACGCGCAGGTGGCAGCGTGGCGTGAGGAAGAAAAGGCAACGAGCACATTGCTGAAAGCACCGATCCCGTGAGCGCATAACGCCACGTACCGCCTTGCTTTCGAATTACCGCGAAATGTCCAATGAACTCCGGAGCCAATAGAAGGCCCGCACGGGTAAGAAATTATTCCATCGCGTCCCTCTGACCAAGCCTGTGGTATTCAGCAGCTCGACTGGCTTTTCAGTCACGTGGGTCTTGAGCTTCATAACTTCAGTGCGAACTCGCAGTTCCGCTTGCGGATGTCGAAATCAGGGTTGAAGTCTGCCGGACTTGCGCTTGCATGTTTCGTCGCCTTAAATCGCCCGCGTGCCGACACCTGTCATCGCCGTTGCCAATCAGAAAGGTGGCGTGGGAAAGACGACCACTTCCGTGAACGTGGCCGCATGCCTTGCCCTCCAGGGCCAGCGAGTGTTGCTGCTCGATCTCGACCCGCAGGCCAACGCCACCAGCGGCCTGGGCCTGGAAAAAGTGGAAGGCGCGAGTTCCTATCGCCCCTTGCTCGGTGAAGGTACACTCGCCGAGAAGATCCAACGAACCGCCTTTGACAAGCTGGACATTTTACCCAGTGAGCCGGACATGTGCGGCGCTGAGATCGAACTCTCGCGATTGGAGAATCACCTTCAGCGGCTCTCGATGGCCCTCGAACCGGTCCGCAAACCGGGCACCTACGATGTGATCATCGTGGATTGCCCCCCGGCGCTCGGGATTCTCACCCTGAACGTGTTTGCTGCTGCGGACTGGTTGCTCATTCCTTTACAATCGGAATACTACGCGTTGGAAGGTATCTCGATGATCACGCGCGTCATCGGCCAGGTGCGCGACACCGGGATCAATTCCAAACTTGGGATTCTGGGTGTGGTGATGACCATGTTCGACGGGCGCACACGGCTTTCGCAACAGGTGGTGAGCGAGGTGCGCGAACATTTTGGCGATCTCGTGTTTGACACGGTGATTCCGCGCACGACCCGGCTCGCGGAAGCTCCGAGCTTCGGCAAGCCCATCATCCACTACGACCGGTATAGCGCCGGCGCTGCTGCCTATGAAGTGCTCGCGCAGGAAGTTTCACAAAGGCTGGCGAAGCAGCGGGGATGACCTCCCTGGAGGCTCCTTCCTCAAATTACTATGGCAACCATCGCAGTTCTCGGCACGCTCGACACCAAGGGCGAGGAACATGGTTTCGTCGCCCAACAAATCCGCGCGCGAGGCCACAAAGTTTTGATCATCGATGTCGGCGCGCTGGAGCCGCCGAGGTTGACGCCGGACATCACCCGCGATGAGGTCGCGCGCGAAGGTGGTTTCAACCTCGGGGCGCTCACCGCCAGGCGTGACCGGGGAGAGATGATCGCGGCGATGTCCAAGGCTGCCCCGGAGGTGGTCGCGCGGCTTGCCCGGGAGAAAAAGATCGATGGCATCATTTCGTTGGGTGGTGGAGGCGGCACGGCGATCGGAACCGCTGCCATGCGGGCGCTGCCCATTGGCTTTCCCAAGCTGATGGTCTCGACCCTGGCCAGCGGGAACACGGCGCAATACGTCGGAGTGAAGGACATTGTCATGTTCCCGAGCATCGTCGATGTCGCGGGATTGAATCGTATTTCACGCCAGATCCTGGCCCAGGCCTCTGCCGCGATTTGCGGGATGGTCGAAACAAGGCCGACTGCTTCCGCCGACAGGCCGATCATCGTCGCAAGCCAGTTCGGTAACACCACCGCCTGCGTTGATCATGCTCGCAGGATTCTCGAGGCCGCGGGCTACGAAGTGCTGGTGTTTCACGCGACGGGAGTCGGAGGTCGGACAATGGAATCCCTCATTGAATCCGGCATGGTGGCTGGCGTTCTCGACATCACAACCACGGAGTGGGCGGACGAGGTGGTCGGCGGCGTTCTCGGGGCCGGTCCCACACGTCTGGAAGCGGCGGCTCGAACCGGAGTTCCCGCCATCGTTGCGCCCGGTTGCCTGGACATGGTTAACTTTCACGCGCCTGAAACCGTTCCCACGAAGTTCAAAGATCGAAATTTCTACCAGCACAACCCGCAAGTGACCCTCATGAGGACCACGCCTGAAGAATGCCGCCAGATCGGGCGCGTCATTGCGGAGAAGCTGAATCTCTCGAAGGCGCCAGTGACCGTATTTCTTCCTTCCCACGGTATCAGCGTGATCAGCGCGCCCGGCCAGAAATTTCACGACCCAGCCGCGGACAAGGCGTTGTTCGATGCGATGATCGCCCACCTCCGTCCTGAGGTTGAAGTCGTGACGATGGACAGCGCCATCAACGACCTCGGGTTCGCGGAAGCGTGTGCTGCGAGGCTTTTGGAGAACATGAGGGACTGGCAGGCGAAATGATCTTCGCCACACTCTGGATTCTCAATTGTGAATCCATGATGCGTGGGAATTGCCATCCAATCGGACGTGTCTGTAATCAGGTTGGACAGTCCCCAGCCTGATCGGCCTCTCAATCGCAAGAGGCAGCTCTTTTGCTGGACATAAAAGGCGTGCAAACATTCATCGACATGCTAGAAGAAACCTCCGAAATGAGCCTGCAGACCGACACAAAAAATATCGCTGCGGTCGAACAGGAGGTTCAATCCATTTACCTCGCGGCATTCCCTGACGCCGACGAACAATTTGTGCCCAGGGTCTTCTCCTGGGTGGGTGAGTGTTTCAGCGGCGGTTACCCGGGGTATCAAGCCATCGATGCGAGTTACCACGATCTCGAGCACACATTGCAGGGAACGCTCTGCATGACACGCATCCTCGGCAGGCGGCATCAGACGGAATCGCTGCCGCGCTGCACTCGGCGTTCCTTCGAACTCGGCTTGCTTGCGATACTGCTGCACGACACCGGCTATCTCAAACAAGTGGGAGACAATGAAGGAACCGGCGCCAAGTACACCCTGACTCATGTGAAGAGAAGTATGGATTTTGCGGCGGCACTTCTTCGGCGGCATGATTTCACACCTGCCGAGATCAGGACGGTGCAAAACATGATTTCCTGCACAGGCGTCAATGTCGATCTGGGTATTGTTCCATTCCAGAATTATCTGGAACAAATGGTTGGTTTCGCCCTTGGCACCGGTGACCTGCTGGGCCAGATGGCCGCCGTGGATTACGTGGAGAAGCTTCCCATTCTCTATGAGGAATTCGCCGAGACGCAGCGATTCAATGCCGGCCAACCCGCCAGCCGAGTTACCTTCAGCAGTGCTGATGATCTGATCCGCAAGACCCCCGCGTTCTGGCAACACTATGTATTGCCGAAGATCGAGCACGATTTCCAAGGCCTCTACCGCTTTCTTGCCGTGCCTTATCCGCATGGACCAAATTGGTATGTCGATCGCATCGAAGAGAATCTTGCCAGGATTGCTGAGGAGACTGTGGATTAGCAGGCGACGCGAAGCCGGCGTGGTTCAAAACCTCCCACGTACCGTGTCTGGTTATTCCTTCACGAGAAACTTTCGATCGCCTGCTTGCGGCCTTGGATCCCGCCAGGTTTATGGATTGCTTCCTGCGACGGATGCAGGATTTGCGTCAGGCGATCAGGGAGGAAGCCGCCGGCATTGATGGCTTTTGAATACTTCCCCCTTCCCATTCTTGTCCTCGATGTGCTTTATTGGCGCGCTTCTTATGCAGAAAACGGCTTTGTTATTCGCTGGTCAGGGTGCCCAGGCAATTGGAATGGGCAGAGAGTTTGCAGATAACTTTCCCACGGCCAAAGTCCTCTTTGATCACGCCAACACCACTCTTGGCTACGATCTGGCCTCGATGTGTTTCAATGGTCCCGAATCCGAGCTCACGAAGACCGAGAATGCCCAGCCAGGCATTTATCTCGTCAGTTGGGTCGCATTCCAACTCCTCAAGGAACGGGTTCCCACTCTGGAGTTCCACGCGGTTGCCGGCCTTTCACTTGGCGAATTCACCGCGTTGGCCTCGGCTGGCGTCATGTCGTTTGACAACGGGTTGAGTATGGTCCGCCAGCGGGGGCGGTTCATGCAGGAAGCGTGCGAGGTTACCAAGGGAGGCATGGCGGCCATCATCGGGCTCGAAGAAGCAGCGACGAGGGAAGTTTGCCACCAAGCGGATGTCGAGCTTGCCAATATCAATTGCCCCGGGCAGCTCGTTATTTCAGGCGAGTCTAGCAAGATCACAGCGGCCTGCGAACTTGCGAAAGCCCGTGGCGCAAAAAAGGCGATTCCCTTGTCCGTTGCCGGAGCGTACCACTCACGGCTGATGGCCAGCGCGCAGTCGAAACTTCGCGAAGCTCTCGCGGTGATCCCGCTTCATTCGCCTGCCGTTCCTGTGATCAGCAACGTTACCGCGCAGCCTCACGGCGACACTTCCGGGATTCTCACACGGTTGATCGAGCAGGTTACTTCACCCGTGCGTTGGGAGGAATCGATGCGCTTCCTTATCTCTCAGGGTTTCACTCGGTTCATCGAGCTTGGGCCCGGTGCCGCTCTCAGCAGCTTCATGAAGCGGATCGACAAGACCGTTCAGATTCTCAATGTCGCCGACCTCAAATCGCTCGATGCTACTGTTCAGGCAGTCTCAGCGGGCAACTGAATGACGGACCGAAAGCGCAGCCCAAGACTTTCACCAATTGACAACTCAAGTCCTAGCCCTGAAAAACTGATTCCAACATGAGTCAACTTGCCAATCAGATCGCGGTCGTCACCGGCGCAGGCCGTGGAATCGGCCGGGCCATCGCCTTGAAATTTGCCGCCGAAGGCGCGGATGTCGTTTGCGTCTCACGCACCCAGGAAAACTCAGAGAAGGTCGCGGCCGAAGTGCGCGCCTTGGGTCGCGGGGCGTGGGCGATCGCAGTGGATGTGTCGGACGGCGCGGCCGTGGCGGCGGCGGCGGAGAGGATTCTCGCCGAAGCCGGACGCGTGGACATTCTGGTCAACAATGCCGGCGTCACACGAGACGGATTGCTCATGCGCATGAGCGAGGCGGATTGGGATACGGTGCTCAATACCAACCTTCGCGGTGCGTTCCTTTTCACCAAGGCATTCACGCGGTTCTTTGTGAAGCAACGATCTGGTCGGATCATCAACGTCGCCTCCGTGATCGGCCTGATCGGCAATGCGGGACAGGCCAATTACGCGGCAAGCAAGGCGGGCTTGATCGGTTTCACCAAATCCGTCGCCCGCGAGCTGGCCTCGCGCGGCGTGACGGTCAACGCGCTGGCTCCCGGATTCATCGAGACAGACATGACTTCCGTGCTAAATGCGGACATCCGCCAGGCGGTGTTGAAGACCATTCCGCTCAATACCTTCGGGCAGGCGGAGGATATCGCCAACGCCGCGCTCTTTCTGGCCAGTCCAGGTGCTCGTTATGTCACGGGCCAGGTTCTGGCCGTGGATGGCGGGATGGTGATGTGAAACACTCCAGTCACTGCATCGCTTCCCTGATTTGTTCCAATGCCTGGCGCTTCCGGGAGGTTGCTTCCAGATCCGGGTCGTGAGCGTTTCCAGGCAGCCATCGGGCTCCAAAAGCGCGCATCCACGAGAGAATGCTTGTGTCGCGCATCAATAATTTACCGCAGGCGATGAGCTTGCTCCGAGCTCTTGCGAGCCGCAAAATGACGCGGATCGCTTCAGAGGATTCAGGGCTTGACGCGCCTGTGGTCGTCGCATAGACACACAACAACCTTAAACAAGAACAAGCTAATGGCAGCCAATAAATCCATCGAACAGCGAGTCAAAGACATCATCGTCGAGCAACTCGGCGTGAACGCAGACCAGGTCACTCCCGAGGCCAAGTTCATTGAAGATCTCGGTGCTGATTCGCTCGACACCGTTGAGCTGGTCATGGCGCTGGAGGAGGAATTTGGCCATGAGATCCCCGACGAGGATGCCGAGAAGCTGCAGAGCGTGGGCGATGTCATCAAATACATCGAAGAATCGCAGTCCAAGTAAGTTTTGTTGATTTGAGCGGGGCAGCAACGCCTGCGAAAGCGTCGGCTGCCCCGCTTCTTTTTTATGGCATACGATCGCAGAGTAGTGATCACGGGCATCGGTGTCGTTACTCCTCTTGGCACGGGAATCGAGACCTTCTGGCAGAACCTGCTCGCCGGTCAATGCGGCATTGACAGGATCACGGCGTTCGACACCACGGGATACGACTGCCAGATTGCCGGCGAAGTGAAGCAGTTCGATGCCGCCTCCGCGTTTCCATCGCCGAAAGAGGCCCGCCGTGCCGACCGCTTCGCTCAATTCGGGATCATGGCCGGCCATCTGGCGCTGAAGGATTCGGGTCTCGATCTTGACAAGTCGAACCGTGATGAAATTGGCGCGTTCATCGGATCGGGAATTGGCGGACTTCACACAACAGAGGAACAGCACAAGATACTCCTCGCGAAAGGACCAGGACGGGTCTCGCCCTTCATGATTCCCATGCTGATCTTGAACATGGGTTCTGGCCTCTTCTCGATGTATAACAAGCTGCGCGGGCCGAACGTGGCGACTTGCTCTGCTTGCGCCACCTCAACGCATGCCATTGGCGAAGCCTGGCGAACTCTCAAAATGGGTGATGCGCAGGTGATGTTCGCCGGTGGCTCGGAGGCGACGATCGTTCCACTCGGTATTTCCGGATTTTGCGCGATGCGGGCGATGAGCACTCGAAACGATGAGCCTTCACGTGCCTCGCGCCCGTTCGATGTCGCACGGGACGGGTTTGTCATGGGCGAAGGCGCTGGCGTCATCGTGATGGAGGAGTTGGAGCACGCCAGGGCGCGCGGAGCCCGCATTTACTGTGAGATTGTTGGCTATGGGAACACCGCCGACGCGAATCACATGACCGCACCCTCTCCGGAAGGCGAAGGCGCGGCGCGTTGCATGAAGATGGCGCTTCGATCTGCCGGGTTGAGCCCGGATGCCGTCTCTTACATCAACGCGCATGGGACTTCCACACCTCAGGGCGACATTTGCGAAACGCAGGCCATCAAGACCGTGTTCGGCGACCACGCCCGGAAACTCGCTGTCAGCTCCACGAAAGGCGCCACCGGCCACATGCTGGGCGCAGCGGGAGCGGTGGAGATGGCCGTCTGCGTGCAAGCGATCCACACCAACATCGTTCCGCCGACGATCAATCTCGACAATCCCGACCCGCAGTGTGATCTCGATTATATTCCACACAAAGCCCGGGAAATGAAAGTTGATGTCGTGGTGAACAACTCCTTCGGATTTGGCGGACACAACGCCACGCTCATCGCGAAACGGTTTCAGGGGTAGTTACGGTTCCCTTGGTGGTGATCATTTGGAGCGCAGCCCTGCGAGCCCAGGAATTCGTCCGACCTCCGTCCCGCTGAATCTTCGTCCGCGCTTCGATGGTCGCCCGATCACGTTCCCGATTTGCGCCCGCGAGAACGTGTGGAAGCGTCCAAAAAAGAAAACGCGGGCGAACCAGGAGGAGTGTTCGCCCGCGTCGCACCTGCTCTCTCGATGAGAGCGCCGTCACTCAATCGCGATGGCGCGATAGTAACGGCTGGTTAATCCTTTTGCAGATGGATCGATCACCTGCACCGCCTCGGCCTCGGCGGTGATGGTGCCGAAATCGTCCCAATGCACCAGATCTTCAGAAGTCTGGATGCGGTAACGGCGTCCCGGTTCTGCTGTCAATGAAACCTCGCACTCACCGTCTTCGTGACGATGCACTCCCTTGATTTTGCCGCGATCATCCATGCGACCCCACTGTGAGAAATTTCCATTGCCAATAGGCTCGTCGGCACCATCGAACGAAGCCACGCCTGTGAAAGTCAGGCTGTTCCCCTTGCCATGGGCTGCAGACTCAACGCGGTAGGTTAAAGTTTGCGGTTCATCGCCGAAGAAGACTCCCCATCGAATGGTGCTGCCAGTGCCATCCACGCTGCCATCCCCGGTGATGTCCGAAACCACCCATCCGGCGGGTGCGTGCTCTTCGATGGTGTAGGCTTCAATCCCGCTTCCTGGCTTCGCAGTCAGTGAGACGACGTATTCCGTGGACGAGCCTGTCCCGGTTCGACGCAATGTGCGGCTGACACTTCCGGCGTCACTGCGATCATCATCGCTTCCCGGAGCACGCAGTGAGAGCAATCCGGCTTTCCCCTTTGGCACCCAGCAGAGCGGCGCCGCCCCTTGCGATGGATCATAGCTGTAGGCTTCACCACGACGCCATATTTCAGCGGCGCGGGTCACGTAACTTTGGGGGATCGGGTTGGGTCCGACACTCCACTTTTCGCCCTTCTTCCAGGCGAGGATATAAGCGGTCAATTCGTTGAGGGTGATCTTGTTGTCAGCCGGGGCGAGGTCCGCCGGATGGCGGGTTGGACCCGGCGAAATCAGATGATCGCCGCCAATCACTGATTCAATTCCATCCGCTGACGCGATTCCTTTGAACTCCTGCGGCCGTGGATTCTCGCTTGCCGGCGGTTTGATTTCGTAAGCCAGCGTGCGTGGCTTGCCATCGAGGTACGGGCCAAATTTCACTTCGCCAGTGCTTTGGTCAAACACACCCCCATCGCTCACACCCCCTACAGACCATCCTTTTGGCGGGTGATCCTGCACCACGAACACCTGGGTATCGACAGCCGGCTCAACATGGAGCAAAACCTTGAAGGGCTCCCCTGGGCTGAACGTGTCCGGCAGTTCTCGCTTCACGAACGTGCGATCCACGGGTCGCTTCACGATAACTTTCACTGGCTCGGAATAGCCCACCGCGCCGGTTGTGTCGGTGGCTTTTGCTATCAGCACATAATCCCCGGCGGGAACATTATTCCAGGTGAAGCGATACGGCAGATTTGTTTCCTGCTCGATCTCCTTGTCATTGGCGAAGAAGAGGATCTTCGCGATTTTCCCGGAGGCGGCGCTTGCTTCCGCTTCCACAACGATGTCCGAGCCCGCTGGGAACTCGGCGCCGCTTTTTGGAGTTATGATAGCAATCTTCGGCGGCGGATTAGGAGTCGGACCATCAATGATGGTGACGCTTGCGGTGCGCGGATCACCGATGCGGAAGTTGTCTTCGGGACCGGGCGGCGCGATGAAGATCAATTGCACCAGCGTCAACGTGACAGCTTCCTTGCCTTCAATGGCCTTGTCCGAGATCGCTTTGACCCCGACTGTCACCGATGTCCTCCCTTTGGGCAGCACCACCATCTCAGGAAGCTTGTCGTAGTCCACGCCGTTCTCCGCAGTCCCCGAGAGTTTGAAGTGGATGTTCAAAGCATTCTGAGCACTGCCCGTCCGGACAATCTTGAAGCCACCTGTATTCTTAGGGTCGGACTCGGAAGCTTCCGCGTCAGAAGCAACGACTGTGACGACTGGGATTTCAGAGTCCGCCTTCTTGACGATGATCTTGACGGGGCTTGATGTCGCCGATTGACCTCGGTCGTCGGTCGCCTTTGCGACAAGCACGTGTTCGCCAGCGGGAACATCCTTCCATTCAAACACGAACGACTCGATCTGGCCCGGAGGCGGCTTCACGAAGAACTGCCTCGTTTCCGAATCAATGAGCTTCAGTCCGTCGTACAGTTCCATGTGCGGCACGTAGCCATCCGCATCTGCAGTCTGAATGGAGATTTTGATCGTGGTGCGCTCCGGAAAGGACTCTCCGTTCTTTGGCTGCTCGATGGAGACTTTGGGCGGCAGATTGCGGACAGGGCGTTCGGTAATGGTGACTGTTGCCTTGCTCGGTTCGGCAACGAGATAATCATCTTCAGGCGCGGGAGGCGCTATGAAGACGAGCTGCTCCAGGCTGAGTGTCACCGTTTCATCCCCTTCCAGAGCCTTGTCCGGAACAGGAACGATCAGGATTGGCGCACTTGATTCACCCGCCGGGATTGTTACAAGACCGGACAATTCCTTGTAATCACCACCATTCAAAGCATTGCCTTCAACCTTGTAGCGGACATTGAGCTTGGACTTCAGCGAACCTTCACGCACCACTTTGAAGATGCCAGGCCTGTCAGGCTCGCTTTCCGAGGCGTCTGGCACGGACGCATAAATGCGAACGATGGATGTTCCGGGGGGATTGCTGACGGCTATCTTGATGGGCGTGGACTTCGCCGACCGGCCCTCGCTATCCGACGCCACGGCCACCAGTTCGTAGCTGCCGGGAGCATCCGGTGTCCAATTCAGCACGTAGGGATTGAGCAAGGAGCTGATCGCCGGGTTGGGTTTACCGAGACCGATGGTCCTGCCATTGGCAAAGAACTCAACTGATTTGATCTCGCCCCGGGAGGTGTTGGCCAAGGCGGCGATTGCCACCGGTTCACCCAGCCCATATTTTGCGCCGCTCTCAGGACGTGCGATGCTGACCGCGATCCTGGCGGTGAGATCGTTGTCATCGAGAACGACGGTCGCCCTTGAGGGAGGATTGATGTTGTAACGCTCGCTGGTCTTGAGGCGCAGCGTGATATGTTCGCGCCCTTCGTTGGTTGAATCGTTGATGGGTTCGATCTTGATCTTTACTGTGGATTCGCCTGCGGGAATCGTCACGGCATTGCTGATCAACTTGTAATCGACGCCATTCTGAGCCGCGCGCAGGAGCTGTACAGGCTGGTCCGCGACGACGTTCACGATCAGTCCGATCAGATCGTCCGGCGAAGTGATTGGCGTCCCGACTATATCGAAGCCCACTTCAAGAGGTGCCTTGGCATCTCCGAGGCGTGAAATGGTAAACTCCCCGCTCTTTGGCCCTTGCTCGGAAGCTTCCGGAATTGTGGCAGTGATCATTACCGTCGGCAGCGTCACACCAAAGTCGTTGTCCTTGATGGTCACGATGGCCGAGGCAGGTTCGCCAACGGAATATGTAAGCACCGTCGATATCGGAGTGCCAGCCATCGGTTGGATTCGCGAAACCAGTGTCAGTAAGACGTTCTCCTCCGGTTCGAGGATCTTGTCGTCCTTGGCCAACACTCGGATTTCGACTGATTCCTTGCCGGACGGGATGATGACAGCTCCGGGCAGGCGTTCGTAATCAGTCTCGTTCGAAGCCGCTCCACCCACCTTGTAGCTCACCAGTAATGGACCAGTGGTTGACCCGGTGCGCTTGACGGTGAACACCCCTGGTTTGGCTCCTCCCTCTTCCGTGGAAGCAGTCGGGGCGGACACGGTCACCACCGTCATCGGTGGAAGCGGGGGCAGGGGTGGAACTGGGACATTTTGGGCTCTGGCCAGAAACCCTGGGAACAAGAGAATGCCGGACAGCAGGAGAGTGGAGTAATGCTTCATAAGATTCGTCATCTGTAACGCTGTGCCTTGTTTTGAATACAACTTTGCTCGCAAGAGGTGTGCCGGAACGTGTTTGGCAACCTGCCGATATTCTGGCGCATTTATTCGCTCCGTGCAATAGCAGGAAACGCGGCCCTGGGCACGCCAACCCAGAACCATGGGAACCAAAACCCACCCACACCAGGCCGAACGATGCAGCGGGCTGGAGACGTGCAGCCCCTTGAATTTCATTGGCTGGTTGCCATCCACATTCCGGACAGGGATCAAACTACAGCAGCCAATGCTTGCAGAATTCCATGCAAACCGGAACCGTCTCGGACGTGTCTGTGCCGTTGCCATGATATGTCTGCTGACTTGATCAAGCCTTCCGCCGCCAATGTTGAACCGGATTGCCCGGGACTTGTGGCGGATCAGTTGAACGCCGCCACAAGATTGCTGGAGCAGGTGGCGGCCAATCGAGCATTGCTGGCTCAACTTTCCGTCGAGGAAAGAACACGATTGTTGACTGCGGCGGGCGCGATCTACTGCCCCGATGTGAATGAACGCCGACGTTTGGTGAAGGCGCGGGTCAAGCAGCGGAAAACAGAGAAGCTCCAGCGCGATCAGTCCAGACTCAACGAGACCGGCATCCGGAAACTCCGGCGCGAGAAAGTATTCACCACGCCCAATGTGTTCCCTCCGGAAGACTTCAAGCAGATCGAAGTCGAGGGTGAGGCCGAGTTTCGTGAAGTGGTCGAGCCGCAGAATTGCTACATCTGCAAGCAGGATTACTCGACCATCCATCACTTCTACGACCAGCTTTGCCCGGCGTGCGCGGAATTAAACTACAGGAAGCGTTCGGAATCGGCGGACTTGAGGGGGCGCGTGGCGTTGCTCACCGGCGGACGCGTGAAGATCGGCTATCAGGCGGGGATCAAGCTGCTCCGGGCTGGCGCGCATCTCATCGTCACCACCCGCTTCCCGCGCGACTCGGCGGCGCGTTACGCGGCTGAACCTGATTTCAAGGACTGGGAGCAGCGGTTGGAAATCTTCGGGCTGGATTTGCGGCACACGCCAAGCGTCGAGGCGTTTTGCAAGCACCTGCTGACGACGCACGCGCGTCTTGATTTCATCGTCAACAATGCCTGCCAGACGGTGCGCCGTCCCCCGGATTTCTATGAGCACATGATGGAAGGTGAGACGGCTTCAACAAACACGCTGCCTGAGCATGCGCGCAAACTGCTCGGCGCTTACGAGGGATTGCGCGGCTATCATCTGCTGCCCGAGGGGGATGCAGCGGTGGCGCGGCGGCGCATGTCGGAGGTTGCCGGACTGACACATGCGGCGGAGCTTTCACAGGTGCCTCTGTTGCCGGATGAACTCGCGGCGCAGAGGGATTTATTTCCTGAAGGCAGGCTCGATCAGGATTTGCAGCAGGTCGATCTGCGCGAGCGCAATTCCTGGCGGCTGATCATGGCGGAAGTCCCTTCCGTCGAGTTGCTCGAAGTGCATCTCGTCAACGCCATCGCTCCCTTCCTGCTCAACGCTCGGTTGAAGCCGCTGATGCTTCGCACCCAAGAACGCGACAAACACATCGTCAACGTCTCCGCGGTGGAGGGGCAGTTCTACCGGAAGTTCAAAACCACGCGGCATCCGCACACCAACATGGCAAAGGCGGCGTTGAACATGATGACGCGCACATCGGCAGCGGATTATCATGCCGACGGCATTCACATGAACGCCGTGGACACGGGCTGGGTGACGGACGAAGACCCGGTCCAGATTGCGGCGCGCAAACAGCAGGAACACCGTTTCCATCCGCCGCTGGACATCGTGGACGGTGCCGCGCGAATCGTTGATCCGATCATTGCAGGGTTCAACACCGGCGAGCATGTCTGGGGAAAGTTCCTGAAAGACTACGAGCCGACGGACTGGTGAGATTCGGTTAGATCCCCAGGTTTGAGAGTGTGGTGCAGATGCGGTTGACCGCGTCAACAAGCCGCGGGTGGGATTTCTCAAACCCGCAGACGGAAGATTCAAGACCATCGATTGAAAGCTTGAGGAGAGCAGGGTTCCTGGCCTCACGGGTCGCCTCATGAGCTGTCACTGTCGTGAATCCCGCGATGCTCTGCGCATCCTCGGCGTGAGTTTCCGCCAGGGAGTTGATCTCCTGCCGGAGTGTTTGGACCAGACCGAGCAACTCCTGGCGTGTTGCAGGCTGGACTGACTCGGATTCCTTCAATCGCTTTTCCATTTCGGTCAATGTGTGCTCAATCATACGTCTCTGCTCCCTTGGTTGTTCCAGGAACAATGTACTCGAGGCCGGACGAAAGGAAAGCGCACAGGAGGCAGGGACAAAGCTTTTTCGAGAACCGTACCGACCTCTATCATCCACCCAGTTCGCAGTAAGACTGAAGTGCTGAAACGTCGCATCGTTCGTGGCTGTGAGAACACAGGGGAGATAAACTCGGTTTACCTTGCCCATGCCCAGATCTGGCAGGGGATTGATAGCAGTCATCACGGCGCTGACTCGCTGGCAGGGCCGTGACTGGGACCCACGCCCATGCCGGTGGTGGTGGCCGGATAACTTGCCAGGTTGCACACAGAATAAATGCCGGCGAAGCCCGCGACTTTGTCTTGATGGTCGGCTGCCCAGGAAAGGGGCCTCAACCCTCCGCGACCGCGTCCCAGCAGCACTAGCCGTAAAGATTCATCGTTGCAATCAGTGCGACCATTCATGGGGTCGAGTGATTGGAATGCAGTCGGATTCCCCGACGCCCAAACTCGTCCAGCGTCCAGCGATACTCGGCCACGAGTTGATCCACAACATTTCGATCCTTCATGCCAGGCGGCATGACTTCCCACGTGTAGGTTTCCATCTCGAAGTGGGCGCACATTTTCGGGTTCCGCTGGACGAGATCCAGCACGCCGAGCAGATGATCCGCGGTCGTGCCAAAGAGCGGGTTGGGCTGGCAGTGCAGAGGAACATGAAAGTGAATGCGCCACTCCTCCTCTGTCGGTTGCACCGGCGCTGCCAGCGCCAGATTGAGATCGCGGTGGCGGGTAATTCCGCCCGAGCTCTGACGCGCCAGTACTTGATGAAAATAGACATCCTCCGCAAACGCAGCGAGTGCTGCGCGAGCTTCGGAGGTTGGTCGCAGACTCAATGCGGAACTCAGATGAATCTTGCTGATCTTGATGCCGGCCTTCATCAGCCTGCCGATGGCTTCGGCGGGTTGCTCATACTCGACCGCGAGATGACAGCAGTCGTAGTTCACGCCAAGGCACTGATCGAGCCGTGAGTCACCGGGACGAGCCGCTCTCAATTGATCAAAGAAGCGCGCGGTTTCCGTCGTGGTTTCAAGATAACAAAGCGGCTCGGGTTCGAGCCCCAGATGGAGCTTCACGCCGGAGCGATCACTAAGTTCTGAAATGTAATCCACGCACCGCCAGAGATTCTGTTGCGCCTCGCGGATTTGGGCTTCTTCGTAAATGAATTCCTTGAAGGAAACAGGCACAGTGCTGACGCTGCCCTCGATTCCGGCGGGCACGAGCTGGGCCAGGATGTCGAAAAGCCGCCGCGTGTACTCGAGCCGCTCCGGCCTCGTCCAGTCGGGGTGATAAACCTGTTCCTTCACGCGGACACCATGAAACTGCCCATAGGGAAATCCGTTGATCGTAAAAACGTAGCAGTTCTCCGCATCAAGCCAGTCGCGGAACGTGGCGAGTGTCCCTGGTTCACTCAGTTCCCGCGACGCAAGGTCGCTCAGACGGAGTCCAATTGCGTAAGGCTTTCCCGGAGAGACTTGGTCACGGACCGCGAGAGTGTACCGCTGAAGTGCCTTCAGTGTCTCCGCCCAGCTCTCGCCGCGATGAATGTTGGTGCAGTAAGCGAGGTGAATATCGTGAGAAAGGTGCATGGAAGTCAGCCCGGCTGCGACAGCGCGGATTCTGTGGATGTTTTTGAAGAATCGTCGGGCATCAAGCTAGTCTGCGCTGAATAGTTTCCGCGCCGCAACTCCAGAGAATCTTCGACCATGCACAGTTCCAGAGAGGTGTGTGACTCTGGTTTGCAGCCAGCCGCCGCGTATGCCACGCTTCAGAGTGTCGTTGCGAACCAGTGCGGCCGCAGGGAAACCTGACTCAGATTCTGTTCAAATCAACTGCTGTTTTAGGGGAATCGCGATAATTTTCTTGTATCAGGCCAATCTCCGATCCGCTAAGAACTGAACCAGCCATGAGAACTCCATCCCGCATGATCTGGGCGCTGATCTTCTTCTTCATCGCCCTTCCGTCCACGCTGCTGGCGCCGGACACATCGCTGCCCAGGCTTTCCTTTCGCATCAACGCCACGCAAGAGATCGTGATCAGTTGGCCCGATGCTGCGGGCGGCTTCGTGCTCGAAGAAGCCAGCGCGCTCGGCAGCCCGACACTTTGGAAGGCGGTCGCGCTTCCCCCGCAACGCGTGGGAGGTGAGTTTTCAGTCGCGCTTAAGGGCGGGCGAAATAATAACTTGAGCAAATGTTAGTTAACGGGGTTCGATGACATAGTTCCATTCCCCGTGGAACTTCGCTGGCGTGATATGGACGCGAGCCAGTTCATCGTCCGAGACGCTCACTCCAGTTTCATAC
>SXGR01004102.1_pt1 | contig 25702 bp, 28 predicted proteins | sample 3174711 | NCBI WGS metagenome assembly SXGR01 (sample SAMN11356860, study PRJNA531348) | freshwater metagenome | isolation source: freshwater sample F1-60 | place: China: Fuxian Lake, Yuxi | collected 2017-12-25
GCTAAATCTGGAAAGAGGCAGGCAGGCTGCACATATAGAATTGATTGCTTCTGAGAATTATGCACCCAGAGCTGTTTTAGAAGCCCAAGGCTCAATTTTGACAAATAAATATGCCGAAGGATATCCAGGCAAGCGTTATTACGGTGGCTGCGAGTTTGTGGATGAAGTTGAAGTGCTCGCCATTGAGCGGGTGAAACAACTCTTCGGCGCGGACTATGCGAATGTGCAGCCGCATTCCGGTTCACAAGCGAATGCTGCGGTGTATCTGGCGCTGCTCCAGCCCCACGACACGGTGCTCGGCATGAGCCTCGACAGTGGTGGCCACCTCACCCACGGGGCGAAGGCGAACTTCAGCGGCAAGATGTATCAAGCCGTTCAATATGGTCTCAACAATTCAACCGGCCTCGTTGATTACGACCAGGTGCGAAGTCTCGCGCAAGAACATAAACCAAAGATGATCGTCGCTGGGTTCTCCGCGTATTCACGCACGCTCGATTGGCAGAACTTTCGCGACATCGCCGATGAAGTGAACGCATTTCTGATGGTCGATATGGCCCACGTGGCCGGACTTGTTGCAGCAGGTTTGTATCCGAACCCTGTGAAGATCGCAGATGTAACGACATCAACGACGCACAAGACACTCGGTGGTCCACGTGGTGGGATGATCCTCGCTCGGCGTAACGAGGAGATTGAGAAAAAGCTGAATTCCGCGCTGTTTCCCGGGACCCAGGGCGGGCCGCTCATGCATGTCATCGCCGCGAAGGCGGTGTGTTTCAAAGAAGCCCTGCAGCCTGAGTTCCGTGAATATCAGAAGCATGTGGTTGCGAACGCGCAGGCGATGGCGAAGACATTCCAATCGCGAGGCTACAACGTTGTATCGGGTGGAACAGACAATCACTTGTTCCTGCTTGATCTCGTCGACAAGAGCATCACCGGCAAAGATGCGGATGCGGCACTCGGTCGCGCCAATATCACCGTAAACAAGAACGCAGTGCCCAACGATCCACGTTCACCCTTTGTGACCAGTGGTCTACGTATTGGCTCACCCGCTGCAACCCGTCGCGGCTTTGGTGAAGCGGAGTGTGTGCAGCTCACCGGCTGGATGTGTGATGTGCTGGATGACATCAAGAATGACAACATGATTGGTTCGGTGAAGAAGCGCGTGGTCGATCTGTGTGCGCGGTTCCCCGTGTACGGTCAGCGTTGAGGTTACGCATAACAGAGAAACACTGACATGCACTGTCCTTTCTGCGGCACTGACGACACCAAGGTTATCGATTCTCGGCTGGTGGCCGAGGGCGACTCAGTGCGTCGTCGTCGCGAGTGTGTGTCCTGTGGTGAACGTTTCACCACGTTCGAAGTTGCAGAACTCGTGATGCCCTATGTCGTCAAGCGCGACGGCACACGCGAGCCCTTCAACGAAGAAAAGATGCGCCGTGGTCTCCTACGCGCGCTGGAAAAACGCCCGGTTTCCGCAGAACAAGTCGAAACCGCCATCAACCACATCAAACACCGCCTGCGCACGGCAGGCGAACGTGAAGTCCCTGCCAAACAGGTCGGCGAAGCAGTGATGATGGAGCTCAAGAAACTCGATGCCGTCGCCTTCGTGCGCTTCGCATCGGTCTATCGCGACTTCCAGGACGTCAGCGAATTCCAGGAAGAAATCCGGCGCCTCACGACGGATGCGCCGCTCCACAAGTGATTTACCCATGATTCCCACACATGCCGCCGACGTTGCGTTTCTTGAACGCGCGGTTGCGCTCGCCTGGAATGGACTCGCCACCGTCACCACCAATCCGCGTGTCGGGTGCGTCATCGTTCGTGGCGACAAAGTCATTGGCGAAGGCTGGCACCAATGGGCGGGGCAAGGGCATGCCGAAGTTAATGCCATTGCTGCCGCGGGTGGAGAGGTGCGCGGTGCAACGGTTTACGTGAGCCTCGAACCTTGCAGTTGGGTTGGCCGAACGCCTGCGTGCGCGCAGCGATTGATTGATGAAGGTGTGGCACGTGTGGTGATTGCGGAGATCGATCCTCATCCTCGTGTATCCGGCCGCGGCGTCGAGATGTTGAAAGCTGCAGGCATTCAAACGGAAGTGATCGAACTGGTGTCTGCCAAGCAGCTCAATCCGGGTTGTCACAAACGCATCGAGAGTGGACGACCGTTTGTACGCATCAAGATCGCCGCATCCCTTGATGGCCGGACGGCGATGGCTAACGGCGAAAGTCAGTGGATCACGGGTGAGGCTGCACGAGCGGATGTGCAGGCGCTTCGTGCACGGAGTTGTGCGGTGATCACGGGGATCGGAACCGTGCTCGCGGACGATCCTGCTCTAACTGTTCGCGACGAACGATTTCGTGTGGACGGGAGGATTCGTCAGCCACTCATCCTGGTGATGGATTCAAAACTGAGAACACCGCAAAGCGCAAAGGTATTTAAGTCTTCAGGTGAGGCGCTGATCGCACACGGTGGTACTCGGCCGGAGTGGCTTGAAGAGACACGCTCGCTTTCCGTCTCGGGCACGAAAGTAGAGCTCAATACGGTGCTCTCACATCTCGCTGAGCGGCAAATGAACGAGGTACTGGTCGAGGCGGGTCCAACTCTCGCCGGCGCCTTCCTCGGATCAAACCTCTGGGACGAACTCGTCCTCTATCTCGCTCCCAAACTCTTAGGTGCCAACGGCCGGCCACTCGCGCAGCTGACCTTTCCGTCCTTGAGTGAAGCGTTAGGCGCTAAGATTGTCGCCCATGAACGGGTGGGCGAAGACTTGAAGCTCACCCTCCATCCACGCGATCGGTGAATCCCGCTCGTCTTTGACCAGAAAACAGAACTCGACTTAAGCAGGTTTTCCTTTGGGCAAGAATTCGGTCTGGGGTCGCCGCCGGGCGCGTCGCGCGTTGGTGCAGGCGCTCTACAAATGGCATATGACGGGCTCTGCCAGCGTCACTATCCAGAAGGAATTCGAGGATGGCGAGTCGCTGAAAGAAGCGGACACGCGGTTCTTTGCCGAGGCACTGCACCGGATCATCACGACCCACGATGTGATGGATGCTGAGATCGCGCCGCTGCTCGCTGACCGCGCCTTCAAAGACCTCGACCCCATCGAGATGGCAATCCTCCGCCTCGGTGCGGATGAGCTGATGCATCGCCCGGAAGTGCCGTACCGGGTGGTGATCGATGAATACGTCGAACTCGCCAAAACCTTCGGTGCTGAAGAATCCCACAAGTACATCAATGGCGTGCTCGACAAGCTCGCTCGATCAGCTCGTAGCGTAGAAGTGAACGCTCACCGTCGGCCGGGTTGAAGCGATGGACGAATTCGCCCTGATCGATGCATTGAAGACCCGGTTCGGGTCTGCGGCGTTGAGTGACCGGATGCCGGTCGGGATTGGGGATGATTCGTCTGTGAACATCCTGCCACCGGGTCACGAGCTCGTCTCTTCGATCGATACGCTGGTAGCGGGCACTCACTTCCCAGCAGAAGCGCCGGGGCGATTGGTCGGGTATCGGGCGATGATGGTCTCCCTCTCGGATCTCGCGGCCATGGGCGCAGACCCACTCTTTGTTCTGATCGCTCTGATTCTCCCGGACGACCAGTCCGACTGGGCGCTCGAATTCGCCTCCGGAGCGGCTGAAGCTGCCCTCGCCACGAGGACACACATCGCGGGCGGCAACCTGACACGAGGGCCACTGTCGGCCTCGATCAGCGTGCATGGCTCGCTGCCATCGAGTACCGCGGTGAAACGGTCTTCAGCAAAACCAGGCGATACGGTGTATGTGAGTGGCCACTTAGGTGGGGCAGCTGCAGCGCTGAGAGGTGACCTCAAGGACGCCGTCCTCAACGAACGTTACTGGCGTCCGAAAGCCAGATTGGATCTCTCCACTGTCCTGCGACTGACCGCAACTGCAGCCATCGACATCTCCGACGGGCTCGTCCAGGACCTCGGCCATGTACTTCGAGCGAGCGGTCTTGCGTGCGACCTGCGATCGAAGGACATCCCCGTCTTTCCCGGTGCCAGCTTGGCGGACGCCCTCTATGGCGGCGACGACTACGAACTCTGTTTCACGCTTCCACCATCCGACCACCCAGCCCGCCAACGAGGACACACCTCGTGGGAATCGCTCGGAATACCCATTTTTCCCATCGGCGAAGTGACGGCGGGTTCCGGCATCACCATCGACGGCCAACCCCCACCCCGCACCGGCTATCGCCACTTTGTCTGAAACCCTGTCCCGTGAACTTCGCCTCCGCCGTTTCTGGTGTTCAGGCTTTGGCACCGGCTACTTCAAACCTGCTCCGGGCACCTGGGGCTCGGCTGCTGCGGCACTCATCTGGTGGTTCCTTCTGGCGCCGCTCCCACTCTGGCAGCAACTACTGGTCATCACCGTCCACACCGCCATCAGCCTGTACGCCCTCCTGCACTCTGTCGTCCGCGAAAGTGAAATCACCGACCCCGGCTGGATCGTTGCCGATGAGTTCGCGGGCCAATGGCTCGCCCTACTGGCCGCCCCCCAAATCTGGTGGGTCGCGCTGCTTGGCTTCGGTCTCTTCCGCCTGCTCGACATCACAAAACCCTGGCTCATCGGTATGCTCGACCGCAGCACGAAAGGCGCGCGGGGCGTAATGGCGGACGATCTCGTTGCGGGACTACTCGCTGCAGCAGTGCTGCACATCGCACTTCTGGCGCTCGCTACCGCGGAATTCTCGCCGGCCCCTTAGACTGTGACCGTCTGCCTCCATCTTTCGGGAGCCTCCACGTGAAGCCCAGACTCCACACGCTCGTCAAAGCCGCCTGCCTCGCCACCGGCCTTCTTGTGACGAACCTCGCAAGTGCGTCTGTCGAGATCGTTGGTCTCTTCAAAGACCGGGCGGTAGTGCGAACTGCGCGCGGTGAAGAGGTGATCAAGGTGGGGCAGACATCGAGTTACGGCGTCAAACTGCTCTTTGCAAATGCTGAAAAAGCGCGCGTGGTGTATCAAGGCAAGACGTTCGACCTATCACTCTCCAATCATGTGGGATCAGGCTTCCAGGAGGCGGCGGTACGAACTGTCTCCGTCAACATGGACCAATCGGGATCGTTCCGTGTCAACGGATCGGTTAACGGTAGTCCGGCGAACTTCCTCGTCGACACGGGTGCGAATGTCGTCGCCATGAGCAGTAAGGCAGCCAGCGCGCTCGGCATCCAATATCAGATCGGCGAGACCGGGAAGGTCGTTACGACGCAAGGTGAAGTGGATGCAAAAAACGTCACTCTGACCGAAGTTTCCGTCGGTGGCGTGAAAGCCCACAACGTCGCGGCGACAGTGATCGAAGGCAACTATCCGGTGGAAATCCTTCTGGGTATGAGCTTCCTCAGTCAGGTATCGATGAAGAATGAAGGTGGTGTCCTGACGATTTCGCAACGTCGTTGAGATCAGCCTCGCTCAGAACTCCCTGATCACTGCCGTCCTGCCAAGCGCCTTAAGGCGCGAGGAATTCCGAAGAACCCGGTCGAGATTCGATTCAGCCGCACCTAATACCCTAAGGGCCTCCCGCTTCGCACCTTCAACACCTAGAAACGTCACGAACGTCTGCTTGTTTTCCCGAACGTCAGATCCTGCGGGTTTTCCCAGTATTTCCGTTGATGCGGTGACGTCGAGCACATCGTCCATGATCTGAAATCCGAGGCCAATGCCGTCCGCGAACTGGCCGAGTTCCTTCGATTCTTCGGCGGAAGCTCCAGCGACACGCGCGCCGAGTTCCACGCTCGTTCGAATCAATACCCCGGTCTTAGCCGCATGGAGTGCTTTGAGTTCATCAATGGACGCAATAGTTTCACCCGCACTGGCGAGATGCATGTCATAGGTCTGTCCGCCAACCATACCTTGCCACCCGGATCCACTCGCCAACAACTTCACGCAGGCGATTTGAACATCGGGTGTGACGCCCTCCAGGTCACACAACGTTTCAAACGCCAGCGTCAGCAACGCATCCCCCGCGAGAATCGCGGTCCACTCACCAAACGCTTTATGGGTCGAGGGTTTGCCATGGCGGAGATCGTCGTTGTCCATGGCAGGCAGGTCGTCATGAACCAATGAGTAGCTGTGCACCATTTCGATGGCGCATGCAGCGGGCATGGCCAGGCGCACGTCCACGCCGAGGCTTTCAGCAGTCACCAAAGTGAAGAGCGGTCGTAGTCGCTTCCCCCCTCCCAGCAGCGCGTAGCGCATCGCATCGAGCAGTGAAGGTGCGATGGTCGAGGATTGGTTGACCCGCTCAGCCAGTGCTTGCTCGATCGACGCCTTCAGCGGGCCAAATTCACTCGTCATCCGGATCTTCGGACTCGAGGTCCTCGAGCACGCCATCCTGCGTCAACTTTTTCACACGCAGCTCAGCTTCCTGCAGCGAAACCTGACAGGCACGGCTCAGCACAACGGCACGCTCGTAGGCTTTCAGCGATTCGTCGAGGGAAAGATCGCCTTTTTCGAGACGCTGCACGAGCGCTTCGAGCTCGGCGAGGGTGGATTCAAAATCGGGTGTCTTGGTATCTTCACTCATGAACGCAAAGTATAGAGGCGTCTCAGCAATGCCAAGCCCTCTGTTCTTCGGTACCCTCTGGGTCGGGGATAGAGAGGGGTGAGCGGATGACTCGGGTAGCGCCGTTGTTGTCGATGATCAGTGCACAAGCCGCCGAAGCAGACCGAACACGCAGTGTGTCTGCCGAGGTCATCGCGGGAATCAAGAAAACCGATCTGATGCGGCTAACCGCATCTGCTGAAATCGGTGGCCTCGGCGAACGCATCGTGACCATCGGAGGAGAGCTCGAAGCCACGGCAACCGCTTGTGCTTCGACGGCCTGGTGCCTCTGGAACCACCTCTGCACGTACCATCTCTTCTGTGGGCTGCTTGGACCTGCCCATCACGATTTCCTTCGAGGCATTGTCGAACGCCACGAGTGGGTGTGTTTTCCCGCAGGTGCCGGAACCGGCGTCAAAGCGAAAGTCGATGATGCGGGATTCACGCTGCACGGCGTCGCTGCTTTCGGATCAGGCTCACGCTACTCGGAATGGGCAGGTGTCAGCTTTGTGCCGGAGAGCCCCGAGACCAATCGCAAACCTGAATTCACGATGGTTGATCTGCGCGCCCACGGAGTACGCATCGATCCCACCTGGAACGCCATGAGCCTGCGAGCCTCATCCACCGATCACGTGCACTACGAAGGCGTGCGGCAACCCGCTGAACTTCGAGTGCCGTTCCCGTTTCGTTATCGCGAGCTCTTTCGTGAGCCGAGTTATCCGATGATCCACAGCCGTTATCGTGAAGATTGGGTGGCGCTGTCCGATCTCTGGCTCGGGGCGATGGCGGTCGGCGTTGCGGATGCATCGTTGAGAGATTGCGCCGAGAGCATCAAGAGCCGCATCGCCATCATGGGCACGAAAATGGTTGAACGCCCGACCATTCACGTAAATCTCGGTTCCGCGAAGGCTGCCATCAATGCGGCGCGCGATACGGTTTACGCAGCGATGGCCGAAACAGACCAACGTATCGAAAGCGGCACAACGCCGACGGAGCCGGATTATCTCCGCCAGCTCGCCGCCAGCATGCAAGCCATCTCATTGTGTGATGAGGCTATGCGGCTCATCCTTCGCGTGCTCGGTGGTAACGGATTACGTGAGGGGACCGATTTCGAGCGACGCTATCGGGATTTTCAAGCGATGCCTTTGCACATCAATGCGCATCGTGATCGCGTCACTGAGCAGGTAGGCCGACATCTCCTCGGACTGCCGACCGAAAATGCCTTCTGAATCGCTGATCTCTTTGCTCGCTCAGGTTCGTGCGTGCACGTTGTGTGCCCATGAATTGCCACTCGGTCCAAGACCCGTGCTGCAGATGGCAAGGTCCGCGCGCATTCTCATCGTGGGTCAAGCGCCGGGTACGAAGGTCCATGCGACCGGAATTCCGTTTAACGATCCGAGTGGCGATCGGTTGCGTGCGTGGGTGGGTATGAATCGTGAGACTTTCTACGATGCATCGAAGATTGCACTTCTGCCTATGGCGTTCTGTTATCCAGGACGAGGAAGCGGCGGAGATCTTCCACCACCACCGCGATGTGCAGAAACATGGCAAGCGCGGTTGATGGCGCAGCTCAAACAGATCGAACTCACCCTGGTACTTGGACAATATGCAACGGCGTGGCATCTGCCGGATCGTGAAGGCTCGTTACCGATGTCGTGCGGAACCGGCCTTTGACCGCGCCGACGTTGATCCCCATGCCCCATCCGAGCCCACGCAATAATCGTTGGCTTAAGAACAATCCATGGTTTGAAGCGGACGTTGTGCCATGGGTGAAAAACCGAGTCACGTCGCTCCTCTCGAATAACAAGGAAATTAACGCACCATGAAAAAAGGTCTGCCTGGCCTTCGTGCCCTTGACCACATCGGCATCACTGCGCCCGACTTCGATGAGGCTGCACGGTTCTTTGAAGAGGTGATCGGCTTCGAGGCTTTCTACGAACACGGCCCCTTCAGCTCGGCCGACACCGACATGATGAAAGACATGCTCAACGTGCATCCACGTGCTGAGATTCGTCGCGTCAAACATTATCGCTGTGCAGGTGGTCCGAACCTCGAGCTCTTTGAATACGCGTCCCCAGATCAACGCAAGGAGATGCCGAAGAACAGTGACTGGGGTGGGCATCATCTCTCGATTTATGTGGACGATTTTGATGCAGCGATGGCGCATCTGCGCGCACACAATGTCCGCCTGATGCCGGGGGGCGGTGGACCGACGATTGAGTCAGGCCCAGAGGCGGGGTTGCGATCCTGTTACTTCCTGACGCCGTGGGGGCTGCAGATGGAGCTCATTTCCTATCCCAACGGAAAAGGCTACGAGAAGAACACAAAACAACGATTGTGGGATCCGCGGAGAGCATGATGCGTTCGGTTGATGACCTGACCTTGCATCCTCTGTAACAATGACCTCAACACAAGAACATGTTTGATCTATGAAACGTTTTTTCGGCTGGCTCTTCATTATCGTCTCTCTGGTGCTGCTGGTCGGGCCTTATCTTGTGCCCATTGATCCACTCGAAGGCGTGGTGCCGCCGAAGGAACTCGCGGATGCCGAAAGCCGTTTCATCAAGGTCGATGGACTCGAAGTTCACTACAAAGAAGCGGGCACAGCCGCTCCGAATTTCGTTCTGCTCCATGGTTTCGGCGCAAGCACGTTCACGTGGCGCGAGGTGATGGACGATTTTTCTGCGCACGGCAGAACTGTGAGCTATGACCGCACAGCGTTTGGTCTCACCGAACGGCCAACGGAGTGGCGAGACCACAATCCCTACGCTGTTACCGCACAGGTTCGACAAGGTTTTGATCTGATGACGGCACTCGGTATGGACGCCGCCGTCCTTGTCGGCAACAGTGCCGGCGGCCGCACAGCGTTGAGTCTTGCTCTCGCGAGCCCTGAACGTGTGCGTGCACTTGTTTTGGTGAGCCCGGCGGTCGGCATGGGTGGGGGCGGTGGCAGCATCCTGAGTTGGTTCAAGCCGTTGCTGCAAACACCGCAGATGGATCGCCTTGGCCCCTGGTTCGTGCGTCGCATTGCAACGAGTGGCAACGATACGATTCGCATGGCCTGGCATGATCCGTCCCTCATGACGCCGGAAGTGATCGAAGGTTATCGCCAACCCCTAAAGGCCCAGGATTGGAACAAGGCGTTGTGGGAATTCACGCGCGCATCACGCGATGAGCCTGGCCACAAAGGACCGATCGAATCCCGACTCGGAGAACTCGCCAACGTGCCCGTTCTTGTGATCACGGGTGACGATGATCGCATCGTGCCCGTGGCGCGCAGCAAAGCAGTCGCGGATGGGATTCCCGGTAGTACCTACGTAGAGCTCGAGTCATGTGGTCACGTGCCGCAAGAAGAGTGCCCAGAGTCGTTCTTTGCGGCTGTGGAAGCTTTCCTGCAAACAGCCGGCGTGATCGTTCCGGCTACTGCCGCTGAGCTCATTATCGCGTTTCCTCCCCCAAGCTGAGACGTGCATGGACTTGTCAGTCATCCAGCAGCGCCTGCAAACCTTTGCGCATGAACGCGACTGGAATCAATTCCATTCACCCAAGAACCTTGCCATGGCTCTCAGCGTTGAAGCAGCGGAGCTCGTTGAGATCTTTCAGTGGTTAACCGAATCTCAATCCAAGGCGCTTGATGCCACCCAGCGTCAGTCCCTTGCTGACGAAATCGCAGATGTACAGATCTACCTGTTGAGGCTCGCTGATGTTACAGGCATCGACATCGAATCCGCGGTCAATGCCAAGATCGAAAAGAACGCGCGCAAATATCCGCCGCTCAACCCATCGGCTTGACCGCCCTCCTTTGCCAGCCCACCATCCGGGCCAGTTTCCAACGGAGTTCGAAATGTCGGAGATGTGGACGCTGGTGACGAGCGAATCCGCCGCACTGGTTGCACTTCAGGTTGATGCTGCACGTATCGGGATTCGTGCCGCTGACCTCGAGAAGCTGACCGGTTGGGCGACCAAGCCCGAAGGTTTTTGTCTCGGTGATCGTTGTGTCCCTGCGGGTGACGCGGTGGCCGCAGATGGCACTGTCGATGTTCGTCGCTTCGCCGCACGTCTTGGTCGACCACTCATCGAAGACGCCAGGGTCAAAGCCATCTTATTGGGTGATGCCGCCAGTGATCGCGCCGCGCAGCTTCAATCCCTCGAAGCGCCCGATTTTGAGTTGCCAGATCTCTCTGGCCACATGCATCGCCTGTCCGACTATCGTGGCCAGAAGGTACTGCTCGCCGCGTATTCAAGTTGGTGAGGCTGCCGTGAAGACCTGTCCGGGTGGCAGGAACTTTACGAAGAACTGAACGGTCACGGTTTCACCGCGATCAGTGTGGCCCTCGACAAGGACCCGGAGTCCGCTCGCCCCTGGATTGAAGTGGCGAAGTCGACACATCCGAGTTTGATCGATACACGCTTTCTGCTCTCTGACCTCTACAACATGGTCAATGTGCCGACGATTTTATGGATCGACGAACAAGGCCGTGTGGTTCGGCCAAACGATGTTGCCTTCGGGAACAACAAATTCCAGGAAGTCACGGGGATCGATGCGGACGTTCACAAAGCCGCGCTCAGGGCTTGGGTGAAAGGCGAGAAGTCCGCGTTTCCAGAAGACAAGGCGAGATCGATGCAGTCGTTGCCAACAGCTGAACACGAGGAAGCCCGCGCGGAATTCGCGCTGGGTCGATGGTTGGCCGCAGAAGGTCAACTCGACGCTGCGGAGCCCCACTTCGTGCGTGCCGGCGAACTCGCGCCTGAAGATTTCAACATCCGTCGCGGCTCCATGCCGATGCGGAACAAGGATCCGATGGGTCCGGATTTCTTCAAGATGGCGGGTGATTGGGCAGCGGCAGGCAACAAGTACTACCTGCCACTCCCGGAGTAAGCCGAACGTGAGGTTTACAACAGCCGGACTCCGGGGTTAACTGTATCGTATGCGAACCCCGTTGTTGAACAGCTTCACGAACATCGAACGCCTGCGACTCTTGCCGTGGGCGCTTGCGGCGTTGCTGTTGGTTACGCAGCTCTGGTCCGGCGCGCACAAGGCGCTTGTGGACGGGCACGAATCGGGCCAGTACTGCCAGGCGTGTGTTCTTGCTGACCGTGAAGATGCACCGCCCGATGCCATCTCAGGCGTGCCGGCATTCAATCCGCGCGCTTCCGATGAAGCGCTCCACTTATCCGCCGGTGTCGCCGCACGGTCTTTCCATCGGTTACCCCCCTCGCGCGCGCCCCCGCTCCAGCTTTCCTGACCGTTCCGACGACACCCTACCGGTGTCCGTTCGCCAGTCTTCGTTGGCGAACCGTTTTGTTCTTCAGGAAAACTGGAATTGACCATGAAAAAGAAGTTCATGAAAAAGAAGTTGCTGCCGATTCTCGGCGTTACGTCCGGCACCTTGTTATGCCTGCCGTTTGTGAGTCATGCCAAAGAGCAACTGGAAGAGATTGTTGTCACAGCGGTCCCATTCAACCGCTCCGCGGATGAACTCACTCAGCCTGTGCTGGTGCTGGATCAGGAGGCGCTGCTGACCGAGGCTGCCAACTCCATCGGCGAAACTCTCGCCAATCAACTGGGCATGAGCGCCACCTACTTTGGGCCGGTATCCGGCCGACCGGTGATACGGGGTCAGGCAGAGTCGCGTGTGTCCGTGCTGGATGGTGGCACGAGTACCCTTGACGTTGCTGACCTCAGCCCGGATCACGCGGTGCCCGTTGAACCGTTGTTTGCTGAGCGGATCGAAGTGCTTCGTGGCGCAGGCACGCTGCTCTATGGCAGCAGTGGCGCGGGTGGCGTGGTCAACGTCATCGATGGGCGCATCCCCGAGAAACAACTGGATAAACCACTCACCGGCGCGATCGAGTTGCGTGGTGATTCAGCAACGGAAGAGCGTACCGTTGCAGCGCGAATGGACGGTGGGGCAGGTGTGCTCAACTGGCACCTGGATATTTTTGACCGGCAGAGCGAAGACATCGAGATTCCCGGCTTTGCGACCGACGATCCGGCGGAGCGTGACGAGGAAGAAGAACGTGGTCGGGTGCTGAACAGCGAAGGCGACGCCAATGGTTACGCCGGCGGGCTCTCTGTGGTCGGCGACCGCGGATTCATCGGCGCTTCCGTGTCGCGCTACGAAACCAGTTACGGCATTCCTGGACCGGGTCATGAACACCATGAACACGAAGAAGTGGAAGAGGCCGAAGGGGAACACGAAGAAGAACACGAAGAGGAACATGAGGATGAAGCGGCGCTGATCGCCCCCGGACCCTTTATTGAACTCGAACAAACCCGCATCGATGTTCATGGGGCCTGGTCTCCCGAAGGCTTCATCGAATCCCTGCGCTTCAAGTTCGGGCACAACGACTACGAACATGTGGAAGTGGAACCCACAGGTGAAGTGGCCACCCTTTTTCAGAACGATGCATGGGAAGGTCGGCTTGAAGCGATTCACGGCGAGGTTGCCGGTTGGCGTGGTGCTGTCGGTGTACAGGTCACCGACCGCGACTTCCTCGCGGTGGGTGAAGAGGCCTTTATCGTGCCAACCGAGTCTGGTTCGTGGGGCGTGTTTCTGCTGGAGGAGTATGACTTCGGCAACGGGCATCTCGAATTCGGGGGACGGGTTGAGCGCACGAATCACGAGCCACTTTTTGATTTGCCTGAGTTTGAGGAAATAGCGTTTTCGGCGGCAGCAGGCGCGATCTGGGATTTCTCCGAGACGTTTCATGTGAGTGCGAACCTGTCGCGGACTGAGCGCAATCCGAACATCGAGGAGCTCTATGCCAATGGGGCACACCTGGCGACGGGTCTCTTTGAGATCGGTTTGCTCGCGGTCGATGATCCTGAGGTGAAAAAAGAGATTGCGATCAATCTTGACGTCGGGGTGCACTATCACGATGAGACGCTGAGCTGGCAATTGAGCGGGTTCTACAACGACATTTCCGACTACATCTTTCGGCTGGAAACGAAGATCGAAGTCGATGAACTCCCGCTGACGCCGTATCTTCAAGAAGACGCAAAGCTCTATGGTGTTGAAGCGGAAGTGACCGCAGCGTTAGGCAGTGGCTGGGATATGCGCGCGTTCGCCGACTACGTGCGTGGCAAGACGAGTGACGATGACCTTCCGCGAATTCAGCCCATGCGCCTTGGCGTATCCCTGGACTATTCGCCTGGATGGTGGTCAGCAGGCATCGATGCGATCTGGCATGCAGAGCAGGATGACATCGTTTCGTTTCGAACCGACAGTTTCACGATGGTGAACGCGCACCTCACGCTGCGTGTCCAGGACACCGGACCGTTTGGACTGGATGTGTTTCTCAAGGCAACGAATCTCCTCGATGAGGAAGCAAGGCGGAGTACATCGTTCCGTGCGGCCTACGTTCCCCTGCCCGGCGTGGGTGTGCAGTTTGGCGTTCGTGCCCGATTGAACTGATGAGCGGCGACTGATCTTCGCTGGAACGTTTGCCCCGTTTCAGCGAAGGTCTGGTCTTGCCTGTTTTCCTCCATCGGTGTCAGAGTGGCGTGTCAGCGGAGCCTGCCACCCATGATTAACGCCTACCTCAATGAACAAGACCGTTTGCTCTGTACCCGGGCCGATACCAACAACCTCGAAGGTGTGGTGTGGATCGACTTGTTTTAACCGAATCGCGAAGAAGAAACCATTCTCGAACAGACGCTCGGCATTGAGATCCCCACGCGTGAAGAGATGGATGAGATCGAAATCTCATCGCGACTCTATGTCGAAGACGGCGCGGTGTTCATGACGGCAACGTTGCCCTCGAACATGGATAGCGATGAGCCCATTCTCGCGCCTGTGACGTTTGTTCTGGTGCACCATCGGTTGCTGACCGTTCGTTATCATGAACCCCGCGCATTCAAAACCTTGCCTGCGCGGGCCTCCAAAGTGTCCATGGGTTGCCACGATGGTGAAGCTGTATTGCTTGCCTTGCTCGAAGCGCAAGTTGATCGAATGGCCGATGTGCTCGAACGCAGCGCGCGCGATACCGCAGGCATATCACGGGCAATTTTTCTGGTGAAAGGCAACCGGCGATGGCGCAGTAAAAGTCTGCAGACCATCATTCAGGAGTTGGGGCGCCAGGGAGACCTGACGTCAAATCTCCGAGAGTGCCTCGCCTCGCTAGAACGTGTGATCGGGTTTCTTACACAGGCCATGCAGCCGGTACGCAACGAAAAAGAAACGAAGATTCGAATCAAGACGATTTCGCGCGACTTGCGATCTCTTGCGGATCACGCCGATTCCCTCACCCAGAAGATCACCTTCCTCCTGGATGCAACACTCGGTCTGATCAACATCCAGCAGAACGACATCATTAAATTCTTCTCAGTCGCTGCCGTGGTGTTTCTGCCGCCGACGCTTATCGCGTCGGTTTATGGCACGAACTTCCATCACATGCCTGAACTCGACTGGCCATACTGTTATCCGATGGCAGTAGGTCTCATGGTCATGTCGGCCGTCATTCCTTACCTGTTGTTTAGACGCCGCGGACTCTTCTGATCGCGTTTCAGAACAAGGACCACACCATGCCGATCAGCGCCGCGACGCCGATCACTTCCAGCACGCTGCGCTTGAACTGAAATAGTATCATCATACTGATCGCTGCGATGATGAGTGATATCGCCGCCGGCCACAGCAACTCACCAGTCGGGAAAAACACGTGGGCGCCAAACCACACGGCCAGATTCACGATCACACCCACCACCGCCGCCGTGATTGCGGAAAGTGGTGCATGTAGCCCATCCACATGACGACCGGATTCGATCAACGGTCCGCCGGCGAGAATGAAGACAAATGACGGCAGGAAGGTGAACCAGGTGACCACCGTTGCAGCGACTACGCCGTTCACCAGTGGCGATACACCCGCCAGGAAGTCACCTCCATATCCGCTGACGAAACCCACAAACGTAACGACCATGATGAGGGGGCCTGGTGTCGATTCACCCAGTGCCAGCCCATCGATCATCTGAGAAGCGGTCAACCATCCATATTGCGTGACTGCGCCGTCAAAGACATACGGAAGAACTGCGTAGGCACCACCAAACGTCAGCAATGCCGCTTTAGTGAAGAAGAGCCCCATGTCGGTAAGAGAATGGCTCGCGCCGACAGCGATGATGAGGGCGGCGATGGAGATGGTCCACAGCAAGACGCCGACGATGACGACCCGGATGAGGCGCGAAAGGGAATAGCGTGCGTGTTCCGGAATCGGCATGTGATCGTTGATGATCGCGTCATCTTCCGAAGCACCTGCGTTTGCGTGTGATGGTTTGTTGGCAAAGGCGGTGGATCCTGATCGGTGCATCAGCCAACCGATCAGCGCAGCACCCAGGATGATGGCCGGGAAGGGGACGTCAAAGAGACTGAGTGCAACGAAGGCGCCAGAGGCGATCATCCACGGCAAAGGTCCACGTAAGGTGCGTTGTCCAATCCGCCACGCGGCATGCAGCACGATGACCGTCACTGCTGGTTTGATGCCGGAGAAGATCGCAGCGACCAACGGTTGATCACCGTATGTTAGGTAGACCCAACCGAGTGCAATCAAGAGCACAAACGACGGCAAGACAAACAGGATGCCCGCGACCAGCCCGCCTAACGAGCGGTGCATTAGCCAACCCAGATAGGTGGCGAGCTGCTGAGCCTCAGGTCCCGGCACCACCATGCAGTAGTTGAGCGCCTGCAGGAAGCGACCTTCTGATATCCAGCGACGTCGCTCTACAAGCTCTTGGTGCATGATCGCAATCTGTCCTGCAGGACCACCGAAGCTGATGAAGCCAAGTTTCAGCCAGAATCGCAGGGCTTCAGTGAATGGGACGAGTGTTGGTTCTTGCGCGGTGCTGTGTGAGTCCTTCACGACGTTCGAGTCTGCGTGACAAAGAGGCGCGACGTGACTGTGGTCAACCAGATCCAGGGTGTTGCAAGAAACGCTAGGGCCACAGGATTTCCACCGAGCAGATAACCAAGAACAGTAAGCGCGGCGAACGAGATCGGAATCAAGGTCGCTGTGATCAATGCCCAACGCCGTTCTCCTGTTTGAAAAAAACCGAAGGAGCGCGCAAGGCTCGCGATGATCAGAAAGAGAGTGCTGATACCGCGAGATGCGTTCTGTATCTGACCTTCAAAGGTGGACTGAACCATCTCTACAGTCGTTCCCGGCGGCATATCCACGACCGGGTTTGCGGTGAGCAATCCTCCGAATGCATAGGCAATGCCGAGCAGAGCAACCCAAATCGGCCCGCCAAACATGCTCCGCCCAGGGGCGAGGACCCGCCGCATTCCCACAGCGCCGAACAACGTAAAGAGCCCCACGAGAATCATGTTCGTTTGGTGCACCCAACCAAACTCACCAGCGGTGAGCTGCGTGAACCGGTGTTGTGTGATGTCGAAGCCTTCCCGTGTGAAGGCTTGAATCAAAGTGACCGCGACATAAATTGGACCTGCCACAACACCACACAACAACAGCGATCGACCGTCGGCAGAATTTGCGGCTTGCGTCATTTGTATTCACCGGCTTGTTTCTGGGGCCAGTTGGCGGCGGGTTCGAAGAGTTCGATCACATTGTCTGAAGGGTCCAACAACAACACCTGTCGACCTCCAGGACCTGCAAGCACGTCGTTTCGAAAGCGAACGCTTGCTGACTTGAGCCTCGCTACTTCAGCGTCGATGTCATCCACTATGAGATGGATACAATTCCATCCATCCGGAGCGGGTCGAACACCATCTGCCATGGCACGGCCTGCAGAGCTCGCTGGACCACTCAGCAACAAACGCAAATGGCCACGGGCAACATCAGCGAAGGCGGGTGGAAAGCTGGTGAGTGTGCTGAAGCCAAGATGTGCGGTGTAAAACGCCACTGAGGCGGCGACGTCGTTCACGATGTAGCGAACGGAAACGTAGTCGGCGTCATCAGACATTGTGTTACTCCTTCAGGTTAGGTCGTGGATTGGCCAGGGCTGCAAGCAGAAAGCCGATACGAACCTCGAGTTCACGTGCGGTGGCGCGAAAGGCTTCGTAGCCTATGGAGCCCTTCGAATCCGGTGTTGCGGGGTTCGGCAGGCTCCAGTGAATGGTGTGGGGGTGGCCTGGAAACTCGGGACACACCTCGCGTACCTTGTCGCACAAGGTGATGACCCAGTCGAAGTGCTGGTCTGCGTATACCTTGAGATGTCGCGATGATTGTCTCGAAAGATCGATCCCGTGTTCTTCCTGCATCGCCCTGATCGCGAGGGGATGTATGGCCTTGGGTTCTGAGCCCGCGCTAAACACCTCCACCTTTCCCTGAAAACGAATCTTGATCAGCGCCTGTGCCATTTGGGAGCGCGCGCTGTTGCCGGTGCAGAGAAACAGAACCCGAGTGTGCGCTGCCGATCGGGTGCCTGATCGCCCGTCGGGCCGGGTTGAAAGCGGCGTGAGTTGCAAAGCCAACCCAGGGTGTAGTGCCGAGCCGAGTGCACTGAGTTCATCCCCGAGTTGCGTAAGGTTGGCGGTGTAATAGGCGTCGCGCCGATCCGCGGAGCTGCGGCGCATGGAGACCACGTTGGCGTCTCTCAACTTGCCGAGGTGATACGAGACCAGATTCTGCGGCTCTCCGATGCGAGTCGTGAGTTCATTCACCATGCGATCGCTGTGGGCAAGTTCTTCCATGAGCCGCCAGCGCAGGGGATGGCCCACGAGTTGTAGGAACTCGGTGGCTCGGGAGTGGGCTTGAGTTTTTCGGATCGGCATTGAGATGTATCGAACTGATTTGATATATAAATCCTAGTTGATGCAATTTGAGGGCGTCAAGCGTCGTGAGATCGTTACGCATCGACTGCAAGGCGGATAAACCATTGGTTGATCGACTCGAGTGGACGCAAAATGCCGACCTTGATCGACACAGTGTGGCGGTCAGGTATTCGGTCCACTTCTTCCGGCTCACTTGGAGTGATCACACAACATGCAACCCCTGGTTGGCGTCATCATGGGCTCGTCCTCGGACTGGGAGACGATGCAGCACACCGCGCAGATGCTGGAGGAGCTGGGTGTCCCTCATGAAGTGCGTGTGGTGTCTGCCCATCGCACGCCGGATCTGATGTTTGAATACGCTTCGAGTGCAGAATCGCGTGGCATCAAGGTCATCATCGCTGCTGCGGGTGGTGCTGCGCATTTGCCGGGCATGACGGCGTCGAAGACTTCTTTACCCGTGCTGGGTGTACCCATCCAGTCGAAGACCTTGAATGGGGTCGATTCGTTGCTCTCCATCGTGCAGATGCCGGGCGGCATTCCCGTCGGTACTCTCGCCATAGGTCGGGCCGGCGCCATTAACGCGGCACTACTTGCCACCAGCATTCTCGGCACCAGCAAACCCAAGTTCCTCAAAGCCGTCGCCGCATGGCGAGCTAAGCAAACTGAAAACGTCCTCGCGAATCCCGATCCTCGAGAGAAGCCGTGACGACGACCATCGGTATCGTCGGGGGCGGACAGCTCGCACGCATGCTCGCGCTGGCGGGTATTCCACTGGGGTTACGTTTCGTCATTCTCGACCCCGCACCGGATGCAGGTGCTGCCGTCGCGAGTGAACACATCTGTCAGGCGTACGACGATTTGGTTGCACTCAATGAGCTCGCAGAGCGGTGTGATGTGATCACCTACGAGTTCGAGAACATTCCAGCCAGCGCAATGGCCCACCTCGCCGCGAAAGTGCCGGTGCATCCGGCGCCGGAAGCACTCGCGATTTCCCGGGATCGGCTGACCGAGAAGAACCTCTTTCGTGAGCTTGGAATTGAGCTGCCGCCGTATTTCACCGTGGATTCCCGGGCTGACCTGGAGGCCGCCGTTGCGAAGACCGGGCTACCCGCAGTGCTCAAGACACGAACCCTCGGCTATGACGGCAAAGGTCAGTTTGTACTCCGTGCCCACGCAAACCTCGATACCGCGTGGAAGACGCTCGGTTCAGTACCGCTGATATTGGAAGGATTTGTTCCGTTCGACCGCGAGATCTCCATCGTCGCCGCGCGAAGCATTGGAGGAGAGATTTGTTACTGGCTGATTTCCGAGAATAGCCATCAGGGTGGCATATTGCGCCTCGCGCGTAGCCAACCTGACGACCCGTTTACGCGGCAAGCGCAAGGGTATGTCAAACGGATTCTGGAGCGATTGCAGTACGTCGGCGTGATGGCGCTCGAACTGTTCTGCGTCGGTGATCGGCTGCTGGCCAATGAAATGGCACCACGTGTCCACAACTCCGGACACTGGACCATTGAAGGCGCGGAGACTTCACAGTTCGAAAATCACGTCCGGGCAGTCGCGGGTTTACCGCTGGGTTCGACCGCATCGGTCGGACATGCCGCCATGGTCAATTTCATCGGCGCCGCACCCATACCTTCAGAAGTGCTTGAATTGACCGATGTGCACCTGCACGACTACGGTAAGACACCTCGCGCCGGGCGCAAAGTTGGACATGCGACAGTGCACGGCGTGGATGCCGTGCGATTTGAAGCGCAGCTTGCGCGGTTGCGAGTGCTTGCCGATGCGGTTGCATGTTGAGCGGTGGTGTTCAGATCTTTGATCCCCGCAATCCCGGTGCAGCGCCGCCGAGTCAAATAGCCGAACCACAGAACCCCTTTATCGATCCGGTGTGTGGCATGACGGTGAAACCGGAGTCACCGCATCGTCATACCCACGATGGCGTTCTGTATCTCTTCTGCAACCCGAAGTGCCGCGTGAAGTTTATCGACGCGCCTGAGGTATATCTTCAGGGCACGGCACCGGAGCCCGAGATCATCCCGGGTGCGGAATACGGTTGCCCGATGCACCTCGAGGTGCGGCAGATCGGATTTGGTATGTGTCCTGACTGTGGCATGGCCCTCGAACCTCTCATGCCGACCCTGGATGCGGGAGAAAACCCGGAGCTGACGGATTTTCGCAGGCGCTTCTTCTGGTCGTTGCCGTTCACCATCGGTGTTTTTGTGCTGGCGATGTTCGCTCACGAACACGCGGCCGTAGCAGGCATGCCTCGCCTCTGGCTTGAAGCGTTGTTCGCAACGCCAGTGGTGCTATGGGTCGGATGGCCGTTTTTCGAACGTTGGTGGCAGTCGATCGTCCGTCGCGCACCCAACATGTGGACGCTGATCGGTACCGGCACAGGCGCCGCGTGGATCTATTCAATGTTCGCACTGCTTGCGCCTTCGCTCTTTCCTGAGGCGCTGCAAGGTGGTGTCTACTTCGAGGCTGCAGCCGTCATCATCTCGCTCACGCTGCTGGGCCAAATCCTCGAGCTCAAAGCCCGGGCACGAACCGGGGATGCGTTGCGCGCCTTGTTAAAACTCTCTCCGGCACGTGCTCGTCGCCTTTTGAAAGACGGTCGCGAAGAGGATGTTGAGATTGATCGGGTGAAACCCGGAGATTCACTTCGTATCCGGCCTGGCGAACAAATTCCTGTGGACGGGCGCGTGGTCGAAGGCCAAAGCGCCGTGGATGAGTCCATGCTTACCGGTGAACCGTTGCCCGTGAATCGTCGAGTGGGTGATGTGTTGATCGGTGGCACGCTTAACACCGACGGGTCGCTGATCATGGAGGCGCGATCGATTGGCGCGTCCACGGTCCTGTCTCAAATCGTTGCGCTCGTTGCGAAGGCGCAGTCCTCTCGTGCGCCCATGCAGCGGTTGGCAGATGAAGTCGCGGGTGTATTTGTCGTGATCGTAGTGCTGATCGCGCTGGTGGCGTTGCTCGGTTGGGGCTTCTTCGCTGCCAACTGGACGTTTGGCGTGATCAGCGCGGTCGCTGTACTGATCATCGCGTGTCCGTGTGCGCTCGGCCTCGCCACACCGATGTCGATCATGGTGGCGAGTGGTCGTGCGGCACGCTCCGGTATCCTGTTTCGAGAAGCAGCGGCCATTGAACGTCTGCGCGACATCGACACACTGGTGATCGACAAGACGGGCACTCTGACAGAAGGGCGCCCCGCGATTATCGCGATCCGGAACGATCCCACGATGGATAACGATCACGTTCTGGCGCTCGCAGCCTCGATCAATCAAGGGAGTGAACATCCACTCGCGAAAGCGATGATCGCCGCAGCACTCGTCACCGGATCACCCCTGCAAGCCGTAGTTGATTTTCAGGCACTCGCGGGAAGAGGTGTTCGAGGCGTTATAGAAGGCACCGAAGTGCTATTGGGGACGAAGGCATTGCTGGACGAATCGGGTGTCGACACCACGTTCTTCAGTAGCTTCATTGATCAACACCAATCACAAGGCGCGAGTGTTTCTTGTCTGGCTGTGAAAGGCATCGCCGTTGGTGCTTTGGCATTCGGCGACCCCATCAAGGCAACAACACGAAGTGCACTCGAAGAACTGCGTGAGGCAGGCATCAACGTGATCATGGCCACAGGTGACAGCGGACCGGCCGCGCGTCATGTCGCGAATCAACTTGGGATGGAGACGTGGCGAGGTGATGCACGACCCGAGGACAAACTCGCTTTGATTGAGGAACTCAAGCGCGCAGGTCGTGTGGTTGCCATGGCGGGTGATGGGATCAACGATTCACCCGCACTCGCCGCCGCAGACGTCGGCATCGCCATGGGCACCGGCACTGATGTCGCCATGCAAGCTGCGTCAGTCACGCTCGTTCGTGGTGATCTGCGCGGCATCGCCGAAGCGATCACGATCTCCCGCGAAACTGTGCGCAACATGCACCAGAACCTCGCCTTTGCGTTCGGTTACAACGCGTTGGGTGTACCGCTCGCTGCCGGAGCGTTCTTCCCCTTCACCGGCTGGTTGTTGTCGCCAATGCTGGCTGCGGCAGCGATGAGCCTGAGTTCGGTGTCCGTAGTCTTCAACGCGTTGCGGCTCGCGCGGCGGTAACCGCGTCAATTTCTTGTTGCGGTAACAGGCTCCTCCTCAACTCTGCGGTTCTTCAGCCGATACAGCAGGCAGGAAACCGGAACCCTCCTCAAGGCTGCTGGTGAGAAACAGCCCGATGCATCACGCATCCTGCTCACCGGTTTCGAAGATGCCGAGATCGCCATGCGCGCTGTGAATGAAGCGGGTGTCAGCGCGTTTATCACACGACCGTGGGACGACGGGCGTTTGCGCTCGGTGGTCGGTGAAGTCCTCGAGCGCCATCTGCGTGAGCAGGAACGGCATCACCTTGAATTGCGAATTGTTGTGCAGAATCATGCACTTGAAGCACTGAATGACGACTTTGAAAAACGGATCGCAGAACGTACCGAACAACTAAAGGCGGAACATGCGCGGCTGGAGTCTGCGTATTCAGACCTGCTCGAAAGTCACCGCACTACGGTGAACCTGCTCGCCAACGTGATTGCGCTGCATCGCATTGGCCTCATGGGTATCGACAACCACGCGTTGCATCAGCCAAGCGCGAGCTTGCGTGGTGAAGAGCTGACGAAGGTGCATCGTCATCCATTCATGGCGGAAGCGCTACTCATGGGGATTCCGCATCTTCAGCGTGTTGCAGAGGTGCTTCGTTCAGAACACGAACGCTTTGACGGACTTGGGTTCCTTGATCGAATCGGATCCGCAGAGATTCCGCTGGGCAGCCGCATCCTTGCTGTCGCACGGGATTTTCACGATCTCATCGCCGGGCGTTTGGTGACGAAACACTACATGTCGGCGGATGCGTTGACGTTCATGCTAGAAGGGTCTGGTCATCACTACGATCCCGCGGTGGTTGATGCGTTCAAGCGTGTACACAAAGACGCGACGCATCTCGATACCACCATCGAAGAAGCCATGCAGAGATCTGCGACGCTGGAACCTGGCATGTGTTTGTCACGCGATCTGATGACGCCACAAGGGTTGTTGTTGTTAAACAAGAATCAGGTGCTCACCGTGATCCGTGATCAACAAGATCAAAAGGCTCGAACAGACTATTGGCCATCACCTTGAGATCTTTGTTCGGCACACGGATGAAGAAGTTTGAAGCCAAACAGCTTTTTTAAGGCGCGATGACTTCGGCAACCAGACGACGCGGTGAGCGCTTCGTATCCGAGAACTTCTTCACGTCTTCATTGATGACCGGGATACTGTCCGGTCCAGCAAAGAACCGCTGTTTCAAGTCATCGAGGGTTGCGAACCCACACAAGGCGAAGCCATCAAATTGCGGCCCAAAAACCACTCCCTCCACGCCGAGCTGCACGTACTGACTTAAGAAAGGATGGTGAATGAGTGCAAGGGGTCCATGCCGCAGATGCCAGTGTTCATCGGCTTGTTGATGCGTTAACGCGGGATTGCGGATCATCGGATGCAGTGACACGTAGTTCATCGCGCCGGCTTTGATCTCTCGTGCCGTCACCCGGTAAACACCGAGACAGTTTCCAAGTCCTGGTGACAGCACCTCGCCATTGTCACGCCACCGAACCAGGGCTCTGAAGGGAATGCTCGAAGCATCTGCGCGGTCATCGAAACACCACCACGCGGCGTGTGCCTCGGCGAGATGGCGGGCGAGGGTGATATCGGCGGTGATCGCCACAAGCTCACGAACGTGGCGTTGATTGTTCATAGGTCTCAGCTGAACCGTGGTAAGCGTGAATAGAGATCGTGATCAACGGTGGCGGCACTTTGCCGCGCAGCACACTGCGACATCCAGGCCACCGACTTGGGATTGCCGCCATCCAGTGAGCCGGTGATTGTCGCGCAATAACACCATTGGTAGAGCAGCGCGTCGAGATAATCTTCCCACGCGGTAGCGTAGTCGTAACGCATACCGTGCGCCTTGAGTTGATCGACGTAGCGTTGAATGAGTGCACGCTCATTGGCGCGGCGCACCTCAGTAAGACTGTTCTGACCGAGCAGCACGCCTACGTCGACGATGCCTTTGGCTTTCAGTGGACCTTGCCAGTCCAGAATCACGATGGGGTCTTGACCTGGCTTCTGACCGAAGAGCAAGTTGTCCATGCGAAAGTCGCCATGAACCAGCGTGATGGGACCGGTGTTCATCTGCTTCTGCATCGCCGGTATGGCTGCGAGTACGACATCGCGTCCGGCACGCACGGATTCTGGAACGTGTTCGCCGAATGCGCGGACCATGGGATCCCAACCGTTGTTGGCCATCATGATGAGGCCGTCCGCGTGGTAGCTTCCTTGGATGTGCGGCACCCAGTCGAGCCCTTCGACTTTTTCCCAGAACGGCGCATGCAAACGAGCGAGCTGATCGATGGCGAGTTCGGTATCGGCGAGCGTTGCGCCCAATGCCTGGCTGCCGATGCGGTAGTCGCCGAGGTCCTCCATCAGGATGAGGTAGTTGTCGGGTTCAAGCTTCGCGAAGTACCACTTCGGGGTGCGCATCGTCGTGCGGGTATCGACCTCTTGAAAGAAACGCACTTCCCGTTCGTAGACGTGAAACCCGTTCGCCGCCGCACGATTGGTCGGATTGGTCGAGGCGTACTTGGCGATCATGCTGCTGGGTAGATCCGGTGAGGGCTTGTCCCAGGTCAGGTGCAGGCGCGAGAGTTCACTCATCATGCCGACACCATCACCTACGCCGCTTCGGGTTGCACCCCTGATTCGAGCGCCGCGAAGCTGCCTTAGGCTTTCAAGTGCCGTGTTTAGCCAATCCGGAGTTAGCCCGCTGGGCAAAGTTGCTGGCAATGGAGGTAGGTCGGTGGTGGTCATGGTCTCGTCCAATCGGATAGCCTCTGGCGACAGCGGAGTAAGCCAGAACTTGCAGTAGTCCGAGGCTTAGGGAGAGCCAATAGAACTTGAATGACATCATCGCTACTGCCTCGGATTCTTCGGATCACGCATATTCCCGGGTGAGAAGACCAAGATCACATGGATCACAACACTTACCACGGTCGCGACGCTTCCGAGCATCTCAACTGACGACAGCTCGTCCGAGCCGGGGCTCCTGTGCGCGATCCAAAACGAGACGATGTAGCAGATCGCCATGTCATAGGTTATCAGGCCCGCTTCGCCGCGGATGTCACGTTCACGGCACGCCACCGCCCACATGAAAGCAATCGAAGCGTTCAGAACCATCAGTACTCCCAGTGTTTGTCCAACTCCGCCCTCGATTCCGATGTTCTGAACCGCGCCCGTCAACCCGGCGCATGCGAGATACGTCAATCGCTTTATCTTCATTGTAAAGATACCCGGCGTCGCCGTGACCCGTGCGATCGGTTCGTTAGTTTCGGTTGCGGCGGCGTCA
>SXGR01086714.1_pt1 | contig 25702 bp, 30 predicted proteins | sample 3174711 | NCBI WGS metagenome assembly SXGR01 (sample SAMN11356860, study PRJNA531348) | freshwater metagenome | isolation source: freshwater sample F1-60 | place: China: Fuxian Lake, Yuxi | collected 2017-12-25
ACTACACCAACGTCTGCACGTTCAAATGCAAGTTCTGCGCGTTTAGTAAAGGCCCGCTCTCGTTGAACTTGCGCGGAAAGCCGTACTTGCTCGAGCTTGAAGAGGTACAGCGCCGAGTCGTCGAAGCGGTCGAATGTGGCGCTACCGAAGTGTGTCTCCAAGGTGGAATTCATCCAAGTTTCGACGGCGACTTCTACGTGCACGTCGCGGAGTCGATCAAGGCTGTGACCCCCAACATTCATATTCATGGCTTCACTGCGCTTGAAGTCACTGAAGGCGCTCGGCGCCTCGACATGCCATTACCCCAATATCTCGAGCGCCTGAAAGCAGCGGGCCTTGCGACGCTGCCCGGTACCGCAGCTGAGATTCTCGACGATGATGTGCGGGCCGTACTTTGCCCCGACAAGATCAATACACAGCAATGGCTCGATGCCCACGAAGCCGCGCATTCGGTAGGTCTCCGTAGCAATGTGACAATCATGTTCGGGTCGATCGAACGCCCGGAACACGTTGCCAACCACCTCGTGCGCACTCGCGAGCTGCAGAAACGAACGGGTGGCTTTACCGAATTTGTTCCCTTGCCTTTCGTGCATATGGCTACTCCGATTTTCTTACAGCACATCGCTCGCCCTGGGCCGACGTTCCGCGAGGTACTGCTGATCCATGCCGTGGGCCGCATCGCGTACCACGGTTGGATTCACAACGTTCAGGCTTCCTGGGTCAAGGCGGGAGTCCACGGTGCCCAACAAATTCTGCAGGCGGGCGCCAACGACCTCGGCGGCACACTGATGGACGAAAACATCTCCCGCGCGGCGGGCGCAAACCACGGACAAGAGCTTGACGACACCGAGTTCAGTGCCATCGTGGAGCCGATTGGGCGCAGGCTCGTGCAACGCACCACCCTGTACGGCCGCACCCAGACGGTGGGCAAACGACTGCGCCCAATCGACGACGACGGGCTAATCGCCCGTGACGAGGTACACACCGTGTCCTTGATCGCGAAACCTCAAACCCTTCCCGTCTAGCAACCACTTCCACGAAAGATTGCCATCTATGACTGCTCGTTTTGATGTTGTTGCGATTGGCAACGCGCTTGTCGATGTGATCTCCCACGAATCCTTCGAAACGGTCGCTTCACTTGGCCTCGAACTCGGATCGATGAGCCTCGTAGACGCCGATCGCGTCGCAGAGTTGTACACCTACCTCGCGCCTTCCACCGAGGCGTCGGGTGGATCCGCGGCCAACACGATTGCGGGAGTCGCCAGCTTTGGCGGCACGGCCGCGTTCATTGGCCGAGTGGCTGATGACGACTTTGGTCACATTTACGCGCATGATTTGCGGGCGATCGGCGTGCACTTCGACGCCGTCGCCGCTCCGCAGGGAAGCACGCCAACTGGCCGTTGCCTTGTGATGGTCACTCCCGATGCAGAACGCACGATGAGCACATTCCTCGGCGCAGGCACCGACCTCGATCCCACTTACGTCGATGAGTCGGTTATCGGCGACGCGCAGGTGCTGTATCTCGAAGGGTACCTGTGGGATCAGCCCGCGGCGATGGAAGCATTTCGCCTCGCAGCTTCGGTGGCTCACGGGGCAGGTCGCAAGGTGTCGTTGAGCTTGTCGGATTCTTTTTGCGTAGATCGTCACCGCGCGGCGTTTCTCGAACTGATCGCCGACGACGTCGACATTTTGTTTGCCAACGAGAGCGAAGTTCTGGCGCTGTATCAAACCGATGATTTCGAAACCGCAATCAAACACGTTCGCGGACACTGCGAAATCGCCGCGATCACACGTGGCGCAGACGGGTCGGTTGTTATCACCGCGGATGCCGTTATCGCAGTGCCCGCGGCAGCGGTAGACCAAGTCGTCGATACCACTGGCGCTGGTGACTTATACGCAGCCGGTTTCTTGTATGGCTACACCCACGGCAAAAGCATGGAAACCTGCGCCGTGCTTGGCGGAATCGCCGCCGCCGAGGTGATTTCACATATCGGGGCGCGCCCCCACGTCGCCCTCGAAACACTGGCGATACCCCACCTCACATGAGCCCGATCAACCTGGTCTGTCTCGACGCTGACGACACATTGTGGCGCAACGAGATCTACTTTCGAGCGGTCGAAGCCGACGTGGCCGTGCTGCTCTCGCAATGGACTGACTCCTCGAACGTGGCATCGCATCTCCTCGATGTCGAACGCGCAAATATTGTCCGATACGGATTTGGCGTCAAAGCATTCGCGCTTTCGCTTATCCAGACCGGCCTCGAACTCAGCGGTGGCGATATCTCGGCGGCGACCATCGGCGAAATCTTGCGCCTCACCAACACCATCCTTGATCAACCAGTAGAACTTCTCGACGATGTAGTGGATGCCGTCGAAATCTTGAGCGCCCAATGGCCGTTGGTGCTTGTCACCAAGGGCGACATCGTGCATCAAGAGGCGAAGATCATGGAGAGTGGTCTTTCCCACCACTTCCGGAGCATCGAAATCGTCGCGCACAAGGACCGCGGCACGTACGAACGAATCTTCAGGCGGCACGGCGTTGATCCAGGCGCGGTCGTCATGGTTGGCAACTCCGTAAAGTCCGACATTCTGCCAATCGTGGAACTCGGCGGATTCGGGATCCATGTACCGCATGACCACGGTTGGGCACTCGAACATGCAGAACTTCCCGAACATCCTCGGGTGTACCACGTTGACAGATTTGCGGCAGTCGCCGGGGCGCTGCAGCAGATCTTGACCAGCACCTGACGCTTGCACCCCATAGCGTGACGCAATGGAACGAATGCCCCGGTACCGCACTGGCGACCCGCAACTCGATGAACGCATTGTGGATCTCATCAATTCGATGGGTGAGGTCGCAGACCCCGACCTCATCTTTGAGATGATGGTCTCGGCGGCCCGATTAGCTCGCGAACGCGCAAACCGCGGCGACCTCAAGATCGCCAACGCAGCGCTCAAAGAAATGCGGCATGCGTTCGACGTGTTCGCGCCCTACTACTCCACCCGCAAGGCCGCGATTTTCGGATCCGCGCGCACCAAACGAGACGACCCGTTGTACGAACAGACGGCCAAAGTCGCCCGCAAACTCGCCGAAAACGACTGGATGGTCATCACTGGCGCAGGCCCCGGCATCATGGAGGCAGGTATCGAAGGCGCGGGCGCCGACAACAGCTTCGGAGCCGGCATCAGGCTGCCATTCGAGGCCGCAACGACACAGTTCCTCGCCGATGATCCAAAGCTTGTGATGTTTCGCTACTTCTTCACGCGCAAAGTGACGTTCATCAAAGAAGCCGATGGGTTCGTGCTGCTGCCTGGCGGATTCGGCACACTCGATGAAACATTCGAATTGCTCACCTTGATCCAAACGGGCAAAGCCCAAGCCGGGCCAATCGTGCTTCTCGATGTACCGGGAGGCACCTATTGGAAGACGTGGATCGAATTCGTGCAATCAGAGCTCGGGGCCCGCAACTACATCAGTGATCATGATCTAGCCCTTGTGAAAATCACCGACGACTGTGACGAAGCGGTTGCAGAGGTCTGTGGATTCTTTCGCAACTACCACTCGCAACGGTATGTCGACGGCAATCTCGTGATGCGCATGGAACGACCACCAGACGCCGACGAGTTAGCCCGTGTGAATATCGAATTCGCTGACATCGTCGAACGCGGGGCTATCGAACGCGGTGCCCCATCGAAAGCCGAACTGAAAGAACGCGACGTGCATGAACACGCGCGGCTTCGATTTCGCTTCGACCGTCGGAGCCATGCACGATTGCGAATGCTGATCAACGAAGTTAATCGTTGGTGACGATACCTAACAGCGTCTGGCGTGCCTTGGCCACCGCTCGCCGTGCGGAAACCAACGCTCGTTCCTCTGCTTTGATATTCGCGGCTCCGTCCGCGTCGGGGTCACGCGCAAGTGATCGAAGCCGCTCGTAACCAACATCGGCGAGTTCTTCTTCGATTGCTTCGAGCTTGTCGGTGATGTGTTCGTAGGGCGCATTCATCGCGGACCTTCCTTCAAAGCGTCGCGCAGCAACTCGGCGGGATGTTGTACTGAAAAACCGGCTTGGGTGAGCTGCATCGCACATCCAGGGTTCGCGCTACATACCAACACACCGGGACGATCCGCACCCGCGGCCCGCAGTGCCGCCGATTTGCGCATCGCGATTTCACGGCTCAGATCGGGTTGCAACACCGAATACGCGCCACCCGCTCCGCAGCACAGGCCATCATCGTCGGTATCAACCAATTCGTAGCCATCGCTCAACAGCGACCGAACCGCCATGTGCGACTTTTGCACGTGCCGAAGGTGGCACGGATCTTGTACGACAACTGTTCGCCCAGTGGCTCGTGTTGCTGGCACGCCACGCTGCACCACAAACTCGCTGAAATCGAACACGCGTCGTGAAAAATCTGTGGCAGCTTCGGTGCCGAGAAGCCGACCGTACTGTTTCAATGCGGCCCCACACCCGGCAGAATCGACAACGATCGGCGCGTCACCTGGCATTGACTGCATCACTTTGCGCGCAAGGTGCTGGGCCTCTGCTCGACGGCCCGCGTGCTCATGCAATGCACCACAACAATCGCCCCCGCGTCCCGGCACTGCAACCCGCAATCCTGTCGCCTGTAGTACTTGCAACGCCGCAAGATGCGTCGGCCGTTGCCATGCGTCCATCACACAACCAGTAAAAAGCCACGCGTCGCCAAGCGCGCCGCTCGACACATCAAGTTTCGTCATAAGTGAGGAGCGAGTTAGCAATGGCGGCCCGAAACGCTGGGGTCCAAAGCGCTTTGGAACAAGGTGCAATCGCTGTGCGACAAGCAACAGCCACGATAACGCAATCAGCACCCGGTGGTTGGGAAGCACCACTCGGTACCCGATCCACTCGAGCCCGCGTCGAACTCGCGCTGCCAGAGCAGTCGGTCGTGAAGCGGCATTTAATTCGAGTGCCGCGCGAGTGTCTTCCATCAGATGGCCAAATGGCACTCCCGAGGGGCACGCAGCTTCACAGCCTCGGCATTGCACACACTCCTGCATGGCATCAACAAACGGGGCGTCTATCGGCGCGACTCCAGTTTCGACGGCACGCATCGCTGCGATCCGGCCACGCGGCGACGCGATCTCCAACCCGGTGACGCGATATGTGGGGCAATGCGGCAGACACAAGCCGCAGCCAACACACGAAATCAGTTCGTCGTCATCGAGCCCGAGAATATTCACACGTCCACCATTCGTCCCGGAGACAACTTTCCGAGCGGATCGAACGCGAGCCGTACCCGTTCGGATAAGGCAGGATTCGCGATGTTGCTCCCGAATCCACCGAATCCTGGTGGCCCACCGCATTCCCGCAACATCCATCCACCTTCGGCAACGGCTGCCGCGCGTGCGGCAACGAATGCAAGGTCCTCGTCGGCGGCAATGTGCACTGTACCGACGCCAAATTCGGCGACGAAGCGAACGCCATCAAGACCGCCCAGCCGCTGAGTTAACGCAGCCAGACGACGAGGATCCACCGATATCCGGCCCCGATTGGCGCCGTTTGGAAACAGCGGTGGCGATGACAGCATGCCATCGAGATCTGCGGATTTCGATTCGCTCGCGATGTCGTCGGAGTATCCCTCCAGCAACACAGACGTGGACGTGCCATCCCAGAGCACAGCCGACGGGCGAAACAACTTTCGCCGCAAGTACGAAGGTGTTTCGCTCGAACAAAACCACTGCTGTTGTGCAGGCGCCGGACGGCACCGCAGTGTGGCCTGCAGAATCACGCCGAGCGTCCCAAATGAACCCACAACGAGCCGGGGCAGGTCGTAGCCCGTGACGTTTTTGACAACCGGCCCTCCGCCTTTTACCAACGTGCCGCGCCCGTCGATGAGGCGTACCTCCAACACAGTGTCGCGGATCGGCCCTAAGCGCAGCCGCCGAATACCGGAGAGTCCGCACGCCAGCACTCCACCCAGCGTCGCCGCATCATTGCGAGGATCCAGCGATACTTCCTGACGGTGCCCGCACAACACGCGATTCAACTCCGCGATAGGGGTGCCCGCGAATGCAGTGATCGTCATGTCGTTCGGGTCGTAGGAAACGATCCCATTTGGAATACGAATCTCGTCGCAGCCGTCGGCCACCGGATTCGCAACCTCGCGATGCGTTCCAGCTCCGATCGGAACGACGCCAACTTTGGCATCTTCGACCGCGCCGCGCACGATTGCAGCGACATCATGCAAGTCCATCAGATCCATGTGTCGTCCGGAATCGTGCCACCACGCTGTTGCACTTCGCCACATCGCCATCCGTGCGGCAACACCTTGCGCGGGTTCGCAAGACCGTCGGGGTCGAAGGCGTCGACCAATCGACCCTGCGCCGCTAAGTCGTCGGACGAAAACTGCAACGGCATCAGATCGCGTTTCTCCATTCCGACACCATGTTCTCCCGAGAGCACTCCACCCGCGTCGATGCAGGTGTGCAGGATGCGCGAGCCGGCTTCGTGCACACGTTCCCAAATTCCAGGCTCACGACTATCAAACACGATGAGTGGGTGCAGATTGCCATCGCCGGCGTGAAACACATTCATCATCGTCAGTTGTTCTGCTCGCGCAATGGCATACACAGACTCGAGCACTTGCACGAGCTTCGTACGCGGCACGACTGCGTCATGCAAGTAGTAGTCGGGTGCGATGCGAGCGATAGCACCAAATGCGGACTTACGCCCTTTCCACAGCAACTGCCGTTCAGCTTCGGTCTGCGCTATGCGCACCGACCGTGCGCCATGGCTTTGTGCGATACGGCGTACCTCCGAGACTTGGTAATCGACTCCTTCTATGAGGCCATCAATCTCACAAAGCAGCACGGCGGCCGCGTCCCTCGGGTAACCAGCCCCAACGAAATCTTCGACTGCCCGGGTAATTTCGGCATCCATCATCTCCAACGCAGCCGGAACGACACCCGCAGCGATCATCGCACTGACCGTTGCACCCGCGGCTTCCACGCTCATGAAATCGAGCAGCATCGTTCGCACTAGCGGAGGGTTCGGCATCAGCCTCACCGCCACCTTGGTACAAATGCCCATGGTGCCTTCGCTGCCCACGAAGGCACCTCGCAAGTCGTAGCCCGGCGTATCGGGAGCGAGGCTTCCAAGCTCCGCAATGTCGCCGGTCGGCAATACCGCTTCGACCATGAGCACATGCGCAGACGTCACGCCCGACGATAAGCAGTGCGGCCCGCCGGCATTCGTGCCAACGTTGCCGCCAATGGAACAGGCCTGCTGCGACGAAGGATCGGGGGCATAGTGCAGCCCCTGGGGTCGAGTGTGGCGCGACAAGTCGAGATTGAGCACACCCGGTTCGACGATCGCAATACGTTCATCGATATCGACTTCCAGAACGCGGTTCATCTGGGTCGTGACAATCACAAGCGCGTCATCAAGCGGAGTCGCACCTCCTGCGAGCCCTGTACCGCTGCCGCGCGCAACGTACGGAACACCGTGCACGCGAGCCGCGCGTACCGCGGCCGCTGCATCGGATGCGCTTCTCGGGAAACACACCGCCGACGCGCTCCCAGATTGCACACCAGCATCACGGCCGTACAGCGCGAGTTCCAACGGTTCGCTACGAGCACGATCCGCACCGAGGTCGCGTTGGAGATCTTCGAGAAGTTTCGTAATTGTGCCGATGAACGCACACTATTCGCATCGGTTGCTGTATGTTCACATGCGAACCGCTAGCGCGAAACGAAAGGTCGATCCGTTGACAGAACTTGTGCGTGAATGGGTGACCATCGCGGTACCTGGCAAAGAGCGCAAACGCTGGCAGATCGACGTCACGTTCATGACTTCTAGTTATCAGTGCATTTATGGGTGCGGGTGCCAAGGCATTCTTACCGAACCCACACCAGACTTAGTCGAAGGCTGCTGCTCATATGGAGCCCATGCGGACGACGAAGTCGACAAAAAGCACGTAGAAAAGACGGCGAAAAAGCTCCTGCCAGAAGAATGGCAATTCAAAGCGATCGGTGACAAGAAGGGCGTCTGGGCAAAGCTGGGCAAGGAGTCGTGGCGTACCCGCCTCGTCGATGACGCCTGCATTTTCCTGAATCGGCCAGGCTTCGAAGCTGGCCCGGGGTGTGCATTGCATCTACTCGCGTTGCGCAACGACGTACATTTCTCACAAACCAAACCAACGGTGTGCTGGCAGGTGCCGTTGCGGGCTATACCCAAAGACGAAGACGACTCATCAGAGACGTGGGTGCTCACCGAATTCGCGCGCGACGGGTGGGGCGAAGGCGGCGAGGAATTCGCGTGGTGGTGCACCGAAGACCCGGCCGCTTTCACCGGCGGCGACCCGGTGTACAAATCTATGGAGCCCGAAATCCGCCTGATGGTCGGTGATGCCGTATACGAACAGATGGCCGATTACCTCGACCGCCGCATGAAGACCGACACGCGCGTCGCACACCCTGGTGAAATTCCGATCACGCTCGGTAAACGCAAGACACGACAACTCCCCCACAATTTCGGCTAGCTGCGGACGCGGCAAACCACGTGTGCGGTCGAACGCTTGATGCGGGCGAGGTGCACTGGTGCACTTCTCGTGGGCCCGGCCCGCGGCCGCGACAGTATCTACGCACTCGGTCGCTCGGTTGTCCCGACCCGATGCCAGCGCAACAATCGAGCAATTGCCTCCAGACATCCCAATAACTTGCATAACGAGCGCGGACCGGGCATGCTCGACGTATTACTCAGAACGTGTTGATACTTGGTTGTGGGCGTAGTGGTTCGTCGATTTTCGGTGAACTATTCGATGCATTACCTGGATTCCGCTATTTCTCTGAGCCTGCTCTCCACGAGATTGTGCAACCTGAGGATGGCGATGCAGTCGCGGTCACGTCTGAACTACAGCAACGTGCCGCCGTCGATCACGACGGTTTCGCCGGTCATCCAACTCGACGCGTCGCTGCACAAAAACAACGCCAAAGATGCAATGTCGTCGGGGAGGCCGAGACGTTTCAACGCATGCATATTCGCGGCTGCTGCTTCGTTAGGTTCCCAAAGCGCACGTGCCATATCAGTTTTTACCAATGCTGGCGCAAGTGCATTCACCCGCACGTTAGGAGCCAGTTCCAAAGCGAGCTGCTTCGTGAGATGAATCAATGCGGCTTTCGAAACGTTGTACGCACCGATGTGCGATGACACCTTGATCCCGCCCACTGAAACAACGTTGAGGATGTTGCCACCGCGTTCGCGCATTGTTTGTGCCCATGCCTGCTGCGCAAAACGCAACGGACCTGCGATGTTTACGTCCCAAACCTTCGCAACGGTTGCCATCTCGGCATCGATCAACGGACCGAATTGAGGATTGGTCGCCGCATTGTTGACCAAGATATCGAGACCACCGTGCGTCGCAACACAATGCCCAACGCCCGCCACAGCAACCTCTGACTCACCAGCAGATCCCCGAAACGCTGATGCACATCCAGCACCGCCGATCGCTTCAAGCGCTGCGACTGTCTCTTCGAGTTCATCGGATTTGCGTGCGTTCACACACACTTGCGCTCCCGCAGCAACGAATCCTTGCGCAATCGCCCGCCCGATCCCACGAGTCCCGCCAGTAACGAACGCGACTTTCCCATCGAGGCGAAGCATCGTTGCAGGATCAATCATGAAACCCTCGTTTTGTGTTCATTCGCGGATACTTCGTATCTACAGGTACAAACCGGTGCCGCCTTCGGCTTTTCCACTCGCGACCGCGTGCACGTCGCGTTCGCGTAGGATGAGATACTCCTCGGAACGTATCTCCACCTCGAATCCGGTGTCAGGCGAAAATAACACGTTGTCATTCGATTCGATGTTGCGTACCGTTGGCCCCACCGCGATCACTTCGGCCCACATCAGCCGCTTGCTCACTTCGGCGGTAGCCGGAATCAATATCCCTGACCGCGACTTGCGTTCACCCATTTCTTTCGACGGGCGTACCAAGAGACGATCGGCCGTCATACGAATGGACTGTTTGACATCATCATCTGCGGTCATGCGGCCGGGAGGCTACCGGCGATGGCAACGGCGAAGCGAATGACATCGCCCACTGTGATCTCTCACCAACCGTAACCATTCCGGGCAGGCCCGATGCCTTAGCCCATGTGGTCGATCAGTAGCCTCGGAGAACAAGATCACGACCCCACGCAATGCCCCACGCCCCGCTTTGTAAAGGACCATTCAATGCGCAACGTTGCTCTTCGTACAGCAGCTACCCGGCTTGGTTTCGCAGCCGCGTTGCTGATGGTCACCGCAGGCGCGAGCGCCTGTTCCAGCGACTCCGCCAAGGCCGAACCCTGCCCGGCCGACGACCAAATCAATGTCGAAATCAACGCCCTCGACAAGTTTCGTTTTGACCCTGCGGCGCTCGAAGCCAAGGAAGGCAAATTCGTGGTGAAACTCCTGGAAGATGGATCACTTCCCCATAACTTCCGCATCAAGGGGTTAGACGGCGTCGCGACCGTCGACGCAAGCACCAAGTCGGCCTGTGCCACGTTTTCACTCGCCAAGGGTAGCTACACCTACTACTGCAGCATTTCGGGCCACGAAACTGCCGGAATGAAGGGCACGCTCACCGTCTCGTGAGTGCAACCGCAGGCATAGTGCCCATCGCCGACACATCAGCGCGAGCGCGAATCGGCGCGTACATACGGCTCACGAAACCGCGCGTGGTTGAACTGCTACTAGTCACGACGGTTCCTTCCATGGTCCTCGCCGCACAAGGTTGGCCGAGCACCTGGCTGGTAATCGCAGTCGTGTTTGGCGGCGCACTTGCCGCCGGCGGCGCGAACACGATCAATTCCTACATTGAGCGCGACCGCGACAAACTCATGAAGCGCACCGCAGATCGACCAATTCCCACAGGGCTGATCGCTCCGACCCACGCCCTCATCTTTGGTATTGGGCTCAACGTTATTGCGTTCGTTATTATCACCGCTGTCGCGAACCTGTTGGCCGCGTTGCTCACGCTGAGCGCCACGTTGTTTTATGTGTTCGTCTACACAATTTGGCTCAAACCGCGAACGCAACAGAACATTGTGATCGGCGGTGCCGCCGGCGCGGTGCCGGTTCTTGTCGGGTGGGCTGCAGTAACGGGGCACGTAGCCGCGGCCGCATGGGTAATGTTCGCGATCATTTTCACGTGGACGCCTGCACATTTCTGGGCGCTAGCGATGAAGTACCGCGACGATTACGCAGCAGCAGACTTCCCAATGCTGTCGGTGTTGCGGAGCCCTCGCGAAACCGCTCAACAAATCACGATCTATGCAGTCTTCACCGCGGCCGTTACGTTGCTATTAGGCATGGCGATCGAGGTTGGCCCCGTATATCTCGTTAGCGCAGCCGTACTTGGTGCCGCGTTCATTTTGCGAGCGTTGCGCCTCGTCAAACGCCCCGACCCAACCCTTGCGATCAAGTTCTTTTCGTTCTCGAATGTCTATTTGATGTTGGTGTTCTTCGCCGCGATGGCCGACGTATTCGTGCGCAACTAACGAATTTTATGAAACGTGGTGCCATCGTTGTGCTGCTCGCCAGCGCCATTACCCTCGCCGGGGCAACCGCGTACGTCGTGACCCAAGATGACACCGATGCGGATCCAACAACATCGAGCCCCCGCGTCGGCACGGTTGCGCCGAATTGGACCCTCAACACCATCGACGATGCTCCCATCACGCTCAGCGACACATTGGGGCAACCCGTGGTGTTGGCCTTTGGCGCCTCGTGGTGCGAACCGTGTCGCAAGGAATACCCGATGTTGGAGCGGGCACGGCGAACGCACGCGGAATTGCGCATCGTAGGAGTGATCGAAAAAGATTTACCCGCAAAGATGCGCCGGTTCATGAACAGCCTTGGCGCATCATGGCCGGTCGCCAACGACCAAACCGGTGACGTTGCCGCGCAGTATTTGGTGAAGGGCCTACCTGAAACGTTTTTCATTCATCGTGACGGCACTATTCAGTCGCACATCATTGGCGAAATGTCGCAAGATGTACTCGATAAACACCTTGCTGCGATCCTCGCCCAGGTACCGTAACGCTCCGCATGATGATGCATATCGCGGTCTTGTCGGCGACCGCCGTCTCGGTTGCCACCACAGTCGTTTCGCTCACCCTCGCATTCGGTTCAGCAATCGCCAACGGCGTCGGCGCCGCATTCCAGGGTGCCGGAGCCAAGAAAACTGAAAACGACACCGCAGGCGCGCGCGGAATGCTTGCAATTCTCCGCCACCCGTTTTCGATACTCGGCTTGTTCCTCGATTTTGTTGCGTGGGTCCTATCTCGCCTCGCATTGCGCAGCCTGCCGTTGTTCACCGTCCAAACTATTCTCGCGGGCAGCCTCGCCTTCACTGTGGTGCTGTCGCATCGCCTGTTGGGCACACCGAAACGCCACAACGACATCTACGCAATTGCTGCCACAGCGGTGGGCCTCGTTTTGGTTGGGGCCGCAGCCGAGTCGCAACTTGCTGATCCCCCATCAGTGCACTTCAAGGTAGTTCTCTGGGCACTGCTGCCCATCCTGAGTCTCGCCGGGTTGCTGTGCATCGAACGCAAAGTTGCACCGGCGGTGTTGGGCGCGTTGGGCGGCACCGCGTTCGGCTGTAGCGCCCTCGCGGCACGGGCGATTGTCGACGTCGATGGAATCATGGACCTTGTGCAGCACCCCCTCGTCTACGTCATGTTGATGAATGCCGGGTTGGGGATAATCTTTTTCCTACGCGGCGTCGAACGTGGTCATGTGGGGTCGGTGACCGCAGCAATGTGGGCAGCGGAGATCATCCCGGCGAGCATCGTTGGATTCGTCGTGTTGGGCGATTCAGTCCGCCCTGGTTGGGCGGTACCAGCCGTAGTTGGCATGATCATCACGCTCGCAGCCACTATCACCTTGGCCAGACCCGTCGAGATTCCCTAGCGGATCCGCGACACGCGGTTCACTCTTCCCAGCGAAACAGCCGCGCCGCAAGTGTTGGCAGCACAATCGCCCAAACGGTCAACATCACGAGGCTTCCAGTAGGAAATCCACGCCCCGCGGGACCATTGAGAACGCCGTGCAGGCATTCTGACAGCGAAGCGGCTGGCAACGCCTTGGCAAGATCACGAAGAAAGGTTGGCAGCGCGTCGAGCGGATACGCCATGCCGCCGAGAAACATCAGCACTAAAAAGATTCCATTCGCAAGAGCCAGCGTCGCTTCAGCCCGCAACGTCCCCGCCAACAGCATTCCGAAACCGGCAAACGCAATCGTGCCGAGCAGCATCACACCGACCGCACCGATCAAACCGCTCCCGGATGGCTCCCAATCCAACGCGATACCGACGCCAACGATGACTGCAAACTGAATCGCTTCGATGCCCACCACCATCGCAGTCTTCGCGACGATAAGCCCTGTACGCGAGAGCGGAGTGGCCCCGAGTCGCTTCAATACGCCGTACCGACGCTCGAATCCGGTAGCAATGGCAAGCGACACCATTGCTGCAGACATCACAGCGAGCGCCAATACTCCCGGCGCCAAAAAGTCGACCGACTTCGTGTACCCCGTTGGGATTGCAGTATTGATCTTCGTGAAAAACACGAGCACGCCGACAGGAATCCCCAATGTGACCAACAAGCTTTCGCCCCGTCGAAGGGTCAGCGCCAATTCTGTGCGAGTTTGTGCAACTACTGCTTTGAATTTCAACGCCGACCTCGCCGGGTTCTGCGTGCCGGTTGGGTTTCAGTGGCCGCGATCACTTCGCTCTCGGCTGTTATTTGCAAGAAGACGGATTCAAGCGACCGCTCGTTGGCATGCAACGTACCAATCTCTACCTGATTGCGTTCGAGAAACGCCGCCAGTTGGGCGATGAGCCGCGGAGACCCTTGGGCACGAATCTCGTAACGGCCATCGCCTGCGGGGATCACCAACTGACGGTCAAGTTGGAGTTCGCGGGCGAGAGCAAGTGTGTCGACGGGCATATTCGCAGTAAACAACACGTCGGTGGTGACACTTCGGCTCATGAGTTCGCGCGGCGACCCGATTGCGGCCAAAGCGCCACGTGTCATGATCGCGACTCGATCACAAAGCGCCTCTACTTCGTCAAGCAAATGAGTCGTGAGGACGACGGTCGTACCTGTTGCTTTGAGGTCACGGATGAACTCCCAAGTAGTGCTGCGGGCTTGAGGATCCATACCCGCAGTTGGTTCGTCGAGGAACACCAATTCCGGTTTTCCGATAAGCGCTGCGGCCAAACTAAGACGCTGCTGCTGACCGCCAGAAAGCCGTCGAACTGTGGTCTTCATCGACGGATCGAGGCCAACGCGGCTCAGCAATTCGGTCGGATCGAGCGCGTCGTCATAGAAGGCTGCGAACAGTCGAAGTACTTCAATTGGTCGCAACCCCGGATACAACCCGCCCTCCTGCAACATCACGCCGATGCGGGTGCGCAGCGCTTCGCCCTGTCGGTGCGGATCGAGGCCGAGCACACGGATCTTGCCGGCATCGGCACGGCGATACCCCTCAAGCACCTCAAGCGTTGTTGTTTTGCCGGCGCCGTTCGGGCCAAGCAAAGCAAAGATCTCTCCGGGCGCAACTTCGAAACTCAACCCGTCGACTGCGCGCGCCGCTCCGTAGTGCTTCTCAAGGCCAACGACGGAAATCGCGGACGTATCGCCAAGCGTCATGCGTCGCGCCACGCAACATAATTCGATAACTCGAGCAAAATGTCGTTTGCGGGCGCGCCGAGACCAGCATCGGCGATGTTGTGCTTGGCAAGATCTACCTGAGCTTGGATCGATCGCTCAATTTCGCGACGCGCTCCCGTGGTCTCAAACAGCTCTTGGAGATGTTTGATTTCCACATCATCCAGTTCGGGGTCGCCGACCCGGCGCAGCAAGGCAAGCCCCGCGGCGTCGGCATTCTTCGCAGCAATCGCGAGCAATGGTGTCGGCTTTCCCTCGCGGAGATCGTCGCCCACTGGTTTACCGGTCACCGTTGACTCACCGAAGACTCCCAAAATGTCATCGCGCATTTGGAACGCTGAGCCAAGCGGGATGCCGATAGCCGACAGCGGTTCACGCAACGCGTCGAGCTGGCCGCCAATCGCGGCGCCAAGATGCAGCGGCCGTTCGATCGTGTATTTTGCCGATTTGTATCTCGCAATCCGATGCGCGAAATCTAGGTCGGTACTACGGCGAGCCGCACCGATGAGATCCAGTGACTGCCCGACACAAAGTTCGATGCGCATCTCATCCCAAAGTGCGATTGCTTCTGCAGACGCCGCACGCATCAGTACGTCGGCGTAGACAAAGGCGAAATCGCCGACCAAAATCGCAATGCCTTCACCGAATCGCCGCGTTTCACCGCGTAGTCCCTGCTGACGGTGTTCGGATTCGAAGCGGGCGTGGACAGCTGGCATCCCTCGCCGAGTACTCGACCCGTCCATGACATCGTCGTGCACCAACGCGAAGGTGTGCAGCAACTCAAGTGCCGCGGCCGCGTCGACCAACCCATGGGCATCCAACGACCCTCCCGCCGCAAGTACCCCAGCCGCACAGAACGCTGGGCGGAGTCGTTTGCCGCCTGCAAGCACCAGGGCAGTGAGCGAATCGAGCGGACCCGTTAGCACCGTGTCGACCGCGGACCAACGGGTTTGCTCGGCCGACAACAGCGCTTCGATTCGCAATTCGGCTTGCTGTGCGACGTCGTTCAGAATCGCCGGAAAAGTGGCAGGAACGCGCGGCATCGCCCAAGGGTAGGGCGAGCCACCGGACTGCCTCCCACCCGCCCCGTGTAGCGTCCCCAAACGTGGCCGATTTCTTATCTGATGCTTGGTTCGTAGCAGTCAACGAACGACTCACTCAGGCGGCGCCAACCTTGGGGTCATCCGCTGCGAGATCATCGCGGAAAGCCCCGAAGGGTCTCACGCTGCCGATTGTCGTGGCAATTGAACTCAGCGACCATCTCGGTGTCGCCACCGACCCAGACGAAACCGAACCCAACGAAGCGCAGCCCGGGATTGCGGGTGTGAGATCGTGGCATCTTCGCATCGACGAGGATGGTGCTCGAATGGCGCCTGGAGTGCCGGAAGATCTCCGGCCGACAATCACGATATTCACCGATACCGCGACTAGTCGTGCACTTGCATCCAGCAAGACCAACGCTCAACGCTCAATTGATACGGGCCGGTTACGAGTGCGCGGCGACCTCAATGCGCTGGCGGCCATGACATCGGTCATCGAACAACTCGGTACGATCCCGATCGATGTAACCCATCCTTCCACCTCGGAGACAGGTAGCCGAAAATGACGATTTCTCTCGAAGTATTTCGCAACGAGGCACTGGCGTTTTTCGAAGCGAACTGCGAGCGCAGGGTCGAAGAAGCCGCATTCGTATGGGGACGCGGCGCCGACTCAGTTGCGATGTTCGAAGAAATGAGCAAGGAAGCCGAAGCCACGATGGTCGCGTCGGCGAAAAGATGGCGTTCAACAATGTTTGACGCGGGCTTTGGTTGGATTACCGGCCCCACTGAGTACGGCGGCCGCGGACTCAGTTCTGAGTACCAGCGGGCCTTCGGCGAAACCGCCACTGACTTTCGAATTCCCAACGAATCGCCATTCACCATCGGTTTGGGAATGGTTGCACCAACGATCTTGGCCCATGGCATAGATGAAGTGCGCGACGCTTACCTCACAGCGCTCTGGCGAGGCGACATCGTTGGCTGTCAACTCTTCTCTGAGCCAGTCGCCGGGTCCGACCTTGCGGGTATCCAAACCAAGGCCGAACGCGACGGCGACGAATGGGTCATCAACGGTCAGAAAGTGTGGACGTCAGGTGCGCAATATTCCGACATCGGTGAAATCATCACGCGCACATCTCTTGACAAACCCAAACACAAGGGCATGACGATGTTCCTGATCGACATGCACGCGCCTGGTGTAGAGATCCGCCCATTGCGCCAAATGACAGGCGGCGCCTCATTTAACGAGGTGTTCCTCACCGATGTCCGTGTGCATGACTCACATCGTCTCGGCGGGGTCGATGAGGGGTGGGGCGTTGCACTCACCACACTCATGAATGAACGTATGGCAATCGGTGCCGGTGGCGGAGGAAGCGCCTCGGGAAATCGCGGCGTCGAGCGGATTCTACAAATGGCCCAACATTTCGACGTGCACGCCGATCCAGTAGTGCGCCAAAAGATCGCCAACTATTACGTACATTCACGCGCCGCAGCGCTCACCAACCTGCGCGCAGTGAGCAAGATCAAAGCCGGACAAACACCAGGGCCTGAGCTTTCCATTGCAAAACTCGCTGGCACCAACAACATGCTTCGCCTTGGTCAGCTTGTCAGCGATGTGCTCGGCCCGAGATTGGTTGCCAATACTGGCGAATGGGGAACGTTCTCTTGGAGTGAAATGATCACCGGCACCCCGGGAGCCAGAGTTGCGGGCGGTACCGATGAGGTCATGCGCAACATTCTCGGAGAACGAGTTCTGGGCCTCCCCAAAGACCCAAGCCACCAAAAGTAACGATAGGACCGGCGACCAATGGGAAGTCCATTCGAGTGGCTGCGCTCAGTAGCGCGCGGTCGCAGCGACGAGGATCACCTACCGAGCGAAGCTGCATCAGCACTGGCTTCCCTGGCTCACGACCCTGCGCAGCTCGTTGTCGCATGCCGGCGTCTCCTCGACCACCACCGGTCGAACGGCGCACTGTGGTGGGTCGCTTCGCACATGCTCGCATCACCCGAGCCAGCCATCGCGGCTCGACGATGTCACGACCTGCTCACTAGCGACCGCACTGCATCTCGGCTTCGGGATGCGCTGCCGTTGTGCAACGAAGGCGAAACCGTTGGCGCAGTCGGATGGGCAGCAACGATTGGCACGGCGCTGGAGGAACGATTCGACATCGACGTGGTTGCAATCGTCGACCAAGACCACCATGTTGCCCGGCGGCAAGCCCGCGAGCGAGCCGCGCTGATCGAACCCTGGCAACTCGTCACTTCGCAGACAACGCTTTTGTTGGTCTCGGCTCTCGCCGCGACCCCAACGCAGCTGTTGGTTTCACGCGATGCGCAAGAGGCGATCATCGAAGCACCGTCGGCGGACGTGTGGGTGATCATGAGTGTCGGTCGCCTCGTGGCACCTCGAATATTCGAAGCTATTGGTTGCGCAACCCAAAGCGACGAAGCAGTGACGGTGATCGATTACCCACGAGTGTCAAAGGTGATCAGCAGCCGCGCCGTGGATGTGCCCGCCGACCTTGCGAGCCGCCTCGACTGCCCAATAGCTCCAGAACTATTGCGGCCGTTCTAAACCTGGCTCCAACGGCAATGGCATCACTACAGGTCGATGATGTCGTCATCGTTCCCTGAGTTTCTGCGCCGCGACGCATTTCGCCCGGGACCGCTGCGGCCGAGGTCTTGGCCGTATGGGATGCGGGTCACGAAATCGAAACGGTGCACGAAGCGCCTACGGACGAGCGTTCGAATGGCGATGCGCGATAGCGGGAACACCAGTAGCAATCCGAGACCATCGGTGACGAAGCCTGGTGTCAACATCATCAGACCACCAACCAATACCAAGAATCCATCGATGAGCTCATTGCTCGGCACATTGCCCTGTTCGGTTTGCTCACGGATCTTGCGCATCACGATGAAGCCTTCGTGGCGCATCAGCCACGCGCCGAAGAATGAAATCGCCACGATCAGGCCAATCGCATTCCAACCACCTATGAGGTCGCTGACCTGCAAAAGAACGGTGATTTCAACGATCGGCACCAAAATGAACAGCGCAACCAAGAACAAGAACATGCGCGCGCCAACCTAATTGCTCAAGCCATTGTTCCCTCTGCACCAACCGTTGGACGCCCTGGCGAATTTCAGAACGCGCCGCCATCCACACCGATCCGCTGTCCCGTCACGTAGCTGGCGCCTTCTGAGACCACCCATCGCACCGCGTCAGCCACTTCTTCTGGCGTGCAGACATGTCCGAAACTCGCGTTGGCATCCATGGAACGAATGTCCTCAACACCCATGGCCCCCTTCACCAGGCGGCGCCCCATGTCGGTGTCGACCAAGCCCGGCGCTACCACGTTCACATGGATCCCGTTGCGACGCTCCTCCTTGGCCAGAGTCCAGGCCAAGGCCTCGAGTGCAGCCTTAGCCATGTTGTACGGCGCGCTGTTTGGGGCCATGAACATGACTGCGGCACTCGAAATCATCACGATGTCGCCGCGACCCTGCGTGCGCATCGAGGGCAACACCAATTTTGACAAACTCCATGCGGCGTACGCGTGCGTGTTGAAGAGACGAAGCACTTCATCGGGCTCAGTGTTTTTGACCGATGCGCCCCGGCTCGCGACACCAGCGTTGTTGACCAAAATGCTGATAGGACCGAGGTCGTCTTCGGCAGCGTTCACCATCGCTTCACAGGCAAAATAATCAGTCACGTCCGCGCAGTACGCGACGGCGCGTCGCCCCATTTCAAGAATTTCCGCAACCGTTTCTTGTGCGGCAACTTCGTCGCGCCGGTAATTCACTGCGACGTCGGCGCCATCGGCGGCGAGCCCCAGGGCGATCGCGCGGCCTATACCTCGGCCCGCGCCGCTGACAATCGCGACCCGACTCATCGATGTATTCATCACTATCCCTTATTTGTTTTGGAAGTTGGGTGGACGTTTCTCAGCGAACGCACGCATCGCCTCGGCTAAGTCATGAGTTTGTGATGCCAACAGCTGCGTGCGATTCTCGAGATCAATACCTGCTTGCAAACTGCCGATTTCGAGTTGGCTCCACATGACTTCTTTCGTCATCTGCACTCCGAACGGGCTATTGCCGAGGATCACCGCAGCTTCAGTCATCGCCGCATCCATCAACGCGACGTCATCGACGACCTGCACGACAAGCCCCATAGCGAGTGCCTCGTCAGGGCTTACGAATCGACCGGTAAGCATCATTTCGTAGGCGCGCGATGCACCGATGAGCCGCGGCAGAAGCCACGAGACGCCAATGTCACAGCCTGACACTCCGACCTTCACGAACGCCACATTGAACTTCGCCGACCGCGCTGCGATGCGGATATCGCTCGCCAAGGCAAGCGCCAAACCACCACCAGCAGCAGGACCGTTCACCGCCGCAATGATCGGTTGTCGCAGCGAACGCATGCGCGGCACGAGGTCAGCGATCGACTTCTGCACCATGAGCGAAAGCTGCACCCGCCCGACTCCATGGGGATTCGGAGGCGTGGCACCTTCTTTGAGGTCAAGACCTCCGCAAAACCCTGCCCCTGCCCCAGTCAATATGATGACTCGACAATTGCGGTCGCCATCGATTTCGTCGAACGCCGACCAAAGCCCGGCGATGAGATCAGCGTTCATTGCGTTGCGGGCCTCGGGTCGGTTCATAGTGACGACCGCGACGTGATCGCGAGGTCGGCTGATGTCGACGACTCCCATCTCTGTCAACTCCTTTGGGTAGCAAGTGCGAAGGCTCGCTCGGCGATGCGCGGCGATCGAAATTGTTCACACCAATCGTTGAGTGCGACAGTCTGCGGCGATGTCCAACGCCAGTCGTCTACCTCGCCAACGGGAGCATCGGTACGAAGAATCGCAAGCGTCTTGAACACCGCGACGACTTCGCGACCGGCGGCAAGCGTTGCGGCCAATTTTGCCGCGCCCCGCAAACCTTCGATGTCCCACAGCGCCACATCGTCGGGAATCGCTTCGATGGTCCCGAATCGACGAAGCACCGCACCCGCGGACTTCGCGCCCCATCCCGGTAGACCCGGGAAGCCGTCGGCGCTATCGCCAACCAATGCAAGGTAATCAGCGATAGCCTCAGGCGGAACACCAAATTTCTCAATGATTGCAGCAGCATCCATCGTGCGATCGTTCTTGCGGTCGTACTGCACGACCTTGCCGCCAACGCACTGCCCAAGATCTTTGTCGACGGTGCGAATAATGACTTGTTCGACACGCTCATCGGCCGCCGCAAGAGTCGCCGCTGCCGCCAGTGCGTCGTCGGCTTCAAACTCGACCATCGCCCACACCGTCACCCCCATCGCTCGCAGCGCGTCTTCGAGCGGGCCAAACTGCGCCCGCAGATCAGGGTCAATTCCATCGCCACGTTTGTAGCCGGGCCACAGATCATTGCGAAAGGATTCAATCACATGATCAGTTGCGACTCCGACGTGGGTCGCTCCGGACTCCAGCAGGCGCAACACATCATCAACCACACCACGCGCGGCCTCAAATGGGCGCGTACCTTCCTCGTGTTTGCCTAGCGAACCATAAAACTGTCGGAAGAGTTCGTACGTGCCGTCGACGAGGTGAACGATCATTCGGCCATTGTTTCGGAACCGGTTGGCCGACGCAAGGTGAACTGCAACCACTGCGCCGCAGCGAACACCGCCACCGCGCCTGCGACATGGAAGCCCACCGCAAGCGCAGGGATGCCATTGAAGTATTGGTAGTAGCCGAGCGCGGCCTGGGCAACGCCAATGAGCAACAATGCTTCAATACAACGCAACGATTCGCGTGGGGCGCCCTCGCGTCGCAACATCACGAACACGACAAGCACCAACGCGATCAGTATCCAAACCGACACGCTGTGTAGCTGGGCGGTGGTCGGTATCGACCAAGAAAGACGCGTCGCGACTCTGTCGCCCCCATGCGGCCCAGATGCAGTGACAAGGGTGCCGGCGACAAGCACCCATGCCGCGAGGCCGAGCAGCGTACGCGCGGCGAACAGCGTGGGTTTTGAAACGAGCTGCTCGAACGGCCCTGGCGTTTCACCCGCGCGGCGATGCAACACGAGACCTGCGGAAACCAACACAATCGAGGCGAGAAAATGAACCGCCACCGACTGCCACTGTAATTCGAGAAGAACCGTGATACCGCCAATCACGCCTTGTAACAACACGCCCGCTACGAGAGCGAGCGAGATCTGCGTCAAATCCTTGCGGCGAGGCACGCGCCAAATTGATCCCAAGATCGCAACGATCACTCCCAACGCCACTAACACGGTGAACAGGCGATTGATTTGTTCGATTGCTTGATTTCGGTTCGATACCTGAATCAACTCGCCAGCCTCACAGTTCGGCCAGTCGCTGCATCCAAGGCCCGAACCCGACAACCGCACCGAGGCTCCCGTAACGATGATCATCGACAACAGCACGAGGGCGAGCATGGTGAACTTCCGATATTTTTCACGAGACACGACTGGCCGTTGCATGTCTCGAAACTATCGACAGACATTGCCGAAGGCGGCACCGACGGTTCAGGTGTTGAATCTGTCCGATGCGGCATGCTGGCGCGTTTGACGCCGCAACCTGCGTCTCGGCGAGACTGTGGGTATGACCGAGATCTACGACGAGTTCAGCTTGTTTGTCGACAATGCCGCAGACCTTGGCATTTCGTACAAGCAGCCCACTGTTGCACGAATATCGGTCGACGTAGGCGGCGGGCAACGCATCAGCGGCTTGCGTTGGGGAGCCGCGAGCGCAAACCCCGACATTGTCCTCATCCATGGCGGCGCCCAGAACGCACACACGTGGGATTCCGTAGCGTTGCTGTTGGACAGGCCGCTGCTTGCGCTCGACCTCCCTGGACATGGCCACTCCGACCATCGAGATGACCATGCGTACTGGCCGCATGAAAACGCCAATGCGATTGCATTCGCGTTGCGATCGCTACAGGTTGCGCCCAAGCTCGTTGTTGGAATGTCATTAGGGGGGCTCTCTGCTCTTGCGTTGTCGGCAACCGCACCCGACCTGGTGCCGTCGCTACTTCTCGTGGACGTCACGCCCGGAGTCGACGGTGAAAAGGCCTCTGCCATTGTGCAGTTCGTCAATGGCCCCGAACTTTTCACCAGCTTCGACGAAATCTTGCAACGCACGATTCAATTCAACCCAACCCGGTCGGAGGCATCACTGCGACGCGGTGTGCTGCACAACGCGCGTGAATACGACGACGGATCATGGCGCTGGCGGTACGACCTGCCCCGAACGGGGTCTGGCGAAGGCAACGATGGCCGAATCATGCCCGGCCTCGAATCGCTGTGGGTAGCTGCGGCTGAACATGCAGGGCCGTTACTGCTCGCGCGCGGTGCCAGCTCTCCCGTGGTCACCGATGAGGATGTCGCCGAGCTACAACGCCGTAATCCGAATGCGGAAATCATGGTGGTTGCTGGAGCCGGCCACAGCGTTCAAGGTGATCAACCCAAAGAATTGGCGCGAATTATCGCCGATCGCATGTAGCTGGCCGTCGCGGTTCGCGCAGGGCCAGACACTCTCTGCAACGGCGCCGGACGCGTCGAAAGAATCGAAGTGGGTTGGATTCGTGACTTTGTTCGCGCGGTTGTGTATGGTTTTCATCGGAGTGGCGGGGGAAGTCGGTGCAAGTCCGACGCTGACCCGCAACTGTGATGTGACCGCTGTTCGCAGCATCACCAGCCAGAATGCCCACCCCTCCCGACGACCATCCGGTCGTTGAACCGCAAGTTCACAGTTGCTACGGCAGCGGGACGACCCTCGAGGCAAGGGGTCGACGGAGGTCACAGTCATGAGCCAGGTCCGTATCCAACCGGCGGCACGCTCGACACTCGCAATATTCGTCGCGGTCCTTGTCGGCATCGTCGTAACGGTGATACCCGCATCGCGATCGGATGCCGCAGGACCGAATCGAGGTGGAATTGTTGTCGATTTGGGCAACGGCACTGTCAAGACGGTCGCGATCACGTTCGGCGGCTCAATTACTGGGATCGAGGCGCTCCAACTCGGCGGGTTCGCCCCGACTGTGCGCAGCTTTGGGGGGTTGGGCGGAGCGGTGTGTGCGTTGAATGTCGGAGGTACGCAACTCGGCTGCCCGACCGACACCAGTTGTCTCATCTGCGCGGAACCCAAGTATTGGGTGTATTTCCGGGCACCTGCAGGTTCCACTGGCTTCTCGATGTCTCGTGGTGGTGCGGGCGCCACCACGATGCGCGACGGCGACATAGACGGGTGGCGTTGGCAGAGCGGCAGCACACCGCCGCCCTACGTTTCGATCGAAACCCTGTTTCCAGCCACGACCACAACTGCCGCACCGACAACCACGACCGCACGAGCGCCCACCACGACCCGAGGCACGAATTCCGCGACAACTTCGTCGTCACGCGGGACAACGCAGTCTTCAACCGGGACGCAGGCCACGATCCCACCCGCCGGCGACTCGCCAAGATCTACCGGTGGATCACCGAACACCACGACGGCCGCAAATTCTGGCGTCGGATCCGTGCCGACAACCCATGATCCAGCTCAAGGCGATCCGCGCCTATCCATACCAGGCCTCGACGCTGACGCAGTTGACTCCACGTCAGCGAGCCAACGCGACGCAGAATCTGGTGAGCCCCGAGCGGCCGGACCACCGTCAGTCGCATCGACTCGATCCGACGGCGTCGCAATAGTTCCTCTGGTTATTGCGCTCACGGCCATCGCACTGCTCATTGCGGCGGTTGTGTTCACGCGGATTCAACGCAACCGCTCCGTGGCCTAACCCACGATACAAGCCCTGTTCAAACCTCTCGTACCCACGAAGGACGATTCTTCGATGAAAAAATTCACGCGTCGCACGCTGACTGTCGCAACACTGGCGGCGGTAGCCCTCAGTACCAGTGGTTACCGTTTCTCCGGCTTCCCCGACACCGCGGGCAAGACCACTGCCAACAACGCAACAACCTGGCTCAAGGCTCAACAACAAAGTGACGGCAGTTTCGAGCTCGCGGGTTTTCCTGGATTCGAAACGCCGGATGCAATCATGGCAATCGCCGAGAACGCGCAACTACAAACGGCTTGGAAGCCGAGCCAGGCACTGGCGGCTGTCATGGCGACCACCAACAACGGATACAACCCGCTCCACGCGATCGACGACCTCGTCGATGGTGGGATTAGTGCCGGACAGGCGGCAAAAATCATCGTGCTGGTCGCCAAGCCACTCGGTTTGAGTGCCATCAATTTCGATCCTGATGGCGATGGAGGTACCAAGAATCTCAAGACACTAGTGACCAGCGGAAAGCAACCCGACGGCTCGTACGGAACGTTCAACGCAACGTTGTATGCGATGATCGCGCTTCGCAAAACGTCGGTAGTGGTCGGGCCCGACACTGTCGCATACATGCGCGCAGCGCAGGAATCTGGTGGCGGCTGGAACTATGCGGGAGACAACTCCGGCGCATACGCCGACGTCGACACCACTGCGCTGGCGATCCAAGCCATGATCGCGTCACGAGTCCCGCCTACGGACGCTGACGTGCGCCAGGGCCTCGCCTTCTTGGCTGCCCAATACCAAAGCGGGAGCGGCGCGTGGCAGTCATTCGGTTCCGACGATCCGAATTCCACAGCAGCCGCAATGCTCGCAATTACTGCGGCGGGTTTCAATCCCGAAGCGTCGTGCTGGCGCAACTCGGTCGCGCCAGCACTTACCGGCCAGCCGTACCCTTCGCCTTCAGGATGGCTGCGCTCGCAGCAACAACCCGATGGCCACATCGCGAGCCCCAACGACATCTTCGGACTCAACACCTTTGCTTCAAGTCAGTCGATTCAAGCATTGCGTCGAGGATGGCTCCCGATCGCACCTGCGGCGAAACAACCCTGCTCATAGTCGACGACAAGGCCTGTCGAGACGCCGTCTCGGCTTGCCACGATTTGGCGTTGTGGGGTGGGTGTGTG
>SXGR01055477.1_pt1 | contig 25678 bp, 18 predicted proteins | sample 3174711 | NCBI WGS metagenome assembly SXGR01 (sample SAMN11356860, study PRJNA531348) | freshwater metagenome | isolation source: freshwater sample F1-60 | place: China: Fuxian Lake, Yuxi | collected 2017-12-25
AGCAGGAATGGTTCGATCTGCATGCGTAATCGGATTCCGGCAAACACAGCGGTTTTTGATGCGATGTTGAAGGCGACGTATCCAAGAAGGGGCCACCACGCCTTGCCATGCAAGAGGCCCATTACCGCCCCGGCGACCATGAATGGGAGCAGGACGCCGTAACTCAGGAGACTGACAAGAGCGTAGCCCCGGGTCGCATCGTTCGATGGGGTCAGCTTGAAGAGCAGGAAGAACTTCGACACCATGAACGTGGCGGTTCTCAACGGATCCTCAAGCATGTAACCGATACCAATGCGCTGCATGAGTTCGGCGCGTTCGGGTTCGGTCATCGTCCCGAAATCAGGAAAGGGGACGGCCCGGACGGTCTGATCCGCTGTCATCAGCGGGTGGTAATACTTGTACAAGTTGTAGCCGAGCTTGGTAGTTGTGAGGATAGGCCGGTCAAACGTGAGGTAGTTCCGTATTGCCCATGGAGCGATCGGGATTGCCATGGCCAACCACCCGACCGCGATAAGGGGGACCCACCCGGAGGAGATTCGGGCGCGGAGGCCCGATGACCAGGAGTGTTGCGCGTCACGTGGCGATCGGTTCCCGCCCGTGTCCGGATCACCGGACCCCATCGGCACTGACTTCGCTACGCTGTGCGTGGCGCACCATCCCACGTAAGCGATGGTGAACGCAAATGCCTCGGCGCGTCCGAGGGAGGCGAGACCACCGGCTATGCCAAGGGCGGCAAACCATCCGGCGTGCCGCCGATTGATGGCCTCGATGCCGAGGGCAACCGTCGCGAGGATCAGTCCGATGTAGAGGGTCTCGGTGAGTAACTGCCCGGTGTAGTAAAAGAAGAAGGGATAGATCGTTGCCCACGCCGAGGCAATCAGGCCCGTACCAGTGCTGCCAAGACGGTTACCGACGTGTGCGATCAGTCCGACGCTGATGCCACCGATGATCGACTGGACAATGCGCACGGCGGGGATGGACGGACCGGCCACCGCGTAGATTGTGGCGAGAAAGTACGGGTAGAGTGGATCCCAGAATGAGGTGAGGTTATCGGAACCCGGCGGATAATAGAACGAGGCGCCGGAGTATCCGCGACCCGACAGGATATTTTTGGCAATCTGATCGTAGGTGATCGGGTCTGCTTCGAAGGTGACGATATTTGTCGGGGGAAGTGTTGCAACGTAGGCAAGGCGAAGAATGGTTGCCACGGCCGGCATGACAACCCAACTCACGACGGTGGCATGGTGCAAAACCAGCGTCATCAGTCGTTCAAGGGGCGCCGGTCGCGCCCGATCAAACACCTGCGCCCCGCCTGGTTCAGATGCGTCACGCCTACTGCCGGATTTGCCCGCCGATGTGGGACTGGATATCGCTTCAAGTTGGCGTCGCCGCGTGGCGTCTTTGCCGGTGGTTTCAGGGGAAGTGCGACGACCCGCGTCGCGTGAGGGTGTCACACTTTCACAACGCATCCGATGGGCGTGGTGTGGCGGAATGACGGTTGGTTCTCTACCCCAGTCACGTCGAGACACCCTTTTTCACACTCGCTTCGCTTCAAGACGGAGCAGAGACGCCAAAAAATGGTAGCGGTGTGACCAAGGCCATGGTGCTCCCGTTGGCGGCGTCGTGAACACGCGATGGTGGATGGCGGCCGCACTCGCTACATGCGGCATTGTGATCGTCGGCTTGGGGGCAAGGCAGTGGTGGCGGTCGCCGTCGATAGTGGCTGACCACCAAACGTCGTCGTCGGCCTCTCTGGAGATGAAACTTGGTGGGGCATCCTCACTCGCTCAGTGGGTGGTGCCTGACCGGGACGGGCTTGCGCAGATTGACGTGGTCTTGACGGCCGAGACGGATGGCTTGCCGGGAGTGGTTGAGTTCACCGTTGAGGAATTGTCGGATGGCGGGTTCACGGGGAGTGCGGGGCCACCCGTCCTACCGGCACCTGACCGGCGTCGGGTGGTCCGAAAGTCTTCCGTTGCTGCCTCGGCATTGCCGGTCGGGTCTCCGTGGAGGATCGGGCCGGGAACTCCGGCGGAGACGTGGGTGCCGCTCCGCTTCGAGGCAATCGCCGCCTCGCGGGGGCAGACCTACCTGGTGACGTTAGCCTATCCCGACGGATCCGACGTGGCGGGCAAGCGCGTTTCAACGCTTGCCAAGTTTCCTGACGGGTATGCCCGTGGGGATCTGTATGTGAACGGTTTCCAGGCACGCGGGACGCTTCTGCTGCGCCTTGCGGGAGACGAAACCGTGGCCGCGGGGGTGCGACGTGCGGTCGCGAACCTCGCCTCGGCCATGCCGGTGTTGGGGGGCACGGCTTGGTTGCCCGGCACGTTGGCCGTGGTGTGCGGCATCCTGTGGGTTGCGACAGTCTGGGCACTCATGGGGGGACGACGGAAGATGCAGGGTGGATGGACGATCGGCCGACGTGGTGACGGGGGAGAGGACGCCATTCCCTGCCCCTGAATGCGACCGCCCGTGTCCCTGCCTGGGGACCCCAACTTCCCGCCCCGCCCCGCCCCGGTTGCTACGGCACAGGGGATGGGCACAGACCCAGAACTTCGGAGGTTGACCATGCCGAATCACTATGCAGTCGCCGTAATCCCGGGTGACGGGATCGGTGTCGACGTCATCAACGAGGGTGTCCGGGTCCTTGACCACCTTGCGAGCGTGACCGACACGTTCCGGCTTGACTATGAGCGCTTCAACTGGAGTACGGCGCGATATTTCGAGCATGGGTCGTACATGCCGGCGGATTGGACGAAGGTTCTCCAACCCTTCCAGACGATTTACTTCGGTGCGGTTGGGTGGCCGACGGTTGCGGACCACATCAGTCTCTGGGGGTTGCTGCTACCGATCAGGAAGGCATTCGACCAGTACGCCAACGTGAGGCCGGTTCGTCTCCTGCCGGGATTGCGCGGCCGATTGGTCGGCAAGGGTGCGGAACATATTGATTTCGTGTGCGTGCGCGAGAACACCGAGGGAGAGTACTCGGGTGTGGGCGGGCGAGTGCATCGTGGCACGGCGCATGAGGTGGCAATCCAGGACATCGTCTTCACGCGGATGGGCACCGAAAGGATCATCCGCTACGCCTTCGAGTACGCAGTCACTCGCGGCCGGAAGAGTGTCCAGAGTGTGACCAAGTCGAATGCAATGCAGTTCTCAGCGGTGTTCTGGGATGACGTCTTTGATGAAGTTGCCCTCGAGTACCCGGCGATTGCGACCCAGCGGTACTTGGTCGATGCGATGGCCGCACGGTTCGTGACCCATCCGGAGTCCCTCGATGTCGTGGTTGCTAGCAACCTGTTTGCCGACATCCTGACGGACCTGGGCGGAGCGATTCAGGGAAGCATGGGAATGCCACCGTCGGCGAACATCGATCCGACGCGCCGTCACCCATCGCTCTTCGAACCGGTTCATGGGTCGGCACCGGACATTGCCGGCAAGGGGATCGCAAATCCGCTTGGCACTATCTGGGCAGGCCAGATGATGCTGGACTTCCTGGGAGAGACGGAAGCTGCCGGGTTGCTGATGGCGGCGATTGAGGCGGTCACGCAGGCCGGCACCGTGCTGACACCGGATCTTGGTGGCACAGCGACTACGGTCGAGGTCACCGATGCGGTCATCGCGGCGCTGACACACGCTGGTCCCATCACCAGGCGGGCGCCGTCCCCTCTGGTCGGTTGATCGGGATCGGGCAGCGTGGGTGTGGGGGGTGCGGTGCCATGGTGGCGGGGCCGCCGTTACCGGAATCGCGTCATGAACGAGCAGGTGGGCGTCCTTGGAGTGCGGGTGTCAACCAGCGCGAGGGATTCTGCCGGATCATCGGTGATTTGCCCCCTGCACCGGCGGGAGGACGGCATAGGGAAATGAGGGGCGTGGGATTGCGCAACACGCTACGCTTAAAACCTGATATGCGGCTCCGGTCCGAGGCGAGCAACCCTCGCTCCTTGCATGGTGTGATGCGTGGCGTTCCGCCCGCATGCGGCGCAGAGAGGAATGGTCCGTGAATACCGTCGACCAAGCCATCAAACTCGTCAAGAATTGGCGTCGCCACAAGGCGGTCATCCACCCTCGTACCGTGCAGTTCATGTACCACTGGATGCGGGGGACGACCACGCTCCCGTATCCGCCGCTGAAACTGCACCTTGAATCGACGAGTGTCTGCAACCTGCGCTGCCCGATGTGCCCGCAGTCGCTTGACGCGGTGAAGGGTGACACCGGCTACATCGACATGGATCTCTACCGCAAGATTGTCGACGAGGCATCGAAGTTTGCCCTCGAGATCAACCTGTTCTTCCGTGGCGAACCACTCCTGCACCGGAAGCTGCCGGAACTCCTGAGGTACGGTCGCTCCAAGGGCGTCCGCTTGCATGTGAATACCAATGCAACCATTCTGCGTGAAAGCCAGGCACGCATGCTGGTGGAAGATGGGGCTTCCAAGGTGACGATCTCGTTCGACGGGCCTGACAAGGCGATGTACGAGATCATGCGCAAGGGTGCGAAGTATGAAGTGACCCTGGAAAACGTTCGGCAGTTCCTCTCACTTGTCAAGGAGTACCGTGAGAACGGTCGGCCAACGCCGTACACGGTGATGCAGGTGATCCTTCCTTACGATGCCACTCAGAAGGGGCCGAACCTGCCTCAGCATATGAGGGACCTCTTCGCTGACCTTCCGGTCGACGAATGGGATCCGATCTGGCCCCATGGATGGGCTGGCGTGATGCAGGAGAACGAGGTTGTGGAGGCGCAGCCTTACGGGGAGAACTATCACCCCTGCAACTGGCTGTGGAAGAGTCTGGCCATCTACTGGGATGGACGGGTTGCCTCGTGCTGCGCCGATTTCACGGCCGACCAGGTGATTGGAAACTTGAAGACGAGTTCCCTGATGGACGTATGGAACGGTCCGGAGATGGTGAAGCTTCGCAACTTGCAAGTAATGGGGCGGTACAAGGAAGCGCCTCTCTGTGCTGGATGCGACGCTGTCTGGCAGAAGGACACGCCTTCATGGTCGCTATTCGACGCCATCGAGAAGCAGATCCGTCCATCATCCTTGCCGACCGGGCGACTGACCTCGATGGCGGCTCCGGCGGCTGGCGAGGCGCATGTCTCACCGCACGCGGCGGAACTGGGACCGCAGACGGTCGCGTCGATCGCAGCGGCGCGTAACGGGTTCACGGGCCCGTTTTCGGCGACTGGCTTGAAGAACGGGCCGGTGGAGATGTCGTCTTCGAATATGTAGATACCATCCCCACCCCAGCCCCTGCGCCGTTGCGACGGGAGCGGGGAGTGGTCGCTGTCGGAACTCGATGGTGGCTCCGGTGGCTGGCGAGGCGGACGAAATGGTGAACGAAGAGGGTGTTGCGTGCGGATTGTGATCGTCAGTAACCTGTTTCCGCCAGATATCGGCGGACCGGCGACGTACGTTCCGCGTATTGCCCAGGAACTTCAGGCGCGTGGCCATCTTGTGACGGTGGTGGGCGGTTCGCCCCCGGGCCACGATCCGCGGACTGACCGTGATGCATGGCGGTTTTCGGTACAGCGCGTTTCGCGGGGACTGCCCTTGCCAATCCGGCTGCTCGTGGCGCTTTGGGTGATCGTGAAAAGCGCCTGGCGGGCAGACTGCCTGTATGTCCAAGGCTTGTCTGGGCCGGAGATGGTGGCGGTGCTGTTCGCGTGGGTGCTCCGGCGCCCCGTCATCCTGAAGACTGTCGGTGACAACGCTTGGGAGTACGCCATCCGGTTGCAGCTGACAGATGACGGGATCGTGGAGTTCCAGACCGGTTCGTATGGCTGGCAGGTTTCGGTCGTGCGCGCGGTGGTCCGGTGGTTCGCGAGGCGGGTAACCAGGCTGATCGTTCCCAGTCACTTCCTCGGCGGTCTCGTGCAAGGCTGGGGCGTGGACCGCGCTTCGGTAAGGGTCGTCACAAATGCTCTGACCACCCGGGTAGCCAGCGAAGCGGAACGACTGCAGGCGCGTTCGACGGTGAAGTACGAACTCGGGCGAAGTGGCCCGTTCATCGTCACGGTCGCGCGGTTGTATCCGTGGAAAAACCTGGACGTGATGATCCGGCTTGTGCCGAAGTTCCCACCGTTGGCGACGCTGATCATCATCGGAGATGGGCCTGAACGCAAGCGGTTGGAGATGATCGTGCAGCGCGAGGGCCTTTCACGTCGTGTGGTGCTCACGGGTGGCATCTCCCATGCCGAGACCCAACGCTTCCTGATGGCGGCTGACGCGTTCGTGCTGAATACCCGGTACGAGGGGCTGTCCCATGTGCTGCTGGAAGCAATGGGGGCCGGGGCACCGTCGGCGGTCTCTCACGTCGGGGGGAACCCGGAAGTGATCCGTGACGAAGAGAACGGGCTTTTGTTCGAGGTCGATGACCGCGTTGGCATTGCCCACGCCGTGGCCCGATTGCTTGGGGATCGCGAACTTTCGGGGCGCGTGCGTCGCCAGGCGGCGGCGGATGTGAAGTCGTATCTCTGGCCGGTGCTGGTTGAGCAGACTGCGAGGACCCTGGAAGAGGCGGCGGGTGTGCGTCGCCCGACCTGATTGCCTTCGATGTCAACGGACTGGTCACCCGTCGCGCCGTGGACGCACCCGCCCAACCCCATCGCGCCTGATTGCAGGGCGCTGCGTTTGGCCCCTCATGGCGTCTGATTGCGATACGCGGCGCTCGCCCGGCGGTGCCAGTGGGCGGGATGAGTAGCGCGGGATGAACGGGCGCATTGTCTTCATCACGCAAGCGCATGACCAGTCTGATCCCCTGCTGGGGGTGGTGGGCGACTGGGTCGGGGCACTTGCAGGACGTTTTGACGGGGTTGACGTGATTGCCCAACGTGCTGCTGGTGTGGTGGGTTGGCGACTTCGTGCGCGGGATGGGTCTGGGGTCCGTGTCGCGACGATGGGCAAGGAAAGCGGTACGGGTCGCCTCGGACAGCTTCTGGCGATGCAGGCGTCCCTTGCGCAGGCTTTGCCCGGGGCGCGTGCGGTGTTCATCCACATGGTTCCCCGGTATGCTGTGCTGGCAGCGCCCCTGGCTAGGATCTTTCGGGTTCCAATGCTGCTGTGGTATGCGCATGGAAATGCTGACCGGGCGTTGCGGATGGCGGTGCCTCTCGTCCACCGCATCCTGACGCCGACGCGAGACAGTTTCCCGATTGACGGCGCGGGTGACCCTCGCGTGCGAGCGCGCCTAGCCTGCATCGGCCATGGAATCGATGTGGCGCGTTACTCGCCCGATGGCCTGACCGACGCAGTCCCTGGCCTGGTGGTGAGTGCGGGTCGGCTGTCGCCGGTGAAGCGCCATGAGGTCGTCTTGCGGGAACTCGCAACGATGACACCTGACCGGTGGTCGTTGCGGGTGGTCGGGGCACCCTTGCACGGCGCGGACGCGGCGTACCGGTCTCGCCTCGAGGCGGAGGCGCGTTCACTGGGGGTTGCGGACCGCGTGACGCTTGTGGGTGCGGTTCCATTTGACCGGATGGCGATGGAATATCGTTCGGCGTGGGTACTGGCGCACACAAGCCGGACGGGAAGCCTGGACAAGGTGGTGCTCGAGGCGGCGGCCTGCGGTGTGCCTGTCGTGAGTACCGCGCCGTCTTCGAGGGCAGTCCTCGGCCCGTTCGGTGACGAGTTGCTTGCTTCGGATGACCGAACTTTCGGCGAGCTGCTCCGCGCCGTCCTGGGATGGTCCGCAAGCAAGCGTGAGGACGTTGGGAAAGCACTCAGGGGTGCGGTGATTGCGGGCCATGGCCTGGACCAGTGGGCAGGCCGCGTTGTGGATGTCGTTGGAGGACTGCGAGAGGATGCAACTGCCCCACCCCAACGCGCCTGATGGCAGTACGCTTGGCTCGATCCGGGTGCTCTACGTGTTCACGGCTCGCAAGCGTCGCCTGGCCGAGGGAGTGCAGGCAATGACCGATCCGGACACGCTGCTGTTCGGCTACAACTGGCTGCAGGCACGTCCGGGACTGGAAGCCTCGGGGGGGTCGTTGACCGATGAGGGACGCCCGGTGCGCGTGGACGTCCACGAACCGGAGTACGGGAGGCTGGGCCGTGCGGTCATGGGTTTGGTCGGGCGTCTCGGCCCGGATGTGGTGCAGCTGCGGGTGCTGCCCCGGTTCACTCGCAATGATGTGGTCTTCCTGACAGGTGGGTGGCCATTGCTTCTGGCTTCGAGGCTGATCCCGGCTTCCCGCCGGCCGAGGCTGGTGTGGCTGAACATGACGCTGACAAACCTCTTTCGCGCGGGTGGGTTCCGCGCACGCCTGTTGGCGATGGCATGCCGCATGGCTGACCGTATCGTGTGTGTCTCGTCCGATCAGCAAGCGTTCCTCTCGCGACGCCTTGGCCTGCCGGTGTCACGGTTGCCGGTGGTGAAGTCCGGAACGGACGTCGGCTTCTTCGCTCAGGCCTTGGCGTCGCCAGTGGCGGATGGAGGCGTTCCGTTTGTCCTCGCCCCGGGTCGTGATGCCGGTCGCGACTATGCAACCTTGTGCCTGGCCGCGACCGGCGCTTCGTGGCCGGTGACGATTGTGTGCAGTCCACGCAACATGGAGGGCGTTTCGGTGCCGCCGAACGTGACGGTCCGCCATGACCTGCCACCGCGAGAACTACGGGACCTGTACGCGGCGGCGCGCGTCGTGGTGATCCCGACGGGAAGCGATGATGATGCGCCGATCGGATCGGATTGCTCCGGGACGCTGGTGCTCCTGGATGCGTTGGCGATGGGGGCCCCGGTTGTGATTACTTCGCGCCGGTCGGTGGCGGAGTACGCCATGGAGGCGGACACCGTGACCACCGTGGCCGTCCGGGATGCGTCGGGCCTGCGCATGGTTCTTGACGAGGCAATGGGTCTCTTGCGAGACCATGCACGGGATGCCGGGGTGATTGGAAGGCGGGTTGCTGGAGGTGTGGTGCCCGCTGCGGGTGGCGGGAACTGGCGTTCACACGGTGGCACGGATCCCCACCCCATCGCGCCTGATGGCAATACGCATGGCTTGGCGAACGGGAGGCCCCGGTCGACAGCGGACTTTGCTGCTGGCCTGGCGGCTGTCTTCCGGGAGGTCGTGTGACCACGCGCCCCGGCGTCGGGCCCGCCTATCCCCTTAACCCGCCTCCCGAAACGGGAAGCGGGGCAGGGCGTTCGCACCGACGGGTTTCCGGCGGGTCACCCCCGGCATCGGTCGGCACGCACCCCCGGGTGCTGACGGTGAGCCTGGATACCTCGCTGGTCCGGAACCCCGGTGATCCCGTTCTCGGAGACACGGTTGCGCGACACTTGGCCTACGCGCGGAATCTTGGTTCGCTTGATGTCGTTGTCAAGACCGGCAGACGTGGTCCGGACGGGGGGGTCATTGCGGAACGCCTTGATCTCTCACCCGGATTGGTGGTGCATCCAACGCGGTCGGTCAACCGGTACGCGTTCGTTGCTGACGCAATTCGGATCGGCATCGTCGTTGGGCGTCGCGAGCAGATTGATGTGGTCTCGGCACAGGATCCGTTCGCAACCGGTTTAGCCGCCCTGGCAATCGCACGCGTTCTTCGCCGTCCATTGAATGTGCAGGTGCATTTCGACTTCGCCGGGCATCCTTTCTGGCGCCGTGAACGGCTGGAACATCAGTTGTTCTTCCCCTTTGCCCGCTGGATCGTGAGGCAGGCGCAGACGGTTCGGGTCGGGACCACTCGTGAACGGAAGATCTACTCGGACTGGGGCATTGACCCCGGACGGATCATGGTGGCACCGGTTGCGGTGGACCTTGACCGCTTCACGGACGTGGCGCCGAATCATGGTTTCCGTTCGTGGGTCGACGCGACGGGTGGCGATGCCTTGGTCCTGACGATGTGCCGGTTGGTGCCATCGAAGGATCTGTCCACGCTTCTGCGCGCGGCTGCCCATGTCATTGCTATCAGGCCTCGAACCCGGTTCGTCCTAGTTGGTGGCGGACCACTGCGTCAGCGGCTCGAGGCGGAAGCCCACGCACTTGGCATTGGCGATGCCGTCAGGTTCGCCGGGGTGATTGATGGGACGGAAGCACCATCTGCCATGGCATCGGCTGACATCTATGCGCTGACGTCGCGGTATGAAGGCACTAGTCTGGTCACCCTCGAGGCGGGCGCGTCTGGTGTGCCGGTGGTTTCCACCGATGTGGCCGGAACTGATGACACCATCGTCAATGGAGTGACCGGGATGGTTGTCCCGGTCGGTGACGATCGCGCGTTCGCGACGGCGTTGCTTGGCTTGCTGGATGATCCGGAGCGGCGGTTGGCAGTCGGCGAGGCAGCGCGCCGTCACGTGCGAACGCAGTTCGGGCATGCCGACGCGATTGCGGCGCTGACCGATCTTTGGACCCGAACCGCAGTCCCGGTCGTTTCTGAACTCCCGCGCGGTGGGCTGACAGGACCGGACTGGCTCTATGTGGCGAATGCTCGGTTTCCAAGTGAAAAGGCGCAGTCGTACCAAATAGCCCAGATGGTCGATGCATTTGCAACCGTGGGCGTTGCCGTTGAACTCGTTCACCCGGACCGCGCGAACCTCGACGGCATCCGTGAGGAGGATCCGCGATGGTTTTACGAATTGCGTGAGCCGCTTCGCAGACATGCTGTTCGGGTAATTGATGCGGTGAAACTAGTCACCATTGATCAACCCGTTCTCAATCGCTCGCCTTGGCCCAGTCTGGCATTTGCCGTTCAGGCATTCACCTTCGCGATCGGCGCTGCGCGGCATGCAAGGAAGTCGTGCGCAAGGGTGATTTACGGGCGTGACTGGCCAATCCTCGGGGCGCTCGCAATTGCCGGTGTACGACGTCCGGTGGTGTGGGAGGCTCACGACCTGCCCGAAAGGGATGGATCAAGGGCTTGGTTGCGACGGACCTTGCCTAGGTTCGCAGGGATTGTCGCGATCACCAATGGGGTCCGTGAGGCGCTCGTCGAGATGGGTGCGGATCCTCAGCGGATGCTGGTTGCGCCGGACGCGGTTGCGTGGGAACGCTTCGCGATCCAGACAACCGCCGATGATGCCCGCCGGACACTGGGACTGCCGGTTGCGGGAAGGATGGTTGTGTACGCCGGGCACCTGTACCCGTGGAAGGGATCGCATGTCCTCGCACAGGCCGGGGGGTTCCTGCCCGAGGATGTGACGATCTACATCGTTGGGGGAACTCCAGCGGATGTCGTCGCGTTCCGCACCTACGTGCAGTCGGAGGAACTCATGGGTGTGCGGGTGGTTGGCCATGTCCCGCCGACCAAGGTGCCTGTCTGGCTGCGCGCCGCCGACGTTGTGGTGTTGCCAAATTCCGCCCAGTCGATCATCGGATCCCGTTACACATCGCCTTTGAAGCTCTACGAGTACCTCGCGTCGGGCAGGCCGATCGTCGCAAGTGACGTGCCGGCCATCCGCGAGGTCATCCGTGATGGCGAAACCGGGGTTCTGGTGGCTCCAGATGATCCGGCGTCGCTGGCGGGCGGCATCTTGTCGTTGCTTGGCGATCAGCTTCGCGCGGACCGGATCGGGAACGCTGGACGTGAGTGGGTCCAGTCGAGGACGTGGGATGCGCGCGCCAAACTGATCCGCACTTTCGTCGACGCGTTGGAACCGCGATGAGATCCCAGCTTCCGGCACGATCGCAATGCATCTGCAATCGGAAATCGCGTCGTCCTAACCGGGCCGTCAGAAGGGTTGGTTGATGCCTCGGTTTGGGCTACTGATATCGAGGCTTGTGGCGGCACTACCCGACTGGCATCGCGTTGGCCCGTATTGGCGACTTGTCCGTGCCATGCGTTGGCAAACCCTACGCATGGCAGGGGTGTCGGTTGGCAGCTCGGTGACCATCCACGAACAGGTGCACATTGATCGCCGGGTCTCCGTCAGGCTTGGCGATCGTGTGGACATCCGGGACCGGGTACGGATCGGGATTGCCGAGTCTGGCGAACGCGCCGGGCGACTTGAAGTCGGTACGGGGACCGTGATCCTCTCCGATACCCAGATTGATTGCAGTGCATTGGTCCGGATCGGGTCCGGCACCCACGTCGGGAGACGCGCCCAGATCTTCACCCACTCCCACGATACGTCGCGCAGGGAAGTGCCGGTGCTTGACGCTCCCATCACGGTTGCTCCGGTGACCATCGGTGACAATGTGATGATCTACAACGACGTCGTGATCCTGCCCGGCGTGACTATCGGAAACGGTGCGGTTGTGGGAGTCCGCTCAGTCGTTACCCGGGACGTTGCTCAGGACACAATCGTCGCCGGGTCACCCGCACGCGTGGTCGGTACGCGGGAATGAGGGGTCATGATCCATATCCCTGGGAATCAACCACATCCCCACCCTATCGCTACTGACTGCACTGCGTTTCGCCTGGCCCGCCTCATCGCGCCTGACCGCAATGCGCTTCGGTTAATCTCGCTCGGCGTTCATTGCCTGACGACCCACGTGGCCTCCCTCGCTTGCGTCACCGATGCCCCCCGGGTTCGTTCTATGCTTACCGAAGTCCCGGTCAACAGGATGACCAGCGGATCAGGTCATCCGCATGACAGCGAGCGGATTGGGACCGTTGACCGGCTAGTTCGCCAACCTCTGGCCGAATGCCGTTGTCGCGCGGCATCTGGGCGACGCAGAAAAGGAACCGCGTGATGACTTCGACGGCGAAGCCGCTGGCATCTGAAGATGACGACGCATCGCTCATCGAGATCGATGACGCCGAGGCGACGCCTGAGGATCTCGGTAGCCCGGAAAATGGTGCCCACAGCGAATTTGACGTGGCGTCGGGCATGGATGTGTCGATGGCCATCCGGACTCGTAGGACAATCCGACGCTGGACTGACCGTCCGGTTGCACCGGAAGTTGTCAAGGAGTTGCTCGAATGTGCGTTGTGGGCGCCATCGGCGTGCAACATGCAACTCTGGGACTTTGTCGTCATCACGGACAAGGTAACGCGTGATGCCCTTGCCCCGGCGGTGCCTCACGCCGATACTGCACAAGTATGCATATTTATTTGCTATAACACACGGTTTTCCCAAGGGTCGTACGCCAACATCCAGAGTGCCTCGGCGGCGGTCATGAACATGCTCTTGCGGGCGCACTCGCTTGGCCTAGGGGGATTCTGGCAGGCGACGATCACCGACCGGTTGTTGCTGCGTGAAATCCTGCGCCTTCCTCGAGATGTGGAAGTGCTTTCAACAACACTGTTCGGCTACCCGGCCGAGTCGCCGGGTGCACCTGCGAGGCGTGACCCCTCCCACCTCGTGCACTGGGAGAAGTACGACTTGACGCGCAAGCCGGTGCTTCCATCGGCCTGGCGACCGACCAACTGGACCTTGGCGCAGGTTGCCGACTACCATCAGGCGCGCATCCGTGCGGGTCCGCGCTACAACAAGCCGGTCGCGTCCGAATATCGCGCTGTTCGTGGCTATCTGGGCCATGCCCTGCGTCGTGCGGGGGTCAACGCATCTGGGAAGGTCGTTGTCGACCTGCTTCCCTGCACTGGCCTCTACCTGGAGGCGATGTCGAACGAGGTCCCTGAGGCGTCTTTCCAGTTCGTCGAACTGGGGAGGCAGGTTGCCGAGTTCGTCCAGCGGCGTCTACCGCGCCCTGCTTCCTTTCATCAATATGTCATGACTGTCACCGGTGGGGCATCGTCGGGTATTGCGGATGCGTCGGCAGATGCTGCCACGGTGGTTTTCAGGTTGGAAAATCTGCCACCCCCTGAGAGGCGCCGGCTGCTTGCGGAAGCGCGCCGCATCCTGAAACCGGGTGGAACGTTGGTGATCGTCCACACGAATGTGCGGTCGTACTTTGAGGTGTTCCGCGCGATCAGGTGGTTGATTGGCCGGCGTGACGTGCAGTACGCGCTGCACACGGATCCGAGTTTGGGACCGTTCGAGGCGCTTTCTAACGACGAGGTAAGCGATCTTCTGGTGCAGTCGGGGTTCCGGATTGAACACCGGCATGGCACCTTCCCTTTGCCGCCGCCGGACGAAGCGAGGCATCGGGTTCGTGCGTTGCCGCGTGCAGTGGCACCGCTTGCCGCGCCGCTAGGACGGCTTTTTGAACTCACGGCACCGTTGCACCGCTTCCTGCGCCCATTTGCTCGGGTTCGGTTCATCACGGCGGTGAAGTGAAGCACACTCCCCCGGCGCCCATGCTTCCGTATCTCCGCCCCATTGCGCATGATTGCAACACGCCTTGATTGGCCCGCGCCGTCGCGCCTTGATTGCAATACGCTTTGCTCTACGGTTTGCTCCGGTCGGATTGATGCTCAAGTGTCGAGGGATGGGTCAGGGATGATCGGGGCGCTCGTTCGCGCGTCTGACTGGCTGCACCGGGAACGGTTCATTCCCGATGTAGTCATCCCGGGTGGCCATCACGAACTGGTGGCTCCGTGGTCCACCGGCGTGGCCCAGTGCGAACGTCACGGGATTGCGCATACTGGAAAACTTGCGCGAAGCATTGTCATCGACCTTGCGGTCCACGATGCCTGGCTGGTCGCGCCCAATGATCCAATCCCCGCTCCATCGCCCCCGATTGAAAACCGCTCCGCTTGGCCCGCTCCATCGCCCCTGATTGAAAACCGCTCCGCTTGGCCTGCTCCATCGCCGCTGATTGAAAACCGCTCCGCTTGGCTCGCTCCATCGCTGCTGATTGAAAACCGCTCCGCTTCTGGCGAACGCGCGTGGCATCGTGCCTTGGCACGCGCCGAATGGGTCATTGGGCGGCTTGCGCCTGATCCGCTTCACGGTGGCCTCGTGTTCCGGCCAGGCAGGTTCGACGCACGGAACAACTCGACGTCATTGATTGATGCGGGGGAGTGTGTCGACGCACTGGCGGAACTGATACGTCACCCCCGGTTCGAGACCGTGGCGGAGGGTTTGCGGACGCGCGTCATTGACGCAGTGTCCGGGTGCGCATCAACCTACCTGTCGACTTCGGTAGCCACCAGGGGCATTGTGAACCAGATGCTGTGGGGTGCAATGGGGCTTGCGCATGCGTGTGTGGCGGTACCCAGTGAGCCTGGGTGGCGCGATGGGGTGCGTGACGCCGTCAACCGGGCACTCGGCGCGCAACATCCGGATGGCAGTTGGGGGTACGAGCTAGGCGCAGGTCACGCGATGCACCCGGGGACTTCAGACTTGACCGTCTACTACCACGGGCGATGCCTGGCGTTCCTCCATCACATCCTTGACTGCCTGCCAGAGATCGACGATGGCGGACGGGTATCTGACGCATTGAGACGCGGGACCGACTTCCTGGCAGGCGTGGTGGCGAGTGACGGGCGCAAGCCACTCGGGATCGAAGGGAAGCGGTGGTTCTGGTCGGGTCAGGATGAGGTTGGAAGCCACGCATTCGACATTCACGCACTTGTCCGGGGCGCTCGCCTGATTAGAGATGACGGGTTGCTCACGGTGGCGTGGCAATCTTGGAGAAGTCTCGTTGCGCGGATCGACGCCAACGGTGCAGTCCGGGCTGGTGGAGCGACCGACCCGATAGACATCGTCTGTCCGGACTTCCACACCGCCGATCTGGCGTGGGTTGCGCGAGTCTGGCGGTCGCTCGAAGGAGCCGGCGGGCACTATCCCCGCCCCATTGCGCCTGATGGCAATACGCTTCGCTCCGAACCCCCGGACATCACGCCGACGGCCCGGCACTGGGCCGATGCTGGGGTCGCACTGGTTACGCACGGGCCGGTCCGAGCGCTCGTGCGGACGAGGAAGTCGCCGGCGAATACGCAGTGGGGTGGCGCAGTTGGAGGGGTCACGGTTGTTGCCGTGGCGACCGGCCCGGTGCCTTGGGTAGATGGGCCGTTGTCTCCCGGAAGCCTGACAGTGAGGTGGACCGGGCACGGCGTGCGCGAACGGCTTGGGGAAGTGGTTAGCGGTACTCGCCGGTTTCTGGCTGCGAATCGCCCCGGACGCGAGGGTCGCCAGTGGGCGTTCGTGTGGCGGATGCAGGCGAGGTCGGCAGTTGCACACCTGTTCGCGGGCCAGTCGCGCGGGGCGTGGCACATCGGGTGGGAAATGGTCCGTGGCGTGGTTGCGAGGTTTGGGCGTCCGTTTTTCAGTGAACTTCACGATCATGCATCCCTGCACTATGCGTGCACGGCTGATGGGGTCGACCTTGGGGTGAGTGATGCCGGAGCGTGGATCCGGTCGTCCGTCCGGCTTGCGCGCCGGAATGGGTCGACCCCGGCGTGGGCAAGTGGACTGGTGGTCAACCGACAGGTTCATGCGACGGTCTCCGGGATTGCGATATCGGACAGTGTGGAAGGGGAGGTGCCGGTTTCCTGTTCGCTTGCCCTGCACTACGTGCTGCCGGTGGGTGCGACAGACGTCCGTTTGCGCGGCACCGGTGCCATCACCATCCTGACCAAGGGGGCGGATGCGACCCGGGTTTCCCGTGGGCGGACCGAAGATGCCCCTGGGCCCGATGCCCTCCCCATCGCGCCTGACTGCAACACGCTTCGCTTGGGTGCCGGGGAACCTGACCCCGGTTGGTGCGTTTGGCAAGGCAACGCACAGGTCCGGGCGATGGTCCGGGCGTGTAGGTTGCGGCCACCCGGATCAGGTACGGCACGATGGTCCCTCGAGGTCACGTACGGTCGTCCGAGCTGATGCCAGTCAGGACACGGGGCGCGCGTAGCACCCGTGCATGTCGCACCCGATTGAACGACGCTTCGCATTTCGGCCGAGACACACTGGGGACTGTGGCACATGACCCGATCAGAGGATGAGGAGCTCGAAGCGGTTTCGGACATCGTGCCGTTCGGTCCGTGGCTGCTTACGCTTTTGCCGTTCCTTGTGTACGGCCGGTTCATACTTGGCGATGAACTCGCCAATGCCGACGTGATCCTGGCGTACCGGCCGGCGCATGCAATCTTGGCGGATGCCCTGCGACGTGGCGATATTCCGCTATGGACGCCGACGATATCGGGAGGCTTTCCGATCGCGTTCAGTGAATACGGATGGTTTTCGCCGCTGGTCTGGATACCCCTGATTATCGGTGGCGCACAGGCTGGCTACTACGGTGCGGTCGCACTTTCGACGGCGCTGGCGGGTGTGGCTACGTATGGCCTTGCACGAACGTGGAGCGCAAGCCGCGGCGAGGCCACCCTTGCCGGCCTGATTTTCAGTCAATCCCTGTTTGTTGTGGGTGGTGCCCCACTGCTGAACCAAGCGGGGGCGTACTGGTTGCTTCCTGCCTTGTTGTGGGTGGTCGCGCGCACGATCGACTGGCACCCCCTTGCCCCACCGCTAGGTGGCATCGTGCTTGCCTTGGGGATCTTGGGTGGGCATCCTCAGCTTGTGCTGATCGCCGCACTTCCGGCCATGATGTGGGCGGCTGTGGCCCTGTTCCGGGAGGGTGAATTCGCGAGGAGGATGGCGTTGGTCATCCTCCTCGGCGCATGCATCCTGGGTGTCTGCGTATCGGCAGTCCGCATCATCCCGACGATGTCCATCCTTGATGCTTCGGTGCGTCAGGGTGGGTTGTCCGATGTTGCACGGGAGCTTGGATCGGTATCTCCCTTGGACTTTTTGTTCGGATTGCTTGCCCCATCGTTCTCGATGTCCCGATGGGTTTCGGCCCATTGGGCGATCTATCTCGGACCGCTCCCAGTCGGGTTGGCAATCTACGCGGTGTGGAAGTACAAGGATCTGATCGGGGATGAACGCTCCCGGACAGCGCCCGGAACTGTCGCTCGCCGTGCACGGGCGATGGAGGCGACGGCGGTCCCTTCGGCCAACCCTTCCACCGGTGCGATGGGAGAAGCCAGAGGCCGTGCCTACCGCCCCATCGCCAACTCGACCCCATCGCCCAAGATTGAAAGACGCTTCGCTCCTGATTCGAAGACGATGACGCTGTTTTCTGCGCCAATGACTGCCCGGCTGCCGTGGCTTGGTGCCATGGCGGTGATTGGGGTCGTGATCGCCTTTGGCAAGTACGGATATGTCGGTGCGGTCGTTGGCGGACTGCCCGTGCTGGGTCTCTTTCGGGATCCTTCGCGCTTTCTTCTCTGGACGGTCGGTGCCGTTGCGATACTTGCACCGATGGGGTTGCGCCTCACACCTCTGGCTGCGAGGCGCGCGAGTACATCAACCAGGCGGGACCCATGGAGTGTTCGGAGCCTTCTCGGGTTGCACGCGGGAACGACGCAGCGTCCGGTCTCCGGCACGGCTTGGTGGTTTGGGATTGCGGTGGCGTTGATCCTGACGGTCCATGCAGTGTCCATTGTCCTAACTCTCGAGAACGACTCGCTGCGCATCGTGGCGGAGGAGCGTCTGGAGGTTGGCGCGCGGGTCTTGGAGGCGTCGGCGAACCTTGGTGACTACCCGCCAGAGTTCTACCGGGCAAGGTTCGAGGCGTCGTGGCGACACTTGCGCGAGATGTTCGATGTGACATCGCCGGGTGTAGCAGTGCCGCTGCTCTCGTTGGTGGGTGCGGGGTGGTGGTGGGCTTGGGGTCGTCCACGACCAGATGCAAACGTGCTGGCTGGCCTCTTCATTGCGGCGCCGTTGCTGGTGTACGGGCAGGTGCGGCTGCCGGTCATCACTGCGAATGACGTGGTACTCGCGCAGGAGAGCAGTTTTGATGCGGTCGCAAGGCTTGCCCTTGTTGGCGTGGGCGATGTCCCGTCCCGGCACATCAGCTGGCTGCCGCTTGCCACTGACTACGAGGTCCGGGTTCGCGCGCTGGCTTCCGGACGGACGCACGCCGAGGTTGACACGCTCTCGCATCAGCTGTGGTCACACCTCGTAACGCCGAACCTTGCGATGTCCTTTTCCCGTGACGCTGGGGCGCGTGATCCTCGGATTGTGCGAATGGCGTCGGTTGACGGATACGAGAATCTTGTCACGCGGGAGCAGGCGTTGGTAGCGGCGGCGCTGGGCAGCGAACGGGCACCCATCGGGACACCGCACGGGCTGGGAATGAACGGTATCAGGCAGCGACGCCAGTCGATGGCGACACGATGGGGCGTCCTTGCAAGTTCCGGCGGTGGGGCACTGCTGACCTCGGTTGAGATGGCGCCACTTGACGTCCCGGCCGGCGTGGTCGTGGAGAGGGCGCTGGTGCCGGGCGCGGGAGACGTCCCTACCGTAGACATGTACCGACTGATCCAACCGTGGCCGAGGACGTATGGCGTGACGTCGTGGGCAGTTGCCGGATCTGCGGAAGATGCCATGCGCCATGAGATCGGGATTGACCTTCTTGCGGGCCCCCAGGCCGTCGTGACGAGAAGCGGGAATGCCGACTTTCCCAAGTCACCCGAAGCTGGAGGCGTCGTTGTTCCCGTCCGGATTGCACGGGAAGCGGACGGAGTGGTCGCCCTTGATGTTGACACCGTTGCGCCAACACTGGTTGTCCTGCTTGATGCCCTGACCCCGGGTTGGACGGCATCGGTTGACGGGCGCAAGGCGCCCATCGTGGCGACGAATGTGGCATTTCGCGGGGTCTTTGTGCCCGCCGGCAGGCACGCCGTCGTGTTCACCTACGAACCGGACGGATGGGGAGCCGCGCGGGCAATGACGGCGGCGGCACTCGTGCTGCTAGCGGCGTGGCTGTTGAACGTGGGCACGCGAGGACGTTAGCGGCGCAGTCTGGGCCAAGGACTTGGGGCAGGAATGCCCGCTGACCAGAGGCGTCACGCTAGCGGCGTGGGCGTGGGCGTGGGCGTGGGCGAGGGGAAGACGGTCCCACGGGGCGTCCGTGATGTAACTACGCTTCGCTGGCCGTTGATGGTGATGTCCGCTGGTCCAGAAAGAAGTCAGGACCCTCACCCCGAACTCCTCACTCGCCTGACATGCATGCGCTTCGCTCCCAGACCCTCCCTTGCGCCGGTGGTTGGGGGGATGAAGTTTCCGCGGGAGTGAGGGGCGGGATGTACGGATGGAGCTGAGGTTGGTCGTTCATGCGTGTACTGGTGGTGACGGACACCCTTGCGCCCTCGTATGGTTGGGGCCGCTACGCGATCGGGCTCATCAGGGCGCTGCGCGACGAGGGCGCCGACTTGCGGATCCTGTCGCCGTTGTCACGGTGTACCGAACCGGATCTCGCGTCAATGGCCGGACATGGTTCGGTGACCTCCTACGTTTCAGAGACACGTCGGATGTCTCGCCTGATACTGGCGAACACCCTGACGATCTGGCGGGCATCGCGGGATTGCGATGTGGTGCATTGCGTGACCGAACCATATTCGGCACCGGCTGCCGTAGCGGGGCTTTTGGGGCGTCGCCTTCCATTGGTCGTCACGGTGCACGGGACCTACGCGGTTCGTCCGTTTCGTCGGCTAGGCGCACGTCCGTGGTATGAGCTTGGCTACGGTCGGGCCAACCGGCTGGTGGCGGTCAGTCGATACACCCGTGACCGGTTGCCATCAAAGTTTGCGTCCCGGACGGTGATCGTCCCGGAGGGCGTCGAACACGAACGGTTCGCGATGGCAAGCGACACCACCTCGACCGCCCTGAGTAGTCCTGATCCCCACCCCCAACACCCCAGCCGTCGCGATGGGAGAGCCGAAAAGCCATACTTGCTCAGCGTGGGGCCCGTCAAGCGACGGAATGGCTACAAGACGACCATCGAAGCGTTTGCCGAACTGCGAAAGGTGCGCCCGGATCTTGAGTACTGGATCGTGGGGGGGACCGACGATCCGGTCTTCCTGACATCTCTCCTTGCAACGATCGCACGGCTTGGACTTGGTGACGCCGTCCGCTTCCTGGGAAGGGTGGATGAGGCGACGCTTGTTGGCCTCTACCATGGCTGCATGTTCTTCTGGTTGCTTCCCGAGGATGATGGCGAACAGTTCCATGGATTTGGCCTCGTGTACTGGGAAGCCAATGCGTGCGGGCGTCCGGTGATCGGCGCGAGCGATTCTGGCGCAGGGGATGCGATTGAGGATGGCACGAATGGGTTGTTGATCCGGTCGGCACGCGTCGACGAGGCGGTGTTGGCGGCGACACGCCTGATTGACAGTCCGGAATTGCGTGACCGGCTTGGGAAGGCGGGGGTCACCCATGCGAAGCCCTGGCGTGATGCTGCGGTGCAGATGATGGGGGTGTACCGGGACGTCAAGGCGGGCCGGGCTTGATGACCATCGGCGCGCCACCCCCCCACCCCAACGCGCCTGATGGCAATGCGCCTGGCGTGGCCCACCCCAACGGGACGCCAGACTTGGATGCTGCTCGATCCCGGTTGAGAAATGTCTGGGGGGTGCCGTATTGGCCTGTGCGGCCCGCACTGGAGGCCCTGATCCGTCGACGCTTGGCACGTGACATCTTCTTTCTCCAGACAAGCAACATCGGACAACGGGTACTCGGGTTTGGCTTCAGCATCGTGATCGCCCGCGTGCTTGGGGTTACCGGGTTCGGCGAGTACTTGCTGGTGCTTTCCCTCTACAGCACCCTGAACCTGTTGGGAAACCTTGGGGTTGGCCAATTCCTGGTGGTGCCGCTCGCTCAGGCGGTGGCAACTCGTGACCGTGGCGCGATTGCCCGCGGAATCGGGTACACGCTGAAGTTCGGGCTGATGTTGGGAGTGCTCGTTGTCCTCGCGGTTCTTTTTGCGGGAGAGGTGGTGGGTGATCTCATCATGCACCGACCCGACCTGGGTAATCTGACCCGCATTGTGGTGGCCGGGCTTATACCGTCCGTGGCCTACAACGTTGCGATCACATCGCTGCAGTCTGGCCGGCGGATGTCAACCCTCGCGGTCATAGAGATTTTCGATCTTCTGGTTGTGCGAGGCTGCGCCGTTTTCTTCGTACTTGCCGGCATAGCTGGAGGTGGTGTGACCGGTGTCCTCTGGGGCACGGTGGTGGGGGGTGCGATCTCGGCAACCCACGCGGTCTGGTGGTACTGGCGGATTGCAGTTCGCCATGACGAGTTTCCCGGTCTGGCCGGTTTGGTGCGTGCTGGTTGGTCGGTGCCGATGGGTACATACTTCCGGTTCAGTGCGCTGGCTTCGGTCGACAAGAACATCTCCCAACTCTTCGGCCAGACGCCGATGCTCCTTCTTGGACGCTACGCAGGTCCCGAGGAGGCTGCGTACTTTGGGATCGCCGGGAAGGTCTTCACGCTTCTGGCCTCGCTGCACGGGGGCGCAAGCCGGGCCCTGTCGGTCCGGCTCTCACAGGAAATGGGGCAGCGCGGTCCGGTATCTACGAGACGTCTGTTCTGGCGCGGTTCCCTGATGTGGGGTTGTGCGTCGGCGGCTGGCGCAATCGGCCTCTTGGCAGCACTTCCGGTCTTCCGCATCGCGTACGGTCCGGAGTACCTGCCGTCTGTTGCCCTGGTTGCGGTCCACGCCGCCTTGCAGGCAAAGCAGGGACTGACCGTGGCGCTTGGAGCGGTCTACCTGATCGCAGGGAGGGTCGCGACGAACGCCATTCTGAAGATTCCGCTGATCGTGGTGGCAGTGCCTTGGGGAATGTGGTTGGTTGAGGGGTGGGGCGCGATGGGTGCGGCGGTGTATCAGTTGACGGTCTACGTTGCCGGCGACGTAGTCTATCTGGGACTGATCCTGACACCGTGGTTCTGGCAGTCAGTCGGCGGCGCGCCCAGGTTCTCGGAGACGGCCCAATCCCCGCCCCAACGCGTCTGATGGCAACACGCTTCGTTTGGCCTGTCCTTCCAACCTCCAAGCCCGTCTTACGGTGGGCAGCCTGCCTTGTGACTGAAAGCGATGGGAAGAGCCGATGATCCAACCACCAACTCGACCCAATCCCCGCCCCAACGCGCCTGATGGCAATACGCTCCGCTTCGCTTCCGCTTCGGATCCGCTCCGCCCCGTGCGCACGACCCGTCCCCGGGTACTCCACGTGTCACCGCTCATGTTCGGAGAAGGAGGCATTGTCGGAGGTGGCGAGCGGTATGCGTACGAATTGGCACGGGCGATGGCCATGCAGACACGGACGCGACTTGTCTCGTTTGGCGAACCCTTGACACGGAACGTGGATGGATTGCGCATCGAGGTCTTTCGTCCGGTTGCGTATGTCGGGCGCAAGCGACTTGGACCGATTTCGCCAAGTCTTGCGATGGCGATCGCCTGGGCGGATGTGGTGCATGTGCACCAGATTGAGACCTTCCTGACGGATCAGTGTGTCCTGATTGCCCGGATGTTCGGAAAGAAGGTCTTCCTGACCGACCATGCAGGAGGCGACCGGAACTTCAACCGCCGGCTTGGAACAGTGGACCGGGCGACGGGTCTCCTGCTGGTTAGCCACTTCAATGCCCGTGGGTACCGGAGGTGGGCCTCCAAAGTCCGGGTGATCCACGGTGGAGCGGACCTAGCGCGTTTCCGGCCTCTTCCCGGTCTCGCGCGGATGGAAAAGGTTCTCTATGCGGGAAGGTTGATCCCATACAAGGGGATCCACCACCTGATCGAGGGAGTGCACCCCGAAACTGCAGTGGTTCTCGCGGGCGAGTCCTACCACGCCGAATACCGGGCCCATCTTGATGTGGTGTCGCAGGGGCGGAATGTGACGTTCCTTGGGCCCCTGATGGGGGAGGATCTCGTCCGGACGTACAACACCTCAGCAGTCAGCGTCCTGCCCTCGGTCGAGACCGACATGTATGGCAAGAGGTATCCCAAGAGTGAGATCCTTGGCCTGGTTCTTCTTGAGGCAATGGCGTGCGAAACGCCGGTTGTTGCATCCCGCATCGGAGGGATGATGGAACTGGTTGTGGATGGCGAGACCGGCCTCGGTGTGCCCCAGGGCGACAGCGTGGCCCTCGGTGAAGCGGTGGAACGGCTTCTCGGTGATGCCCAGCTGGCGCGCAAGATGGGTCGTGCCGGTCGCGCCCGCGTGGCGGCGAACTTCACGTGGGCGAAGGTGGCCCGACGCTGTGTTGAGGCGTACGCCGGCGATCTCGGCGAGGAGATTCCGGGCGAGTGACGATGCTGCTGGATGTCTGCAACCGCCCCACCCCATCGCGCCTGATTGCAATGCGCTGCGCTTGGTCCACCCCATCGCGCCTGATTGCAATGCGCTGCGCGCCTGGGACCAACCTCGCGTGTCCCCACCGAGTGTCACGCAGTGGGTCTCCCCGGCATTCTGGTTCATACTGCCCGCCGACTGGGATCGGATTGTCGGCGTGAGGATACTCGTGCTAACTGACACGTATCCGCCAGAGAACCGCGGAGGGGCGGGCGAGGTTGCCTCGCTTGTTGCTGATGGTCTTGCGTCGCAGGGCCATGAGATTTGTGTGGTTACGTCCGGCCGGGGTGCGGACCGGGATCCCCATCCCCGCCCCATCGCGCCTGATGGCAATACGCTTCGCTTGGCCCGCCCCATCGCGCCTGATGGCAATACGCTTCGCTTGGCCCGCCCCATCGCGCCTGATGGCAATACGCTTCGCTCGGCCCGCCCCATCGCGCCTGATGGCAATACGCTTCGCTCTCGTGACGCCGGTGTTCCTGGCAATAGGGTTACGGTGCGACGTATCCGGACACCAGTTCCTGCGATCGCGCGACGTCACCTCAGTATCTTGAATCCTGTCGCGCTCGCCGGGGTGTGGCGGGTTGCGCGCGAGTTCCGCCCCGATGCCGTCCATGTCCACAACGTCCACGAACGCCTGTCATTCGCTTCACTAGCGGTTGCGCGCGGTGGTGGGACCAGGACGGTTCCAGTCGTCCTCACCGCCCACGACTACCTGCTCTTCTGCCTTACGAAGTTCCTGTGTTCGCGCGGGGATGTTGGTTTTGCGGCGACCCCGACCCAGTGCGAGCATTGCACGACGATGCGCCGGGTTCCTGGTCGCAATCTGATGGTCCACGGTCTCGTCAAGCGATACGTGACTTCGCTGGCGTGCATCAGCCATGCGCAAGCGCGGGCGATGGCGCGTAACGGGTTCGCTGATGTCCCCACCACTGTTGTCCACAACGGGCTTGATGCTTCGATGTGCGAGACCAAGCCAAGTGACGGTGAGGCTTTCCGGAGAAGACTTGGCCTGGACAGCCGGCCAATCGTGCTTTTTGGTGGCCGGGCGTCGGGCGCCAAGGGGGGGGATCAACTCGCACGGGCAATGGTTCGTGCCATCAAGCGGGTGCCGTCGCAACTGATCGTCCTTGGAGATCGGCCCGAGTACTTCGTCACGTTACGGGCGATCGCCGACGGGGCTGGCCTGCAAGCCGATGCGCTGCATGACGGCGGGTGGCTCGATCCAGATGGTCTGCGCGAAGCGCATGGGGCGGCGTCCGTGTGCGCGATTCCTTCGGTTTATCCAGATCCGTTCAACTTGATGACGTTGCGAGCGATGCTGCACGGCCGCCCGGTTGTCGGGACTTGCCACGGCGCCACGCCTGAACTGGTGGTCGACGGGGAGACTGGTCTCATCGCCGATCCGTGGGATGCGGACGCGTTCGGAGACGCCTTGGCCGACATCCTTCTTGACCCGGACCGGGCACGCCTGATGGGAGAGGCGGGTCGAAAGCGGGGCATGTCAATGTTCACGCTTGGTCGCCAGATTGAGGCGTACGCCAGGCTTCTGGGCCGTGAACTGCATGACCCACCCCAACCGATCGCTCCTTTTGGAAATACGCTTCGCTTGGCCCACCTCAACCCGGACGGGGAAGCGGATTGATCCGGCTGTCCGGGCCACTGGGGATTGCGTCGGTTGGCTTGCTGGTCGCCTCGCTGCTTGCCGGTCGTGTCGATGGGATCCCTGGACTGGCCTGGTTTGGAATTGCC
>SXGR01256296.1_pt1 | contig 25673 bp, 17 predicted proteins | sample 3174711 | NCBI WGS metagenome assembly SXGR01 (sample SAMN11356860, study PRJNA531348) | freshwater metagenome | isolation source: freshwater sample F1-60 | place: China: Fuxian Lake, Yuxi | collected 2017-12-25
CATGAAGGCTCGATGACCACCATCCATGCCAACACGCCACGCGATTCCATCAGCCGTCTGGAAACGATGATCGCGATGGGCGGAATCGAACTTCCGATTCGAGCATTGCGATATCAGTTCGCGTCGGCGGTCAACATGATCATCCAAGTGAATCGCCTGCAAGGCGGCCCGCGCCGTGTCACCTCAATCACCGAAGTCTGCGGCATGGAACAAGACGCGATCGTCATGCAGGAGGTGTTCAAGTTCGTGCAGGACGGCATCACGGAAGAAGGCAAAGCCTTCGGTCACTTCGAGGCGACCGGAGTGCGTCCGACGTTCATGACGCGGCTGGAGCAATCTGGCATTCGACTGCCCGCGAATTTGTTCGCACAACGCAAACTGGGCGGAAAGTGATCGGGGATTTTCGATTTTTGATTGCTGATTTTCGATGGAATCGCAGCCGACAGTCTCAATCGAAAATCGAAGATCAAAAATCAAAAATTGAAAGGTGTTGAATCATGTCGGTTTGGTTGATCTCGATCGCCGCCTTTGCATTCGTCGCGACGCTGATTGCGGCGCTGTTTTTTATGAAAAACGACCTGGGCAAGACGTCCGAAGAGGAGCGTCTGGAAGTGCTCACCGGTCGCCGTCGCGATGAGTCGGAAGGCGAGACGCTGATCAAAGGGGGCGACCTGCTGAAAGAAACTGCCTCCAGCGCGTCCAGCTTGATCGGTCAACTCGGCCGACAATTCACGGGGCTGGGTACCTATCTGGAGCAAGGCGGACTGAAAATCTCGCCCGACAAATTTCTGTGGCTGATTCTCAGCGGCCTGGGAATCGGAGCGTTCTTGGGCTGGGCGGCTCGATTGCCCGCGCCGTTGTATCCGATCTGCGGGTTGGCGGTCGGCAGTTTGCCGTTGCTGTGGGCTTGGTGGAAGCGACGGGCTCGATTCAGCAAGTTCATGGCGCAACTCCCCGACGCCTTGGGTCTGATCGCTCGCGCGTTGCGGTCAGGTCACAGTTTGGCATCGGCCATCAACGTCATCGTCGATGAAATGCCCGCCCCAATCTCGGTCGAATTCGGCATGGCCTACGAAGAGCAAAACCTGGGCGTGCCCGTCGACAAAGCGCTGCGCAGTATGTTGAAGCGAATGCCCAACCTGGACCTGAAATTCTTCGTGACTGCGGTTGCGATTCAGAAACAGTCGGGCGGCGACTTGGCGGAAATCCTCGACAAGATTTCGTACGTCGTCCGCGAGCGATTCAAGATTCTCGGCACGGTCGCGGCTCTGACGGCGGAAGGCCGGCTCAGCGGCATCGTGCTGATGGCGATGCCTCTGGCACTGTTCCTCGCGGTGTATTGTTTCAACCCCGATTACGTCATGTTGCTGTTCTCGACCGCAGAAGGTCGCCAGATGGTCACGATCGCCATCGTCATGCAGTTGATCGGTGCGTACGTCATCAAAAAGATCGTGAATATCAAGGTGTGAAATACGGCTACGGGCTTCAGGCGACGGACTACAGGATTCACCCGTAGCCCGTAGCCCGTAGCCTGTCTGGAGTCAATCATGGACATCATGCAGATTCTTCCCTGGGCGATCTTCGGCTGCATCACTTGCGTGGTGTTGGTGCTGATGTCGGTCCTGAATACGCGCAAGTCGCGAGCCTTGGAACGCCTCGAGGAACTGCGTGATCTGACTTTGCGCGACAAAGAGCGTCTTGGAAAAGAAAAGCATGGCATGACTGCCGCGCTCGAGAAGGCAGCACCTTCCCTTTCGCAGGCGATGGCTCCCAAGAGCGAAGAGGAACGGAATCAGCTCAAGCTGCGTTTGGCGAATGCCGGGTTCAACAATCCGAATGCCGCTTCGCTGTTTCTGACGATCAAGGTCATCGCGATGGGAATTGGCGTGGTGATCGGTGGCGGCATCGGCGTGACCATGTACGGACTGAAGCTCAACAGCCTCACCGCTGTACTGATCGGAGGGGGTGTCGGATGCTTCATCCCAGAACTGGTACTCGCTGTTCTGAAAAGAGGCCGGCAGGACAAAATCTTCATGCAACTGCCCGATGCTCTGGACCTGCTGGTTGTTTGCGTCGAGGCGGGCCTGGGCTTGGATTCCGGAATGCGGCGCGTCTCGGACGAATTGAAAGATGGTGCGCCAGAACTCTGCGAAGAATTCGATCGCTGCAACATGCAGCTTCAGATGGGCAAAGTCCGTCGCGAGTGCCTGCGCGAGATGGGCGTGCGGACAGGTGTGGACGACATGCGAGCCCTCGTCACGACCCTGATCAATGCCGAGCGGTTTGGATCTTCCATCGGTCCGGCACTGCGCACGCAGTCTGACACGATGCGTCTAAAACGACGTCAATACGCCGAAGAACGTGCTCAAAAGACCGCCGTTCAGATGCTGTTTCCGCTGGTGCTCTTCATTTTTCCCGGCATTTTCGTGGTCCTGGTGGGCCCCGCGGCCGTGATGATGATGCAGAATTTCAAGCTGTAGTGGCCGCTGCTTCTCGCGTCGGATTGGACGCGAGACGCGTCCGCCAAAAGAAATTCGCTTTGGGCGCAGACAAGATCGTGAATGAACGATAGCTTGTCCCCCGTTCTGGTCGCTGCGATTGGCGCGAGCGACTCCCACCTCGTCTCGACTCCCCAAGGAATGCTGACATGAAGACGAATTCCACGCTCCTGATTCTGGCTCTGGTAACCTCGCTGGTGCTGCCCGGTTTCGCCGATGAAAAAGACAAACTGAACGGTGCCAAGTGTCTCGTCGCCGCGAAGAATCCCGCCAAGGCGGACAAATCCGTCGAATACCGCGGTGCGAAAATTTACTTCTGTTGCGAGAATTGCCCCAAAGCCTACGAGAAGGACAAGGCCAAGTTCGCGACGAAGGCCAACCATCAGCTCACGCTGACGGGTCAAGCCAAGCAAGAGAAGTGTCCGCTCAGCGGCGAAGCCGTCGACAAAGAACAGACCGTCGAGATCTCCGGCGTGAAGGTCTCCTTCTGCTGCGGCAACTGCAAAGGCAAAGCCGAGAAGGCTGAAGGCGATGCCAAGCTCGAACTCGCGTTCGCCGACAAGGCATTCGACAAGGGCTTCAAGGTCGAGAAGAAGAAGTAATGCCCTCCACCTGAGACCGCGATCACCAAAGCCCGGCTTGTTCGACAAGCCGGGCTTTTCGCTTTGCAGGAACAACCGCCATGCGATGCCGATGGACGTGCCTGTTGGTCTGTCTGTGGCTTGCCCCCGAAATTGCGATCGCTGGCGGGGTCGGCCTGCAAGCTCATTGGTTGTGGAGCAGTCGCTCTCCGCAGATCAACGAAACGATTCGGCTGCGGCGCGAATTTGATGTGGCCGACTCTGTCGAACGCGCGGAGCTGCGCGGTTTGGCGGATGATCGAGCGAACGTCTTCCTCGATGGTCGTAACGTTGCGGAGTTCACGTCGGCTCGAAGGTTTGCGACAGCAAACGTGGGGTCGCTGAAAGCGGGAAAGCATCTCGTCGAGATCGAGGCGACCAACCAATCCGGCGCGGCGGGAATCTGGTTGCAACTCGATTGGACGGACAGCGACGGTCAGCCTCGGCGACTGGTGACTGATGGCGATTGGAAAGTCCGTGATGCGAACGGCGAATGGCGGCGAGCGGTGAGCTTGGGGTTGCTCGGCATCGCTCCCTGGTGGCGACCGGCCGGCGAACTTGACGACTACGACCAATGGAAACGAGCAATCGGAACGGGGCAAGCGGACGAGGCGGCTCGCATCCGCGTGGTGCCGGGCTTTCAAGTCGAGTTGGTTCGCAGTTCCCAAAAGGGAGAAGGCTCGTGGGTGAGTCTGACGTTCGACGCCAAAGGCCGCCTGATTGTCGGCCGCGAAGGCCCTGGCATTCTGCGGATGACGTTGCCGAAGACCGGCGAGTCCGACGACATCAAAGTCGAACTCATCAACGACAAACTGCTGGAATGTCGCGGGCTGCTGTGGGCGTTCGACAGCCTCTTCGCCAACGCGAACAACTCGAAGGGGCTGTATCGCCTGCGTGACACCGACGGCGATGACCAGTTCGACGACGTCAAACTGCTGAAAACGACTGGTGGCGGAGTCGGGCACGGACGGAACGCGCTGGCACTTGGACCGGACAATCTGATTTATGTGATTCACGGCAACAACGTGCTGGTGTCAGAGACCGACCGCGCGCTTCCCGACGACTCGCCGTTGCGACATCTCGCCGAAGATCGATTGAGGCCGGCATTCTGGGATCGGTTCATGTTCGATTCTGATGCGAAGGTGCCGGCCGGTTACGTCGCTCGCACAGATGCCGATGGTTCGATGTGGCAAGTCGTCGCGGGAGGTTTTCGCAACCCCTACGGCGTGGACTTCAACGCCGACGGCGAGCTATTCACATTCGACGCCGACAACGAAGGGGATCAGGGGACTCCGTGGTATCGGCCGACGCGGATCAATCACATCGTCAGCGGTGGCGATTATGGATTTCGGCAAGGCTCGGCGAATCGATCGGGGCACTACGCCGAAAACCTGCCGAGCATCCTCAACATGGGCTTGGCTTCGCCAACCGGAGTGAAGTCGGGACATCGCGGCTCATTTCCGTCGCCGTATCGAGAAGCGATGTTCGTCTGCGATTGGTCCTACGGCCGCATCCACGCGATTCATCTCGATCCCGACGGTGCTTCGTACCGCTGTCGATCGGAAGTATTTCTCGAAGGTCAACCGCTGAACGTGACCGACGTGACATTCGGACCTGACGGCTCGATGTACTTCGTCACCGGCGGACGCGGCACACAGTCAGGGCTGTATCGAGTCCGGTCCGTGGGGCACGTTTCCAACGTGCCCGTGCCGGGGGAGCACGTTGAAAACGTGCTCCACGAGCAGCGCCGCCAACTGGAACGCTGGCACACGCTCGAAGATTCAGCTGCGATCGACGGAGCGTGGTCGTCGCTCGGAAGCGATGATGTCTGGCTACGTCATGCGGCACGAATCGCGCTGGAACGGCAACCGGTCGCAGGCTGGCGTGAACGTGCATTGAAGTCGCCGACAACTCTGGAGTTGGCGACAACCACGATCTCGACGTTGTTGGCGCTCGCGCGAGTCGCAGGCGAACCGGCGGCGCTTCAACCGATTTGCGAGCGGCTCAATGCATTGCCATTTGCAAAACTTTCGACGGAGCAGCGGCTTGATACGTGGCGGGTGTACGTGGTCGCTTTCACCCGATTGGGAAAGCCGACGGAGCCGCTCGCGAAATCGGTGATCGACGTTCTCGCGAAGCAGTACCCGCAGGAACTCGAAGAGCCGAATCTGAAGTTGTGTGAATTGCTCGCGTACCTCGAATGGCCGCCGCTGGTCGAACAGTCGATGCCGCGACTGGAAGCGGCAGTTGAGCAGGCCGACAAGTTGGCGTACCTGACGACACTGCGAAACGTGCCGACCGGTTGGACGCTCGACCTGCGACGCAGGTACTTCGTCGAGTTGCGCAAAGCGGACTTGTTCGACGGCGGCAACTTGTTGCCGATTGCGATCAACGGCATTCGCGAGGATGCACTGGCATTGTTGTCTGCTGACGAGCGTCGTGAATTGGGAACGGTTCTTGAGCCGGCTGCAGAAGGAGGCGACGACATCGTGGCGGTGACCGCCGCGCGGCCGGTTGTTCGGGAATGGAAGCTCGAAGAGTTGGAGGCGACGCTCAAGAATTCGGCGGCCCCGCGCGACGTCGCACGGGGCGAGCGGCTGTTTCGTGACGCGCTGTGCATTCGTTGTCACCGGTTTGGGACCGAAGGTCGCACGCTGGGGCCTGACCTGACGTTTGTGGCCAGTCGCTTTGGGCCGCGTGATTTGCTGGAACACATCGTGGTGCCCGCGAAAGTCATCGACGGCAAGTACCGGCAAACGACGGTCGAGACGAAGTCCGGAAAAGTGTTGGTCGGCCAAGTGGTGGGTGGCGATGGACAGAATCTGCTGCTCGCCCCGGATCCGCTGCGGCCGACGAAAGTCACGAAGGTTGCCCTGAACGAGATCGAGACTCGTCAGGCAAGCCCGGTTTCGCCGATGCCGGTCGGGCTGCTGAACTCGCTGACGGAATCGGAGATTCTGGATCTGCTGGAATACCTGCGGGTTGGACGGCGGTGATTGACACCAAATCGTGACTGCCGTGGTACTCAGGGTTTCTGTCGGAGTCCGGCCACTCGTCAGGGTTCAAACGGGTGATTAACCTGCTCAGGCCATTTGGGTCGTCGACGTGGAAGCTCACGTCGCGTCTTTTGTCGAGGAGAACATGGTGCGAAGTCTTCAACGCCGTTGGCGAATGCTGAGCGTGATTGCATTTCTGGTCGTCACATTGGTGTCTCAATCGGCCATTCAGGCTCAGACCAAAGAGCCGGAGAAAACCACCGAGACCGTGCGCGAGCAGGCGATCCCTCTGGCGATCCTGTGTGCCAGCGGATTTGAACGCTGGATGGCGAACATCGATTACCTCTTCGGGACGATTGAGCGCGAAGAGCTGTCGGACTACGTCGGCGGCAAGCTGGCGAACGTCAACGACTTCAAAGGCTTCGACAGAGACAAACCGCTCGGGATGCTGATCTTTCTACGGCCGGGTTTGATCCCGCAGCCGTACCCAGTGACGTTTCTGCCGGTGAAGAATCTGGCAGACGCGATCGGCACCGTGAGCAGCGGGCCGTTCAAAGTGAAGAAGGTCGACGACACGCACTACGACTTGATTGCTGGCAACCAGACATTTTATGCAAAGCTCGTCGGTGACTACGCCTGGATTGCCACTCAGTCCGATCAGCTCGAGTACGAATTCCCGGACCCTCTGGCCGTGACGAAGCGGATTGCCGACCGATACGACATCGCCATCGAGTTCAATCTCACGCAAGTGCCGGAAGGGATGAAGCACATCTTCCTCGACTTCCTGCGAGCCAGCACCGAGACCTCGATCCAGCAGCGCGACGGCGAACCGAACACCGCGTATCAGTTGCGGCGGCTCAACGCCCTCGACACGCTCGACTTTCTCGACCAACTGCTGCTGCAAGGGGAACGGCTGACCCTCGGCGCGAAGGTCGATCCGAAGAGCAAACACGCGACCATCGAATTGGACCTCATGGCAAAGCAGGACAGCGCGTTCGCGAAGTCATTGCAAGACACCGCTGCTCGGCCCAGCTTCTTTGCGAATGTTGTCGAAGACGATGTGCCGCTAACGTTCGCGATGTCGTCAATGTTGACTCCACAAAATCAAAAACACTTCGCAGATTTCTTAGAGCACGCCGAACAGGACGCCGCCGAACAACTGGCCAACGTGCTCGAAGGAAAGAAACCCAGCGAAGCCAAGAAGCCCGCGAACGCCGCGGCCCCACCGGCCGACGCGCCGAAGTCGACCGGACTACCGAAATCGAAACGGGGAGCGACCGGAAACAAAACGTTGAAGCCAAAGATTCCGGTGCCGCCCGCACTGCACGATGTCTTTGAATCGTTGCGAGAAACGGCGAAGACCGGGCATGTGGACTTCTTCGTGCAGTTCATCGCGGACACGAAATCCGAAGGGACGCCGCAATTCACTCTGATCGGCGGAGCAAAAATCGCCGACGGCACCAGGTTCGGCGGTGGAGTCACCGAAATCTTGAACCAAGTCAAGGACCGGCCCGGCATGGCTCGAATGGACTTGAGCATCGACACTCATGCTGGAGTCACGTTTCATCGAATTAGTCCCGAAGGACTCGAACGTGATGAGGGGACTCAGGAGACGTTCGGCTCGAAGCCGGCGTTTTATCTGGGCTTCGGTTCGCAAGCGGTGTGGTTCGCGCTGGGCCAGCCCGACTCGTTGTCGCAGCTCAAGCTCGTCATTGACCGAGCCAACACCGAGCCAGTCGCTCGCCCCGACCGACGCGATTTCATCCCGTTCCAATTCCACATGCACATGAAAAAGTGGATCGAACTCGGCGAAGCCAACAGTGAAAAACGGATGGAGCGAATTGAGGTGGTCATCGCTCAACAGGAAACTGCCGCCAAAGCAGCGGCTGAAGCGGAAGCCAAGGCCGCTGCCGCGAAAGCGGGTGGCAAACCAACCGATTCAGGGGATGCTCCGAGGGGTCGCGAGGCCAATGCGCCCGGACGCGGAAACGGCCAGGGACGCGGAGGACCTCAACAATTTGGAACGGCCGAGCAACGTCGAGCCGGAATGGCCACTTGGAGTTCGATGCAGAAGAAGGCCTTCAGCGGTAGCGACGACAAAATGCGGATCGACTTCAAGCCGACCGACCAAGGAGCTCGTATCCGACTGCAATTCGATGAATCGTTTTTGCGGCTGATGGGACTGGGGATCTCGCGCGGGATCGACTCGAACATCGAGAACGAACGCAAAGCGGCTGAGAAACAGCAACAACAAGTGAAGCCGAAGCAGTAGGTCAGGCTTTCCAGCCTGACCCGAATTGGCAATCGGCCGTCAACCGTGGATTGTGTCAGCCTGGAAAGGCTGACCTACGAAGAATCACCATGAGTCAGCGTCGTGAAATCGTACTCGGAGTGACTGGCGGAATTGCCGCGTACAAGTCGGCGGACTTGTGCAGCAAGCTGGTACAAGCCGGTCATGCCGTCACTGCCGTGATGACCGAGGCTGCCGAACAGTTTATCGGTGCGACGACCTTCGAGGCTCTCACCGGGCGGCCCGTGCATCGCGCCATGTTTTCACCGCAGGAAGGCTTTCATCAGGGAGAGCACATCGGGCTCGCGCACCGCGCCGAGTTGGTTGTGATCGCTCCCGCGTCAGCGGATTTTCTGGCGAAGCTCGCCCAGGGTTCCGCTGATGATTTGCTCTCGACGCTTGTTTTGGCCGCGACTGCGCCGCTCTTGGTGGCTCCGGCAATGAACTGCGAGATGTGGGCCAAGCCAGCCGTGCAACGCAACGTCGCGCAGTTGCGAGCCGATGGCGTTCACCTCATCGAGCCAGGCAGCGGTTGGCTGAGCTGCGGCCAAATCGGCCAAGGCCGCATGGCTGAGCCTTTGGAAATTCAAGCGGCCATCGAACGTCTGCTCGCATAACGACAACGATACGCTGGCGATCAATCAATGTCCCTGGAAAGCTCGTTGCACTTCAGGTCGGTGATCTTATCCAGCACGCCCATGTCGAGGTTGGCGAAGAACAAGTCGCGATCGGACGAGCCGGTGAGTCGATCAACGGCTCCGTCGTCGTGGCTGGTGAGGTCATTCAGCAGGTAGCTGCCGTTCAAGCCGCCACCCAGCCGCAGGTGATTGAAACGCTGCGTGTAATTGAGATCGGTGCGCGACCATTCGTCGAGGATCGCGCACAAGGCAATGAGGTCGGTGTCGTGATTTGTGAATCCGGCGATCAGCAAGTCGTCTCCCTGATTGCCCACCAGCCGATCCGCGCCTCGGCCGCCAATGATCACGTCTCTGCCTTGGCTACCGATCAAATCATCGTCGTTATCACCGCCGACGAGCACGTTGGGACCGTTGCCCCCTTTCAGACGATCGTTGCCCGCCTCGCCGAACAGGAACGCTTCCTGAGTGAGGGCCGCCACGATCTCGATGTCATCGTCGCCGCCGTTTCCATGAATGATGATCTCGTCGAAGCTGGCCAGCGAGAACGTTCCGCGGTTCTGACCGTTGATGAGCACTTTGACGTCCTTTTTTCCTCGCGGGACAACGCGAATGATCTCGCCGAGATCCGTGCCGGTGATGATCAATGCGGGGCCGTGGCAGCCGGAACCGATCGAGGCGGGCGGCGGACTGTTGGTTCGATGGACCGTGACCGCGAGGTTGTTGGCATTGAACGTGCCGTCTTCATCCGTGGCGGTTGCGGAGATCGTGTAGTTCGTCCCGCCGACCGCATAGACGTGCGTGACCGACGCGGGATTGCCGCTCACGACTTGAGTGACGTTGTCGCCCCAGTTGATGATCCAGTGCGTGATCGTGTCCGCTCCCGGATCGCTCGATGACAGGCCGAGCGAGTACGTCGCGCCTTCATTGACGGAGCTGGCACCGCTGATCGCGAGGCTGGGTGCCACGTTGCTGACCAACAGAGGGAACGTCGTTGAGGAATTCGCACCGTCGCTGTCGGTCGCCGTGATCGTCACGTCCTGAGTCTGGTCCGGTCCGTCAGCCGTGTTGAGCGACCACGACCAAGTGCCGTTGGCGTTCTTCGTGACAGAGCCGACCGACGCAGTCAGCGTCACGACATCAGCACCCGGATCGGACCAAGCGCCGCTGTTCGACGCGGTCGTGCCTTCGTTGACCGCGACATTGCCACCATGCGTCACGCTAGGGGCGACATTGCTGACCGTGAGATTGAACGTCGTCGAGGTGCTGGCTCCGTCACTGTCGGTCGCCGTAATCGTCACGACTTGCGACTCGCCCGGCCCATCCGCCGTGTTGAACGACCACGACCAAGTTCCGTCCGGATTCTTCGTGACCGAACCAATCGAAGCCACGAGCGTCACGACATCGACACCCGGATCGGACCAAGTGCCGCTGTTCGTGGCGGTCGCTCCTTCGTTGGCCGTCACGTTGCCGTTGTTCGCCGCACTCGGTGTGACGTTGTTGACCGTCAGACCGAACGTCGTCGAAGTGTTCGCTCCGTCGCTGTCGGTTGCGGTGATTGTCACGGTCTGCGAATCGTCTGGGCCGTCAGACGTGTTGAACGACCACGACCATGTTCCGTCGGCGTTCTTTGTGACCGAACCGACTGACGCAGCCAGCGTCACGACATCGACGCCCGGATCGAACCAAGTGCCAGTGTTCGACGCAGTCGCTCCTTCGTTGACCGTGACGTTGCCGTCATTCGCCACGCTCGGCGCGATGTTGTTGACCGTCAGATCGAACGTCGTCGTGGTGTTTGCTCCGTCGCTATCGGTCGCGGTAATCGTCAAAGTCTGCGAATCGTCTGGGCCGTCAGCCGTATCGAACGACCACGACCAAGTTCCGTCGGCGTTCTTTGTGACCGAGCCGACTGACGCAGCCAGCGTCACGACATCGACGCCCGGATCCGACCAAGTGCCAGTGTTCGACGCAGTCGCTCCTTCGTTGACTGTCACGTTGCCGGCATTGGCCACACTCGGCGCGACATTGCTGACCGTCAGATGGAACGATGTCGTTGTAGCCGCGCCGTCGCTGTCCGTCGCGGTGATCGTCACGACTTGCGAATCATCCGGCCCGTCCGCCGTGTTGAACGACCAGGACCAAGTTCCGTCAGCGTTCTGCGTCACCGAACCGACTGACGCAGCCAGCGTCACGACATCGGCACCCGGATCGGACCATGTGCCGCTGTTCGCGGCGGTCGAGCCTTCATTGACTGAGCTGGCACCGCTGATCGCGAGGCTGGGTGCCAAGTTGCTGACCAACAGAGTGAACGTCGTCGAGGAACTCGCACCGTCGCTGTCGGTCGCCGTGATCGTGACGTTCTGAGTCTGATCTGGTCCGTCGGCCGTGTTGAATGACCACCACCAAGTTCCGTCGGCGTACTTGGTCACCGAGCCGATCGACGCAGCGAGCGTGACGACATCGACACCTGGATCGGACCAAGTGCCGGTGTTCGTGGCGGTCGTACCTTCGCTGACCGTCACATTGCCGTTGTTTGCCACACTCGGCCCGACGTTGTTGACGGTCAAGTTGAACGATGTGCTCGTTGCCGCTCCATCGCTGTCGGTCGCGGTGATCGTGACCGATTGTGAATCGTCTGGACCATCGACCGTGTTGAACGACCAGGACCACGATCCGTCGGCGTTCTTCGTGACCGAGCCGATCGACGCGGCGAGTGTCACGACATCGACGCCCGGATCGGACCAAGTGCCGGTGTTTGTCACCGTCGCGCCCTCGCTGGCTGACACATTGCCCGCATTCGCCACGCTCGGCGCGAGATTGTTGGCAATCAGGTTGAATGACGTCTGGCTTGACTCGCCGTGGTCATCAGTTGCGGTGATTGTCACGGTTCGCGAATCATCCGGTCCATCGGCGGTGTTGAACGACCAACTCCAAGTGCCATTCGCGTTTTTGATGATTGTGCCGCTCGTTGCCGTCAGGGTGACGTCGTCATCTTGGTTCGGGTCGCTCCAAGAACCGGTATTCATGGCGGTCGCGCCTTCGCCCACGGTTACGTTGCCTTCGTTGCTGACGCTCGGCGGATCGTTCACACACTTGCCGCCACCACGAGCACTGAAGACCGAAAACAACTCCGCATGGGACAAAGCCCGGTCGTACATCGACAGCTCGTCAAGGCGGCCGTTGAAAAGGTACGGAGGAGCATAGTAGCCGCCGATGATCAACGGACTTGTGTCGGTCGCGATAGCGCCCGAGTACGCCTGCGAGCCGTCGAGGACGCCGTTGACATAAAGTTTCTCGCTCGCTCCGTCGTACACGGCGGCGATGTGATACCACTGACCCGGCGTCAATGAAGTGCTGCCGGTCACTTGGCCCGCACCTTCGGAAGCGGACCCATTGAGCCGCAGCGTGAGCCGGTTTGAGTATCCGGTGAAAAAGCCAAGCGAATATATCCCTTGGCTGCCGCCAAACGAACCTTTAAAGACGAGTCCGCTGTTGGTGTTGTTCGTCGTGAGATAGACCCAACCTTCGATCGTCATCGCGGTGGTGAAATCCAGATCGGATGCCGACGGGACACTGATGTAGTGGCCGCCATCGAAGTTGAATGCCTGGTCCACTTCGCCGGTGACGAACGAGGTGCCATTGAGCACTCCGTTGGTTCCGTCGATGAAATCGGTGGCGTCCCCTTCGGCCTTCCACCAATTCACCAACCCAGTGGGTACCGGCACGCAATCGGGAGTGAAATTTTCCGTCGCCGAGTTATTCAGGACGTTGTAGTCGAGCGTGTTCGAAGAGACGGTCACCGTGTTCGCGATGTCCGCCGTGCTGAAGGCGGCCACGTCCACAATCTTGGTCAGCGTAAAGACCTGCTCGCCGTCCGCCTGAGTCAAGGCCGATCGCGTCGCAATGATGGTCCCGTTGGTGCCCGGTGCTGGAGCAGAAATCATCCAATCGGGCGTAGGCGGAGTGAACGAGACAAACGTCATTCCGACAGGCAACACATCGGTCAACACCGGAACGATGGCCGCATCGCCAATATTCTTCACTCGGATGATCGAGGTGACCTGTACTCCGCCCGGCACCGTCGTGGCGCTCTGTTGTTCGATCGTCACCGACAGGTCATCTCGCTGCAACAAGTACTGGACGGTGGCAAATGAGGACGTCCGCGGTGCTTGACTGAGATCAATGTTTCGTCCCGCCAGAAGGAGGTTGCCGTTGTTGGCAATGAGTCCCTCCGCGACGCCGTCGAATCCTCCGATGTCCGTTTGAATGACATGAGTGCTTAACGTGGGATTGAGCGCAGGATTGAAGGTCGTGTCGGGAGAGCCATTCGCGTTGTAGCGCAGCAGGAAGAAGTCGTTGGCGCTGTTTCCGCCGACGTAGATTTTGTGGTCGGGAGTGACCACGACCGTCTTGGCTCCCGTCGAGGCACCTTCGCTGATGTAACCGGTGCCGTTGAAGCTCATGTCGAAGCTTCCGTTCTCCGTCAACCGGGCTGTGTAGAACTGGCCGTAGCCCCGATACGTCGATGCCACGACGACGATCTTACCGTCGTCGGGTTGCACAGCCATGTCGTTCAGTTGGCCCGCGGTGCGGTCACCCGGATTGAACGGCACGAATGCGACGCCGCTTGCACCGAAGGTAGTGTCGAACGAACCGTTATTATTCAAACGTGCCACCATGCCGCCATACTCTCGCGATGCATACGACGCGGAGTATGTGTCCGGCATGCCGGTAAATCCTGCGATCAGGATTTTGTCGCTGGGCAAGTCGATCAGGACGCGGCTCGCGCCCGTCAGATCAGTGGGGGCCACGGCACTTGCGGTATCGGTGTACGAAATGCGGAAATTCAGTTGCCCGTCCGAATCGAAGGTTGAATCCAACGAGCCATCCGCGTTGAACCGGGCTACGAGTGCTTCGGCCAGCCGTCCGTTGTCGTGGGTTCCGACGACGATGCATTTACCAGCATTGGGGCCGCTCTCGTAGATCTCGATGGAGGTCGCCTGATCCCAGGTGGACCAAGAGGCGGTGACGTAGCCCACGCCGCCAAACGACGTGTCCAGAGTGCCGTCCACATTGAAACGAGCCACCAGGAAATCTGAGTCACCGACGATGTTCCGCGTGCCAGCCACCAAAACTTTGCCTCGATTCGGCCCTGATTGGTATACCGCGCCGCTAGTCCCATGCGTGTGAATGCGATTGACACCAACGAAGCCGAGGTCCAGCGTCGCCGTCCCGGTTCCGTTGAATGTGGTATCAAGCGAGCCGTCCGGATGGAACCGCACTGCCTTGATCACCGGATCAAGGGATTCGTTGACGTTGCCGAACAGCAGCACTTTCCCGTCCGGATCAAGAGTCGCATCGGCCGTCGCGTCGCCGATGGGCGATTGCCGATAGACCTCAATCCCCGTTCCGTTCCAGCTCGGATCCAACAAGCTGGTCAGCAGCGTGCGAACTTCGAGCGATTCGCTCTCCGCCGCGCGAGGCTGTGCGGCCGGTCGGCGACGTGAACTCGACGTTGTTGAAAACAGCCCCTGCCACCACGAATGGAAACGCTTCATGATTTTCTCCCGGTGAATATGCTCGGAAAGTGCGACATGCAACGACTGGTCCTGACCGATCAGACTGGGCACGCTGTTTCATGTCGGTTTCAGAAAGTTCATGCCGCGAAAATCACAAAGCTGTCAGAAACATTTTGCGGACGTTCAGAAATTTCCCACGCGGACGCCTCCCCCTGGAATTCGTGGGAGTCAGAAATTTTCGAGGCATGTTTCGCCGAAATCGCGCATGATGTGCGGGGTACTCTCGGAGTGAACGACGATGGACAACCTTTTGGCTCATCTTCCAGACCGACAATTGTCGGACTATTTGCTGGGTCAACTGCCGGACGACGCGCAGCAGGCGGTCGAGGACCATTTGGCCGAATGTCCTGAGTGCGAAGCACGCGCGGCCGAGGCCACGCCCAGCGATGCGCTCGTCGATCTGCTGCATCGAGCCGCCGTGAATTCGCCATCGGCCACGGTTTTCAGCGCGTTCGGCAATACGCTGAGTTCGCGGTTGGATTCGACGCCCGGCGATCATCCGAACACGGTCTTTTCCGACGGGTTCTTGGCCGGCGCGAATGTAGGTCCGCCGGCTGCGCTCACCGGTCACAGCCGGTATCGAGTCTTACGATTGTTGGGCTACGGAGGCATGGGGAGCGTCTGGCTGGCCGAGCATCTGGTGATGGGCCGGCCAGTCGCACTCAAAATCATTCGTCCGGAACTGCTCGCGAAGAATGGGACGTTGGAGCGTTTCCGGCGCGAGGTGCAGGCGGCGGCGAAACTGAATCATCCGCACATCGCTCACGCTTACGATGCCGAACAAATCGGCGACTCCCATTTTCTGGTGATGGAGTATGTCCCAGGCCACACGCTGTCCGAACGAGTGAAGGCCGGACCATTGCCGATCACCGCCGCTTGCCAAGCGATTCGCGATGCCGCGCTCGGATTGGCTCACGCGCACGCGGCAGGGTTGGTGCATCGCGACGTCAAGCCGGGCAATCTGATTCAGACCGAAGACGGCATGGTAAAAGTGCTCGACTTTGGGCTGGCGATCTCCGCCGAGGCGGACTCGTCGATCACCGGTGAGAATCTCGTCATGGGCACGCCCGACTATGTCGCTCCTGAACAGGCGGAGGATCCGCACGCTGCGGACGCGCGGTCGGACATCTACAGCCTGGGTTGCACGCTGTACCACTTACTCTCCGGTCGAGTCCCGTTCACCGAAGATTCGATGGTCAAGAAGATCGACTCTCAACGCTTCCGCGATCCCGAACCGATCGCCGATCTGCCGCAGAGTCTGTGGCTGATCGTTGCCAAGATGATGGCCAAGCAACCTGCGCAGCGCTTTCAAACCGCACTCGAAGTCGCCGAAACGCTGGAACCATTCTGTGACAACGTAGCCCTGTCGCTCCGTGACAGGGATGCCGAGTGTCGCGCGACATCCGATGAACTCGCGGCTTCCGAACGTCGAAACACGCTCGGCTTTCCTATCGCGGAGCGACAGGGCTACAAACGAACGTCCATCGTCGTGCTCGGCATCTTCGCACTGCTGCTGGGCGTCGTGGTCTATCGCATTCAAACGGACAAGGGCGAGATTGTCATCACGGCGGATGAAGACGCCGAGATTAGCGTCAAACAAGGAGGAAAAGAGATCACGGTCTACGACACCAAGACCAAGCAGAAGCTGATCCTCAATTCCGGGACGTACGAACTGGAGCTGAGGGGAAAACCGACTGGCCTGAAGCTCGACATCGAGAAGGCGACGATCAAACGTGGTGACACATTCTTGGCGAAAGTCGAGCGTTTTACCAAGCCAGCGGCGGAAGCTCCTCAGGACACTGCGAAGACCTCAACTGCGGTCGAGAACAGCGGTGAAGCGCGGTTGATGCTCGATCCACACGCTCCGAAACTCAAGCTCGTGCGCACTCATCACTGGCCAGAGAGGCACATCTATGCGAGCCGAGTCTCACCCAAAGGAAAGTACTATGCGGCTGGCGGAGATGTGAGCGTGGGTCAAGGCATCCAAGTTTGGGAGACCGCGACAGGTCAAGTCGTCGCTCACTTCCCTGGTTCCGTGGCGATGGAATTCTCACACGACGAGAAAGTGTTTTTCACGTCTCCCGACGGCTTGGTGATTCGAGGCTGGGATCTTTCTTCCAAGGCACAGATTCATGAATTCCTGGGGCACACGAAAGAAGTCGTCAGCGACCTCGTTTTGACGCATGACAGTCAAATACTGGTGAGCACCGGTAAGGATCAGATCGTTCGATTCTGGGACATGAAATCGGATCAGCAGATCGGCATGATCGAGGCTCCCGAGAACCACTATCCAAATCTCTCGCCCACGCCAGACGGCAAACGTTTGATGGTTTATGACGTCTACGGCATTGATCCGGAGTTTCGCCTGATGGACATCGCCAGCCGAAACGTCATTCGTCGTTGGAAGAACTCCGAAGAATCCTACGTTGATGTCTTGAAAATCTCGGGGGACGGACAACGATTCCTCACGGTCCAAGGCCAATATCGCACGTTGTATCTCTGGAGCATGGAATCGGATGTCCCGACTCGACAGTGGCGTCTGCCTTCGAATTGCAGTGGAGCCGCCGTCTCTAACGACCTGCAATGGTTGCTCTTGGGAACCAACGGAAACACCGTGAATTCCGCCGTTTATTTGTTCAACCTCGCAACTGACAAGGTCCGCGGACGGCACGAGATCGCTCACGGTGCCATGGGCGAGTACGCATTCACTCCCGATGGCCGATTTGCGGTCTTTGCCACGACCGGTCCTAGCACGGTCTATGTTTTTGAGATGCCCCAAGAGGTGTGGAAGAAGTAGTCGTATCACAATGGAAACCTCACTCACCTGGCTGGGCCGGCTAGTCGAGTCACCTTCCGGCGCGGATTGGCAGCGTCTGGTCGAGGTGTATTCGCCGTTGTTGTCCGGCTGGCTGGTCCGCGCCGGTGTGGTCGAGACGGATCGAGACGACCTCGTGCAAGAAGTGCTCGTGGTTGTCGTGCGCCGAGTCAGCGAATTCGAGCACGAACATCCGGGTGCATTTCGCGGGTGGTTGCGGGCGATCCTGGCCAATCACCTCAAGAAGTACTATCGCGAGCGTGCCACACGCTTGTGTGAGTTTCCACTTGACGACCTCACCGATCCTCAAAGCGTGCTCGCCCAATTGCTCGACCGCGAGCATGACGAACACTTGGCCCGCCGGATGATGCAAGCTGTGGCGCAGGACTTCACCGCAGAAACTTGGTCCGCCTTCCGCCGCCAAGCTCTGGAAGGCCAGCGACCCAAGGACGTGGCTCACGAATTGGGCCTGTCGCTCAACGCCGTCATCAAAGCCAAGAGCCGAGTGCTCAAACGCCTACGGCAGGAGTTGAAACGACTAATCGACTAGCCCGACGCGCCAGCAAGGGGTTTCTTCAAACATCCCTCGCTGGCGCTTCGGGCAAGGATCAGATGCCAATTTGCGTGAGACATGGCCTCGTCCCAAATCGTCGGCAGAGTCATTCGAGTATGGCGGGGGAAATGGTCGCCAAAGCCAGCGTGGCGGCTTCGCGAACTTTGGCGTACTTGTCTTCGTCCGCGAGAGCCTTGATGGCGGCGACTGCGTCATTCGCGCCTGGTCCGATGGCACCGAGCGCTTCAATCGCGGCGAGTCGTACGCTGCCTCGGTCGTCTTGCAGCAGCTTCATCAATCCGCGCACGGCGGGCGCGCTGGCGGGACCGATGCCGGCGAGAGCTTTGGCGACATGCTCGCGCACGCCGTAATCTTTGTCGTTGAACAGTTCGATCAGTTGCGGGACGGCCGCAGCGGCATTCGGCCCGATTTGACCAATCGCTTTCGCGCACGCCGTTCGCACGGCGCGATCGACATCGCTGAGTTGCTGGATCAGCGCGGGGACTGCGGCCTTCGCATCAGGACCGATCCCGCCAATCGCTCGCGCGATGGTTTCACGCACATCGGAATCGACGTGATTGAGCTGCGCCGCGAGTTTCGGAACGAAGATGCGCGACAACGAACCGATCTTGCCGATCGCTTCAGCGACCGCCTCGCGAGCAGCTTCGTCGCGATGCGCGACCTGTTCGACAAGCGCGGACAAAGCCTCTTTCGCGAGCGGGCCGATGCCGCCGAGCGCTCGCGCGGCGACTTCCACGAGGCGCGGCTCGCGGTCGGTTAACCAGCTCATGAATTCTGGCACCGCCTCGACGGCCGCCGGACCGATGCGACCGAGCGCTTCCGCCGCACGAACTCGGACCAACGTCTGTGGATCGCCCAACCGAATTCTCAAGGCCGCGACGGCGGGCTTTGCATCCTTGCCCAACCAGCCAAGCGCCTCGGCCACGTTCGCCCGCTCATTGGGGTCGGTGTGCGTCAGTCGTTTGAGCAACGGCTCGACAGCCACCGAGCCGATTTGTCGCATTGCCGCGACGGCGGCCTCGGCAATTGTGGAGTTCTTGTCGTGACGCGCTCGCATGAGCGCTGGCACGGCATTGGGGCTCTTGGCGTCCCCTAACTTCGCCGCAGCCTTCGCACGCATCTCGGCCGGCAGGGCATCGAGAGTCAGTATCAGTCGCCAGAACCAAACCATAAGCCGAGAATGCTCCTGAAATCGGAAGGTGCCCCACGATGGCCGCTCTGCGGAAGTTCGTCAACCGAGATCGACGAGGCAGGCCAATGATTCAAACAGGGCGGTTGGTATCAACGCACTCGCACGAAGCGCAAGCGAGTGGTTTGCCGAGATTCACCACTCGCTTGCACATCGTGCTAGTTTTTGTCGCGTCGTCACAACCGACACAGAACGGCAAACGAGCCTGCCATGCCGAGATCGATTCGCGTTTGGCTTCAGGCTGGCCGTGAATTCGAGGGGAACTGCCGTTAGATTGTGACACTTGTTTGGCCGTTTTCGATTCGCTCGTGCGAACGGAGAAATTGCGATGCCGGTGAAGGTGCGTTGTCAAAGTTGTGAAAAAGTGTTCGCGGCCCCCGATGCGGCACGAGGCAAACTGGTGAAGTGCCCCGGCTGCGAGGGCAAAGTCAAAGTGCCGGCGGGTGACGGAGCCAAGTCGGCCGCGGGGACAAAAGCTCCGGCCAAGAAGCCCGCCAAAAAGGACGATCACGACGATCACGAGCACGCGCTGAAGAGCCTCGACCTGGACAAGGCTGAAGATGAAAACGCTCGCGTCTGCCCCAAATGCGGACAAGAAATCTACGAAGAGGAAACCATCGAGTGCCCAGCCTGCGGCCTGAATTTTGAAACGGGCTTGACCAAGGCCAAGCAAAAGGGAATTGACCCCAAGGGCTTCTACCGAGTCGTGTTGAAAGACTCCAAGCAGTTCTTGTTGGACAACAAACCGTTCGCCATTCGCACGGGCATTTACACGCTGGTTTTCACGCTGCTGAATTTCGTCTGCTTGTTCTTTGTGACGTGGTGCGTGAGTCCGCCACCCCGCATGTTTTGGATGGGACTGGCGGTCGTCACGTTCATGGTCCCCTTCGGTTGGGTGTGGTTCCTGAATAGCGAGATCATCAAGGCCACGATGGACAAGCGCGAGACACTGCCGCGCATCAACTTTGACATGTTCACGTGCGTGGCACTGGGGATCAAATTTTTCGTCTGGCAGATCTTGATGGGTGCTCAGCTTCTGCTGCCCGTGGCCGCGGTATTTCTGATTCGCCAGGGATTGCTCATTCCCGGAATTGCCTTGATCGCAGTGACCGAATTGGTTTTGTTCCTGATGCTTCCGCAGGTGATGATCCACATGGTGATGCCCGTCACCACGCGCGGTTGGCTGATGCCCATTCAATTCAAGGCGTGGGCCAAGTCGTTTGGGGTTTGCATGTATTGGTGCGGCCTCACGACAGTCGTGCTGTTACCGACGCTGGTGCCACTGGGTCTGGCTGGAGCGATCGGCTATTCGGGATTCAAACAATTCTCCGAAGACATGACTCACAATTTCAAAGCGAACGCCGCGCTGGGTGAGGACTTGGAAGTCTTCTACGCCGCCCGGAACAACCCCAAAAAAAATGAGGCACCACCAGTCGAGCCTAAGGCGGACGACCTGAAGTACAAGAACAATCCGATTTCTTGGAAAGGAATCATTGCTCCCATCATCGGGCTCATTCTTTCAGAGATGATGTTTGGTTTTAGTGCGGTCCTGGCGATGCGAGCCAATGGCCTGTTGGGGTTGTATTTCAAGAAGCATTTGAAGCTGGAGACGATGGCCAAAGAGGTCAAGTGGGTTGCGAAAGGTGTGCAAGCCGACGACGACCCAGCCGTCGTGAAGGCAAAGAAAAAGAAAGAACTCATTAAAAACATTGTGGTCTCCGTCGTGTTTCTGGCTTTGATGGGTGGCCTGGGGTGGTGGTTCTTCTTGCGCAAGGATAGTGATCAGGCACCCGCTGCCCCCGCCGCTGATCCGGCCGCTCAGCCGGCAGGCCAAGGCGCTCCCGCTGGCGGAATGGCTCCTGCTGGCGGAATGGCACCGGGTGGCGCTCCACCAGCGAATCCGGCGGGAGCGGCGGCGTTGGCTCCACCGATGTAGGGCTGGCGTGTCGCGTGCAGGTCGATGTTTTTGCAGTCCGTTGTTTCCATCTGTCGGGATGTCGGTTTAGAATCCTTGGCCGTCGGCCGCTCCCAGTTCCTGCTCCCGTCAGCGGGGGAAGCGAGTGGACCCTCCGATGTCATCCGGCTGAGCTTTCCCGCAGGGAATTTGGCTCGGCCTTGCGGTTCATCGGGTCATACCGCGAGCTGGCAAGTTGAGCGACGATTCGCCAAGCGGCTGGGCCGATTCGCGAACGAATTCCTCAAGGCATCGGTCCCGCCGTTGTCTGCCGGCTCGCGCCACCACCCGTGATTTCTGGGTCTCGCGCGGAGAGTCTGCCATGTCACGAAAACACTCGAAAGATTTGTTCGACGACACCACGATGACCTTCGGGGAACACCTCGAAGAGTTGCGTCTCCGGTTGTGGCGTGCCATCGTCGGCTTGGTGCTCGTCACCGGCATCACGATGTTTTTCGGCGACCAGGTGATGGGCATCGTTCGCAAGCCGATCGAAGACGCTCTGCGGTCACGCCAAGACAAGCTGCACGACGACGATGCAAAGCCTTTCGATGCGGCAAAGACCTGGAATGATTTCTGGGATTGGGCGCGTGGCAAATCGAAGCCGGCACCCGGACCGGAACACGAGCCGTTGATCGATCCCAAATCGATGCGCGTTCAAATTGATCCATTCGACTTGTTGACGGCGTTGCACGAAGCGGCTCCGGAGCGTTTTCCCGCTCCCACCCCGAAACCGACAGCGGTCGAGATCAATGCACCTGACTCGAATGGGAGTGAGCCGTCCGCCGAACCGAAAGAGAAGTCGATCTCGTTGACGATCACGGCACCGGAGATCGCCCAATGGCGACATCTCCACGAGCTCGAGCAGCTTCCGAAAGTTCTCACGGTGCAAGAAGCCTTCATGACCTGGCTCAAGGTCTCTTTCGTGGCTGGCTTGGTGCTCTCCAGCCCGTGGGTCTTTTACCAAATGTGGCTGTTCGTCGCGGCCGGGCTGTATCCACACGAGCGGAAGTACATTCACATCTATTTGCCGATGAGTTCGGGATTGTTTCTCGGCGGGGCGGCCTTCTGTTTCTACTGCGTGTTCCCGTTTGTGCTCGGCTTCCTGCTGCAATTCACGGCCGATTTGAAGTTTCACCAGCAAGTTCGCGTCACGGACTGGATCGACTTCGCGATCATGTTGCCGGTCATGTTCGGCATCAGCTTTCAGTTACCGCTCGTGATGCTGTTCCTCGAACGGCTGTCGATCTTCGAGGTCAAGGACTACCGAGAGAAACGCCGCATTGCGATTTTCGTCATCACGGTGATCTCCATGGTCCTGACTCCGGCCGAGCCCTACAGCATGTTGATGATGATGATTCCGATGATCATTTTGTACGAGTTCGGCATCCTGATCTGCCGCTGGTTTCCCAAGCCAAAGCCGTTCGACGACGAGGAAGAGGAACAAAAAAAAACGATGGTCGCGACGACCTGAGTCCCGTTGCGTCGCCGGCTCGTGTCGAGCCAAACAACATCTCCGCCCCGCCAACAGGTGGAGCAGAAATCGTAGCAGGCACACTCCGTGTGCCGTCTGACGAACGCGAAGGCGCGAGCATGGATGAAGCAACCACAGAAGCCGACGGCACACGGAATGTGCCTGCTACGATTGTCTCTGCGGCCTCATCGCCAGCGAACACAAACGCGCCGGTCATTGAATGGGTCGGCGAATCAGACGGCTGGCTGCGGTTGCTGGATCAGACGTTGTTGCCCTGCGAAACGAAGACGATTGACTGCCGCTCGGTCGAGCAAGTCGTCGAGGCGATCCGCTCGTTGCGAGTCCGCGGCGCACCGGCGATCGGAGTGGCGGCGGCCTACGGCGTTGTGGTCGGCCTGCGCGAGTCGGCGAGTGCGGATCGCGCACAGTTCGACGAACAAATGCGAGTGATCACGCAGCAACTTGCCGAGAGTCGGCCAACAGCGGTGAATCTCTTCTGGGCGTTGGATCGTCAGAGAAGAGTCGCCGAGCGATCGGCAACCGCGCTGCCGACTGACGTTCTGAAGGCGTTGTTGGCCGAAGCTCGCGCGATTGAGCTCGACGATCGAGCGATGTGTGCCGCGATCGGCCAGTACGGCACGGAGTTGCTCAACGACGGCAACACGGTGTTGACACACTGTAACGCCGGTGCGTTGGCGACGGCTGGGGACGGAACGGCGCTTGCCGTGATTTACGCGGCGGTTGCCGCAGGCAAGATGATTCGAGTGTTCGCCGACGAGACTCGACCACTGCTGCAAGGTTCGCGACTCACCGCGTGGGAACTTTCGCGGCGTGGCATACCGGTCACGGTGATCTGCGATTCGATGGCCGCAACCGTGATGCGGCAACGAAAAGTTCAAGCCGTGATCGTCGGAGCGGATCGCATCGCGGCGAACGGTGACACGGCTAACAAGATCGGCACTTACTCGGTCGCCTGTCTCGCGAAAACACACGGCCTGCCGTTCTACGTCGCCGCTCCATCCAGCACGTTCGACTTGTCGTTGGCCAACGGTGAACAAATCCCGATCGAAGAACGTTCGCCCACCGAGATCACTCACGGTTTCGGACGTCAGACGGCTCCCGACGGCATCGACGTCTACAATCCGGCGTTCGATGTGACGCCCGCCGAGCTGATCACGGCAATCATCACCGAGCGCGGTCTCATTCGGCCGGTGACGGCGGAGGCGATTCGTACGCTGTTGACCAGCGGTTCGTAGGTTGGGCACTCTTGCCCGACTCCGGACGGGCAAGAGTGCCCATCCTACATCAGCCGAGACAACACTCGCTGCGAGACGGGGCCGCTGGCGGTGATCCGAAATCGTCGAGCGGTCGGCGCGAGTACGGTCACTTCGATCCGCAGGACGTCGCGCGGTAACTCCGAGGCGACTCGGTCGGCCCATTCCACGAAGCAGACGCCGTCGCCGCCGAAGTACTCCTCCGCACCAAGATCGGCAAAGGCTCGCACGTCGCGAAGTCGGTAGGTGTCGAAGTGATAGACCGGCAATCGTCCGAAGTACTCCTGAATCAACACGAACGTCGGACTGCTGACGCTGCTGGGATCTGCTCCTAAAGCAGTCGCCGTCGCGCGAACCAATCGCGTCTTGCCGGCTCCCAGCGGTCCGATCAAACCGACGACCAAACCCGGCTCGGCGGCATCTGCGATCATCGCACCCAGCGCATCGGTGTCGTGCTCGTTGAGAGCCTCGTACTCGAAGGGAGGTTGTGTTGGCTCTGCGAGGGAACTCATGCGTCCTCCAACACCGACCGGAGTCGTTCCGCCAAATCGGCGAGTGAGATTCCACAAACCAAGACTCGCTTCTGCGGCGAGGTGGCTCCCGACAACAGCGACACTTGCGAATGTTTCAAGCGCAGCGCATCGACAATCGTTTCGAGGACCGCGTCGGTCGCCTTGCCACGTTCCGGCGCTTGCGTGACTTGCACCTTTAACGCTCCGGCATGTTCACCCGCCAATCTGTTGCGACGCGCTCCCGGCTGAGCCTTCACCGGCACGATGACTCCCTGCGGATGTTCTTCCAACGCGATCACGATCAAGTCTTCGTAGTCTTCGTAGGGTGGGTCGAGTCATCGAGACCCACCAGCAGGAACCGTGAATGGTGGGTCTCGATGACTCGACCTACCCTACAACTACAACTACAGCAGCACTCCGGCGACACATGCCGTCATGAAGCAGGCCAGAGTGCCGCCGAGCATGGCTCGCAGACCCAACCGAGCCAAGTCGCCCCGACGCTCCGGGGCCATCGCGCCGATGCCGCCAATCTGAATGCCGATCGAACCGAAATTCGCGAAGCCACACAAGGCATACGTCAGAATCACTCGCGAACGATCCATCAGCACGACGCCTAAATCCGGCTTGTTAGTCCAATCGGACATGCGTTGGTAGGCGACCAACTCGTTGGTCACCATCCGCAATCCCAGCAGTTCGCCGGCGCGAGAGCAGTCCTGGGACGGAATCCCCATAACCCACGCGATCGGCCAAAACAGGTGCGCAAAGACCGCCGAAAGTGACCAGGTCTTTTGACCAAAATAGAACTCGCCGATCGATGCCAGCATCCAATCCAACAGCGCCATCAATCCCAGGAACGCGATCAGCATCGCAGCGACGTTGAGCGCCAACTTCAGCCCTTCCGAGGCACCTTCCGCTGCGGCGTCGATGAGGTTGACGTTCGTCAGCGGCAACGAACTGGCGGAGACGCCCGCCGTTTCTGGTTGATCGACTTCCGGCTGCATGATCTTGGCGATGACCAGAGTTGCCGGAGCGGCGATCACCGACGCGGTCATCAAGTGTCCGGCGTCGATCCCCATGCCAACGTACAACGCCAAGACGCCGCCCGCGATCGTCGCGAATCCGCCGATCATGATCGCCATCAACTCAGAGTTCGTCACTGGGACACGACGTGTTCGCGATGAGCTGCGTCGGGTTCGTCACCACGATGCAACGCGGCACGGAGTGGGCCGCGACCGGCAAAGTCACGGTCGCGATCCCGGAGAA
>SXGR01304526.1_pt1 | contig 25657 bp, 21 predicted proteins | sample 3174711 | NCBI WGS metagenome assembly SXGR01 (sample SAMN11356860, study PRJNA531348) | freshwater metagenome | isolation source: freshwater sample F1-60 | place: China: Fuxian Lake, Yuxi | collected 2017-12-25
GCTTTCTCGACGGTGTAGATGTTATCGTCTGCACGGATGCCCAAAGTGCCCGTGACGAACAACTCAGCGCCATCCCCGATCGCGAGAAATGGGGCGGCATTTAGGAGCGAGCCGGTGGTTGCGGCCGCAAGGAGAGTTAAAGCGATTTTCTTCATTTTCGTATGCGTTTCTTCGAGGGGTTGTAGGCGAAAAGTTGACGCGATCAACTCAAAAAGATGATTAGGCAAAGCTGACGTGAGGTTTAGAGGGTTACTTAAATTTCCTGTTTCTCAAAAAAGTAGCCCATCAAAAAGACATCTATTTGAATCTGCAAGACTGAAATGCAAAAGAATTACCGATGCGCGGACGGGTGGGTTATTTCGTCTGCTGGGGTGCGGTGGGTGCGAATCGGGATTTTTGGGGGGCGTTTGAACGAAACGTTCCCAAAATAGTCCGCCGCGCCGGGCCGGCGGGGTGCTGAGGCGCCGGGCATTCCGTTCCAGCCGCCAGTGGGAACTGCTGTCTGCACAGCGACCCGTTGCGGGCTGAACTGATTTGTGTGCGATATAGTTTTCCTACCCTAATGGGGGGAAAAGTTCTCCGAGCCAACGCCCCACGCCGCTCGCTTAGGAAGGATCAGGGCTTGTTTGTGGTCCATATTGCGCAGCGAGCGTGGCACGGAGCGCTGCTCGTCGCCACGATGCCTTTGTCCATCGAACATGCGGAGCACCAGCTGCTCCGCGCGGCTAAAACGTGCGCCCCGCGGCGCCCGACGGCCTTGGCGGTGCGCAAAGTATCTTCGCCCAAGGTGACGTCGCGCCGGTGGTGCGGGCGTTTTTCGACCGCGCCGCGAAGGCCGCGGATGGGCTCAACCCATTCCTTGGCGCCGAAGGCGGTGCGCTCGGCGCTGGTGACGTCGTAGGCGTAGTCGTCCTCTGTTCTTATGACCTTGCCGATTTTGAGAGAGCGGCGCTCGCGCCACACGGCGACAAACTGTCGGCCGCCGCACAGGCTGGCCTCTTCGGGGGTGACGGCTTTGCGCTGTACGTGGCAACGCTCCACCCGCGCGTCTGCCCTGTTCCAGCCGGAGTCGTATTCAGATAAACAATTCCCGGGAAAGTTTCAGGGTGGCTCGCTCGAGGACGACTTTCTGTTTGCCTTTGATCCCGAAGAGGTAGTCGGCGCTACATTCTTGAGTGGTGTCGCGCGCCGCCACTTCCTAGCGTGGCATCGCATCGGCGGTGGTGAGGCAGCCCTTGAGCACGGGTAGGTTTCCTGCAGCGGCTGGTTAGCGGGGATATCGTTGCTTTTCTCCTCGGGGGAATCTGCGCCACGCTCAGGCGCAGCCGTTGCCTGACCGCTGGGAACCACAGCAGGGCCCAGCCGTCGAGGCGGCGCGCTGCCTCGCCGGGTTTTGCCGTCGACGGCGAGCCGTTCTAGGATCGCGAGCGCCCGGTCGATGATCCATTGGCCCATAATGACGTCGAAGGCCAGCGGGTCGGCGCGATTGACCACCAAACCGAGTCGCCCGGCGCGCTGGCGCACGCTCCAGCCTCTCCACTGCTCGCGCGCCTGCACGTGCGGGGGCGGGGTGCCGCTCAGGCAAATCAACGCGACCCACTCACCGTTGAGTTCCGCGCCGTAGCGCAGGCTGCGCCCGCCGAGACGCGCGCTGCGCAGGTCATTTTTTCGACGAGCCGTTGACCGAAGTGCTCGCGCTCCGTCGTTGCGAGCAATCGCACGATCACGTGACCGAACGCCTGAACCGGAGGTTTTTCTTGCAACTGTGCCTTGCTCCCGGTTCGCACCAATCTGCGGAAAATGTTTCGTCATTTTTGGATCCGGCTCTCCAGCTCAACGCCCGCCGGCTGCAGACGAAATCGCTCTAGTGTCACGGTGAGATCGCTCGGTTGCAGTTTCACGTAGAGAGCGCAGCTGCTTTTCCGCCATCCTGGCGCCGCCGAACCACCTCGCTCTCGCTGGACTCGACCGAGCTCAAGTTCTACGTATGGGCAAGCGAAACGCTGGCTGTTGCCGCGATCCGAGCGTTCTGAGCGCACGCTTGTGCTCGCCGCCAAGCCAGTAATTATCAGCCCCAATTTAACTTTCCTCTTCGCCCCGACCCGTGTCCATGCCGCCCCTCCCAGTCATTGCCATCGTCATCCCTGTATTCAACGAGGAGGCCGTCCTGCCCGCGCTCTTTGCCCGCCTCAGCACGATCTTTGGCGCGCAACCCGCCCTCTGCGCTTGGCGCGCGGTCCTCGTCGACGATGGCAGTCGCGACCGCTCGGCCGTTCTGATCCGCGATCAGGCGGCGGCCGACCCGCGCTTCGAGCTCGTCGAGCTTTCACGCAACTTTGGTTTTCAGGCCGCACTGGCCGCAGGCCTCGCGTATGCACGCCAGGCGGACGCGATCGTGACGATGGATGCCGACCTCCAAGATCCACCCGAGGTCATCCCCCAACTCGTCGCCGCGTGGCGCGCCGGTGCCGAAATCGTCCGCGCGACCCGTCGCACGCGGGCCGAAACCGGCCTGCGCCGCGTGGGCTTCGATTTGTTTCACGGTGTCTTCGGCCGGCTCTCCGACTTTCCGATGGAGCCCAACAGTGGCACGTTTGGCTTGATCGGCCATGATGCCATCGAGGCGTTTCACCAATTGCCGGAGCGCCACCGTTTTTTCCCCGGCCTGCGCGCTTGGATCGGCTTCCCGACCACCGACGTGCTCTACGACCGCGAGGAGCGGGCTGCGGGCCAGCCGCAACAAACCTTGCGGCGGCTGGTGCGCTACGCGCTCGACGGGCTTTTTAGTTTTTCACAGCTGCCACTGCGCATGCTGACCTACACGGGGGTCTTCGTGGCGTTCATGGGTTTCGCCGCCGCCGTGTTCTACGCCGTGCGTCGTATTCTAAATATCGAGACAGCCCCCACGGGTTACACCACGCTGGTCACGATCGTGCTGTTTCTCGGTGGGGTGCAGCTCATCGGCATCGGGGTGATCGGGGAATACTTGGGGCGGGTTTACGACGAGGTGAAACAGCGCCCACTCTATGTCGTGAAGCGCCGCCCGGGCGGTCCGCGATGAGCCGCCTCCGCTGGGCGCCGCTAGCTCTGCTGGGCGCCATACTCGTGGTCGCAGGTGCCACGCAGCTGTTCTCGACGTTTATGGTCTATGACGATGAGGGCTACGTGCTCTTCTCGTTGAAGACCTTCGCCGAGGGCGGCGGGCTCTACGAACGCGTCTACAGTCAATACGGTCCATTTTTTTTCCTCCTCAACCAAGGCCTGCAGCTCGCGGGGCTCCAGTTTACAAACACTGACGGACGGCTCCTGACGCTCGTCTGCTGGCTGGGTGCCGCCGGGTTCTGCGGAGCAGCCGTCTGGCGACTCACCCGATCAATGGCCGCGACGAATTTCGTCTTCGGCGGCGTGTTCCTGCACCTCTTGCAGATGACGGATGAACCGTCGCACCCCGGCGGCCTGATCACACTCGCCACCGCCGCTGCAGCGTGGTGTGGCACGCGGTGGACGACCGCGCCGCGCCGCCTGGCACTCGCCACCGGCCTCATCGGAGGGGCACTCGTGTTGACCAAAATCAACGTCGGGGTCTTCCTCGTCGCCGGGGCCGGCGGATGGTGGCTTCTGCACCTCGAGGCGCCGCAGTTCGGACCGCGCACCCGCGCAGGGCTGGTGGTCGTGGCGATGGCGTTACTGCCGGTCGCGCTGATGCGCAGCCAGTTTTCAAATCGCGGCGCAGTGATCTTCGCCCTGATTGCCGCAGCGGCCGGCGCGAGTGTCGCGCTCGCCGCCGCACGCGGCGCGCGGCCGCTCTCCCGGTGGCGTGATCTCGCAGTGGGTGCAGTCGCAGGTTTGGCCGTAACCGCGCTGACCGGCCTTGCCGTGATCGTGCAAGGCACCTCCTTGCACAGTTTACTGGAAGGCGTGCTCTTCGGACCGCTGCGCCATCCCACCGTTTACTCCCACTACATCGCATGGCCCGAAAGCACCGTGCCCGTGGCCGTTGGACTCGCCGTCGCCGCCGGTTGCGCGATCGCGTGGCCCGGCACGCTGACCACCCGGCTCGTGGCCACGGGCCGAGTGGTCGCAGCGGCCATCTATTTTGCCTACTGGGGCCTGGGTGGGCCGTTGAGCGCCCCCAAGTTTGCACTGTGCTTCGGTCTCGGCTTGACTTGGCTATTCGTTCTGCCGCTCAGCGGAGACGAGCGCACCCAGCCCGCGCGGGCGTGGCTTGCGCTCCTCCTCGTCCCGCAGGCACTCCACGCTTTCCCCGTCGCCGGCAGCCAGGTCAGTTGGGGCACTTTTCTCTGGGTGCCGCTGGTCGCGTTGGGCGTCCATGATGTGGTGCGCATTTTCACCGCCTCCTGGCGACCGGCGGGCGTTCGCGTCGTCACGGCGGCCGGCAGCTTGCTCATACTCGGCGTCACGGTGGGCTGCGCCGAGTATGCGTGGCTCGGCCTCTCGCGCGTGCGACAGTCCGATCCTCTTTCTCTCCCCGGCGCAAGCGAGCTGCGGTTACCAGAGGGCAGGGCGACCGCGCTGCGCATCCTTTCCCGCAACATCGTCGCCCATGGCGATATGCTTTTCAGCCTGCCCGGCATGCTCAGTTTCCATCTTTGGACCGATGTGCCGCCCCCGACCACGGCCAATGTGACCCACTGGTTCTCCTTGCTCTCACCCGCCCAGCAGGAAGCCATCCGCCAACGTCTCGACGAAGCTCCTCGAGCCATCGTTGTCGTGCAACGGGGCCTGTGTGACTTCCTCCAACGAACCGGAGTCTCCACCGCGAGCCCGCTCAACACCTGGCTCCACGAAAACTACCAACCGGCCTTCACGCTAGAGGGCTACGAACTATGGGTGCGCAAGGGGCGCTCGATCGCCGCGCTCGATACGGCGACGATGTTCGAAACCACACCGAACAGCGGAGAACCACGCTACAAGATCTCCCTCACACTCGCCGCCTCCGCCCTCGCCACGACCACCTCCCTCGAGCTGCACCGACTCGGTTTCAGCGGCAGTAAAACTGAGCAGACGTGGACAAACTCCGACGTGCGGCTCTTCGTCACGCCACTCAACACCACCGGCGCCACCATGGGTGCCCCTCAGCGCATAACCCTCCCCTTCCGCGCCTCCGGCATCGTGCGCCTTGATGTGTTCATCGATCGTTTCCCAACGGGCTTCCCCTACCAGCAAGGCGCTGTCTACCTGCTCGACGCCAAAGGCAACCGCACCGCCGAGGCGCGCTTTCTCAACTAGCCCCGCCGCCGCGCCACCAACACGAGGCTCACGCCAAAGGGAAACGGCACGCGCCAGTTAGCTAGCCCAGTGAATTGCGCCCGCAGCAGCGCGTTGATCGCCGCCGGCGGCGGGCGGTCTTCCGTGCGCGACGCAGGTGCGGACCAGCCGAGTCGTTTACCGAAAGCACGCCAACGGCGCACCGCCCAGACGAGGGGATACACCAGAACGTTCGTGTAATTGACGTAAACCAACTCCCATTGCTCGCCCGCAAACAACGCGCGCAACTGCGCCCGATCATAACGCCGGAAGTGGTGGAGCGCTACATCCCAGTCGCTCCACAACGCCATGCTCGCGGGCACGGTGACGACCGCAAGCCCGCCCGGCTTGAGCAAACGGCAAAATCCGTTCACGACTGCGGCGTCATCGGGCACATGCTCCAGCACATCGAGCGCCGTCACATATTCGAGCGAACGGTCGGGCAGCGGCACGCGGTCCCCCGCCTGACTAAGGATCTGCTCCGGCTTGAACCGCGTCCGCAAAATGCGCAACGCCTCTTCGTGGTCGTCGAGCACCAACACGCGACAGTCTGCCGCCATTTCTTCGGCGAAGAGCCCCGTGCCGGCACCGCAATCGAGCAGAGTGTCATCCCGGTGCGGCGGACGGGCCCGGCGAATCCACTCGCGCACGAACCGGCGCTTGCCGGAATAGTACCAGTGCTCACGTTCGAGAGCAGCGATGTGGGTGTATTCGGCGGCGTCCATGCGAGTGCGGGAAGACGTTGTTTCGCTGCGCGGAGTTCTCCAAGTTCAAAACCGTGCCGCGCTCCGCAGTCACTTTCTCCTCCGGTTTTCTGGCCACGCTCGCCGTGCTGCTGGCCCTCGCTCATGCGATTCTCGCCGTCACCGCCACGACGGAGAAATCGATGACGTCCGACGAAATCGCCCACTTGATCGCCGGTCACTCCTACAACACTCTCGATGACTATCGACTCCAGCCGGAGAACGGCAATCTGCCCCAGCGCTGGGCCGCGCTCCCTCTGACTCTCGCCGCCCCGTTGCCACCGACCTCCCTTCCCGTTTGGAAAACCGCCGACGTGTGGCGTTATGGTCATCGGTTTTTTTACGATGAGGCGATCCCAACGGATATGTTTGTCTTCGCCGGACGGGCCATGATCGCCCTCTTCAGCGCCGCCACCGGGTTGCTGGTATTTTTCTATTCGCGCATGCACTTCGGCTGGCGCGGAGCGTTTCTTTCACTCGCTCTTTTCGCCTTCTGTCCGGCGTTTCTGGCGCACGGCGCCTTGGCGACGTCGGACGTGGTAATGACCTTTTTCTTCGTCGCGGCTGTCACCGCATGGTGGAGACACCTCGAGCAACCCGGCTTCGGCGGAGCCGCCCTGAGTGCGACCGTGCTCGGACTCTCCTGTGTGGCGAAATTTTCCGCCGTGATCCTCGGTCCGGTATTCGCGTTGATCGCGGTCGTGTGGTTCGCCGGTCGCGTGCGCACCGCCGGTTGGTGCCCACCGCTCCTCCGGCTCGTCCGCACGACCGCCGTGCACGTCGTCGCAGTCTGGGCCATCATCTGGATGTTCTACAGTTTTCGGTTCGCCGCCTTCGCCCCCACGCTCGCCGAGGGAGCGAGCTTTAACCATGGCTGGGGCTGGATGCTCCAGGATATGGGCTGGCCGCGAAAGGTCTTTATCTTCCTGCGCGAATGGCGCGCCCTCCCCGACGCATTTCTCTACGGCTCCGCCTTCGTGTTACAATTCTCGCAACAGCGGGGCGCATTTCTGAACGGCGATTACAGTCTCACGGGGTGGGTCTCGTTTTTTCCGTATACCTTTCTGGTTAAGACCACGCTGCCTTTTCTGCTGCTGCTCCTGGTCGGTGCGTGCGCAACGTGCCGCCGATTCGGCGCCACGCGGGTGCGAGCCGCGCTCGTACAAATCAGGCCGTTTACACCCCTCATCGTCCTGTTCGCGGTATATTGGACGACCTCGCTCACCAGCCACCTCAACATCGGGCACCGCCATATTCTACCAACGTATCCCGTGTTGTTCATCGCCGCCGGTGCCTTTGGCGCATGGTTCGATTTTCGCCGACCGCTCGCGGCGCTCTTCGTCTGCGTGATCACGATTTGGCAGATGGGAGAGTCATGGTTGATCCGCCCTCACTATCTGGCGTATTTCAACGCGATCGCGGGAGGCCCAGCCAATGGCTGGAAACACCTCGTCGATAGCTCCCTTGATTGGGGGCAAGATCTCCCGGGCCTAGCCCAATGGCTGCACCGCCACGCGAAGAACGAGCAGGCCTTTCTCGCCTACTTCGGCACCGGTGATCCGGCCCACGAGGGCATTCGCGCGACCCGTTTGCCATCGCTACCCGAAGTCGGGCCCGAACGTCCGTGGCATCCGTTATCAGCCGGCGTCTACTGCCTGAGCGCGACGATGCTGCAGCACGTCTATAGTTTAGTGCGGGGAAACTGGACTCTCGATCTCGAAGCCGAGTATCAAGCACTCCTCCTGCTGGAGGCGCTCCTGCTGGCCTACCAAAACGACCCGATCCGCCGCGCTGAACTCCTGCACGATGCACCGGAAGTGAAATGGAAAACCGCTTGGAAACGCTACGAGCTCCTTCGTTTTGCTCGGCTCAGCCATTTCTTGCGGGTCAAACTCCCGATCGCGAACATCGGCTACTCCATTCTCGTATTTCGGCTCAGCGACGAGGAAGTGGCGGCCGCCACCGGCGGTTCACTCAAAGACTGGAGCGCTCTGATCGAAAGGACCGCGGCGCCGCCACCCTGAGCGCCAGCCTAACGGGCGTCGATTTGCACAGTGAAAAATATCAAAGGGACCGACGCGGTTCCTTCCGGTAAGGCGAGCAGTGATGGCTCGCACTGCTCGGCCAAAGGCGCGAGGGGCACCTGGCCAGCGGCGTTGCCCGCGCGAGTGCGAACCGCAGCGTCGCTACGCGCCGGCCGTCGAGCAGCAGGCGTCATTCGCAAACCGTCGCGCCGTGGTTCGCCACTTCGAGCCGCACGCTCATCGCATCGGCGGCGCGGCGAAAGGTGAAGCGCAGCGGCGAGCCCACTGAGAACTTCGATCAAAACCAGAATCTCTACGCCCCATGCCAGTGCGGCCAGCACCGCCGGTTCGCGCGCGTCACGCCGCGGTGTTCGAAGCCAGCTCAACAGCGCGAGCAAAGGCAGGAGTGAAAACCCCAGCGCGCCGGCGATCATCGCGTTTTTTTACCCGCGCCAGTCGTCAGAGTCCTCAGTCCACTGCAGGCAAAATGAGTCAGCCAACCGAGCAGGGTCGCGAAGAACCCCCAGTGCAACGGTTGCTCGAGCATAAAGAAAATATCGGCCCACTTCATGAGAATGCCTGCGGGCACCGTGTCGGAAAAACGGGCGAGCATCGCGCTCGCGATCCCATCGGCCCACAGCACCCAGACGAGGAGCGCGCCCGTGAGTGTCGCGAGCCGCCGCACGTACTTGGGAGCCCGGACGTCGCGGGGCAAACGCCACAACAGCGGCGCCAGCCACAGCGCAAACACCCAACGATAGCCGAAGTTGGTCCCAGTAAAAAAACAACCGGCCAGCAGCGCCGCACCCAACGTGAAAGCGAGCCAGTCAGCCCGGTCAGCCTCGGCTACTTCCCAACCGGCAAACACTCGGTAACGCACGAACACCCCTACAATCGCCATCGCGGTGCTCAAACCAAGGGCCGTTGCCCGCCAACCGAAGGCACCCACCGCTTCGAAAAGATGGACGCTGCCAAAAGTCATCAACCCGTTCGCCCGCGGAACAAGTCCACTAAATTGGGCCAGATCGGAGATCAAATTGATCCCCACCACGGCCAACGCCACCACCGCGATACCGAGGCGACCACGGACCTCGCGCACGTCACTCCCTGCCAGCAAGACAAGACCGGCAATCCCGGGATAAAATTTTAGCCCGGCCGCAACTGCGATCAGGGCAACAGGCAATAATCGCACCCAACGATTGGCGTGAAGCAGGCAGGGCACGACCGGAGCGAGCAGGACAAATACCACGAGATCGTTGTTAGCGCGTTCGACCGCGAGCAAGACGGGGGACGAACACAAGACCACCCAATACCACAGCACCTCGCGGGGCTCGCGGGGGCGCAACCGTACGGCCACCGTAGCGAGAAACGCCACGACCAGCGACAGGCCGAGCCAAAAATTATCGGCGCGCGTGAGACCGAGTTTCCCTAATCCCAACCACCAGTGCGAATAGACGTGCGGGCGATTAAAGTAATCGAGCGCGTTGGGCCCGTAAGGATCGAGCCCTCGCGCGAGGGCGTCGTTCGACGCCAAAATGGCGAAGGAATCGAGAAACCACACGCCGTAGTGATTGACCCCGACGATCTGAAAAAGCCCCGGGGAAAAAGCAAAGCTCGCAAAGTAAACGGCGGGGATCACCACGAACGTGCACCAGCGGCGGCGCGACCAAAGGGACGCCGTCATGGTAACGCGGAGACAGTCTTTGGCCCTTGGGGCGGCGAGGCCGGCGGTTCGTCGATGCCGATCAGGCGGCTGAGACGCGCATAGCGTCCGCCAAAACGTTTTTCGGCGATTGACTCCAGTCGGTAACTCGCGGGCATGACGTCGAGAGGATCGACTCCCATTTCACCGAGCGGTGAAGTGGGTCGGAGCGCCTGCGCGACAATGACCTCCCGAAACGTGCCTTCCCGCAGGTGGTAGCTGATCTGGGCGGCGCGTTGGCGCCCCACACCGTTGATGACTGTGGGAACGCGCCAGAGCACAAACGGAATCGACGACTTGTTAGAAATGAAGAGCAGCGGGCCCGACCGGCGCCGGAGTTCTTCATACTCCCACTCAATCTCCTGCATCACCAAGTTCTGGCTCGTGTAGGTGTGCCGCGCGATGGCCGGAATGCACCAGGTGATCGCCCAGAGCGCCAGCCCTGCCGCCGCCCACCGAGTCGCGTTTGCACACCAAGCGCAAAGCCGATGCAAGGCGAGCGCCACCAGCAGCGCGAGCAACAAGCAGGTGGGCAGGGCAAAACGCGAGGCCATGGTATCATCAAGCCGGCTCCAATAATAAAACATCAACAGCGCGAGATTTGCCGCGATCCCCGCACCGAACGCGACGAGCACGAACATCTCCGGCGTCAGCAGACCGCGACGAGGAGACCGGACCCAGCGCAACCCCGCGATCAGTGCCCACCCGACGGCGAGCGCCCCGAGGATCGAGAGATACCACGAATTCGGAAGATGCGGGCTGAAGTTGAAAAAGAAATTCCACGCACCTTCGAGATTGCCCGGAAGGTAATCCACGCTGAAGCGCGAGGTCTGCCCTTTTTGCAACTGCCAGAGCAACGGCGAGGCCGAGAGCACCCGGTTGTGCCACAAGCAGGGAACAAGGAGGAGCGGCACGCAGATCGTCGGCCACGTGAAAAACACGCGCTGGGCGCGCAGCCAACCGGCCACAATCACTGTGGCCACCGGCACGACAAAAATCGCCGATTCATAGCGGCTCTGGGCCAGCAGCACGGTGCCAAGCACGAGCAGGGAGAGGCGGTCGGGCGAGGGGGCCCGCAAATAGAGGATCGCGATCACCATCACCACAGCGAGCATCGTTAGGTTATGCAGCTCCATCCCGGCGCCGGAGGCCTGCTGGCCCAGCAGCGGCATCGTGCCGAGCAAGGCGACTGCAAAAAGCGCCGGACCACGGCCGGCGAGCGCGTGGCCCAGCCAGCAGACGAGCGCAAGGCAGACCGGTGCCAAGGCCGCATTGAGCACAAAAGCATTGCCCACGCGGTAGCCCGACACGTCGTGCAACAAGGACAGCAGAAACGTGAAAAAATAGGGGCGCTTGTCGAAAAACGTATCGATCGGCAACCACGTGCCCCAAACATCATAGGCGCGGATGATCGTGCCGATTTCCTTGGTCGCATGCATGTGGAAGGCCGTGCCCTGCAGGACATATTCATCGAAGAGGATCTTGTGCTTGAACGGGTCGGACCAGATGACCACGGCAGTCGTACCCAATACTACGATACCAACCATGCCCGGCGCGCGCACCCACTCCCTCCACACCAACGGGCACTCCGCCCACACGCGCGCCCCATACACAACGAACAGCGAAAACAGCCCCAACATGTAGTAATAACCTCCGGCCCCGATCAATTTTTCCGCCTCGGACGGCGTGACCGCGACGATCCCGAGGACCAACGCCAGTGCCGTCGACAGCACGAACAGCAACGGGCGACGTCGATCAGCGGTGTCGCGGAGCAGGATGCACAGCTTGCGGATCACGGTGAGAACGGTCGGCGGGATCGACACGAGAGCTCCTCACGGGAGCATTTTCACAAAATTCTCCAAGTAGGCTTGACGGGCTTTCTCAATTTCCGCCCGGTCTTTCGCGACGACGTGGACCGCTGCGTCCGGCTCCGTGAGCGAAACCGCCCCGTCTTTGATTTCCTTGAGCCGACTGAGACACGTCAGTGTGAGGGTCTGGAGGCGCTCCTCACGGAAGGTCTCCAGCACGAAATCAGGGCCCAAATCATCGCCATCGCGCAAGGTCTTGCTCCCGGTGTCCGGGTCGATGTTGAAACGTTGAAAAACGAAGATGTCGGTGAACGCGCGATTGCGCATCAGGAAGATGAGGGCGGCCCGGCGCGGGCCTTTCGCTTGCAACACCGGCGTCGCAGAAATCTTATGCGCGATCCAGAGAATGGAGTCGTTATCGATCACGAGATAGTCGCGCCGCGGCTGCCCGGCCATGAATTCGCGACGCCACGCCGTTTCCTTTCCCGGCAGGTATTCCTGCGAATAAGCGTGCGCCGCCATCGAAGGAACACTGCGCGCGAGCAAGCCGCAGACCGCGACCACCAAGAGCCCCCGCACAACCGCCGGCCTGGAAAATTGGGGCACGACCGCGAGCACTGCGACGACCATTCCAAGTTGGGTCGGTAAGCTCAGCCGGCGGATGACGATATTGTCGAACTGGCCGAAAAAATAGCTCATCAGGAGCGCGAACTGCACCGCGAAACCAATCGCGAAAAAAGTCGTGGCAACGCCCGTCGGGGATTCGGTCGCAAGTGAGCGGAGGCGTTTCACCACCAGCAGCGCGAAAAATGGCACTGCGAGGCAACCGCACAGAGACAACACGAGGGAATTGGGCTGCTCGGCAGCCTTGCCAAACAAATAATTGAGCGCGTGCGAAATATTATCCGGGACGTAACTCAGCGCGAAAGGCGTCGTGGAGCCCGGCTTGCTACCGAGTTCCCACGCGGATACCCGCAGGTCAAAAATCCGGTGCTGAAGCGGATAGTGGATCATCAGCAGCGGCGCGAAGATCACCGGCCAACCCAGCATCGCGCGACCTTCGCGAAACCAAACCCACAGCACGAGCAAAGCAACCGGGAGCAACCAGATCACGGATTCGTAGCGGACCTGAGCCAGCAGGAGCGCAGAAAAACAAAACGCCGTTAGCGAGGCAGTATCCATTTTTTCGACATACCGTGCACCGAGCAACATCGTGGTGACAATCATCACGAGATTGAGCAATTCAAACCCTCCGCCCGTCGCATTGTGCGCGAGCAACGGGAGGCCGGCAAAGAGCGCGACCCCGAGCCAGCCGGCGACCCTCCCCGCCAAGAGTCGTCCCGTGGCGTTGACGAGACCGAGGAAGATGAAAGTGAGCGCGCTATTCAGGATAAATACGTTGGCGGGTCGATACCCTGTCAGATCGTGCAACAGCGAAACCAGGAACGGGAAAAAAAGCGGACGCTTGTCCAGCATACCGTCGAGGATGACAAAGGTCCCTTGGATATCGCTGCCGCGCATCGGCGTGAGGACGGTCTTGTCGAGATGCATGCTCATTGACGTTCCGAGCAGCATAATTTCATCCATCACGATTTTGAAACCGAACGTCTCGTGAACGAGCAAAATGACGCCGCCGACGCCGACGAATGCGACCGAGGTCCAGTCGACGGTTCGCCAGCACAGCTCCCGGATTTCATCGGCCCAAGTCTGCCAAAGGGCGTGCAAGAAAATCGCGAAAGCGAGCAGCACGAACCAAAACCCGGCCTTGGAAACGAAGACGATCGCCTGCTGATCCGGTATCGCCACGAACCCGAGCACCAGGGCCAGAACGGACGAAAGTAAAAACAACCAAACGCGCCGGTCTTGAACGAAAGGGGCCAAGGAGTCTCGATTCATGCGCAGGGAAAGTATGCGGGTGCGGTCGAAAATGAAAAGCCCGTTGGCGATAAGTATCCGAAATAAAAAGCCGTCCGCCTTTTGGGCGGACGGCTTACGATTACAAAACGAGCAATCGATTACGGCGCGTAGGTGACCGTGCGGGCTCCGGCAATGCCTGCGACCGTGATCGTGACCCCTTGCGTGAAGCTAGCAGGATAGGTCTCGTTGGCTACGAGATTCAGGGCCTTCACATAATTGGAAGCACCGACCAGATTGCCCTGAGATACGGTCGAAACACCATTCTCGAGGAAATATTGGTCCGCTGCGGCGGCCATTTGGCGTGCATTATTGAGGACCGCTTTGTCCTGCGAGGACGTGCGGACCTTTTGGAACGCAGGAATCGCCATCGCGGCCAAGAGGCCGATGATGACAACGACTATCATGATTTCGACGAGGGTAAAACCCTGGGATGATATGTTCTTTTTCATGGGATTAACTGATTATTATCTAGGGATGAATGATAGACGCACACACACGAACACCACGAAGAATGAACACGCACGTTTCTATGTTCAAGGTAAAAACCCTTTGCACCGTGCTGTAATCCTACGCGTAGCATCACTTAGCGCAGCAAGACCACGGGCCCATATTTGTCCGCTACCCCCTAGCAACTCGAGTCTTGCGCGGCGTTACCGCACGCTTTTTCACAATTTTTGGCTTCTCCACCGCCAAAATTTTGGCGACCGAGACGTCGACCGCATCCTTCCAAAGATTCTCGAGCCCGAAATAAGCACGCCGGTCAGCCGAGAAAAGGTGCACCATGAGGTCGAACACATCGACCACCGTCCAGCCGCTTTCCAGCGACGTTTCGATGCCGACAATTCGCGTCCGCGTGGCATCGATTACTTTCTCCAGCTCAACACGCAAGGCCCGCAGGTGCGGATCAGACGTGGCGGTGGCAATGATCAAGTAATCCGTAATTGACGATTGATCACTAACATCCAGCACTCGTAAATCCCCCGCTTTTTTATCGTCGAGTGCGCGACAGCAAAGTTTTACCAGCTCAAGCGTCGCTTGTTTTTTCGGTTTTGATTTCATGAAGAGACGCGATACAATCCCTTTTCCTTAATGTAAACAATGGCCTTGTGCGGCACAAAATAATCCAAGGCCAACCCTCGGCGCGTTCGCTCTCTCAACTCAGTGGAGTTGATCGCCAAGAGGTGCCCATCGCAACGGTGTAAGCGCAGGCCCGGGATCTCCGGATGGGCGCGCACCTGGAAGCTTGGACGCTCCAGAAAAATAAACTCCATCAGGCCAACGAGCTCATTGATGTCTTTCCAGAGATGCAATTTCGGCAACTGGTCACCGCCAATGATCCAATAAAGTTCATCATGCGGATACAGCGCCCGAAAGTAGCGAGCCGAGTCGATCGTGTAGCTTACCCCGCCACGTCGAAGTTCGACATCGGAAATCTCAAATCTGCGGTCCCACTCGACCGCCGCGCGCAGCATCGCCAGCCTAGCCTCGATGGACGACTGCACGTCATGCGGCTTGAGCGGCGCTTGGGCAGCGGGCACGAGAATGAGCCGGTCCAGCTTGTGCTGCTCGTAGGCGTCTTGTGCTGCCATCAGGTGGCCAAAATGGACAGGATCGAAACTCCCGCCGAGAAATCCAATTTTCACTGGCGCGCAACGTGGTCACCCGATCGGCCCCGGGCAAGGCTCAACATTGACTCACTTTGGTTTGGCTCGCAATTCTCGAACGTAGCTCTCAAGGTCATCGCGGTGTTGCCCGGGTGGCGAAATGGCAGACGCTTCTGACTTAAAATCAGATTTCCGAAAGGAAGTGCCGGTTCGAGTCCGGTCCCGGGCACCATGTTTTCAGGTGGATGCGCATGAGCATTCCATCTCACGACCGCTCAAAAAATCCCCTTGTGCGCACGGGCTTATTGATAACTGCTTGATGACTGGATGACCGTTTCCCCTTCGCTTCAGTCGGCCCCCCCGCGCCTGCCGTGCACTGCGGAGTCGGTGGACGACTTTCTCGCCCGTCCCACGCCTCTCGTCAGGGCAGTGCTGGATCGCACTACCGGTCCATTTCTCGTGCTCGGCGCTGGCGGCAAGATTGGCCTCCATCTCGCGATCATGCTCCGGCGCACGCTGAATGAACTCGGTCGCAACGATCGCATCATTGCCGTTTCCCGCTTCAACAGTCTGCGTGACCGCGCCGCTTTCAGTTCGCGCGGTATCGAATCCTTGGCGTGTGATCTCACCGATCCCGCTGGCCTTGCGGCGTTGCCTGACGCTCCCATCGTATTTTTCCTCGCCGGAGTAAAATTTGGCACCGCTTCGTCCCTCGATCTGCTGCACGCCGTCAACATCGAGCTGCCCCGTCGCGTTGCCGCCCGCTTCCCTCGCTCCCGCATCGTCGCGTTTTCCTCCGGTTGCGTTTACCCTTTTGTGACCTCTGCATCAGGCGGTGCCACGGAGCAGACGCCCCCCGCGCCCATTGGGGACTACGCGGCCTCCTGTCTAGCCCGCGAGGAAGTCTTTGCGGCCGCGGCGGCAAAGCAAGGCAACCCGGTCGCGCTGATTCGCCTCAACTACGCCGTCGAATTCCGCTACGGCCTGCTGGTCGACATTGCTCAACGCGTCCTCGCCCACCAACCCGTCGACGTCACGATGGGCTACGTCAACGTCATCTGGCAGACCGACGCCGTCGCCCACAGCATCCAAGCGCTCGAACTCGCCGATTCGCCCGCCGTGCCCATTAATGTCACTGGCGCCGAGATTCTTTCCGTGCGCGATCTCGTCCACCGCTTCGGCGCCATCGCCGGCGTGGCCGGGAGCGTGACCGGCTTTGAAGCCGCCACCGCTTGGCTCAACAACGCCACCCGTTCCCACCAACTCTTCGGTGCACCCATCACCGCCATCGACACCATGATGCACTGGATCGTCGCGTGGCTCCGCGCCGGCGGCGAAACGTGGGGCAAACCCACCGGCTTCGAACGCCGCGACGGTCGCTACTGATTTCCGCCCGCGTCTCCCGTTTCCCGTCTCCTGCCCTCCGTCGCCGCCGTGCTCCCCCCCGCCCTCCGCTCCCACCTCCGCGCCGGCCAACTCATCCCCGCCCTTCCGCTCGCGCTCACCACCAGCCGCCGCTGGGACGAAACCCACCAACGCGCCCTCGTCCGCTACTATCTCGACGCCGGTGCCGGCGGACTTGCCGTCGGCGTTCACTCCACCCAGTTCGCCATCCGCGATCCCCACATCGCACTCTACAAACCCGTCCTCCGCCTCGCGGCCGAAACCACCGCCGCGTGGCTCTCGGCTCCGCCGCCCACTCGCGCCCAGCCGCAGCCGCGTCCGTTCGCGCTCATCGCCGGCCTCTGCGGCCGCACTCCGCAAGCCCTCGCGGAAGCGCACACCGCCCGTGCCCTCGGCTATCACGCAGGCCTCCTCAGCCTCGGCGCCTGGACCGCCCCCGCCGACACCGAGAAAAAAATCCTCGCCCACTGTCGCGCCGTAGCCCGGGAGATTCCACTCATCGGTTTCTATCTGCAACCCGCCGTCGGCGGCCGCGCTTTCAGTTACACGTTCTGGCGCGCCTTCGCCGACATCCCGGAACTTGTCGCCATCAAAATTGCCCCGTTCAACCGCTACCGTACACTCGACGTCATCCGCGCCGTCCTCACTGCCGGCCGCGACGACGTTGCCCTCTACACCGGCAACGACGACAACATCATCGCCGACCTCCTCACCCCATTCACCTTCGCCGGACGCACGCGCCACATCGACGGCGGCCTCCTCGGCCAATGGGGCGTCTGGACCCACGCTGCCGTCCGCCTCTTTGCCGACCTCAAACGCGCCCGCCTCCGTCCTTGCCTCGACGCCACTTGGCTCGACCGCAACGCCGCCCTGACCGACGCCAACGCCGCGCTCTTCGATGCCGCCCATCATTTTGCCGGCTGTCTCCCCGGCATCCACGAAGCGCTCCGCCGCCAAGGCCTCCTCGCCACCACCGCGTGCCTCGACCCGCACGAACGAATCTCCCCCGGTCAGTCCGCCGAGATCACCCGCGTCGCCCACACCTATCCGTGGCTCGTTGACGATGGCTTTGTCGCCGCCAATCTCGCTCGCTGGCTCGACTAAGCCCTAGAAATTCAGTCGAGAGCCAAGCGCAGAATGCTGAGAGCAAAACCAAATGGTGAATCGGGTATCCGGGCGAAGTCGCGCGCATTTCAGCTCTAAAGTTCAATCTCTCAGTTCCCTACTCTTAGCTCTCAACTTCATCGACACGGCCCAGCACTCCCGCGCACTCTCTCCCTCTCGCGTCCTCCCCGTCTTCCCCCATTCCCGCATGCCTCCCGTCAGTCTCTTCGATTTTCAAGTCAACGGCTTCGGCGGCGTCGATTTTCAGCGCGACGACCTCACCGTAACGCAATTCGACCACGCCGTCGCGACGCTGCGCCACCATCACACCGTCGGCATCTTCGCGACGTTCATCACTGACGAAAGCGACGCCCTCGCTCGCCGTTTCGCCGCCTTTGAAAAACTCTGCGCCGCTTCGCCCGCCTCCGCCACCGCGATTTTGGGCTACCACCTCGAAGGTCCGTGGCTAAGTCCCGAGCCCGGCTACCGCGGCGCCCACCCCTCCGCGCCGATGCACGCTCCGTCGCTCACCGAATTCGCGCGCCTCCAAGCCGCCGCCAACGGCCGCATCCGCCTCGTCACCGTCGCCCCCGACTGGCCCGGCAGCACCGAGTTCATCGCCACCCTGACGCACGCGGGCGTCCATATTTCGCTGGGACACACTAACGCCACTGAAGACCAGATCGACGAAGCCATCCGCGCCGGCGCCCGCTTCGCCACCCACGTCGGCAACGGTTGCCCACTCCAACTCCACCGCCACGACAACATCGTCCAACGCCTCCTCGCCCGCGACGAACTCACCGCCTGCTTCATTCCCGACGGAGTTCACCTGCCCCCGTTCGCCCTCCGCAATTTTTTCCGCGCCAAACCCGCCGGCCGCATTCTTTTCACCACCGACGCCATGGCCGGCGCGGGCGCCGGTCCCGGCCGCTACACTATCGGACCTCACGCAATCGACGTCGGCCCCGACCGCATCGCCCGACAACCCGGCGGCCAAGGCTTCGCCGGCTCGACGCTCACCCCCGACGAGGGCGTCCGCCATGTATCCGTATGGCTAGGACTCGCCCCTGCCGCCGCCCAAGCCCTCTGGTCCACCGCCCCCGCCGCCGCCTTCGGCCTGACTCTCCCTAGTCTCGACATTAGTCATTAGACATTAGTCATTGGTCATTGGTCACTCCCTTTCATCCGCCATGCCCGTCACCGCTCCGCACTATCTCACCTCCGGCCGCCTCGCAGTCGAAGTCCACGCCGACCGTCCCACCCTCGGGCGCGCCGCTGCGCGCGCCGTCGCCGCCCACCTCCACGGCGTCATCGCCCGCCAAGGCGAAGCCCGCGTCATCTTCGCCTGCGCTCCGTCGCAGGACCAATTCCTCGCAGCCCTCATCGACCCCGCCCAATGCGGTCTCGCTCTCGACTGGTCGCGCATCACCGCATTTCACATGGACGACTACGTCGGCCTGACCGCCGCCCACCCACAAAGTTTTCGTCACTACCTTCAGCACCACCTCTTGCGCCACGTCCCCATCGCTCGCTTCCACCCCCTCCCCGCCGAACAGCCCGACGCCACCACCGTCGCCGCCCAGTACACCGCCCTCCTCCAAGAAAAACCCATCGATCTCATCTGCCTGGGCATCGGCGAAAATGGCCACATCGCTTTCAACGATCCGCCCGTGGCCGACTTCGACGACCCCCACCTCGTAAAAGTCGTCGAGCTCGACCTCAGCTGCCGCCAACAACAGGTCAACGACGGCTGCTTCCCCACCCTCGCCGACGTTCCGCTCCACGCGTTCACCCTCACCATCTCCATTTTCCGCCAAGCGAAACGCCTCAGCGTTCACGTCCCCGGTCCTCGTAAAGCCGACGCCGTGCGCGCCACCGTGCAGGGCCCGATCACGACCGCATGCCCCGCCTCGATCCTCCGCCTCCATCCTGACGCCACCCTCTACATCGACAGTGCCGCCGCCTCTTTCCTCGCCTAGCCCCACCCCCAGATCCTAGACCCTCAATCCCATGCGCTTCCTCCTCACCCCCGTCCTCCTCGCGCTCCTCCCCCTGCGCGCCGCCGATCCGGCCCCGCTCCGCCTCGGTATCATCGGCCTCGATACCTCGCACGTCATCGCATTTACCAAAACCTTCAACGACCCCGCCGCCCCCAACCACGTTCCCGGCGGGAAAGTCGTCGCAGCCTTCAAAGGCGGCAGCCCCGATATCGAATCGAGCGCCTCACGCGTCGATGGCTACACCAAGGACCTCGTCGAAAAATATGGGGTCAAAATCTACGCCACGATCGCGGAACTCTCTGCCAACGTTGACGCCATTCTGATCGAAAGCGTCGACGGCCGCCCCCACCTCGAACAATTCCGCCAGACCCTCGCCGCGAAAAAACCCGTCTTCATCGACAAGCCCCTCGCCGGCTCCCTCAAGGACGCCGTCGAGATCGTCCGTCTCGCCCGCGAACACAAAATCCCGATCTTCAGTTCCTCGTCGCTCCGTTATCCACCGGAGACCTTCGCCTCCAAGTTCGCCAAGATCGGTGATATCACCTCTGTTTACTCCATCGGACCGGCCGAGTTCGAGCCGCACCACCCCGACTTTTTCTGGTATGGTATCCACTGCGTCGAAGCCCTCTACACCGTCCTCGGGCCCGGCTGCGTGTCAGTCCAACGCACCCGCGCGGAAAACACCGACATCATCACCGGCGTCTGGTCGGACGGACGCGTTGGCATCGCGCAGGGCAACCGCAAAACCTTCAAAGGCTTCGGCGTGACCGCCGTCGGCACCAAGGGCGTCGCCACCGCCGGCGAGAAACAAAACTACCACGGCCTCACCGTCGAAATCATGAAGTTCCTCCAGACCGGCATCTCGCCGGTTGCCCCCGAGACCACCCTCGAGCTCATCGCCTTCATGGAAGCCGCCGACGAAAGCAAACGCCGCGGCGGCGCCCTCGTCACCCTCGCCGAAGTTCTCAAAAAAGCCGGCGGGAAGTAATTCCCCACGTCATGTCCCCGTTCGCGATCAGCGAACCCCACCACCGGCTCCCCAAGCGATCAGCCGGAGGGGTGGACAAGGTTTCGCCCCATTGGCGCAAACCATTTGCGGTAAAACCTCCGTCTTCCGCCTCCGCTCTCCTTCCATGAAATTTCCCCAGAACATCGCAATTATCTCCGACGAAGTCTCCCAAGACCTTCCCGTCATCTCCGCCTGCCTCCGCGAATTCCGCCTCCCCGGCATCGAACTCCGCAGCCTCAACGGCCGCGCCTTCAAAGACCTCACCCGGTCCGATATCGCCGAGGTCATCACCGCCTCCCGCGCTGAAGGCTGGCGCGTCGTCGGGTGCGCCACGCCCGTCTTCAAGTGCGATCTCGACGACACCGCCGCGATCGCCGCCCACCGCGACATTTTCAAACGCAGCCTCGAGGTCGCCCACGAGCTCAACGCCGACCTCCTCCGCGTCTTCACGTTTCTCCGCACACCCCATCCCGCCGAGCCCGCGAAACAGCAGCGCGTGATCGAGCACCTCCACGGCCTCGTCGCACTCGCCGCCGGTTCCGGCATCCGCCTCGGTGTCGAAAACGAACACTCCTGCCTCGCCGCCACCGCCGACGAAACGCTCGCCATTCTCGCCCCGCTCCCGGCCGATCGCGTCGGCGCGATCTGGGATCCGTGCAACGTCCTCTACGTCCCCGGTGCCGCCCCCGCCACACCCGCCGACCTCGGCCGCCTCGCCCCCCGCCTCTTCCATCTCCACGTCAAGGACGCCGTCCGCCACACGACCCACAAGTCCGGCTCCGCGCACATCGCCGCCGGCACGCCCGTCGGTCTCGGTGAAGTCAATTGGCCCGCCCACCTCCGCGCGCTCCAAACGACCGGCTACGGCGGCCTGCTCTCGCTCGAGACTCATTGGCGCCTCGAAAAAATCGACGAGAAGCTCCTCCACCTCCCCGCCGGCCACGCCTTCTCCCACGGCGGCGAAGTCGCCAGCCGCACCTGTCTCCACAATCTGAAGTCGCTGCTCGAGACCCTCTGACGCCGCCGCGCCCGAGCGCTTCGCAATCCCCGCAAACACCAGCGCGAGCACTTGCCGCAAACCCTGCTGCTTCACGTCCAAGTTGCCGAGATCCAGATTGAGACTCTGGGACAACAAGCAGCGGTTCGAGTGATCGATGAAGCAGAGGCCGATAAAGTGGATTAACAGGTGCCCACATTTCGGTCCCCGCGAAATTCACCCGCGGCGATCCCCTCCTGCAAGATTGCCTGAAACCGCTCGAAAATGGATTCTTCGTCAGCAGGTGATTCGCCTTCGTCAGGTGGCCCCTTTTTCAAGAAACTCCCACTGGAGCAGGCGCGTGAACTCCGGCTCATCGTCCAGAAACGCGAAATAGCTTTTCCACAGCCGGGCCAGTTTCTCCGCCGGATTGCGCTCCAGCTCCACCGCGTGAAATTCGATCGACTCAATGCGCCCATCCACTTCGAGGAGCGCCGCCTCAAACAGCGCGTCCTTGCTCCCGAAATAATGGTAAACCATCCGCTTGTTCACCTTGGCCAAATCGACGACCGCGTCGACTGACACCGCGTGCAACCCCCGGCTGCGCAAACAGCTTGATGGCTGCCCGTGAGACGCGGCGGCGCGTGCGGTCGGGATTCCGAGAAACCGGCGTAGTCGAAACCATGTGACGCCGGACCGTGGCAGAAAGAAAACCTGACGAAAGCGCAAATCGTGTCCTCACATCCGCAGGCAAATCTACCCGCCGCCGCCACTCCGCATAAACGCCCCGAACGCCGCCGCACCGGCCATGAGCTCCCGCTCCTCGATAAACTCATTCTTGGTATGCGCCTGCCGAATGCTCCCAGGCCCAAACGCCACCGCCGGCATCCCGGAGGCTGCGAAAATATTCGCATCGCAAAACCAGTCCGCCGCCGCCCATCCGCGCCCCACCGCGCGCAACCGCCGCGCCCACGGCTCATGCTGATCCGTCACGAACGCCGGGCCCTCCCGGTGCAAATCTACCTTCGCCTTCGGTGCGTGCCGCGCGACCAACTCCGCGATCCGTCGCCGCACTTCCGCTGCCGAGCACCCGGGATGAACCCGGATATCCAGTCCGACCCTACACAGCGCCGGCACCATATTCAGTTCACCCCCACCCTGCAAAATCCCCAGATTCAGGCTGCACCCACCCAACACCGGATGCCGTTGCGCCGCGAGCCACGGCGCCAGTTCGTCCTTCAGCGCCTGCACGAGTGGCAGCGCGCGATAGACCGCATTGTCACCCCGCTCCGGCTTCGCGCCATGCGCCGCGCGCCCGGGCACCGCGATCCACACGCGCAACACGCCTTTCGCAGCAGCGACCACCTTCAAATCCGTCGGCTCCAGCGCCACCGCAAAATCCGCGCGAAAACCTGCCCTCACCAGCGCCTGCGCGCCCAGGCTCCCTTGCTCTTCCCCCGCCGTCGCCGCGACTACCCAGCGGATATCCGCCGTCCGCCGCTCCGCCGATTTCAGCCACGCACCGACCGCCGCGAGCATCGCCGCCGTCGGTCCCTTCGTATCGCACGCTCCCCGCCCGTGCAGCCGCCCGCTTTTCTCGGTGAGCTCAAACGCGGGCACCGTCATCCCGCGCACGCCCACCGTGTCGAGATGCGGCGCAAACACCACGGTCGCCCGCGCCTTCCGTGCGGGCTCAAACACGCCCACTACACTCGGCCGCCCCGGCGCAATCAGCGAAATTTTCACCGCCGCCCCGAGTGCCCTCAAATGATCCGTCATCCACGCCGCCATCGACGCTTCCCCCGCCACCGTCCCCATCGCGTCCGCCTCCGGATGCACACTCGGCAACGCGACCAGTTCGCGCAGGATTTTTTTCGGATCGGTGGTGGACGTGCTCATCTCAATCTCCAGCCTACCCACGCTCTGGTCCTGCGGTCACGCCACTTCTCGACGACAACGCAACTCCTGCATCTTCGGGCTCGCCCCGCGCCGCGCGCCCGTGCCACGTTCTCCCCGTTCTCGTTCGTTCGGTTCCTCTTCACCCCCTCTCGCCACCCTCCGCCCTCCTCGTCTCACCTTTATGTCCTCATCCGAATCTTCCCCCAAAGGCCGCCTCTTCTTCATGATGGTGCTCGAGTTTTTCATCTGGGGCGCGTGGCTCCCGCTGATCTTCGGCTACCTCCCCAGCCTCGGCTTCGCCCCCTCTCAGCAATCCTGGATTCTCAACGCCTTCCCACTCGCCTCGATCGTCGGCATGTTCTTCAGCAACCAGTGGGCTGACCGGAAATTCAACCCCGAAAAATTCCTCGCCTTCTCCCACCTCATCGGCGGCCTGGCGATTCTCGGCTGCGGTTTCACCAAAGAGTTTCTCCCGTTCTTCCTCCTGATGCTCGTGCACTGCCTCCTCTACGTGCCGACGATCTCGATCACCAATTCGATCGCGTTCGCCAATATGAAGAACCCGGAAAAGGAATTCGGCATCGTGCGCATGGGCGGCACCGTCGGCTGGATTCTCGCCGCGTGGCCCTTCACGTTCATCTTCGTCAACTGGGCCGCCGTCGACGCCGCGCACCCCGCCGGCCTCGTCGACTGGCTTGGCAAAGCCCTCGCGAATCCACTCACCGGTGACGCCGCCAAAGCCGCCACCAAGTGGACGTTCATCGTCGCGGGCATCGCCTCGCTCGCACTCGCCGCCTTCAGCCTCACGCTCCCGCGCACCGCGAAAAAACCCGCCGACACCGATGGCACCTTCGAAAAACTCGCCTGGCTCGAAGCCCTCAAGCTCCTCAAGCACCCGTTCATTCTCGTCCTCTGGCTTGTCACGTTGGCCGATTCCTTCGTGCATAACTGCTACTTCAGTTGGACGGGCGTCTTCCTCGGCACGCCGGTCAAAGACGGCGGCGTCGGCATCGCCGCCAACTGGATCGCACCCATCATGAGCATCGGCCAAGTCGCCGAAATCCTGACGATGTTCGCCCTCGGGGCGACCCTGAAGAAGTTCGGTTGGCGCACCACGATGATCGTGGGCATACTCGGCCACGCCGCCCGCTTCGCCGTCTACGCGTTCATGCCGCAAAACGCTGCGGCGATCATTTTGATCCAAGTCCTCCACGGCGTTTGCTACGCTTTCTTCTTCGCGACGGTCTACATCTTCGTCGACGCGTACTTCCCGAAGGACATCCGTTCGAGCGCCCAAGGCCTCTTCAACCTCCAAATCCTCGGCCTCGGTGCACTCCTCGCCTTCTCCATTTGCCCCTGGCTGATGCAAGATATCTACACCAAAGTCGGCGTGATCGATTTCAGAGGCCTCTTCCTCGTACCGTTCGCAACCGCCTCCATCGCCGCCATCGGCCTCGCCCTCTTCTTCCGCCCGCCGTCCTCCGGCCCCGGCGCAGCCATCCCCGCTGGCGCCGCGCCGCACTGAGTCAAACCACAGAAATTTTAACCACGGATGGACACGGACAAACACGATGTCCGCAGCCCTGACACTGTAGATTGTTTCAGTATCCGTGTCCATCCGTGGTCAATTTCTAATCCATAGTTTCGTTTCACCATGTCTCAAAAACTTCGCATTCTCATCGTCGGCTGCGGCCACATGGGCGTCTCCCACGCCCGAGCCTATCACAAAATGACCGGCGATTTTGAAATCGTCGGTCTCGTCTCCCGCGGCCCGGTTTCGCGAGAAAAACTCAATGTCGAGTTCGGCAGCCGCTACGCCGAATTTTCCGACTTCGCCAGCGCCCTCGCCCGCACCAAGCCCGACGCCGTCTGCATCAGCACTTACGCTGAAACCCACGCCGACTACGCCATCGCTGCCATGGAGGCTGGCGCGCATGTCTTCCTCGAAAAGCCCGTGGCCAACACTCTCGCCGAGTGCGAGCGCGTCGTCGCCACCGCGCGTCGTCTCAAGCGCGCGCTCGTCGTCGGCTACATTCTGCACGTACACCCGTCGTGGAAGAAATTCACCGAGCTCGCCCAGACCCTCGGCAAACCGCTCGTCATGAGGATGAACCTCAACCAACAAAGCTTCGGCCCCAACTGGGAGACGCACAAGAATCTCCTCCGCACCACCTCACCCATCGTCGATTGCGGCGTGCA
>SXGR01125299.1_pt1 | contig 25653 bp, 26 predicted proteins | sample 3174711 | NCBI WGS metagenome assembly SXGR01 (sample SAMN11356860, study PRJNA531348) | freshwater metagenome | isolation source: freshwater sample F1-60 | place: China: Fuxian Lake, Yuxi | collected 2017-12-25
AGTCCGTCATCAGGGCATGCAGATCTTTGACCAGCGCATCCAGATTTAGGCTCTTGAACTCAGCGGCGTAGTCAAACGCCTCCCCCATCGGGTTGGACAACGAGGAGTGCTGATGCAGGATGCTCAAGTTCAGGTGATTCGGCCACCAGCTCGCGTTGGCCGAAGCTCCAGCGGTGTGGCGCCGCGCATCACCCATGACGGGGCATTTAGATTCGTCTGACATGACCTAATTCTATCGCAGGCCGATTGGCGAAATTGTGATGCATACAATGCTGACGGCGAGATCTCGTGAGTCGGTTGACTGGCCTAGAGCGCTTGGTTTCCACGTCTGGTCGTACTCAAGCCTGATCGACGCGAGCAGACCACCTGATCGAGGCACCTTCACCCCGAAGGGCTGATGGGCGGCGGCGTTGAGCACCTCAATTTCCCCCGCCGGCCGACCATCCACCGTCACGCGGATGCGCGTACGGCGCTCCGGGCTCGCAATCGCGTGAGCCACAGGGTGACGGCGGTATCCCGGTCCGTAGGCACCGGCAGGTAGAGACTGGACGACAGGGCCGTTGACCAGACCTCAACCGGTCCAGGCGCGGCCGGTATCGCCCACCCCTCACCCAGCCATCGCACAAAGTCAGCATCCGCGGTGTCGATGGACTCGCGCGCAAACCGGGCGACGACCTCAGTATTGTTCGCGAGCACCCGCGACATGGTGAAGCGGCGGCCGGCAGGGTCCTCGCCTGCCAGCGTCACGTCTTCATAAAGCAGGCCACGGTCCGCGAGCAAGGACATCACGGCCCTGGAAGGACAGGCCAAGACCTATGAGAAGGGCCGCGCCAACTGCGAGTGATCGTCGAGGCAGCAGCGACACAACAAGCGCCAGGAGCAGTATCGACAGCGCGATGATCGGCGCCAGATCCCATTCGCGAATCACCAGTCGCCACGCGCCTCCCAGCAACACGGCCGTCCCACATGCCAGAAAAGTGGCACAGGCTCCTCCCGCGCCCTCGTCACGCCGTGATACCAGAACGCGATGCCGCCAAGGCTGCCCGCGATCGCCAGTCCCGCCAGGTGCATGAGCTCGAGCTGATCGCCCAGCGTGCCGAGGCCTGTCGCAAGAGCGGCCGCAGGCCGCCCCGCGAGAACATCCAGTGAGCCATGAAACGTGTGGTAGCGCTGTTCCATCACGACAAAAGCCCGTCCCGAGTCCTGCGTCATACTACCGAACACATTAACGTTGTAGATAAACCACGGGGCCATGATGAGTGCAGCCACCACACTGGCGCGCACCAGGATCCGACGCCCGCCCAGGGGCTCACGCCGATGCTGGACCAGGATTCCCAGCCAGACGAGCGCGGCCAGAAACGCGGCGTCGGTGCGGCTCAGGCACACGGCCGCTGTGGTGACGCCGAGACGAAAGGCATCGTGCGCTGTACCGACCCCTCGAACAAATCCCTGCCACAACAGCAGGCTCGTGGTGAACAGCAGCAGACCTGTTTCGAGGCCATTAATCGGTTGCGTGAAGACGACGGGATTGAGCGCCATCAGCAGGCTGAACTCCACGGCCACGCGTCAATCCCGCAGGTGCTCGACGCACCGGACCAGTACGGCGATGGCCAGCGCCGTCAGGATTGCACCGGCGACAAGGACAGACACGAACTGATCGCCGGCCACCGCCAGCACGGGCGTGATGATCAAAGCCCAGAGCGGATGAAAACCGTTCGTCTTCGTGAGGCCATCGAAGGAAAACCCCCATCCCTCGCGAAAGTGCTCTGCGACGCCAAAGTAACAAAACGCGTCGTCTGGCACGAAGCCAAGGAGACGATCAGGCTCTGTGGCCGCGAGGTACGCCATCCAGAGGGAGGAGGCAAGGGCGAAAGCGAGGGGCCATAACCACAGAACGGCTCGCGATACGCCAGCGGAGCCGGTCATGCTGGCGCCGACCGATCGGGACATTGGCGGCTGTCTGCTACCGGTGTTACCGTAGCGCCGGAGGTTCCCTGCCATGTCAAAGTTCCTGGTTCCTGCGTGTCTCTGTGTACTGTCACTCTCCGTTGGCCTGTCTGCCCAGATCGCTGGAGGTCAACGCGGGCAGGCCACGCCGCCAACTCCGCCCGCATCCACATCCGCGGAAGTGCTCGGCATGTACACGAACATTTCCAATTTCATTGCCCGTACGGCCACGATGGTGCCGGCTGAGAAGTACACATGGCAGGCCACGCCTGAGGTTCGCAGCTTCGCGCGCCTTTTCGCGCACATCGTGGACGACAACAACAGCGCGTGCGCGGCGATGGCCGGCGTGACACCGGCACCGGCACGCCTCGATACCGGCAGCGCCGCGGACGGTTGGGCGGCCAACAAGATGCCCAAGGCAGACTTGGAGAAAGCGCTAGCCGATTCAGTTGTGCTGTGTAACAAGGCGTTCGCCGCCGTTGACCAGACGAACATGATGGAAATGCAGGGACGCCGGACCAAGATCGGCGCGCTCATCTACAACACCAGCCACATCAACGAGCACTACGGCAATCTCGTCACCTATCTCCGCCTAAACGGCATGGTTCCGCCTTCGAGCGCGCCGCGCGGCTAGGGAACTGGGGAACTTATAATCTTCGCTATGACCCGCGTATTGCTTCCGCTGTTTCTTGCCGTCTCGACGATCGCCGCCGTTGTCGCTCAACAGGGAGCCCTGATTGGGCAAGCCGCCGGGCAGGGCGGCGACCAGTTTCTTGACGGTATCGGCGAGACCAGCCTCGTGGCCCGATACGTTTTCAACGGCAACACCGAAGACTCGTCGCGCAACCACCTGCATGCGACGATGCGTGGTACCGGTGCGGTGTTCGTTGATGACGGTGGGCGCCGCGTCCTGCTTCTGACCGGTGCCGGCAGCCACGTGCAACTGCCGTCGGAAGCGCTGGACGGCGAAGATGCCATCGCGGTTGTCGGGTGGCTCTACCTTCCCACCCGTTCGACGGGTCCGATCTTCGATTTTGGCCAGAACATCGACACGCGGCTCTTCGCCATCGTAGACGCCCAGGGATTCCGCGCCTCAGCGGTGGTGGACGGCAAGACGCAGGGAGAGGCTCCGGCCAGACCGGTGGTGGAGAATCAGTGGGTTCACTTCGCAGTGGTCCTGGACCCAGCCAGCAGAGTGTTGACGACGTACGTCGATGGCGTGCGGGCGGGCCAGGCGACCGGTGTGGCTGTCACACCGGACCAGTTGGTTCCGCAGGCCCTCTCAACCAATCGTCTGTTCCTCGGGCGGTCGCAGGACGACAATGCCCCCACCCTTCATGGGCGATTCCGCGACGTGCGCGTGTACCGCATCGCCCTTGGTGATGAACCCATCGCCACGATCCGGCGCAACGCGCTGGCGGCCACGCACACGACGCAAGGTGGCCTCGGCGCGACTCAGCCGCAGGTCTCCACCGCCACCATCCCGCGCGAATCACCATTCGCCGCGAGACTGACCGTGGTTCCAGACATCCTTGTGGAAACAGTGGTCGGCACATTGCCCCGGCTGCCAGCTTCTATCCCCGCCACGTATGCGGGCGGAGTAGCGGGTGAAACGCGCGTGATCTGGCCCTCCCCTACCGACAACGTGGCTGTGCTGAAGGTCGGCACGTACACCGTGAGCGGCCTGGTACCCGGCACTCGCTTCGAGCCAAAAGCCACGGTCATCATCAAAGTGCCGGTCGGCACCACCACGCCGCCAGATCGCCTGGTGGAGGCATTCCCACTCAACCAGGTCGTGCTCGAGCGCGACGCGCAGAGGCGTGATACGCCGTTCATCAAGAATCGCGACAAGTTCCTGCGCGGCCTGGCGGCCACGAACCCCGACGCCTTCCTGTACAACTTCAGGGAGGCGTTTGGGCAGCCGCAGCCCGAGGGCACCAGACAACTCGAAGGATGGGACAACCAGACCACGCGGCTACGCGGGCATGCGAGTGGTCACTACCTGACGGCCATCGCGCAGGCGTATGCGAGTACGGGATTCGACCCGGCGCTGCAGGCGAAGTTCCTATCGAAGATGAACTACCTGGTGGACACGCTGTACGACTTGTCGCACAAGTCCGGCCGGCCCGCGCAGCCAGGCGGGCCGTCTGTGGCCGACCCGAAAGCCGTGCCGGTCGGCCCCGGTCGAGCGAGCTACGATTCAAACCTCAGAGCGGGTGCCGTCCGCAACGACTACTGGAATTGGGGCACCGGCTTCATCAGCGCCTATCCGCCAGACCAGTTCATCATGCTTGAACGCGGCGCTACCTACGGCACGCAGGATAGCCAGATTTGGGCGCCCTACTACACCCTGCACAAGATCCTGGCGGGCCTGCTCGACACGTATGAAGTAGCCGGCAACAAGAAGGCGCTTGAAATTGCGCGGGACATGGGCGGCTGGGTGCAGACCAGGCTGAGCGCGCTGCCGACCGAAACGCGCATCAGCATGTGGAACCGGTACATTGCCGGCGAGTACGGCGGCATGAACGAAGCCATGGCCCGCCTGTTCCGGCTCACCGGCGAACGCCGCTTCCTGGACACCGCGAAGTTGTTCGACAACATCAACTTCTTCTACGGCAACGCGAACCGCGATCACGGCCTGGCCAAGGGCGTGGATACCATCCGCGGCAAACATGCCAACCAGCACATTCCGCAGATCACGGGCGCGCTCGAGACGTTCCGCAACACGAAGGAACTGCCGTATTACATGATCGCGTCCAACTTCTGGGAGATCGTCAACAGCGGTTACACCTACAGCATTGGTGGCGTGGCCGGCGCGCGCAATCCGAACAACGCCGAGTGTTTCCCCGTTCAGCCAAACACCCTGTGGGAGAACGGCTTCGCGTCAGGTGGGCAGAACGAGACCTGCGCGTCCTACAACCTGCTGAAGCTCGACCGGCAGCTTTTTATGTACGACCAGACCGCCAAGTACATGGACCACTACGAGCGAGCGCTTTACAACCACATTCTGGCCTCGGTGGCCGAGCAGGACGCCGGCAACACATATCATGTGCCGCTGAACCCAGGCGCGCAGAAGCGATTCGGTAACGCCGACATGACCGGCTTCACGTGCTGCAACGGCACAGCCCTTGAGAGCCACACCAAACTGCAGGATACGATCTATTTCAGGAGCGCCAACAACTCGGCGCTCTACGTCAACCTGTTTATTCCGTCCACGCTGACCTGGACCGAGCGCAAGGTGACCGTGCAGCAAGTCACCGACTTCCCCAACGCCGACACCACGAAACTAGTGATCAAGGGGTCGGGACGGTTTGACGTCAAAGTGCGCGTGCCCGCATGGGCCACGCGCGATGTCTTCGTAAAGATCAACGGCCGCGACGAGGCGGTGAAGGCCGCTGCAGGCAGCTATCTGACGCTCTCGCGTACCTGGCGCGACGGGGACACGATCGAGGTCCGCCTGCCCTTCGGGTTCCACCTTGACCACGTGCCGGATCAGCCGAACGTTGCCAGCCTGCTCTACGGCCCGGTCCTGCTGGCGGCCGAAGAATCGGGGGCACGCACCGACTGGCGCCCCGTGGTGCTTGATGCGACCGATATCAGCCGATCAATTACCGGCGACCCCGCCACGCTCCGCTTCTCGATTGCCGGCGTGCCGTTCAAACCGTTCTACGAAACCTACAGCCGGCACTCGGTCTACCTGCACGTCACCTTCAAATAGACGTTGGGGTCCCGGAGTCTCGGGGGGGGGCCTCCGGACGTAGCGCGGCCTGAACCTCAAGGCCACAGCACGGCGTTCAGCGTGCGGTGACTTTCACCACGTCGAGCCGCAGCATCTGGCCGCCTAGGGGCTTGTCGGTAACGCCCGCGATGATCTGCATGCGATCGGCGCGATCGGATTCGGCATTGTCCATCTGCCGGTCGTTGCCATCCACCACACGCACCGTGACCGTGGCGCCGACCGCCATCGGAATGATTACCTCAAAGTCTTCCTTGAAAATCGTGTGGCTGACTTTCGGGTAGTGATTCAGCCAGTATGTCTGCTTCGGCTCCGACACCTCGATGTGCCAGGCCGACCAGTCACGTGCCCGGATCGCACCACCCACTTGATAGTACGGATGCGCGGCGTCCGGTGTCTCCCCCCCAAGAATCGTCGTCGGTTCAAAGAGGCCGCGAATCCGCAGGCGCACGTCGTAGATACTCCCCGTCTTGCCGCCGATCGTGGCCGCCTTCTCAATGAGCTGCTTGTGTATGCATGTGTCCGGCTGCGGAGGGTATTCACCGGTGCACGCATCGTGGATGAAGAGCTGATGAAGGCCCTGGGCTATACCCTCGGGATCGCCTGCCTGAGCATTCTGTCCCGACACAGACGTAAGGCGGACACCAACAACACATATCGCAAGCCAGCCAACAGCATGAAAAGCCGTCGAAAGGAGTCTGGACATGTGCGAGAAAGACTGAGCGATTCGCGCACGGGAGTCAAGTGCGGTTCGAGGCGCCGATCAGCGAGGACTCGAAGGCTGCGCGACCCGGATGGCCTCAGCGGGTAGCGCGAACGCGACCACGTAGTCGGCAAGGGCAGATTCCAACTCCGCATGCCCACCTGCAGCGATGACGACGAGTTGTCGGTCACCGCGCCGCAGGCGATAGGTCATGAGCATGGGTGGCGCCCACGCCTTCGGCTACGGGCCAATCGGCGACCCCGCCGTCAAGCGGTGCCACCGCCCGATTTTTGACCGCCGCCACCGGAGGCGCCTCCGCCCAGCATGCCGCCGTTGCCGCGCGCCACATTGGTCGGCTGCGCGCCCAAGACCTAGTCCATCAGGCCGCTACCGCCACGCTGACTGGGCAATCTTCCAGGGTCCTCAAGGCCGGAGGGCTGCGCGTTCGGCTGTTTCTTGCATCTCCCAAGAACCGCAGGCGCGAGAACCTCGGTGCTACTGGCCACTTGCGTTTCGCTCACAAGGAGTTCGCGGGCTGTCGGCTGCAGTCCGCCCATCTGAGCGAAAATATCAGCGGTCTGCATTCTGTCTCTCCTACAATCGCCTGATGCCTGCCGTTCCCGCCATTTCAACCCGCACGGTGATCTTCTGCGATGGCGCTACGAAAGGAAACCCTGGACCTGGAGGCTGGGGCGCAGTGGTGGTGACGCCGGAGGACCGGGTGACCGAACTGGGCGGCGCCGTGCCCCACACCACCAACAACCGGATGGAGCTGACTGCGGCCATCAGCGCACTCGAGTGTGCGCAATCGGTCGGGGGCCCACTCGACGTCTATACAGACTCCACCTACGTCATCAAAGGCATTCGCGAGTGGATCTGGGCCTGGCGCCGGCGCGGATGGAAAACCGTCGAGGGCAATGACGTGCTCAACCGCGACCTGTGGGAAGTGATGTCGTCACTTGTCTCCGGCCGCGGCTCGGCCGCCATCAACTGGCACTACGTTCGAGGTCACGTGGGCACGCCCGGCAACGAACGTTGTGATGCCATCGCCAACAGCCTCGCGAGGCGCGCTCCGGTGGATCTCTACTCAGGCAGCCTCGTGGGTTACAGCGTCGATATCCTCGACGTGCCAGACGACACGTCCGTGCCTGCGCGGAGCTCAAGCCCCCGAAAGGAGACGGTCGCCGCTCACTCGTACGTGAGTGTGGTGGACGGTCAGCCGACTCGTCATGCCACTTGGGCCGAATGCGAGCGCCACGTGAAGGGCCGCTCCGGCGCAAAATTCAAGAAGTCAGTCAGTGCGGCTGATGAGGCCGCCATCCTACGAAGCTGGAACGTCGACCCTAAAGACCTGTGAACGCATCTCTCCTGGTCTGACGATGAAGCCGGTCTCGTTCTTCGCGGTGTTGCACGAATCGCCAGCGGCCACGCGAGTCGTATACGCGCCTAGGCTGAGGCTCTCGAGCGGGATGCGCAGGTCAATCTTGCCGGGAACGCCTCAGTTAACACTTCTGTCGTATCTCAGCTGCGCGCTGAGCGTCGGCTGAACGGGCAGCGGGTTCATGTGGTTGTGCGCTCGTTGCTGCGCCGGGGGATGACGGGCATTGCCACGTCAGGCATGCTGCGGAGTGCCGTTCCCCCCCACCGGTATTCGCGTGCCCCCTGCAAATCCCAATGCAAGGATGGTCAGCACCAACGGCGCCTTCGAACAATTAGGCACCGTGATATCAAGGGAGACGCTCCCGCGGTTGTCGAGCGTCTTACCCATGGCGGATGCGCGCAGTGGATAGCGGCCAGGATCGCGATCTGACGACGCATGAGGAGCCTGCTCGGACGTTGGAAAAGCCGGCTTCGCACGCGGTTTGGCCGCTCCACGTTGGTGACTCAGCGGTTCCCGAGGACCGCACTGAAAATGCGCCCGAACGGACGGTGCACAGCAAACGCCTCGGCATCTGGGCGCCTGGATGCAAACGATTCAAGCAGCGCGTGAAACACCGGGCCCTCTCGACCGTATAACGCCAGCGCCGAGGAGTCCGCATCGCTCGCCGCCAGAGACTGATCCCATCAATGCACCGCCAGAGCACCAATGACACGCGCTGAGACTCCGGCGTCGTCGAGCGCCGATCGGACCGGGCGGCTGCGGCAAGTTCGGGGATCGGCCTGGAGGTCACCGGCTTGCGCGCATGAAGACTCGCGGATGAAGCAGGAGTTCTTCCCCATGGTCGCCACGCCAGCTCGGCTGCCATAACTCAAGCACGCAGCGAGTGGCCTCCTGCGCCTCATGATGCGTCATCGCAGGAAGACGGGCCCAGCGCTCTGCGTCTGGTGCCGGCCAGACCCGTGCCCAGTTCGAGATCCACTGCCTCAACTGGGCGCATGTCTCGGCGTCGATGGGCGTGTTTGAGTCCGACGACATGCGGCGATTGAACCGCAGGAGCAATCCGGCGCCATCACCACGCCTTCGCGCCACGCCCCTTGACGACGCGGCCCGGTGTGGCGCCGGTGTGGACGCCGTCTTTCAGGACAGACACGCCGTTGACGAGCACGTGTACCATGCCGGTCGAGTATTGATGCGGCTTTTCAAATGTCGCGTGATCGTTAATCTTCGCCGGATCAAAGATCGTGACATCCGCAAAGTAGCCCGGCGCGAGACTCCCCCGCTTCTCAATACGGAGCACCCTGGCCGGCTGTGAGGTCAGCTTTCTCACCGCATCCTGCAACGTCAGCACGCCTTCGCGCGTGTAGCGACCGACGACGCGCGCGAAACTGCCGTACGCGCGCGGATGAGTGCTCGACTTCAGAAACACGCCTTCAGGTGCCATCGACCCCGCGTCCGAACTAAAGCTCATCCATGGCAGGGCCATCTGGCGACGCACGTTCTTCTCAGACATCAGAAAATACACGACCTGCACGCGGCTGCCATCTTCGATCACCAAGTCGATTGCGGTGTCCTCGGGCGACTGGCCTCGAGACTTCGCGACCTCGGCCAGTGTCCTGCCGGCGAGCGGCTTCAACGCGTCATTCTTGAAACCTACGAGGAGCGTGCCCTCAGCGCCGGCCGCAAGGTAGAGGTTCTCCCACTCGGTGGTGCGCGTGGTCATCTCGCGAAGCACGCGTTGCCTGATCTTCGAGTCCTCGAGGCGGTTGATCCAGGCCGCGTGTCCGCCTTCCTGCACCCAGGGCGGCATCGCCGCATCCAGCCCAGTGGATCCGGCCGTGTAGGTATACATGTCGGCGCTGATCTCCAGTCCCGCCGCACGCGCGTCTTCGACCTTCCGAATCACCTCGTCGAGTTTGGTCCAGTTCTCTTTGCCTGCGGCCTTGAGGTGATAGATCTCGGCGGGCACCTTCGCTTCACGTGCAATCATGATCAACTCGTCCACCGCTTCCAGCAGGCGATTGCCTTCGCTGCGCATATGCGAGATGTAGATGCCGCCGTGTTCCCCCGCGACGCGAGCGAGCGCGATGAGCTCGGGTGTCTTCGCGTAGAACGCCGGCGCGTAGATGAGTGATGACCCGACGCCCAGTGCACCTTCTCGCATCGCCTGAGCGACGAGGCCGCGCATGGTATTGAGCTCAGTCGCCGTCGGTTCACGGTTATCCTCACCAAGCACATTCATTCTCACAGTAGTGGCGCCGATAAACGATGCGATGTTAGTGGACACTCCTTTCGCGACCAGGTGGTCCAAATACTCCTTGAGCGTCGTCCACTCGATGGCGTACTTGATGTCGCCTTGCTGCTTGACGATTTCGGTTTTCATCGTAGGTGTGAGCGGACCGCCCGACAAGCCCTCACCAAACACCTCGAGCGTCACGCCCTGACGGATGTCACTCTGCGAACGGCCGTCAGCCAGCAGCGGTGTGCCTGCCCAGCTCAACATGTTGATGAAGCCAGGAGCAACGGCCAGTCCCTTCGCGTCGATCTCCGTCCGGCCCGTTGCATCGCCGATCGCGCCGACGGCGACGACCGTGTCACCGCTGATCGCCACATCGCCCGTCACGGGCGCTCCGCCGCTGCCGTCGTAAATGGTGCCGTTACGGATGAGAACGTCGTATTCCGTAGGCCCGGAGCAGGCTGAGACAGACATCGCCATGACAAACACTACCGAGAGGTTCCGCATGCGCAACAGGCTAACAGAAGCGGCCGGACCTGAAGATTTAGGGTTTCCTCATGCGTTCTTCAGCCCGCTCCCACGACTCGATTGGGCCTTTTAGGGGAATTCCTGGCTCAGGAGGCCCTGACGAGACGCATCACCCTGAGCTTTGTTGTTGTCGCCGTCCTGGAATTGAGGCCCACGCGAGCCGGTCTGCTGAGAAGTCCGTGCCCGGTGTGGGAGTTGAAGGACATCGCGACCGTCGCGAAATCCTGGTGACGGTTGGCCCCATTGGGATCCCCACGTCCACGTCCTACAGTCATCATCCGCCCGAAGCACGCAGACAGCTCGACTAGTTAACGGCCGTCTGGCTGCGCGGCTATCGCATCGACCTGCTCGATGCCGAGGGTCGCATCCGACCGCGCGAGATGCTGCACCACGCGAGCGTAGCCAACCTCGACTACCGCCAGCCTGCATTTCGCTTGTGGAGCGCCTGGTTGCCGCCGGCCGGGAGACTCGCCCGGTCATGCTGCGCGAATCGATGGAGGCGCCCCACTCCTCCGGGCAGAAGCTGTTGATGTCTTACGCGCTCGTCCATCCCACTTCCACCACGCTACGTGGCGCCACGCTCAAGCTCACCGTGACCTGGACACCTGCGACTGCGAAGACGACCAAGTCTGCATTCCCCGTCAGCCTCGATGCGAATCCCAAGGCGTTGGGCGGCGACCGTTCATTCGATGTGCCCGCCGGTGTCTCAGTCACGAACTCAGAATTCAGGCTCCCGGCCAACGAGCGTCTGCGCGCACTTGGCAGCCATCTGCACGACTGTGCCATCGAGATACGCCTCAAAGATGTGTTGACGGGCAAGGTCATGGCGCGCCTTCAGATCACACACTTCGCCGACGGCCGGCTCATCTCGGTCGGTTACACACGATTCGTCCTCATCCGTAGGACCTTCATCTGGCGGCGGATCGTCCGTATTGAGTGACGGCTGTCTACATTCACTCGACGGGAGCCACCGTTCTTGACGGCGCGATGCCGTACCTCGCAGGGCCGTTCATTCCAGACAACTCGACACAGTGGCCGGCGATAGATGCGGTGAAGGCCCTCCTCCAGGTAGACCTGGCCGTGATGCTGGGCAACGATCTGCACGCCGGCAATCGCCACCGCACCCAGGGCCACTGCCCACGGCGTGTCCCCGGCCAGGACCACGGTGTACGCGAAGAAGAAGTTGTGCCCTTCGCGGGCGCCACGGCAATGGGGTCATTGGCCCACCACTCTATGAGGGCGGTCGCAATCGCAGACGCCTGGCACGTAGCCGGGATCTATGCCGGCTGCCTCAAGCACGGCCGGCTGGACAAATACAATATCGGCCATCGGCACAAACGTAGTGACGCCTGCTAACACTTCGGTGCCGAGGGCGGGACGCATGGGCATGCTGCGCTAGGTAACGCCTCAGCGGCGGCAAAATCCGGTCCGCGGACCGCGACGCGCGCTGTCTCGGCCTGACCGAAGGTATAGTTGATAGCTTGGTTATATTTTGTCGACCTGAAGAACGCATGTTGCCTACGCCTGATGCGTCCCTGCGCATCGCCGTCATCGGTTCAGGTATTTCCGGCCTCACGGCGGCGCACCGGCTCCAGCGGCACCATCAGGTCACCGTCTTCGAGTCCGGCGGCTCGGCGGGTGGACACACCCACACCGCCGACGTCACTCTGGCCGGTTGCCGTTACTCGATCGACACCGGTTTTATCGTCTTCAACCACCGCCACTACCCGCGATTCAGCGAACTGCTCACCGACCTAGGCGTCGCGTCGCAACCCACCGTTATGAGTTTCAGCGTCCGGTCCGACCGATCGGGCCTCGAATACGGCAGCGCGTCCGTCAACGCGTTGTTCGCGCAAAGGCGCAACCTGGTGCGTCCGCAGTTTGCGCGTCTATTGTGGGACATCCGCCGTTTTAACCAGGCCGCATCCGGCACCGGTCTGCCCGACGACCGCACGACGGTGGCCGAATACGTCGAACAGCAAGGGTACAGCCAGGCGTTTTGTGATTTGTATCTGGTGCCGATGGGTGCGTCGCTCTGGTCGAGTCCGCCGCGGCAGTTCCTCAGATTCTCGATGCGGTTCGTCATCGAGTTCATGCATAACCACTCACTGTTGCAGACTAGCGGCCAGCCGACCTGGCGCGTCATTGCCGGAGGGTCACGGACGTACGTGGACGCACTCCTGGCCCGTTTTACCGGCACCATCGTCTTCAACCGCGCGGTCCGGCGAATACAGCGGCTGACGGATCGGGTCGTGGTCACAGATGCCACAGGCCACCAGGCCGCGTTCGACCATGTGATCCTGGCGTGCCATGCAGATCAGGCGTTGGACATACTGGCCGACCCGTCTCCGATCGAACGCGAGGTCTTGAGCGCTTTCCCCTATCAGCGCAACGAAGTCCTGCTGCATACCGACACGTCGGTGTTGCCGCGATCGCGCCGGGCTTGGGCCAGCTGGAACTATCACGTTCCTGCCATTGACCGTGATGCGGTCTCAGTGACGTATGATATGAATCGGCTCCAGCAGTTGCGTGCGCCGCACCAGTTCAACGTCACCTTGAATGGCACGAGCCTGGTCAATCCGGATCTGGTGCTCGGCCGTTTCATCTACCATCACCCCGCATTTACGCCTGGCCGGGATGCCGCCCAGCACCGTCACGCTGAACTCATCGACGTCAACCGTACGTCTTTCTGCGGCGCCTACTGGGGCTTTGGGTTTCACGAGGACGGCGTCCGAAGCGCGCTGGCTGTGGTCAACGCACTCGATCGGCGCGTGGCCGCATGACCAGCGCCCTCTACCTCGGGCGGCTGCGCCATCGCCGCTTCAGCCCACAACACCACGAGTTTACGTACTCGATCTTTCAGGTCTACCTGGATCTCGCTGAGCTCGATCGCGTGTTCGACGGCCGCTGGTTCTGGTCCACGCGCCGGCCCGCGATCGCCAGATTTCGACGCACCGATCATCTCGGCGACCCGTCGATCCCCCTGGACACAGCCGTGAGAGATCTGGTGGAAGCCGCAGGCGCACCACGCCCGACCGGACCTGTGCGACTGCTGACGCACCTGCGCTACTTCGGGTACGGGATGAACCCCGTCAGCTTTTACTACTGCTTCGATCCCGGCGGCGCTCACGTTGAGGCGATTGTGGCCGAGGTCAACAACACACCCTGGGGCGAGCGCCACTGCTACGTGCTCTCCGCGCGCATTAACGGTACGCCTGGGCACTTTGCGCTCCGCAAGGCGTTTCACGTGTCGCCGTTCATGCCGATGACCATCGACTACGACTGGCACCTGAGCACCCCGGGGCCGCAGTTGGCCATCCACATGGTCAACCTCGAGGCCGGCCAGCGCGTCTTCGATGCCACGCTTTCGCTCGCGCGGCGCCCAATCACGGGCTTCCAACTCGCCCGAGTGCTTCTCACGTACCCGCTCATGACGATGCAAGTGGTACTCGGCATTTATTGGCAAGCACTTCGGCTTTGGTGGAAGGGGGTGCCCTACCATCCGCATCCCCGGCGGGCCACCGACGGTGATTCACCCACACACTTTACGGAGAATATTCGATGACACACACTCGAGCCGGCTGGCTGGATCGCGCGGCGTACCGGCTAATCGATCGCACACTGAACGGCCTTCGCGAGGGCCGTCTTACCGTGATCAGTCCCTTTGGCACGCGCACGTACGGCAGTGCGGGAGATTTGGCAGCCACCATTCACGTGGACGACCCGGCCATGTTCCGGCGACTGCTGACAGGTGGAACGCTCGCCGCGGCCCGGTCGTATGTAGGCGGCGAATGGCGGGCGGACGACCTGACAGCGGCCTGCCGCATCGTCGCGCGCAATCTGGATGTGGCCGACCGGCTGGACCGCGGCTGGGCTCGCCTGTCCGCGCCATTTTTTAACGCCATCCACTGGGCTCGCCGCAACACGCGCCGCGGCAGCCGCCGCAACATTCACGCGCACTACGATCTGGGCAATGAGTTCTTCGCGCTGTTCCTTGACGACACTATGACGTATTCGTGCGGTATCTTCGAACATGAGCAGAGCTCGCTGGCCGACGCTCAGCGCGCCAAGGTGGACCGTATCCTCCAGAAACTCCACCTGCAGCCGACCGACCATTTACTGGAGATCGGCACCGGATGGGGCGGTCTCGCCATCTGGGCGGCCTCGCAGTATGGATGCCGGGTCACCACCACCACCATTTCCCGTCAGCAATGGGAAGTCGCCGAGCGTCGCGTGCGTGAAGCGGGGTTGGCCGACCGGGTCACGGTGCTGCTGGCCGACTACCGAGACCTGACCGGCACCTACGACAAACTCGTGTCCGTCGAAATGATCGAAGCGGTCGGCGCCGAATTCCTGGATACCTTCCTGGAACAGTGCGGCAAGCGGCTCGCGCCGGGCGGGCGCCTGGGGATTCAGGCCATCACCGTCCCTGACAGCCGGTATGACGGATACGTGCAGTCGGTGGACTTCATTCGACAGGATGTCTTCCCCGGCAGTTCGCTCGTCTCGGTCCGCGCGATGAACGACGCGTCAGCACGGACCACCGACCTGCGCTCCGAATCGGTTGAGGATCTCACGCCGCACTATGCGCGTACTCTGCGCGAATGGCGGACACGATTCCTCGATCGGATCGATGATGTGCGTCGCCTCGGCTACCCGGAGGACTTCATTCGCCGCTGGGAGTTCTATCTGGCCTCGTGCGAAGCGGGCTTCGCGGAAGCGACCACCGGCCTGGTGCAGGTGGTCTACGCCGCGCCGAGCGCGCACGCCAATGGGGACCGATCGTGATCGATACACTGCTCGCCTCCGCCATCGACCTGACCGAACGGGGCTTGATCCCGGACCGCGTGGTTCGGCTGGGCATTCGGCAGATGTGCCGGCAACGCCTGCGCGTGGAGACGCGCGACGTCGCTGACTTGCCGAGCCGGCGTGCGGCGCTCCGCCGTGACATGGACGCCAGTCCCATCGCGCTCGTCCCAGACGCGGCGAACGCCCAGCACTATGAAGCACCGGTCGAACTGTTTGAGCGGGCCTTGGGGCCACAGTTGAAATACAGCTGCGGCTACTGGCCAGAGGGCGTCACGACCCTGGCGCAAGCCGAGGAAGCGGCGCTTGAGGCAACCGCCGCTCACGCCGTGCTGGCCGATGGTCAGGACGTACTTGAGCTTGGCTGTGGCTGGGGCTCGTTGACCCTGTGGATGGCCAGTCATTACCCTGCGAGCCGTATTCTGGCCGTATCCAACTCGCATCGCCAGCGGGCTTTTATCCTGGAACGGGCGGCATCGCGAGGCCTAGCAAACGTCGAGGTCGTGACTGCCGATATGAACGATTTCTCCACCGCACGCCGGTTCGATCGAATTGTGTCTGTCGAGATGTTCGAACACATGCGCAACTATCGCGCGCTCCTGCAGCGCATCGCAGGCTGGATGCGCCCCGATGCGAAGCTCTTCATTCACATCTTCTGCCACCGGTCACTGGCTTATCCGTACGCCACGGAAGGGTCGGGCGACTGGATGGGCCGTCACTTTTTTACCGGCGGACTGATGCCGAGCGAATCGCTGTTGCTCGACTTTGATACCGACGTGCACGTGGTGCAGCAGTGGCGATGGGATGGCACGCACTACCAGAAGACGGCCAACGCGTGGCTCACCAATCTGGACGCCGCCAGGGATGACCTCATGCACGTCTTCGTCCGCCACTACGGTCAGCGGGACGCGGAGCGATGGTTCCACCGGTGGCGTCTGTTTTTCATGGCCTGTGCCGAACTCTGGGCCTATCAGGAGGGTCGTGAGTGGTGGGTGGCCCACTACCTGCTTGAGCCCCAGGTCACGATGTGAACGGCCCCTACAAGATCGGCACACTCGGCCGGCTTACCGGCGTCTCGCCCGCGCTCCTGCGCACCTGGCAGCGGCGGTTTAGCCTCATCGTCCGGGAGCGTGGCGAGGGCGGCCTTCGCATCGTGGCCTGGCACCTGGCGCGTCACAGGGTGCGCGTGGCGTCTCTGGGTTCGTCGATGTCGCTCGAAGACCTGGCGCTGGCGGGCCGTACGTCGCGCGCACACGCGGTCCCCCTGTCGGTCACACGGCGGGCTGTCTTCACGCGTCACATGACGGCGATCACCCGGCTCTTCCCTGAGACCGTGGTCGAACACCTCTTCGTCGGCGGCCGGGGCGTGCCCTCGGGTGCGCGAAGCACCGCGCATCGCATTGCCCTCCCGCATGACACGCCACTCGAGACCGTCGTGCAGCGCATCGTCTCAGACGTGGGAAGCGTCAAGCCACGACCACGTACGCGGCGACCCATCGCACGATGAAAGTCGCGCTCATTATCGCGTTTGTCCTCTACGGCATTCCACTCTGGTCGCTGCGGTATCGGTGGCGGTCCACCGTTTACCGGATGACCGGCTGGAAGATCAACGTGCTGCCATGGTTTGGACACGACATCGCCGCGCTCTTCACCAACCGGTATTTCGCCACCGATGACGAGCGGCGCATGGCGCGGCGTTTCCGCTGGTACATGGCCGGCTACCTCGCGCTGCTGGTGCTGGTCCTGACCGCGTGAATGGAACGGTTCAAATCAGCTGATTCCTCATGGAGCCTGAATTCCATCTGGATCACCACCAGGATCGGTACGGCCTGCCCCTGGAAGCGTCCCGGGCGAAACAGCCATTGCCGGGCGGTCTTCATCGCCATTTCGTCGAGACCAAACGCGCGATCGAGCGACTTGCTGATGCGCACCTCGGTGATCACGCCATTGGTGCCCACCACGGCTTCAAGTTCCACCATGCCCTGAATCTTGGCGCGCATGGCCTCGGGCGTGTACTTGGGATCGATCTGGCGAAGAATAGTCGGGTTGGTCACGCCGCTGCCCGAGCGCATCGCGCCGCCGCCGAACCCGCCGCCGGTGCCGTCGCCAATTCCAGATCCCCGTCCTGGCCCGGTGCCCGTGCCCACCCCTGTGCCGCCACCGCCACCGGTGCCGGCTCCCAAAGAGGGCGCTGCCGTGAGTCCCGAGAGGGTGCCGGCCGTCGGCATGACCGCAGCCATCTGCACCGGCGCCACAAGTGCGGGGGGCGGCGGTACATCGACCTTGACCGGCTCGATCACGGGCGGCTTGGGCAATACCGCTTTCATTTCGAGTTTGGCCGGGGGGGTCGGAGAGGAGTTGCCACCGCCTCCGCCGCCTCCGCCAGGACCCGCCGCCTGCACAAACACCAGATTGTATTTTTCAATAGGCGTCGGCTGTGCCGCCTCTGGGGGCGGACGCAGCGCCATGATCAGCAGGACAAGCGCGACCGCCACGCCATGGAGGGCGACAGACGTTGAGAATGCCCGGCCCATCTTGTGATGCGCGGGCGGCTGAAACATCGAACTGGCACCAAGCCAGCCCTGCTCGACTTTGAGGGGAGCCGGCACGGTAGCCGCGGGTGGGACAACAGGCCCACCGGGAACCGGCACGTTCGCAGGTGCGTGAGCGCTCATCGGACTGGGTGACACCTCAGTATACGCATCTCGGCCTTTTGTGGTGCAGAGTGCAAAAGCAATGCCCGCCGGCCTTTGCCTGGGGGTGGTAGACTCCACGTGGAGTGTCCCTATGTTCGGCAGCCTTGGTGTTCCCGAGTTACTCATCATTCTTTTCATCGTGATTCTGGTGTTTGGTGCCAGCCGCCTGCCCGAGTTGGGCAAGGGCATCGGCAAAGGCATTCGGAATTTCAAGGACGCGACGAAGAACGGCCTAACCGACAAACGCGACTCGTAAGAGTCGCTGGGCTAGATCACCAGCCGCTTGTCGCCTGCGCGGCGGGTCACCCGTTCCCTGTCGAGGTACTCCAATAGGGGAATCGCGAACTTCCTGCTCACGCCGAACCGTGCCTTTGCCGACGCCACGTCCATGGTGGAGCCTGATCCCAGGCCCTTGACCTCCGCTTTCAGCGCCTTTAGCGTGTCGGCGTGAAACCACAACACATCCAGGCGCTGCACGCGACCTGCGCTTTGCAGGGCGTGTAGGGCCTTCTGAACCAGAGCTGGTGACGCCTGGGTGAGCAGAGCCAGCGCTGCCACGTCCGGCGGCTGCACACCCGCCGCCTTGAGGGCATCGCCGATCACCTGTCGCACGCGAGCATCATCTCCGGTCACGACGCGGGTATGCGCCGTGAGCGCGAGTCGCTCGGTGCCTGTCACAGCGGCACCGAGTCCGGATAGGAGCGTGTCGAACACATCACCCGCCGCCACATGCGCACTTACCACATCACGTGGCACACCCACTTCGTCCGGGTGGTCGCGATGAAACGCGGCGAGCTGAGCGACGATGGCCGCGCGTGCGGCGGCTACCGCAGTGGCGTCCACATGCCGATCGGTGGTTCGTATCGCGCGGCCATCGGTCACGAGTCTCTGCAGGATGTCGTCGCCATCCCCAGGGCTCAGCCCACCGCGGCGCACCAGATCCCCCGCCGTCAGGCCTCGAAGTCCGGCATCGCTGAGCCAGGTCATGACCCACGCGATCGGATCGTCGGCGGTCAAGGCCGCCAGACGAGCTGCGGCGCCCTTACGACGAACCCCACCCGCCGCAGGCTCCGGATCTAATACCACTGCGCCCCCGATAGTCATCACCGGAGACGCCGCGCGCAGCACCAGGCGATCGCCACGCGTCAACACGGCTGGCGACGCCAGACGCAGGCGCGCGAGCGCGTGCCCCCCCGGAGGCACTTCTACATCACTTGCGCCGGGTGGCACCGGCGTCCAGGCGTCTCCCGCCCGCGCGCGCACGGACGCAATCGATACGCGGCCCAACCAATCACCCGTGCCCTGATGCACACGCACCCGCGTACCGTGGCGGAGCGCGCGGGCGCCCAGCAACAACTCGAGGCGCACATCCACACGTCGCGTCACGGCCAGCGAGCCGGGCGTGGCCAGGGTCATCCCACGGGCCACCTCGGCCAGCGTCACGCCTCCCAGGTTCACGGCCACGCGCTGAGGCGCCGCCACCAATGCGACCGATCGTCTGTGCACCTGGACCCCGCGCACTCGCACCAGTCCGCCACCCGGCAACACCACCAGCGCATCTCCGTGGCGCAGCGCACCAGAAACCAGTGTGCCGGTCACGACGGATCCAAACCCGCGAATGCTGAAGGCGCGATCGATCGGCAGCCGCGTGACGCCGCGTGACGCCGCTGGCGGCGCCTCTGTCACCAGCCCAGCGATCACCTCGCGCAGTTGGTCCAATCCCTGTCCCGTCCTGGCTGATACGGCGATCACGGGCGCGGCCTCAAGCGCACTGCCGGCCACAAGTTCGCGCACTTCGAGTTCCGCCAATTCGATCGTGTCCGCGTCTGCGGCATCGGCCTTCGTGATGACGATGATGCCGCGCGACATGCCGAGGAGGCGGCAGATCTCAAAGTGCTCACGCGTCTGCGGCATCACTGACTCGTCGGCGGCAACCACGAGCAGCACCGCGTCCAGCCCGCCGGCGCCGGCCAGCATGGTGCGCATGAACTTTTCATGACCCGGCACGTCCACAAACGCCACCTCGACGTCGCCGATGGTGGCGTGGGCAAACCCCAGTTCGATCGTGATGCCCCGCACCTTTTCTTCCTTAAGCCGATCGGGATCGGTACCGGTGAGCGCCTGCACCAGTGCGCTCTTGCCGTGATCGATGTGCCCCGCCGTGCCGATGACGAGCGTCTTCACGTCCGGACGTTCACCATGAAGTTCCATGAAGATCCATGAAGATTCACCACGTATCAGGTGGGAAGTCTGGAAGCGCGGGATTGAGAGCCCGGCTCCGCCCCGCGCCTTCAAAGATCTTCATGTCCGTCATGGTAGAGATCCTGCTAGCGCTTCTTGCCGCGTGCGGCTTTCTTGAACGCGCGCTCACGCGGACCAAGGCGCTTGCTGCCCTTGACCGAGGGCTTGCCTCGCCCGGCCGGACGTCCCTCGCCCTTGCGGGGCTCGGCGCGGCTGTAGCGGGGGCCTCGATTACGCTCGGATTGCCGCACGGTGTCGAGAATTTCAGTGAGCCCGAGATCGATCAGGCGGCGTTCAAGATCGACGCGAATCAACTGGACAGCGACCTTGTCGCCCAGACGATACGTGCGGCCGCTCTTTTCACCACGCAGCAAGTGCGCCTTTTCGATAAATCGATAATAGTCGTCGGCCATCGTGGACACGTGAACCATGCCTTCCACGAAGTGCTCCACCAGTTCGATGTGCAGGCCAAACGCCGTCACACCGGTGACAAACCCGGTGAATTCGTCGCCGACTTTGTCGGCCATGAACCGCACCTTCTTCCACTGTACCAGTTCCCGCTCGGCATCCACCGCGCGGCGCTCGCGCTCTGAAGTGTGCCTTCCAATTTCCGGCAGGTCCTCGGTCAACTCGGCGCGCCGTTCCTTCGAGACGCCGCGACGCGACTCGCGCAGCGATCGATGGACGACGAGGTCCGGGTAGCGGCGGATCGGTGACGTGAAGTGCGCGTAGTGGGCTGTGGCCAGGCCGAAGTGGCCCACCGGTGTTGGATCGTACCGAGCCTTCTGCATCGTGCGCAGCATGAGCATCGCGATCGGTTTTTCCTCGGGCTTGCCTTTGATCTTCTCCACCAGCTTCTGGAAATCTTTGGGCTTGAGGTTTTCAGCCGACCCCGACAAGGAATACCCTAGCGCGCCAATGAACTCCTCGAAGCTCTCCACCTTCAGCGGATCGGGCGCCTCGTGGATGCGATACAGCGCGGGCATGCTATGGGTTTCGAGGTGTTCGGCTACTGTCTCGTTCGCCAGGAGCATGAACTCCTCGATCAGCCGATGCGCGACGTTCCTCTCAGTTGCCACGATCGCGGCCATCTCGCCGTCTTCACCAAACTGAATTTCAGATTCCTTTAGATCGAAATCTACTGAGCCACGTCGACGCCGGCGGGCGTTGAGAATCTCGAACAGCGCATGCATGCGCTCGAACATCGGCACCAGCGCGTAGTACTTCGCACTGACGACGGAGTCGCGGTCCGTCAGTATTTGACTCACCTCGGTGTAGGTCATGCGCGCGTCGCTGTAGATCACGCCGTCGTGCATCTCGTAGCGCACCACGCTCCCATTGCGCTGATCCACTTCCATCAGACACGACTGCACCAGACGATCGACCCGCGGCTTGAGACTGCACAGGCCGGTGGAGAGCTCTTCGGGGAACATATGTATCGCGCGCTCGGGGAAATACACCGATGTGCTTCGTTCGTGCGCGTCTTCGTCCAGCGGACTGCCCTCTGTCACGTAGTGGGAGACGTCGGCGATGTGTACGGCGAGCCAGTAATTGCCATTGGGCAACCGGTCGATCGAAATGGCATCGTCGAAATCGCGCGCGTGCTCCCCGTCGATGGTGACGGTCTGCCACTCGCGGAAGTCGGTGCGGCGCTCGCGGTCGCGCGGCTTGACTTCAGTGCCCAGTCGAGTGGCTTCGACAACGGCCGCGGCGCTGTGCACATCCGACAGATTGTACTTGCGGATGATGACGGTGGTGTCTACTCCCGGCGCGTCCGCATCACCCAGCACCTCCGTGATCCGTCCCTGGGCTGGACGGGTGGCGGTGGGCCACGTGGTGATCGTGAGCGTCACCATCTCGCCCGGCTTCGCCCCACACGCAGCGCCCGGCATGACTTCCACGTCCATCACCAACCGCCGGTCAAACGGCACAACGAACCCGCGCTTCTGCGCGTCCACTTCATACCGGCCCACCACCGAGGACGTGCCGCGCTCGAGGATGCGCACGATGCGGCCTTCGGCCCGGTTGTCGTCACGCGAACGTTCGACGCGCACCACCACCCGGTCGCCATGCATAGCCTGGTTGAGGTTGGCGCCTGCAATGAAAATGCTGGTGGGGCCGTCTTCGGGCGGGCGCTCCGCGTCCACAAACCCGAACCCGCGCGGGTTGGTAGACACGCGTCCGACCACCAGGTTCATCCGGTCCGGCAGGCCGAAGCGGGCTCCTCTAATTTCAATCAACTCGCCGGTGTCCACCAGGCGGCCGAGGACGCGTTTGAAGGAGGCCCGATCTTCCCGCGGCCACTTCAGCCGCTGCAGCAGTTCTTTGACGGTGGCCGGATGGTCCACCTTGTCCCGAATCTGCTCCAGGATCTCAATATCTGTCATGTGTTCTTTCTTGGGCGCTCTGCGCCCTGGTGCTTTAGTGTACTCCCCACCCAAAATGAGGCGATTCCGGTGGTGCTTCAGGATGGCAAACCGCTGGTGGTCTCCCAATCGGCCGACCCGGGCAGCGAGCGTCGAGTCACCGCGGAGCTGACAGCTCCCATTTGAAAGTAACGCTACGCGTCGTCAGCGTAATGGCGACTTGTCCGCCGTAGCCCCGCAGGGGCGAAGGTGGACATGTCGCCATTACCGCGAGGGCGTGGCAGGTTCCGCGAACGCCATGAGCGCCTTGAGCGCCTCGTCTCCCGAGTTCCTCGCGCCTCCGTCGAGTGACGAGGCCAGGCGCTGCGCGTCGCGCAGGCTCGAGAGCGGAATCTCGAGGCGTCCGGCGCGTTCGGCCTGGCCCACCTCCCTGAACGCCGTCTGCATGCGCTCGATCACGACCCGGGCCGCTTCATAGCGGCGACTCGCATCCCCGAAGTTCACCAGGAAAATCTGCACCTGCCCATCCAGGATGAGCGCCCGCGCCTCCATGAGGTTCGCCCGCTGCACCGCGTCCCGTCGCGCCTGGTCCACATTCGAGCGGCCCGACGCGCCGTAGATCCAGCCAGACAAGCCCGCGGCCACAATAACCGCGGCGATCCACGAAAGGAATTTTAGGGACACGTACTAGTGAAGCGTGTCGGGGTCCGTCCACGCCGAGAGATTCGTGATCGTATCGAGGCGACGCAGTAACTGTGCCATGACATCGCAGGCATCATCACGTTGGCACAGCTGATCGATTTCGGCAAGAATCCGGCTCAGCGCATCTTCGGCCTGCGCCACAGCCAGCTCCGAGTAGTACTCGCGTTGCTGGTCCAGGCACTGGTGATGTTTGAGGAACTCTTCACGGAAAAAAGCGGCTCGGCAGCAGCACGAGGCTCCAGCTAGAGGCCAATGGATCATCTTGGCCTCGACGCTGTTCAGGCGGGACTTGATAGCCATGCGCGAGTGAGCGGCTTCAGTCTAGGCAGGACGGGTGACCAGTGTCAATACCGACCACTTCCATCCGTTTACCCGATGCGCGCCTTCAGAATCTCGCCGGCCACCGCAGGGTTCGCCTTCCCTTTGGACGCTTTCATCACCTGGCCCACGAGGAATCCGAACGTCTGCAGCTTCCCCGCCCGGTACTGCGCCACCGGGTCTGGGTTGGCCGCCACCACCGCATCCACGATCGCTTCGAGTGCGGCCGTGTCGCCGATCTGGGCCAGGCCTTTCGCGTCCACGATCGCGCGCGCCGGCTGCCCGGTTTCCCACATGGCCTCGAACACGTCCTTCGCCGCTGAGCTGCTGATCGTCTGGCTGTCCACAAGACCGGTGAGCTCGGCGAGCGCCGCTGGACCGAAGGGAACGACAGCCACGCTGTCGCTGCCGATCTCTTTGAGCTTCCGTCTGATTTCGCCCTGGATCCAATTGCTGGCCGTCTTTGCGGCAGCGCCAGCGGTGACGGCGGCTTCGAAGAAATCCGCCGCGCCGGGAATGAGGCGGACCAGCACATCCGCGTCGTACTCGCTGATCCCGTGGGCCGCCACCAGCCGGGCCTGACGGGCCTCGGGCAACTCGGGCATCAACGCAGTGATGCGTGCCACCCACGCCGCATCCACCTGGAGCGGCGGCAGGTCGGGCTCGGGGAAATACCGGTAGTCGTGCGCGCCTTCTTTGCTCCGCATGGACTCGGTGGTGCCGGTATCGCTGTTCCAGAAGCGGGTTTCCTGTTCGACCCGTCCCCCGGATTCGAGTACGACGCGCTGCCTGGCAATTTCGTAGTCGAGCGCCTTCTGCAAAAAGCGGAAGGAGTTGACGTTCTTGACTTCGGCCCTGGCGCCCAGCGTCATATCCCCCACCGGACGCAGCGACACGTTCGCGTCACACCGCAGGCTGCCCTCTTCCATGTTGCCGTCGTTGACGCCGATGGCTACCAGAACCTCTCGCAGCTGACTGAAACAACTCGCGGCATCGGCCGCTGTTCGCAGGTCAGGCTCGGTGACGATTTCAATGAGGGGCACGCCCGCGCGATTGAAGTCGAGCAACGTGTGGCGATCGGACTCAGGGAACCCATGATGGAGCGACTTACCGGCATCCTCCTCCATGTGGATGCGCGTCAGGCGCACCGTGGTATCGCCGATGCGGACGTCGCCGCCCGTGGCGAGCGGCCGATCGAATTGGGAGATCTGATAGCCCTTGGGCAGGTCAGGGTAGAAGTAATTCTTGCGAGCGAAGATCGAGGTGGCATTCACGGTGCTGCCCAGCGCGATCGCGGCCCGGATCGCAAACTCCACGGCCTGGTGATTCAGCACCGGCAATGCGCCCGGCAAGCCCAGACACACCGGGCATACATGGGTGTTCGGCGCGGCCCCGAACGTCGTGGCGCACCCGCAGAAAATCTTGGTGGCGGTCAGGAGCTGGCAATGGATCTCGAGCCCGATCACGGGCTCGAGATTCATCGGCATCTAAGCCACCGGCCCCGCCGCCCGGACGGCCGCCGATGCGGTCGCCTCGAACGTCTTGAAGTTCTCAACGAACATCGTGGCCAGTTTCTTCGCCTGCGCGTCGTACGCCACCTGGTCTTTCCAGGTGTTGCGAGGGCGCAGGACTTCGGCCGGCACGTTCGGACAGCTTGAGGGCACGTCGAGATTGAAGATCGCATCCCGATCGTAGCCCACATGATCGAGCGCCCCCGACAGGGCAGCATTGATCATGGCGCGCGTGTGCGCAATCTTCATGCGCGATCCCACGCCATACGGACCGCCCGTCCATCCCGTGTTCACCAGCCACACGCGCGCCTGGTGTTTGGCAATACGTTCACCGAGTAAACGCGCGTACACGTTCGGGTCCCACACCATGAAGGGCGCGCCAAAGCAGGTGCTGAACGTCGCCTTCGGCTCCGTCACGCCACGCTCGGTGCCCGCCACTTTTGCGGTGTACCCGGACAGGACGTGATACATCGCAGCTTCAGGTG
>SXGR01094123.1_pt1 | contig 25646 bp, 18 predicted proteins | sample 3174711 | NCBI WGS metagenome assembly SXGR01 (sample SAMN11356860, study PRJNA531348) | freshwater metagenome | isolation source: freshwater sample F1-60 | place: China: Fuxian Lake, Yuxi | collected 2017-12-25
ACACGCCCGGCCACGTGCAGTACACACGCAACATGGTCACCGGCGCCAGCACGGCCAATCTTTCCATCGTGCTCGTGGACGCGCGGCTGGGCGTCATTGAGCAGTCGCGTCGCCACACCTGCATCGCCTCGCTGCTGCGCATCCCGCATCTGGTGATTGCCATCAACAAGATGGATCTGGTGGATTGGAGCGAGGCGCGCTTCGACGAAATCCGCACGGCCTTCGAAGAGTTCCTGCCGCTGCTCGATATCAAGGACGTGAAGTTCATCCCGATGAGCGCGCTCAACGGCGACAACGTGGTTGATCCCTCGGCGCACACGCCCTGGTACGTGGGCCCCACGCTGCTGGGGCATCTGGAAACGGTGCACATCGCCAGCGACCGAAACCTGCACGGCCTGCGGTTCCCCGTGCAGTGGGTGAACCGGCCCAATGACCCCACGAACCGCGCGCTGCATGACTTTCGCGGCTTGAGCGGCCAGCTTGCCGGCGGCGTGGTGAAGGTCGGGCAGAAAGTTCTGGCCTTGCCCAGCGGGCAGCGCAGCACGGTGAAGGAGATCTGGAGCTTCGACGGCCCGAAGCAGGAGGCGTTTTGCCCTCAGAGCGTCACGCTGGTGCTGGCCGATGACCTGGACATCAGCCGCGGCGACACGCTGGTGGGGCCGGACTACCTGCCCGGGATGGGTGCCGAGCTTCGTGCGCACCTCTGCTGGATGCACCCGCGTGCTCTGGTGGCGGGGCGCAGGTTTCACTTGAAGCACGGCACGCAGACGGTGCAGGCGGTCGTCACCCAACTTGAAGACCGCGTCCACTTCGACACCTTCGAGCGGGTGGCCAACCCGGCTGAGCTGGCCTTGAACGACATCGGCGAGGTGCGGCTGAGGACGTCGCGCCCTCTCGTCTATGACGGGTACGAAACCAACCGCCAGACCGGCGCTTTCATCCTCATCGAGCCGGGCACCAACGCCACCGTCGCCGCGGGCATGCTCCGGGCCCCGGACGCATCCTACAAGCCCGAGTACACCGACTTCGCCATCTGATCATGAGCGTATGAATCGGGGGGGCGATCAGCCGGAGAAGGTGGCGCACGCCGAACGCGCCGGGCGCAACGGCCACGAGGGCCATGTCATCTGGCTGACGGGTTTGAGCGGTGCGGGCAAGAGCACGCTCTCTGTGGCGTTGGAGCGCCGGCTCTTTGATGCGGGGCATCAGACCTACGTGCTCGACGGAGATCACGTCCGCGCGGGCCTTTGCAGCGACCTTGGGTTCAGCCCGGCCGACCGCAGCGAGAACATCCGGCGCGTGGGCGAAGTCGCCCGCACCCTTGCCGACGCCGGCGTCATGGTGATTGTCGCACTCATCTCTCCCTTTGCCGCCGATCGCGCCCGCGCGAGGGCGGGCCATGCACCGGGGCGATTCACCGAGGTGTACGTCAACGCGCCGCTTGAGGTTTGCGAAGGGCGCGATGCCAAGGGCCTCTACGCGCGCGCGCGCCGACACGAGATTGCCGACTTCACCGGACTCACCTCGCCCTACGAGCCGCCCGTCCAGCCCGACGTGGAAATCCGCACCGACCAGGTGACGGTGGCCCAAGGGGTGGATCTCATCTGGCAGCATCTGCAGCGCGAGGATCGCCTGCTGCATTGAGATGGCGATGGATTCCATGGCCGCAATGCGATATGCTTTGCCTTGCCACCAAATGATCGTGCCCACCGACAGCCTCTCGCAGGAGATTCTTGATCTCAAGCGGGCGCGTCGCGCCGTGATTCTGGCGCACAATTATCAGGTGCGCGAAATCCAGGAGATTGCCGATTACGTGGGCGACTCTCTGGGGCTCTCGCAGCAGGCGGCCGCCACGTCGGCGGAGGTCATCGTGTTCTGCGGTGTGCACTTCATGGCGGAGACGGCCAAGATTCTCAATCCCAACAAGGTGGTGGTATTGCCGGACAAGGACGCCGGATGTTCATTGGAAGAGAGCTGCCCCGCCGACCGGCTCGCGGCGTTGCAGGCCACCCGCCCTGATTTTTACACCATTGCCTACATCAACTGTTCGGCGGCCGTGAAGGCGCTCTCGGACGTCATCTGCACCAGCGGCAATGCCGTGCAGATGGCGCTCGCCGCGCCGCCCGATCGCGAACTGCTCTTTGTGCCCGACGAAAACCTCGGCCAGTGGGTGATGGAACAGACGGGGCGCCCGATGACGCTGTGGCGAGGCAACTGTTATGTCCATGTCGAGTGGACGCACGCCGCCATCACGCGCATCCGGCGCGAGCACCCCGACGCGCCGCTCGTGGCGCATCCGGAATGCACCAAGGCCGTGCGCATGCTGGCCGACGAAGTCTGTTCCACCGAAAAGATGGTGCGCTACTGCAAGACCTCGCCCGCGCCCGCCCTCATCATCGCCACCGAGGCAGGCATGCTGCACCGTCTGCGGCGCGAGTGTCCCGGCAAGACCTTCATCCCCGCGCCCACCGACCACTGCGCGTGCAACGAGTGCCGGTTCATGAAGATGAACACGCTGGAGAAGCTGCGCAACTGCCTGCGCGACCTCTCCCCGCAGGTCACCCTGCCCGACGACGTCATGGCCCGCGCCCGCCAACCCATCTTGCGCATGCTCTCCGGGGCTGGGGCACCTGCGGTGAGCACTCCTGCAGAGGGGCAATGAGCCCCTTTATCGCCCCGGCGCAGCTGGTTGACGCGTGATCCTGGCTGCGCCGCTCCTGCGGAGGGCAATACGGCTTCGCCGGAGGGCGCAACCCCCTTGATCGTCCGCGATCCCGGCTGCGCCGCTCCTGCGGAGGGCAATAGAATAGGGCGCAACCCCTTCGCCGGAGGGCTCAAGCGCCCTTTTCATATTGCCCCCCCGCAGGCGGTATTGCCCCCCCGCAGGTGGTATTGCCCCCCGCAAGGGGTATTGCTCCCCCAGCAGGGGGTATTGCCCCCCCGCAGGGGGTATTGCTCCCCCCGCAGGGGGCGCAATGCCTTGATGCTTGCGTGAGAGGGGTGCAATGAGAGAAAACCTTTCCATGCTCCCGAAGGTGTTACTTCCCTTCATCGCGGCCCTGGCCGCATTGCTCGCCGCCCCCATTGCCCCCCCGCAGGGGGCGAGGTTGGATCGCACCAATCTCATGGTGTGGCGCGATGATGCGGGTCGCACCAATGCCGTGCGCAATGTGGGTGAGTGGCGGCTGCGCCGTGAGGAGATTGTGCGCGGCATGGAGAGCGTGATGGGCCGGTGGCCGGGGGCGGCGCGGCGCGGGCCGCTGTCGGTGCGCTTGGAGGAGGAAGTGGATTGCGGCAGCTATGTGCGCCGCCTTATCACGTATCAATCGGAAACCAATTCGCGTACGCCCGCCTATCTGCTGGTGCCCAAGGTGCTGCTGAGGGGAGGGCGCAAGGCGCCGGCGGTGCTCTGCCTGCATCCCACGGATAATCAGGTGGGCCACAAGGTGGTGGTGGGGCTGGGCGGCAAGGCCAATCGGCAATACGCCGCCGAGCTGGCCGAGCGCGGCTTTGTGACGCTGGCGCCTTCGTATCCGTTGCTGGCCAATTACCAGCCCGACGTGAAGGGGCTGGGCAGCGGCACGCTCAAGGCGGTGTGGGATAACAGCCGCGGGCTCGACCTTCTCTCTGAGCTGGCTTACGTGGACGCCGCGCGGGGCTTTGGCGCGATTGGCCATTCGTTGGGCGGCCACAATTCGGTGTACACGGCGGTGTTTGACGAGCGCATCCGGGTCGTGGTGTCCAGTTGCGGCCTCGATTCCTATACCGACTACTACGACGGCGACCCCAAGAACTGGCAGCCCGAGCGCGGCTGGTGCCAGACGCGGTACATGCTCAAGCTGGCGGATTATCGCGGGCGACTGGCGGACATCCCCTTTGATTTCCCTGAGATGATTGGCGCGCTCGCACCGCGCGTGTGCTTCATCAGCGCGCCCTTGAAGGACTCGAACTTTCGCTGGCGCAGCGTGGATCAGGTGGCCGCGGCCGCGGCCCCCGTCTTCAAGCTTCACGGCAAGCCCGACCACCTGCAAGTCGAGCATCCCGATTGCGACCACGACTTTCCCGACGCCATGCGCGAGCGGGCCTACAAGCTCTTTGAGCAACACCTGCGCGCCCCGTGATTGCGCCGGCAGCACCGACTCAGTCCGTGGCACGCGCCTATCTCGTGGCAGCGCTCTCGCTCTTGCCCACGGGCGCGGCGTGGTTCTTCACGCCCGTGTATCTCTTGCCCAAGCTCAAGAAGCTTTGGCATGAGGCGGGGGCAGGAGGAGGGATTTCGGCCGATGCACGCTGGCCGATGGAATTGGCCATCGGAGTGTTTGAGCAGGGCCAATGGGTGGCGGCAACGGTGGCGCTGGCACTGGTGGCCTACGAATGGGCGGCGTGGAGCCGGGGCGACGCGTGGAGGCGCCACCGCGGCACCGTGCTGATGATAATGGTATTGGCGATGAACACGGTGTTGCTGGTTGGCCTCATGGCGTTTGCCATCGCGGCGCTCGTGGCCATCCCAGCCATGCCACGCTAGGCACTGCCGACGGCATGACAACACTTCTGCCTCTGTGCCCTGTCGGCTAGGGGGCTGGGTCAAAGGCGAAAGAGCTTCTTGGAATTGCCAAAGAGCAGCTTGCGTTCGATGGCCTTGGTGGGAGCGAGGCGCCGGATGGCCGCGATCGTCTGCGCGCCCTGACAACCGGGGCCGCGGCCCAGCGTGTCGGCGCAGTCGCTGCCGTAGAGCAGCTTGTCCTGATGACGTTCCATGAAGGCGCGCGTGTGCTCCTCGTCGCGGATGAGCGCGTTGAGGCCCGAGCCCGCCGAGAGGTCGCCAAACATATTCGGATGCTCCTTGAGGTATCGGTCGGTGATGCCGCCGGGCGTCACCTTCGTCTTTGGATAGAGCACCTTCTGGTCGGCGTGATCCTTGTCGATGTTGGCCCACCACGTCTGCGCGTGGCCGATGAAGTTCACGCGCGGGAATTTCTCGAGCACCTTGTGAAACCGCTCGAAGCCGAGGTTGTAGGTGCCGTGTTGAAAATGCAGCAACACCGGCACGCCGTAGTCCTGCGCCAGCCTCGCCAGCTCGTGGATGTGCGGCGAGTCGCAGTCCACACCAAACTTCTGTTCGCCGATGATCTTGCCTCCCAGCTTGAGGTACTTCTCAATCTCCGCGCGCGCCCCGGGCAGGTCGGCCACTTCGTTGGCGCCGAAGAGGAAGTCTTGAGCGAACTGCTGCGAGAGGGCGTGCACGGTTTCATTGCCGCCGGTCTTGGCCGCCAGTCCGTTGGATTTTCCCTGATGAGTCGAGGGCCGATCCACCGGCCGACCCGCGGGCAGCAGCAGTGTGGTGGTGACGCCCATGGCGCGCTGATGCGCGAGCAACTGCTGGTCGGTGCGCCCGTGGTAATTGGTGTGTTGATGGATGTCGATGACCCTCTCGGCTTCGGCGGCGTGCAGCCCGGGCAACACGACCGTGGCGGCGGCAAAGCCGGATGCGGCGAGGAATTCACGGCGACTGCTGGGATTCATCATTGAGACTTAGCACAGCGGCTTGCTGCCAGCACCAACAAACCAAAGGCCGGCACACACCGCGGCATGCCGGGATTTGATTTTCCCGCGAGGGTTGGGCAAAGTCTGTTGCCGATGGCAGAGCATGCACCCACAAGGCGCCGCTGGCTCGCTCCGCTGGCTTGGCTGGCGGCCGCGATGTTGCTGGCGATTCCGGCGCTCATGTTGGTGGAGAATTCCCGTGGGCGCCAGGCGTGGCGCGAATACTTGGACAAAGCCAGGGCCGCGGGTGATGTGGTGGATCTGACCGGCATCATCCCGCCGCCGGTGCCCGATGAGGAGAACTTCGCCGCGCTTCCTTTCTTCAAGCCGTTGTTTGACTGGACGCCGGGCGCGGCCGACCCGCAAACCGGTTTGCGCGCCATCACGTGGCGCGATCGCGCGGGCATAGCGCGGCTTGAATCGCTCAATGTGCAAGGCAACGGCACCAAGGCCACGCCGGTGTTCCCCAGTTGGCGGGCGGGCCGGTTCGTGGACTTGGTCGAGTGGCAGGAATACTACCGGGGCAGGGACGGCGAATTCCCCATCGCCCCTGCGCCGCAGTCTCCCGCGGCTGACGTGGCGCTCGCGCTCTCCAAATTCGATGGCGATCTGGCGCAGCTGCGTGCGGGAATGCCACGCGCACACGCGCGGTTTCCCATTCGATATCAGGACCACGTCGGCGCGCTCCTGCCACATCTCCCCACGCTCAGGAATCTCGCGGGCATCACCCGGCTTCGCAGCCTCGCCGCACTGGCCGAAGGCCGCGCGGAGGATGCCAAGGCCGACTTGCTGCTGGGCTTCCGGCTTGCCGCGGCGGTGGACGGCGAGCCGCTGCTGATTTCCCATCTGGTCACCATCGCCATGGTGGAAGCCACCGTATCGGCCCTCTGGGAGGGACTGGCGCGGCAAAAGTGGAATGAAGCGCAACTGGCGGCCTTTGCCGACGCGCTGGCGCGGTGGGATTTCATCAGCGGCTACCAGCGCGCCATACGGGGCGAACGCAGCATCTTCACCTTTGGCGCACTGGAAGCCCTGCGCAGCAACCCGCGGCTTTTTTTTAGCGCCCTTGCCGGCGGCCCCGGCGACGCCGTCAGCACGCTGCTTTGGCGGTTCCTTCCCTCGGGACTCATCGACTACAACAAGGCTCATCTGGGAGTGCTCTACGACAAACTGCTGGGCACGGCCGATCCGGTGGCGCGCCGATTCCATCCCGCGAAGGTCGAGGCGCTCGACAAGGAGTTTGTCCAAGACACCGCGCGCTCGCGTTGGAATCCGCACAAGATTCTGGCCGCCCTGTTGTTCCCCGGCGTGTCCAAGGCGCAGGAACGAAGCGCTGCACTGCAGGTGACGGTGGACATGGCCACCATCGCCGTCGCGCTTGAGCGGCACCGCTTGAAGAAGGGCTCGTTGCCGGAGACGCTCGATGCGCTGGTGCCGGAGTTTCTGCCGCGCGTGCCGCACGATGTCATGGGCGGCGGGCCGCTGCGTTACCATCGCGGCGAAGCCGGGCGGTTCACGCTCTACTCCATCGGATGGAACGGCGTTGACGATGACGGCGCGCAAGCGTTTAAGGGTGGCAAGGCCCAGACGCCGGACTGGCGCGCGGGCGACTGGCCCTGGCCGCAACCTGCAGTCTTTCCCCCCAAGGAAGGCGGCTTCTGACCGAGGACTTGCAAGGCCCTCGCATTGTGGCAGGGTGCGGGGCATGAATCCACGCCCCGCCCTCGCGGCGATTGTTCTGGGTTTGTTTTCCACCGGCACGGGAGAGGCGGCGCCAAAGCCGATCCCGCCGACCTACAGCGAGATCTACGGCAAGAAAGGCGAGCCGCCCAAGCTCGCCGCCGCGAAAGACTTGCCGCGTTTCCCCGCGCTCGCGCCCACCGACGCGGTGAAGTCGTTCAAGGTGAAGAAAGGTTTCCGCATCGAACTGGCCGCGGGCGAGCCACTCGTGAACAGCCCCATCGCGATGGCCTTCGACGAGAACAACCGCCTCTTCGTCGTCGAGATGCGCGACTACTCGGAGATGCGCGACGAGAAGCCCCACTTGGGCCGCGTGCGGCTCCTTGAGAGCACGCGCGGCGACGGCGTGTTCGACCGGGCCACCGTCTTCGCCGACAACCTGCCGTGGCCCACGGGCGTCATCTGCTACGGCGGCGGTCTATTCGTCATCGCCACGCCGGACATCGTCTGGCTCAAGGACACGAATGCCGACGGCAAGGCCGACGAGCGCAAGGTGGTCTTTACCGGCTTCGGCGCGGGTGCGGCGCGGCTGAATGTGCAGGCGTTGCCGAACAGCTTGAACTGGTCGCTCGACAACCGCATCCACGGCGCGACGTCGGGCACTGGCGGCGTCATCAAGCAGGTTGCCGCGAATCCGCCTGCGCCTGACCTTGCGCTCTCCGGCCGCGATTTCTCCTTCGACCCGCGCACGCTCGTGATGCGCGCCGAGGGGTCGACCGCGCAGTATGGGATGAGCTTTGACAACAAGGGGCGCAAGTTTGCCTGCTCCAATTCTGACCACTTGCAGGCGCATATGTATGACGCGCGCTACGCCGGCCGCAACCCGCACTTCGCCATGCCCAGCCCGCGCGTGAGCATCGCCGTAGACGGTCCGGCGGCGGAGGTCTTCCGCATCAGCCCGGATGAACCGTGGCGCATCATCCGCACGCGCTGGCGCATCAGCGGCGTGGTGCCCGGCATGGTCGAGGGCGGCGGGCGCGTCTCCGGCTACTTCACCGGCGCGACGGGTGCCACGATTTACCGCGGCGATGCCTACGGGCCGGACTTCGCGGACAACGCCTTCATCGGCGACGCCGGCGGCAACCTCGTTCATCGCAAGAAGATTTATCCCGCGCCCGACGGCGTGGGCCTCGTGGCGAAGCGGCCCAGTGACGAGCAGGGCTTCGAGTTCCTCGCGAGCACGGACACATGGTTCCGCCCGGTGCAGTTCCAGAACGCGCCCGACGGCTGCCTCTACATCGCGGACATGTATCGCGAGGTCATCGAGCATCCATGGAGCATCCCGGAGAGCATCAAGCAGCACATTGACCTGAACAGCGGCAGCAACCGCGGCCGCATCTGGCGCATCGTGCCGGAGAATTTCCAGCGGCCCAAACCCGTGCAACTCGGCCGTGCCACGACGGCTGAGCTCGTGAAACTGCTCGAACATCCGAATGGCTGGCACCGCGAAACGGCCTCGCGCCTCCTGCAAGAGCGTCAGGACAAGACCGCCGCGCCGCTTCTTTCGGCGCAGGTCATGGCTTCAAAGAACGCCCTCGCACGCCTTCATGCGCTGCGTGCGCTCGATGCGCTTGGAGGCGTCACCGCGGAATTGCTCGCAGGCGCGCTTGGCGACGCGAGCGAGGACGTGCGCATCCACGCCCTCCAGTTGCTCGGTTCGCGCCTTCAGCCCAACCTCCTGCCCGCCCCGGTCATTGCTGAAAAGCTGGCACGGCTCTCCCGCGATGACGCACCCCGCGTGCGTTTCCAACTCGCGCTTGTGCTTGCGGAGATGGCGCATCCCGATCGCGCTCTCTGGCTGGCGGCCATCGCCGGTGCGCTCGGCGCCAACGCGTGGGAGCGCGCCGCCGTGCTCAACGCTGCGGGCGAAGACGCGCCCAATCTCTTCTCGCGGCTGGTGAAGATTGCGCCCCCACTGGCTGTGCCCTTCGCCGAACTCATCGGCGCACGCAATCGCCCTAATGAAATCGCGTTGGTGCTGGGCACGGTCCAGGATCTGGATGCTGCGGCCGGCGCGCGCGTGGGGGCGCTGGCGGAGGGCTTGCAGCGTGCGGGGAGTTCGCTCGACAAGGCCGGGGCCATCGCCAGTCTCAAGCCGCTCTTTGCTCAGGCGAAACAGACTGCCGGCGATGTGAAGGCGCCCGAAGCTTCCCGCGCACAGTCGTTGCAACTACTTGGCCTCACCAGCTACGCCGAGGCGGGTGAAACGCTCCTAGCGCGCATGGGCACCGACGATCCCGCTACGATTCAATCGGCGGCACTGGCGGCGCTCTCGCGTTTCGCCGATCCGGCGCTGGGTGGTGAATTGACCAAGCGCTGGCCGCGACTGAACGCACGCCTCCGTGGCGAAGTGCTGGCCGTCCTGATCGCGCGGCCAGAGCGCGCGGGTGCGCTTCTCGTAGCCTTGGAGGCCAGCGTCATCAAGCCCGCCGAGCTTTCTCCCCTGCACACCAAGCCCCTCTTGGCGCACCGCGATACGTCCATCCGAGAACGCGCCTTGAAACTTTTCGGGGCGCCCGCCGCAAGCCGTGAGAGCGTGGTGAAGGCATTGCTGCCCGCGCTGCAATTGCGCGGAGACATCGCGAAGGGCAAAGGCCTCTTCACCGAGCGCTGTGCCTCGTGCCACCGTGCGGGCAAGGAGGGTTTCGCGCTGGGGCCCGACCTCGTGAGCGTCAAGAACACGGGTGCCGAGAAGCTGCTCGTCAACATCCTCGACCCCAACCGCGAGCTCGCGCCTCAGTTCATGGCGTTCACCGTCGAGACGAAGGATGACGAGAGCCTCGCCGCCATCATCGCGAACGAGACCACCACGCACGTCACGCTGCGCATGGCCAATGGCATCGAGAAGACGCTGCCGCGCACGGCCATTCGCGGCATGAAAAGTTCCGGCCAGTCGCTGATGCCCGAGGGCCTCGAACAAAACCTCACGCCGCAGGGTCTGGCCGACCTCCTCCAGTTCATTGCCTCCTTGCAGCCATGAACGCACTTGGGCTTTGTTGCCTCATGACCAGCATGAACCTCCTTGCCGCACCCATCGCCATCGTGGTGCACGGCGGCGCAGGGAGCGCCCAACTCCCGCAGCCTGCCAGAGAAGAAGCCCAGCGCCAGGTGCTGGAACGCGCACTCAAGGCCGGGCACGGTTTGCTCGCCCAAGGCGCGAGTGCGGTGGACGCCGTGGAGGCGGCCATTGTGGTGATGGAGGATTCTCCCCTGTTTAACGCCGGTCGCGGGTCGGTGTTCACGGCCGAGGGCACCATCGAAATGGACGCTTCGATCATGGAGGGCGCAGGGCGCAGCGCGGGTGCCGTGGGTGGGGTGACGACGGTCAAAAACCCCATCCGCGCGGCGCGTGCCGTCATGGATCGCTCGCCCCATGTCATGATGGTGGGACGTGGAGCCGAAGCGTGGGCGCAGCGAAACGGCTTGGAAATGGCGCCCTTGGAATACTTCCGCACGCCCGAGCGCTTGCGCGAGCTTGAGGAGTGGAAGGCGCGCACCCGCCCCGGTAAGTCGCGTTCGGGAGGCGGAGTGTCTGATCATTGGGGCACGGTGGGTGCCGTCGCGCTTGATCGCAATGGGACGCTCGCCGCCGGCACTTCCACCGGCGGCATGACCGGCAAGCTGCCCGGGCGGCTGGGCGATTCTCCCATCATTGGCGCGGGCACCTTTGCCGACAACCGCGCCTGCGCCATTTCCTGCACGGGGCATGGCGAATTCTTCATCCGCCACGGCGTGGCCTCCGACATTGCCGCGCGCATGCGCTATCTGCAGCAGCCGCTCAAGCAAGCGGCGCGTGTGGTGGTGCAGGAGGTATTGCTGCCCGCAGGCGGGCGTGGTGCGGTGATTGGGCTCGATGCCAAGGGCAACATCGCCGTGGAGTTTAACACCCCCGCCATGGCCCGCGGAAGCATCGACTGCGACGGCAAGCTCACCACCTCCGTGCTGGGCCGGTGATTTCTTCGCCCCCTTCGCCTACTTCACTCCAAAGATGCCCAGATCGCGCTTGATTTCCTCGATGCGCCGCGTGTCAAAGAGGCGGTCGCGCACCTGCTCCATCGTGGGGCCGTCGGCCTCCGAATAGTGATCCAGAAGAAACGTGCGCGAGGCGTAGTCCACGCTCAGCACGTTTTCAGGCCCGCCGCGCACCAGCGAGGGCAGGTAGAGGTGCGCCGCAGGCTCGGTCGCATTGGCCGTGCCCAGCGAGCGCTTGTGCACAAACACCTCGCGCCGCTGCTGACGGCTCAGATACAACGCCTCCAACAGCGTGTCGTGAAGCTGCGGGTTGACGCGGTTGATTTCGAGGAACCACTCGTTGCGAATGGTGGCGAGTGAGAGACGCAGCCCATCGCGATCCACGTCATCGGGGCCGTTTGCGCCGGTTGCCGCGCAGCCCGCGCACCATCCTGCGAGCACCAGCGACAAGAGAAGCATTCCGCAAGGCCGTGGAATCATGGGGAGAGTGTAGGCACGGGGGCTTCTGGCTGACAAGCGCCGGGGCGGCTTTTGCATGGTGCATGGCCGGGGCGGCGGGCTACACTCTGCACGTATGGCCATCGACGTAACCGACTTTGACACCGACGTCGTGGCCGCGAGCCACCAGCAGCCCGTGCTGGTGGACTTTTGGGCGCCCTGGTGCGGCCCCTGCAAGATGCTGGGCCCCATTCTGGAGAAGCTCGCGGCGCAGGCGGAAGGGCGTTGGATTCTTGCCAAGGTGAACGTCGAAACCCAGCAGGAGTGCGCAGGGCGCCTGCGCGTCAGCAGCATCCCCGACGTGCGCCTGTATTCTGGCGGCAAGCCGCTCGACGGCTTCGTGGGTGGCATGACCGAGGCGGCGCTGCGGCATTGGCTCGAACGCGCAATCCCCTCGCCCAGCGCAGCCGTGCTGGCGTCGGCGCGGGCCGCACTGGCGGAAGGCAACCGCGCGGAGGCGGCGCGGCTGGCGCAGCAGGTGTTAGACGCGGGCGCGTCACCTGAGGCGTCGGTGCTATTGGCCGAGGCGCTGTGGCTGGAAACGCCTTCGAAAGTGGGGCCGCTGTTGCAGGCCATCCTGCCGGGCCATGCCAACGCCGATCGCGCCGAGATGCTGCGCGCTCTGGCGGGTCTGGCGCTGTTGACTAAAGAGAGCGCGTCGCTGCCGCCGGGCGCCATGCGCGAAACCTTTCTGGCGGGCGCGCACGCGCTCGCGCAGGCCGATTACGCACTGGCGCTGGAGAAGTTTCTGGAAGTGTTGCGGCAAGACAGGCACTGGGCGGAGGGCGCGGCCAAGGATGCGTGCAAGGTGATTTTCCAGTGGCTGGGGATGCGCCACCCGGTAAGCGAGCGCTTCTCTCGCGCCTTCAGCAGCACGCTCAATACCTAAACGAGCACCCTTCTTAAACAAAGCGTAGAGGCTTTTCCATTGCTTGCGCACCCTGCGCATATAGAAGTAGGTGGAGCCATGAAAACCCTCGCAGGCAAAATCGTGATGCTCGCCATCGTTGGGGGCGGATTCTACCTATATTTACAGTGCAAGAGATACGAGATTGCGGCATCAGATAAGGGTATGGCGTACATGATAGACCGGAAGACCGGGCAATCATGGATGCTCTCCGGCCAGGAGAAGGTAGGGCACGTCCCGCCACGAGAGTCGGAGAGACTCTCAGAGTTGCCATTACTCGCAAATAACGCTCTGAAGGGTCGTGCAGGTTTTAGGGAGGATCAATTGGGAGGAAATTACGGTGACTTTGCAGGTGTGCTCTACAATGGGAGTGATTGGAACGTGCGTGAAGTCACCTTCAAAATCACTGCCAAAGAAAAGGACGGCGCCACACGCTGGGAACGGAAATATCGCACGCGAATCCACATGGATGCGTTGACCTCGAAAGAGTTCAGATTCCAAGTCATCGAAGAGCGAGGCGCCGAAGTCGAATGGCGTATCGATAGCGCACGAGGCACACGAGCTGAGGGGAAACAGGCCAGTGAGGAGTTGCCATGATTTGATGACGACGAACCACCCAGGAAGGACAGAGAGCCCTGACCGGCCTGAAAGGTGCCGCAGGCGTGCGAAGTGGCCGCGGTTGGGGAAATTTCGTCGACAAAGCCACGTTGCCCGGATATCCAGACTTAAAGGCCCCACCGGCTAGAGCGGCGCTTGGATGCTCTGGGAACAAAGGGGGTCGCACCCACTGCACCCACCACACCACATGAGCGAGGGCGAAGAGACGTTCTACATCATGCAGTGCCCGCACTGCGCCGCCGACATCGAGTATCCCGCGCAAATGGCAGGCTCGGAGATTGTCTGCGAGGGGTGCACCAATGCCATCACACTCGCCTCGCCTGAGGATGCGCAAGCGGAGCCTCTGCCAGAGGAGGTAGTCGAGGAAACGCTCACCGAGATTGAAGTGGAGCCTGAAGAAGCGCCCGCGCCAGCGCCCATCGCGGTGCCTGTGACAATGGCGGTACCCATCGCCATCCCCGTTGCGGTTGCCCGCCCGGTGGCGCCGCTGCCTGCCATCCCCGTGCGCCCCGCACTGCCGACTTTGCCGACGTTGCCGCCGCTGCCCGGTGGCGGGCCGCCCCGACCGGCCATCGTGGCCATCCCCGCGTTGGTATCAGCACCCCTGCCTGCGCCCCTGCCCCGCCCGCAATTGGACATTCCCACCAAGCCGCCGACCCCGCCCAGGCCGCAACTGCCTGCCCACAAACCGCCTGCGCCACAGCTGCCTCACCTGCCCGTGCCGCCGGCACACCCCAATCCGGCGCTGAACCAGCCCCTTCCAAGGCCCGCCATGCCCGCGCCGGTGCAAGGAATGCCTGTTCCGGCGGCAAAAATGCCTGTTTCTGCCCCGATCATGCCTTTGCCGCCGGTGAAAATGCCATTGGCGCCCGCGGCAACGCCATTTCCAAACCCAGCAATGCCCTTGGCCGGGGTGCAACCCCCGCAGCCTCAAGAGCCGGTTCGGGTCTTTCCGGTAGGGATGCCCGTGCAGGCTGAGGCTGTGCAGGCCGCGCCTGTGCAGGCCGCGCCTGTGCCTGTACAGACTGAGGCTGTGCAGGCTGCGCCCACGCCCATCATTGCCGGGGCGCAGCCCCCGGTGGAGAAGCTCGAGGCGGTCATTGTGGATTATCCCGCGCTCAAGGCGGAGCTTGATGCGCTCACCAAGAAGCGCGAATCGCGCAAGGAAGCCGAGGAGGAAGCCGAGCGCAAGGCGCACGAGGCCGAGGAGGCGCGCACCCGTGCTGAGTTGCGCCGGCGCGATGAGCTCCAGGCGACGACGTTGACCCTTGGCGCCCTGCGCGAGAAGTACGAGGAGGCGCGCACCGAGCTCTCCGAACTCATCGCCGCGGAGCAGTCGCGGCAGGCCAAGGCCGATGCGGAGAATGAGTCGCGCACCCAGGCGCGCGAGCGCGACGATGCCCAGAAGAACGCCCAGGTGCGCGAAAAGGAGAACGAGCGCCTGAGCCTGACTTCCTCGCTGCCCAAGCTGGAGGAGGAGCTCACCCTGTGCCGGCAGGAGGAAACGCAGAGCAGGAAACAGTTTGAGGAAAGGCTCTCCGCACTGCAGCGGCAGCGGCAGCAGGAGGAGTCCGAGCACAGGGAAACCCAGTTGCGTTTGGAACAGCTCCACGTGCGCACCACCAGCACGGCCAAGCGGCTCTCCGAGGAGGGTGAGCGGCTTTTTACCCAGTACAAGGATTGGAGGCAGAACCAGGAAGCCGAGGAATGCGAACGCCACCGGACGTGGGAGCTGGAGGCGGCGCGCTATCAGGTGGAACTGAGCCGGCGCAAGGCGCGCAAGGAAGGGCTGGAAGCCGATCTCAATGATCTGGAGGAAGTGTTGCAAAAGGCCACGGAGGAAGACCGCGTTCGCAAGCTGCAGGCCGTGGAAAAGGCACGCCGCGATCATGCGGCCGAAGTGAGCGTGAGGGAGTCCGACCTTCGTCTGGCCGAGGAGACCGCGCGACAAATTGCGCAAGCCAAGCGCGAAGTGGCCCAGCGAGGCAAGGGCGACGCGCCCGTCATGGAGCGCAGCACGCCAGCGCCGCCTCCTGTCAAGGTAGCAATGCCACCCATTGCAGAACCGCCCTTGCCGCCTGCATTGCCCGTGCCGCAGGCACCCCCCGCTTTGCCTCCGCCCTTGCCCCCGGCACCGGTCGAGACGGTGCCCCCGCCGGTTCCTGCCGTGGCGGCATCCAAGGACACGCCTGTAAGGGTGTTCCCACAGTTGCCACCCAAGTTGCCCGTGCCGCAGACACCGGTGTCAGCCACACCCCCGGCTTTGCCGCCGCTGCCACCACCTTCGCTGCCGCCCCCGCCAGTTCCTGTGATGACGGTGGCCAAGGACACGCCTGTAAGGGTGTTCCCGCAGTTGCCACCCAAGTTGCCCGTGCCACAGGCACCGGTGTCAGCCACACCCCCGGCTTTGCCGCCGCTGCCACCACCTTCGCTGCCGCCCCCGCCGGTTCCTGCCGTGGCGGTGGCCAAGGACACGCCAGTGCGGGTGTTCCCGCAGTTGCCACCCAAGTTGCCCGTGCCGCAGACACCGGTGTCAGCCACACCCCCGGCTTTGCCGCCGCTGCCACCACCTTCGCTGCCGCCCCCGCCAGTTCCTGCCGTGGCGGCGGCCAAGGACACGCCTGTAAGGGTGTTCCCACAACTTCCGCCTGCATTGCCCGTGCCGCAGGCACCCGCGCTCGACATGGAACGCAAGGCATTGGAAAACCGCCTGCGCCGCGCCGCGGATCAACGCGCTTTGTTGGCACGCGAAAGCGCATCCGCCGCCATGCCCCCACTGCCGCCGGCCATGCCGCCTTTGCCCAAGCTTCCAGTTTTCCCACCGGCACCCCAGTTGCCTCCCATGCCCCCCGCAGGCGCAAGGCCCAGAGCGCTGCCGCCACTGCCGCCAAAGTCGGCCGCTGCCAATCCCTCCGCCACTGCGGTGGACGATGAGGCAAGGCAGCAGACGCGCAGTCAGGAACGAGATTCTTAGCTGATTTGGCGGGCATTCCACCCTGTCGGGAAGCGCCCTTGCATTATGGGGCAGGCTTTTCTTGTCAAAAAGCGCGGCTTTTCCATCTTTTATTGGGGGGGCAAAAATCGTATCTTATTTCAAAAATAATTGTAATGAATGGGGTTAAACAGCAGTCATACTAGTGACTTACGCACGCCTCACCAGTGAGGTTGGGAGAAACGTTATGGCAGAAACCAACGGCAAATCCGGTGGCTTCGATGAAGCCTGCACGGGCTTGAGTCAAGTGGCATGGGCTTCGACGTGCCATTGCCTTCTTGGAAATGAGGAGCACTTGGCGCTGCTCAAGCTTTGGGTGCAGCCCTTGGAGTTGCTGAATGAGGCCGTGTCCATCACAGATGCCGATGGAAAGTGCTTTCTCTATGTCAACCGGGCGTGGACGGCGCACTTTGGGCATTCGCTGGCGCAGGTGCTGGGCACGAAGCTTTCTGGCAGGAACCTGCGAGGTCTCGTGCGCCAGTCGCCTCTGCGCGCCTTGAACGGAAAAGTGGTGGCCATGCTGTGTGTGGCAAAGGCCCGTGGCGCCGGTGTTAAAGACAGGATGGTTGCGGCAACCAACGGCAACGGCAACGGCGCGCCCGGACAGGCGTGGAAGGAGAAGGTGCGCACTCTCACCGCGCGCGAACTGGAAGTGTTTCAAACCATGAGCCACGGATTGACCACCAAACAGATGGGCGTTCGGATGGGCATCAGCATCTTCACCGTGCAGACGCATCGCACGCGCATCAAGAAGAAGCTGGGCGCATCGTCCAATGCAGCCCTGCTGGCACTGTCCTTCGACTGGGCGGCTGTGCCGCGGCAATAAGTCATTGCTCACCGCAGGTGCGCCCCTATCGCCCTCCGCAGGAGCCCGGCGCAGCCGGTTCCCAACTGGGGTGAAGCCTATCCCAACTGGGGTGAAGCCTATCCCGACTGGGGTGAACCCTATCCCAACTGGGGTGAACCCTATCCCAACTGGGGTGAACCCTATCCCAACTGGGGTGAACCTGATCCCAACTGGGATGAAGCTTGTCCCAACTGGGATGAAGCTTGTCCCGACCCGGATGGGCTTATTCTCTCCATGGCGAAGCCCCTTATTGCCGTGCGCAGCACCCTTTTTCCTAGGTACAGCCTATTATTGCCCTCCGCAGGTGCCCGGCGCAGCCGTATTGCCGTGCGCAGCACCCCCTGCAAGGGGTTGCCGGGCGCAGCCCTTTCCGGCATAAGAGCCGCCGTGCCCGATCCGCAGCAGCTTGAGAAATACCTCGTCTGCAATTCGCCGGACAAGGAGTGGGTCAAGCGCAAGCTCTTGCTGTTGCTCTCGCGCGACGCGGTCATCCCGCCCTTCTCGGCGCCGGCACTCAAGCTGGGGCGCGCGACGCGCGACGAAAACATCTCGATGGAAGAGGTGGCGCGCATCGTGGAGATGGACCCCGGACTGGCGGCCGACTGCATCAAGGTGGCCAGTTCGGCGGGATTTGCCGCGCGGCGCATCGCCAGCATTCAGCAGGCGCTGATGCTGATGGGGATGAAACAGATTGCGCGCATCGCCTATGCGATGGGCGTGATGAAAAAGTTTGAGCACCTCAAGTCCAAGGTGGACTGGGACGCATTCTGGTTGCACAGCGTGCTGGTGGCGCGCCTGACGGAGAAGGTGGCGGGGGCTTATCGGCCCAGCACGGGCTCGGAGTATCTGGCCGGGCTTTTGCACGACTGCGGCAAGCTCTTGCTGGAACATTATTTTCCAGAGGACTTTGATGCCATTGTCATCCGCGCCACCGAACGCGCCTGCGGCCACGTGGCGGTGGAGACGGAGTTTCTGGGCATCACCCACGCGCAGATTGGCGCGGCGCTGTGCGATTGCCTGCAGGCCCACATCGAGGTCATCCGCGCCGTGTGGTACCATCACGACCCCTTTAACACCGATCTGGGAACCCAGCCGGACAACAGCAAGTTTCTGGCGGCGTGCGTGTCGGTGGCCGACGCGCTGGCCAACTATTCGCGCACCAACATCTTTGGCGCGCGCATCATGGATGAGAATCTCCCCTTTGATCAATTGCCCGAATGGCAGTTCCTGGGGCAGTATCAGGCGAGCTACGGATTGGAACTGGACCTGGACGCAGAAGTGGCCGCCGCGCAGAAGGACGTTCAGGCGTTCCTCTCGTAGACAAGAGCGCGCACCTCCAAATCATACAAGAAAGCCTATGCAAGAACCCGTGTTAGACACCCTGCACAAGGCGCAGTCCATCAACCGCGACCACATGCAGTATGGCGCGTTTGCCGAGATTGGCGCCGGTCAGGAGGTGGCGCGCTGGTTTTTCCAGGCGGGTGGGGCGGCCGGCACGGTGGCCAAATCGATGAGCGCCTATGATATGGCCGTGAGCGACGCCATCTATGGCACGGCCAAGCGCTATGTCAGCGAGGAGCGGCTGGTGCACATGCTCGAGCACGAGTTTGGCCTGCTGCACCAGCGCCTTGAGGCCGAGCGCGGCGCCAAGACGCGGTTCTTTGCCTACGCCAACACCGTGGCGGCGAGGAGCTATTCGCGGCCCGTGGATGGCATGGGCTGGATGGGCATCCGCTTCCAGACGCGCCCGCAGGGGCCGCCCAACGACATCGTGCTGCACGTGCGCCTGCTGGATTCCACGAACCTCTTGCAGCAGGAGGCCGTGGGCATTGTCGGCGTCAACCTCCTCTACGGCGCCATGCACCACTTTGAAAATCCGGACGCACTGGTGGAGTCGCTGGTCGACGGCGTGGGCCGCGAGCGCGTGGAGGTGGACATGCTGCGCTTTGAGGGGCCGGACTTTGCCGGGGTGGACAACCGGCTCATGAGCCTCAAGCTGGTGGAGGCGGGATTGGCGCAGGCCGCCATGTTTGACGACCACGGCAGGGTGGCCCACGCGGCCGACGCGCTCTATCACCGGCCCATCCTTCTTGAACGGGGCAGCTTCCGGCCCGTCACGCTCACCACGCTGCATCTCTTGCAATCCTCGCTGGCGGAATTCTCCGCCGAACCGGGTGTCGCGGCCCTGGCGGCGCAGTCGGCGCCGGTGCAGGTGCTCTTTGAGATGACGCTTAAAAACCTCACCGACAACGGGAGCATCGACCACCGGGACTTTCTGGATCGCGTGGACTTGCTGGGTGCGGCCGAGCGCGAGCTGGGCCACGACGCCAAGATCGTGGTGTCCAACTTCGGCGAGCTTCACCGGCTGGCCGGCTGGCTCTTTCGCAGCACCAAGGAGCCGGTGGGCCTGGCGCTGGGGGTGAGCAAGCTGCGCGACTTGTTTGACCCCAAGCATTACACCGGCTTGGAAGGCGGCATCCTCGAGGCTTCCGGCAGGCTCTTTAGAAACAACCTCAAGCTCTACGTCTATCCGCAGCGCCTGAACCCCGGCGGGCCGGTGCTCACGGCCCGCGCCTTCCGTCCGGAGGGCTTGCTGGCCCATTTTTACGAGTATCTGCTGCACACCGGCAGCATCGTCGACCTGCGCGACGTGCGTCCGGAGTATCTGGACATCCACGCGCGCGACGTGCTCGTCCGCATCCGTGCGGGCGATCCGGCGTGGGCCGGCATGGTGCCCGCGCCCGTGGCCGCGCTGATCCGCCAGCGCCGCCTGCTGGGTGCGGCCGCTTGACAGTCCGGCCCAATTGCCGGAAAAAAACAAGGGGAGACCTTATGGCGGCAATGTTCAATGACCCTTACCTCAACCGCGTCCTGGTGGTGGACGACGACGAACTGGTCTTGAGCGTGCTCAAGGAACAACTGCCGCAACTGGGCTACAGCGTCACGGCCGTCAACCACCCGCAACTGGCGCTGCAACACCTGCAGACCGAAAATTATTCGGTCATCCTCTCCGACTTCGCCATGCCTGATATGAACGGACTGGCGCTGTTCAAAAAGGTGAAGGAAACGCACCCGGACACCTCGCGCCTGCTGCTGAGCAGCGGGGTGAGCATGCTCGAGCTTTCCCAAGCCTTGAGCGAGGCTGTCATCTACCGCCACGTCAGCAAGCCCTGGCTCAAGGAGGATCTTCAGGAGGCGCTGGCCAATGGCATCGAACGCTACAGCCTCATCAAGGAAAACGAGATGTTGCAGGCCCGCAATATCACGCTGAGCCAGCAGATGGCCAGCGGCGCGGCCGCCACGCCCGGCGCGCCCAGTGCGACGGGTGCATCCGGCGCGGCGGCCGTTGCGAGTGCTGAAGGGGAGGATCTGGCCCTCCAGTCTTTTAACAAGATGCTCTACACCTTCCACCCCAATCTGGGCAACACCGCCCAGCGGGCGCTGGCCATCTGCAAGACCCTGGGCGAAATCCTCGAGCTGGACTCCAAGGATTTCCGCGCGCTTACCCTGGCGGCGCAGTTGCATGACGTGGGCCTGATGAACAATGAAATCGGCGTGGTGCGGCGCTGGCTGCGCGATCCGGCCAAGTGCACCGACGAGGAGCTGGTGGAAATCAAGAGGCACAGCCTGGTGTCCGAGGAGATGCTGCAATTTCATCCGGGCTTTGCGGACGCGCTTTCGGTCATCCGCAGTCACCACGAAAACTGGGATGGCACCGGCTATCCCGACAAGCTCAAGGGCGAGACCATCCCGCGGCTGGCGCGGCTTCTGGCGCCGGTCATCTACTTCTGCAATCAAAACGCCGCCAGCGTGCAGCTCTTTGCCATCATGGAGACGATGGCCGAGCACGCGTTCGACCCCGACGCCCTGCGCGCGCTGGCCAAGGCCGTGCCGATGACCAAGATACCCAAGGGCGAGCGCGAGGTGCTGCTCATCGAGCTCAAGGCGGGCATGACGCTGGCACGCGACATCGTCAACAGCAACGGCATGAAACTGCTGCCCAAGGGCCGCGAGCTCAACGACGGCGCCATCAACAAAATCTGGTCGATCAACCGCGTGACCCCCATCAATCCCCTTTGTCTGGTGTTCTGCTAGGCCGCACCTGTTCCCCCTTTGAGACCCGCGCATGGATGAGGCGCGGGTTTTTTCCTGCCGCCACTAAAGTCGGCCGTGCGCCGCGCCGATTGATTGGGCATAGGCGCCAGGTAGCCTGAAAGAATCTGGCAGCGCGGGGTGGCTGTAGAAAACGCCCCGGGCCACATGGATGTGGCTCTAAAATACAGGACAAAAGGAATTGTCTTATGGTCATCAATACTAACGTCGCGGCTGCATTCTCGCAACGCGTCCTCTCCAACTCCACCTCGGCGCTTTCCAAGTCGCTGAGCAAACTGTCCACGGGCAGCAGAATCGTCACCCCTGACGATGATGCCGCGGGCCTGGCCGTCAGCATGAAGTTCCGGGCGGAACTCAAGCGCATCGGCGCCGCGCGCTCCAATGTGGGCAATGCCGTCGCGTTCAGCCAGACTCAGGATGGTTTCCTGGGAACGGTGGACAAGGCGCTGCGCCGCATGAGCGAGCTGGCGGTGCTGGCCACCGACCAGACCAAGTCCAACACCGACGTGGCGCAGTACGAAAAGGAGTTCAACGAACTCAAGGAGTTCATCAGCCGCACCTCCGGCAAGACGTTCAACGGCACCGGCCTCTTCTCGGCCACCACGCTGGCGGACAAGGACTTGAACGCTGACGCCGACACTCTTGACTCGGCCGACGCACGCATCAGCACCCAGTACACCGCGTTGGTGACGGCGAACACGAACTGGGTGGCTAATCCGGCCATCGTCGCCAACTCGGCCGACCTCACGGCCGTTGCTTCCGATGGCTCGGGGGTCTTGACCAAGGCTTCGAGCGGGCTGGAGCATGGCGAGTCTGTCACCGTCACCATCGCCGGCGCGTCGACCTTGAACACGGCCACCACGTACTATGTCAAGATGACTGGGGCGAACACGTTCACGCTCCACACCGATGCAGCCTTGACCAGTGCGGCGGCCGGTACTTCCGCTGAGACTGCCATCACCCTCCACAAGAAGGGCGACTACTCGCTCCTCAAGAGTCTGCGGACCGGAGTCGCCGATATGGCTAGGGAGTGGCAGCAGTACGCCACCAGCTCCACATCCGAAACGGACTACGCTGGCGCGCAGACTTGGGAAGACGTGTACGACTACTGGCAGGGCAAGATCGGCAACACCTGGACGGGAGTGCGCGCACACAGTGATGCGTTCACGCACGCCACCGGGGCTTTGCCTGCTACCAACAAGTTCACCAGCCATGAGCTGCATGTGGGCAACGCCGCCGTGCTGTCTGATGGCCTGATCGAGGCCTACAAGAAGATGGTGGCCGACATCCAGAACTACGTGACGAACCAGGGCGCGGGCATCACCGTGACCGATTCGAGCGACGCCTCCACCTACCAGCTCAAGGGTGCGGACGTGGCCTTCATCACCAGCGCCATCGGCACCAAGGGCGTCTCCAACACGGACACCAACGCCATCACCGATGACCTGACCAAGACCAACGGCTCCGACTATTCGCTCAAGCTCAACACGCTCATCAACTCGCTGGCGGGTTCGCGAGCCTATGTGGGTGCGAACATGTCGCGCTTGGGCATGGTGGACAACCAGCTCGCGGTCTACAGCGAGAACCTCGCTGCCGCCAACAGCCGCATCGAGGACGTGGACGTGGCGACGGAAACCTCCGAGTTTGCCAAGCAACAGATCCTGGTGCAGAGCGGCACGGCCATGCTGGCGCAGGCCAACCTGCTGCCACAGGCGGCCCTGAAGCTGCTCCAATAACTTCGGCAAGTGATAGTTCGCTAGAAGCGATTGGAAATATTGCACCAACACAGGAAGGGGGCGCGTTAAGCGCCCCCTTCTCTGCATGAGGGCACCCCCCTGCAGATCCTTCCCTGGCACCTTCGCCGCTCCCCCCAAAGATTCCTCTCAAGTGCCCCCCGCCCCCGCCGATAGGAAGGGCAAGTTACAGTCAACACAACAGGGCTTCGCGGAGCCATAGAAAATCCGCGCGGGTCTGGGCACCCGTAGCCAACGCCCCCGACGGGCAAGGATGTCCGGCGGCTAATCGGCAAAAGAATTGTCTTATGGTTATCAACACAAACGTGCCCTCGGCATTCGCCTCGCGGGTGCTCTCGGCGTCCACACAGAACCTCTCCAAATCGCTGGCCAAACTTTCATCTGGCTCGCGCATTGTCTCTCCTGACGATGACGCGGCCGGTCTGGCGGTCGGCATGAAGTTCTCGGCAGAATTGAAGCGCATCGGCGGCGCGCGTGCCAACGTGGGCAACGCCATCGCCTTCAGCTCCACCCAGGACGGCTACATGAGCAAGGTGGACTCGGCTCTGCGCCGCATGAGCGAGCTGGCCACCCTGGCGGCCGACCAGACCAAGGCTGATTCCGACGTGGCCAACTACCAGAAGGAATTCGCCGAACTCAAGTCCTTCATCACCGCAAGCTCCAGCAAGTCGTTCAACAGCATCGGCCTTTTTTCGGCCACCACGCTGGCGGATGTTGAATTGGGCACCCTCGACGCGCTCATCAAGACCCAGTATGACGCGGTGACAACCACGAACACGGCGTGGGTGGCCGATCCGGCGAGAATTGCCAATGCGGGCACCACCGTCACGAGTACGGCCGCTACTGATGATGTCTTTACCGCCAGTGCTCATGGCATGACCACGGGCGAAAAAGTGACCTATACCTCTCAAACCTCAGGGGCTGGCCCGTCCGTAGGTACCACATATTATGTAAAGAAACTGGATGCTAACACGTTTGAATTGTACACGAGTGCAGCCATGACGAGCAAGGTGGACGTGACCACGGCTGTCGTGGCGGGCGTCCTCACCCGGAGTGGCGAATATGACCTCTTGCAAGATCTGCGCGAAGATATGGCCGAGATGGCCCGGGAATGGTACCAGAAAGAACGTGGTACCGACACAACCAAGGTGCAGTATGGAACTGATACCACAAAGACTTGGGGCGATGTGTACGACTTCTGGTCGTCCCGCACGGGCACCACGTGGTCGGGCGTGAGGGCACACACCGATACCTACACCACAAGCCTTGCTCCCAATCATGAAATCCATGTGGGTAACGCGAGCGCCTTGTCTGACAGCCTGATCGAGGGCTACAAGAAGATGGTGGCCGACGTGCAGAGCTACGTGAACAACCGCGGCGCGGGCATTACGGTGACCGATTCGAGTGACGCCACCACCTTTCAGCTCAAGGGCGCGGACTTGACGACCATCACCAACGCCATCGCCAATTCGACCGACACCAATGCGTTGACGTCGGACTTGGCCAAGACCAACGCCTCCACGTACGTGAGCCGGGTGAGCACGCTCATCAATAACCTGGCGGGCTCGCGAGCCTATGTGGGCGCCAACATCTCGCGTCTGTCCATGGTGGACAGCCAGTTGGCGGTGTACGGCGAGAACCTCTCGGCCGCCAACAGCCGCGTCATGGACGTGGATGTGGCCACCGAGTCGGCCGAGTACGCCAAGCAGCAGATCCTGGTGCAAAGCGGCACGGCGATGCTGGCGCAGTCCAACATTCTGCCGCAGTCGGCACTCCGCCTGCTCGCGCAATAGCAGATCAGCAAACAGGCAGAGGAAAAATTCAAGGCGGCCTTCACGGGCCGCCTTTTCCTTTTCTTATAAAAAAGCGAAGCTCAAAAAAGGGCGCAGCCCCGAAGCTTAGTCGCGGCCAATCTCTTCGCCTTGCGCCTGATATTCGTTGAGCTTGTTGCGCAGGGTGCGGATGTTGATGTCCAGCGCCTTGGCCGTCTGCGTGCGGTTATAATCTTGCCCACGCAGCACAGCCAGAATGTGCGCCTTCTCCACCTGCGCCAAGGTGCCACCCGACCCGTTGGTGTTGCTCGCCGCAGGCACACCTGCGGTGGACACACCTGCGGTGGATACACCTGCGGTGGACACACCTGCGGTGCGCAATGATGTCGCAGGCGCAGGTGGCAGGCCAAGGAGGTCGGGTTCAATCAGGCCTTCGTCGCCACAGAGAATCACGGCGCGCTCGATGACATTCTGCAAGTCGCGGATGTTGCCCGGCCAGCGATGGGCCATCAGCGCGGCCTGGCTTTGGGCGGAGAGACCGCGCGCGCCCACGCCGTGCTTGCGGATGAATCGCGCGGTGAAGGCCTCGGCCAGCAGCGGGATGTCGGCCGCGCGCTCGCAGAGCGGGGGCACGTGGATGGGCACGACGTTGAGGCGGAAGTACAGATCCTGGCGGAACTGGTTTTTCTCAACGCACTCCTCGAGCTTGCGATTGGTGGCGGCAATGACGCGCACATCCACCTTGACGGTGCGGTTGCCGCCGCCGCGCCGCATGCGACCGGGGCCGGGCAGGACGCTGGCTATGCCGCCGCCGCCCGACTGCGTGCTGGGCTTGAAGCGCAGCGCGCTGTTGGGGACGAGCAGCACGTCGCGTAGTTCCTGCGTCACT
>SXGR01631397.1_pt1 | contig 25617 bp, 21 predicted proteins | sample 3174711 | NCBI WGS metagenome assembly SXGR01 (sample SAMN11356860, study PRJNA531348) | freshwater metagenome | isolation source: freshwater sample F1-60 | place: China: Fuxian Lake, Yuxi | collected 2017-12-25
ATAGCGCAGCACCCGGCCAATGGCGTTGGCGTTGCGCAGGTAATGTTCCTGGTGGATGAGATCATCATGCCGCCGCCGTTCCTCGTCGGTTTGAACCAGCCTCACCGTGACCTCACCCAGGAGCCGGCTTTCCGCGGGCACTCCTGCCAACATTTGATCCGCATGCGCGATGGACATGCGCCAATCCAATCAGAGTCCACAGCGGCGCGCCACCAAATTCATTCCATCTCCTTGCCCTCAAACTTCATTCCACCCTCCTTGTCGAGGGCCATGGTCCAATCGATCCGCAAAACTTGGGACTTTTGCTCGTGGGCCGAATCTCCAAACCAACGTGATGGGAGAATTCGAAAGACTTTCGTCAGAGCTCGGTGCATCCACAAGCGGTGGAGCGCGACTGTGCTGAAAGCCAGTCGCAGCAGTATCGCTGGCTCGCCCTCACACCAAACCTGCTACGGCTGGTGCTGCGCACACAACCGCGCTCCTGGCCGAAAGCCAAGTTCACCGACAACTTGTGGATGCACTGAGCAGAACTCAACTGCCGAGAAACCTTTTGACAATCAAGGGAGCACTCCTAAATTGCCTCCGCTCTGGATGGGGTCGTAGCTCAGTTGGTAGAGCACCACAATGGCATTGTGGGGGTCAGGGGTTCGAATCCCCTCGGCTCCACCATCCTCTATAAGCACACGGTTCATCTGCACTCAAGTGCGGTCAGGCTCTCCTCGCCTGGAATTCTCCAAAAAACAGCCAGCCTTCACCAATGCACGGGAGGCGTGGTGCGTTCGCAAGCAGAACTCTGTTCGAGGGAAAGGTGAGTTTTATGTCCAACTCCGCCAACACTTCGAAAGCGAAAGCATCACGCGAGGCCGGAGATGCTTCCCAATCCAAGGATCCCACGGACTGCCCGGGGAGCTTCATCAGATGGTTTGCCGACATCACGATAGATGACGTGCCTCTGGTCGGCGGCAAAAACGCGTCGCTGGGCGAGATGTATCGCGAATTGACGCCCAAGGGAGTGAAAGTGCCGAATGGTTTTGCGGTGACCGCCGAGGCATATCGCTACTTCCTGCATGAGGCCGGCCTGAACGCAAGAATTCGCGACATCCTTCAGGGGCTCGACACGCGCGACATGGGAAATCTCCGTCAGCGTGGAGCGCAAATCCGCCAGGCAATTCTTGCCGCCAGACTCCCGCACAATCTCGAGCAGGAAATAACCGCAGCCTATGACATGTTCAGAGGTCATGCACTTGATCTCGTCGATGTGGCCGTGCGCAGCAGCGCGACCGCTGAGGATTTGCCTGACGCAAGTTTCGCCGGGCAGCAGGAGACCTATCTCAACGTCTGCGGCCATCTGGCATTGCTCGACTGCTGCAAACGCAGCTTCGCCTCGCTCTTCACGGACCGCGCGATTTCCTACCGCACCGACAAGAAGTTTGATCACTTCAAAGTCGCGCTCAGCGTCGGAGTGCAGCGCATGGTGCGTTCCGACCTGGCGGTTAGCGGCGTCATGTTCTCCCTCGACACCGAAACCGGCTTTCGCGACGTCGTGCTCATTAATGCCGCCTATGGCCTCGGCGAAAATGTGGTGCAAGGCTCGGTGAACCCCGATGAGTACTACGTCTTCAAGCCCACTCTGAAAACTGGCCACCGGCCCATCCTCCAGAAAATAGTTGGCAGCAAGGAATTCAAACTCATCTACGACATAGGCGGCGGTAAAATGGTGAAGAATGTCCCCGTGTCCCCAGGGGACCGCGCAAAGTTTGCCATCAGCGACGACGAAATCCTTCTGCTTGCGCGTTGGGCCTGCATCGTCGAGGACCACTATTCCGCGAGGCGTGGCCAGCCCACGCCGATGGACCTTGAGTGGGCCAAGGACGGTCATACCGGCGAGATGTTCATCGTGCAGGCGAGGCCGGAGACGGTGCAATCGCACAAAGCCATCGATGTCGTCGAGACCTATAAGCTCAAGCAACGCGGCCCCGTGCTCGTCACCGGACGCAGCGTCGGTGAGAAAATCGCCAGCGGCACGGTAAGAATCATTCAGAGCACCGAACACATAGGGCAGTTCAATGAAAGCGAGGTTCTGGTCACCGACAAGACCGTTCCTGATTGGGAGCCGATCATGAAGAAGGCTGCCGCCATTGTAACCAATCGTGGCGGACGGACCTGCCACGCCGCCATTGTCAGCCGGGAGTTGGGCGTGCCCGCCATCGTAGGCACCGGGCATGGAACAGAGTTGTTGAAAGACGGCCAGATGGTGACGGTGAGTTGCGCGGAGGGAGACACTGGCTTCGTCTATGATGGGCGGCTCCAATTCGAAGCGCAGCGCACGAGCCTCAATGCGCTCACCCGTCCGCGCACCAAGGTGATGATGAACCTCGGCAACCCGGAGGAAGCATTCTCCCTCAGTTTCATCCCTAATGATGGCGTTGGCCTGGCGCGTGAGGAATTCATCATCACCACCTACATCAAGGTGCATCCGCTTGCCTTGCTGAACTACGACCGGCTGGCCGATCCGGGCGTGAAGGCGCAAATCGACGCGCTCACCTCCGGCTACTGCGACAAGCCTCAGTTCTTCGTCGATAAGCTGGCGCAAGGCGTCGCAATGATTGCCGCCGCGTTTTATCCCAAGGATGTCATTCTCCGCCTCAGCGACTTCAAGACGAACGAATACGCCAGTCTCATCGGAGGACGAGCCTACGAGCCAGCGGAGGAAAACCCGATGATCGGTTTCCGTGGCGCAAGCCGGTACTACAATCCCCGTTACCAGGCTGGTTTCGCGCTCGAATGCCGGGCAGTGAAGAAAGTGCGCGAGGAAATGGGACTCACGAATCTAAAGCTGATGATCCCCTTCTGTCGCACCATCGAGGAAGGCCGTCGCGTGCAAGCCGAGATGGAGAAGCATGGGCTCAAGCGTGGGGTCAACGGGCTTGAGCTTTATGTCATGTGCGAAATTCCCAGCAACGTCATCCTCGCCGACGAATTTGCCGACATCTTCGACGGCTTCAGCATCGGCTCGAATGACCTCACTCAGCTTGTCCTCGGTGTGGATCGCGATTCCGAAATCGTCGCTCCCATCTTTGACGAACGGAACGTTGCCGTGAAGAAGATGATTGCCCAGGTCATCGCCGTCTGCCGCGCGAGGAAGCGCAAGATTGGCATCTGCGGTCAGGCACCGAGTGATTATCCTGAATTCGCCCAATTCCTCGTCGAGCAAGGCATTGACAGCATCTCACTCAACCCTGACACAGTGCTGAAGACCACCTCGGCCATTTTGGAGACTGAAGATAGTTTGAAGCGAACACGCTGACTTCCTGCCGAAACAATCGATTTGCAAATCAGAGGCAGCTTTGAGGCCGTCCGTGCTGGAAGTGGTGGATCATCCGGCAGAAGTTTTCCAAGGCTTGTGAAGTCATTTCGCTCACCCAACCGGGCTGCTGCACCGCCCGCGCGTCTGGCTGCCCATGCTTTCATCACCAAGCATGTCTATCCATTCCCCACGACCGGCGCGCTGATCCAGGCACTCATCACTCGGCCCACTTTGCGATGGCTCTGCGGTTGGTACTGCGGTTGGTAGAGTGCCGGTGAAGTGCCCAGCGAACCGACCTTCAGTCGTGCCTTCAGAAAGTTCCTTGAGGATCAACTGCCTCAGTGGATCCATGAAAGCATGGTCAAGACTTTCGTTGGCCCCAAACTCATCGGTCATGCGCCAGATCACCGGCCAGTAACCCAACCTCCGTCACCCGCTGGCTGCGTAAGGCTACGACGCCAGCGTGGCCACAAAACAGCTCTGGAGAAAAAACTAGGCATTACGATGGCAGTGCGAGCTGCCGGGACACGGCATCCGGCTTACGACGGCGATGTGAACAGCCATCCTCAAACCGTCACCTTACGACAAGAATGCGTCCAAAGGATACCCTGACGGGAATGGAAACCGCGGAACAGCCCACGCGATCACATCGCTACAACCAGAACACGGGTTTTCGGCCACGAAACACGATGCGAACTCGGCTAACTCTCAGAAAACCGTGCGACGCCAATACGGGCATTTTTACGATGAGAAACAAGTGCATAACATCATAGCTGAGACATCAGCTCGCCGTGAAGGAACACAGAACCCGATGGGAGTTGCAAACCCGCGCTCTGCCGTCAATTTGTGGAGGATGGTGGCATTCAAAATTGACGCCTTTGACACACACTTCATGCTCCTGTGAGCAACCAACCCGGAAGCCCAGCCGTTGCCGTCGCCAATCCGAAGATCTGTTGATACGCCTGTATCGCAAAACGGTCTGTCATTCCGGAAATATAATCGCAGACAGCACGGTGGGCTCCCGCTTTGTTCAGGCGACTTCGCGAACGTCGTCCAATTTCACGAGGGTGCTGAAGGTAGAACTTGAAGAGTCCTTCCAACATCTGGCCAGCGCGCTGGTTTGGCTCATGAACGGAGGGATTGTAGTAAAGATTCGCGTAAAGATATTTGCGCAGCTCGATGTTTTGCTTTCGTCGCTCCGCGCTGTACTGCACAAGGGGCCTGGGACATCGTCGGGCATCATCAGCGGAACGTATTCCGGCCGCGTCAATCCCGCCATCGCTCGTGGAAACCACATCATGAACCTGCCGGTCGATGATGCAACGGATCGTGAAGTATCGCCGGCATTCGTCAGGAAGGTCGCCGTGTTTTCGACGGACGGCGCGGGCGGCTTCCGCCCATATCGGCGCGTCCCGCCGGAGCTTTTTCTCGTCCAGCAATCCGGCGTCAAGGCCATCATCCAGATCATGACTGTAGTAGGCGATTTCGTCGGCAAGATTCGCCACCTGCGCCTCAAGCGATGAACACTTTGCACCGAAGCCTGCCCTGCCCGCTGGATTGTCGTGCGCCGTGAAATGTTTAACGAGTCCTTCACGCACTTCCCAACTCAAGTTCAAACCGGAAAAGTCGGGATACTTCTGCTCCAGTTCCTCAACGATGCGAAGACTTTGGCGGTTATGTTCGAAGCCGCCGTGATCTTTCATCAGGCGATTCAACGCCTCCTCGCCGGTGTGGCCGAAAGGAGAATGCCCCAGGTCGTGAGCCAGCGCGATGGTTTCGGCAAGGTCTTCATTCAGACGCAGGGCCCGGGCAATGTTCCGGGAAATCCCCGCAACCTCTATCGTGTGCGTCAGGCGGGTGCGGAGATGGTCGCCGGTCCCGTTGAGAAAAACTTGTGTCTTGTACTCAAGACGCCGGAATGCGCGCGAGTGGATGACGCGATCCCGGTCGCGCTGGTAATGCGTGCGCATTTCGGGAGGGGACTCGCGATGTTTGCGACCTCGAGTCTCGGCGCTGAATTGCGCATACGGAGCGAGAGTGGAGCGCTCACGATCTTCCAGTTCCTCCCGGTGGCATGGCATAGGAGCAGAGATTCCAGCCTAGTTGTTTTGGAGAAGCTCCTGCACGGATACTCCCCTCAATTCGAACATCCGTCGAATGGCGTCCTCAATGAGATTGTTGGGGCAGGAAGCGCCGGCAGTGATGCCGACGACGATCTTCTCAGCCGGGAGCCAGTCCCGGGTTTCCACCTCCTGGTGCAGGTGCTGGTTGAAGTGCTGAATGACCCGGTCGGACACCATTTTGGCGGCGTTCTTGATGAAATACGTTGGAAGTTTGGCTTCTCCCATTTCCGCCAGGTGCGACGTGTTGGAGGAATTGTAACCGCCGATGACCAGCAGCAGATCAAGGTGATCATGCAGGAGTTTCTGGAGCGCGTCCTGGCGATCCTGGGTGGCGCCGCAGATGGTGTCGAAGAAACGGAAATGTGAATTCAACCCGTCGGGACCAAACTTCTTTTCGATCGCCCCGCGAATCCGGCGTTGAACTTCCTCGGTCTCGCCTCGGAGCATGGTTGTCTGGTTGGCAACTCCTACAGCTTGAAGATGCCGGTCGGGGTCAAAGCCTTCCGAGTAGGCACCTCTGAATTTTTCCAGGAATTCCTCCTTGTGACCGCCATGCATGATGTAATTGCAGACGTAATCCGTCTCAGCGAGTGTAAACACAACCAAATAGTGCCCGGAGCCGTATGCTGTCGCCTGGGAAGTGGTCGCTTTGGTTTCCTCGTGTTTTGCTTTGCCGTGAATAATGCTGGTGACGGCCTCCTTGGAGTATTGTCGCACACGTTTCCACACGCTCATCACGTCTCCGCATGTTGTGTCCACCATCTCGCAACCGGTCGCCTCCAGCTTCTGACGGGTGGATACCTCGGTGCCGAAAGCCGGGATGATCACGATGTCATCCGCAGTGAGATTCAGCGATGCCAGTTCCGCGTCGCGAGGCTGCGGGGAAATGCTGACGATTCCCATGTGGCTGATCTGGTCATTGACCTCCGGATTGTGGATGATTTCGCCTAGCAGAAAAATCCGGCGCGGAGGCGGGAAGCATTTGCGCGCGGCATACGCAAGGTCAATGGCCCGCTCGACGCCATAACAAAATCCAAATTCCTTCGCGAGCTTCACTGTCAACAGCCCATCGGCGGAAGAAAGCACCCCTCCATTGGCGCGGATACGATCCACGAGTTCGCTCCGGTAGTGTGAGAGCACCTGCGCCTGGACAGCTTCCATGACGTCTGGTCGCCGCAGGTTCGTTTTCTTCAAAATTGTCATGCCGTGAATGTAGTGTTGATGTTCAGCTCGTCGAGCGGAAAGGCCCATCGGCATGTTTGGCGACGCTCGATCACGCCAATTTGGGCGCAGGAATACCAGGAGGCATCGGAGGAATTCGCAACAGCTCCACCCGTCACCACGTCAGGAAACCGCCCAGCCCATGATCGCCTTCTGGACGTGCAGCCGGTTCTCGGCCTGATCAAAGATCGTTTGCGCGTGAGCTTCAAAAGTCGTCTCGTCAATCTCCTTGCCTCGATAGGCAGGAAGGCAATGCATGACGAGCGCGTTGTTTTTGGCAACCCGTAGAAGTTCCCCATTTATCTGGTATTTCTCCATCTGCCGGATGCGTTCCGCAGCCTCGGCTTCCTTCCCCATTGAAACCCACACATCGGTATAGAGAAGGTCGGCCCCGGCTGCCGCAGATTCGAGATCCTCAGTGCAGTGGATATTCCCACCAGCACGTGATAACAGCGCAGATGGTGGCTGGAATGCACGTGGGGCTGCGATGCGAAGCTCGAAGCCAAGCTTCGCCGCTGCAAAAATCCATGAGACAGGAACGTTGCATGCGCCATCCCCGATGAACGCCACGACTTTCCCCTGAATCGGTCCGCGCTTCTCCTGAAAAGTGAAGATGTCGGTGAGGATCTGGCAAGGATGCTCGTCGTCTGTCAGCGCGTTGATGGTGGGAATTCTGGAATACTCCGCAAATTGCTCCACATCGTTCTGGGCGTAAGTGCGGATGACGGCCCCATGCACCATGCGCCCCAAGACTCGCGCAGTGTCTTTGATGGGCTCGCCACGGCCCAGTTGAATGTCGTTGGCGTTAAGAAACAGCGCTTTGCCCCCGAGTTCGTGAATCCCAACCTCGAACGAAACCCGTGTCCGCGTGGAAGATTTCGAGAAGATCATGGCCCATGTTTGTCCCACCAAGGGCTTCGGATGTCCCGAGTGCCGGCCCTGCTTGAATGCCACGGTACTCGTCAGGATATATTCCATATCGCTGCGGGAGAGCGTTTCAAGAGACAATAGATTTTTCATCCAAGGACAACTTCCAAGTTAAAGAAAGGGGAGAGGAGAGCATATCAGTCCTGTTGGTCTCAAGAGAATTTCCGGCAAAACTTTGCTCCCTTGAAAACCCGTCGTCACCCTTTCAGCCCCTCAAAACTAACTATCTACTCCGGCCATATTCCGGTGCCATCCCCGTTTTTTCTATTGCCTGAATGCGGAGGCAGAGTAGCTTGTCGCCCTCAAATTGAGAAAGGCTGGCGCAATTGAACTCAGAAATCTGTAAAAAAGCATTGGAAATAGTAGGAAATCCGAACGTGTTGGTGAACCTGGTATCCCGCCGGGTACGTCAGTTGACCGGTGGCGGTAATGGAAGCCGTCCGCTCATAACCGAAACGGCTGGTCTGGGCTCAGGCGACATAGCCATGCTGGAAATCATCGAAGGAAAGATGAGTTGGGAAACACCCCTTGCCAGCGAAGAGCCCGAGGTTGCCAAGAAGAAGCGCCGCAAATCCTAGCAGCAGCTTCACAACACTCTTTGATCCACAGCCAGTGGGCGATTACCCTCTGGCTGTTTCCATTTATGGCAGACATCGTCTCAAACTCGAAGGCACGGCGGGATTATCACGTGCTGGAAGTATTTGAGGCCGGAATAGTACTCAGAGGCACCGAGGTCAAAGCTCTCAGAGCGGGGAAGGCGCAGATTGCGGATGCATTCGCGCGTGTCGATGGAGACCAGGTCTTCCTGCACAATGCGCACATCGACGAGTACACACATGGCAATCTTTCAAATCATCAGCCAAAAGGTGTCCGTAAACTCCTGTTGCACAAGAGCGAGATCAGAAAGCTCATTGGCGTATCCGCCGTCAAAGGGAACGCATTATTCCCACTTTCACTCTACTGGAAGAACGGAAAGGTCAAAGTGTCGCTCGCTGTCGGCAAGGGAAAGGTGGAGTTTGACAAGCGGGAAGACATCAAAAAGAGGGAATCCGACAGGGAATTGAAGCGGGTCACAATGCACCGGTTGAAGAATCGATGAGAATCCCTTTGCACCTCCCCTGCCCCAGCTAAACCCCGTTCGCCGGCCAAGTATCCAAGGACTCAAATACATGGCACTCACCCCCCAATCGAAACGGGTGACGCCGTCGCCGTTACTGAATCGCTACGCTTTGACGGCTGAAGGCTTCTTCCAGGTTCGCTTCGGAGCTTTGATCACAAGCCCCTTCTTGATGGCCTTCGCGGACACGCGGATGTAGCTCACCTCGCCATCCACCAGTGCTTTGACGCGTTGCAGGTTCGGATAAAACTTCCGTTTGGTGATTGCGGTGACATGCGTGCCGATGCCGCCTGTCTTCTTCGCTTTACCGCTGCGCCAGATGATGCTGCCTTTGATCGAACCTTTGCCTGTCAATTCACATACTCTCGCCATAAAATTCCTGTCTGATTTAAGGAGCGCGAAACCTATCGTTTCCTTGACTTGTGGCAAGATATATTTCCTGCCAATTCCGGTCTCGGCCCTCAGCCGGCAAATCCCGAACCTATACGCAGCTCCTCAAACCAATCCCAACCGGAGCACGTCCCATCAATTGACTTCCTTCCTGGAAAGAAGGACAGATTGACAGGCACGGGGTTAACGCGTGGGCACGGAGCGCGAAGCTTGAGAGGCTTCGGGTTGATCAAGCTTTGAAGAGGGCGGACGGATTTCGCGTCGATGAAGGCTGAGGAATGATTATCACTCAGATATTACTGGAGAAGGGGTTGCTGACGCTGGAGCAGATTGATGAAGCCCTGGCGTTGCAACGAGCGGAAGGGCTGCGCCTGGATCGGGCCCTGATTCAATTGGGACTCTTGAGCGAGCAACAACTGCTCGAGGTGATGGCGGAGCAATTGCACCTGCCACTCATCAAACTGGACGAAATCAACTTCGACCCGGAAACCCTGCGCGCACTCCCTTCCAAGGTGGTTTACCGCAAACGCCTCGTCCCCATCTCGCAAAGCAACGGCACACTCAATGTGGCCACAAGTGATGCCTTCGATCTCTATGTCTTCGATGACATCCGGCTGATGACCGGTTTGAACATTCAGCCGGTACTGGCGATTCGAGACGACATTGAGAAGGTCATCAAGACCCATTACGGGCTGGGCGGAGACACTCTTGATGAGATGGTCGGCGAGGAGGACCCGGCCGGAGTCGGCAGCACGCTCGAGGGTGGTGAAGATCTCCTGGAAATGGCGCAGGAGGCCAGCGTCATCAAGCTGGTCAATGAAATCATCCTCGAAGCGGTCAACGAACGCGCGAGCGACATCCACATCGAACCTTATGAACACCAAATGTCGATTCGATACCGGATTGACGGTGTTCTTCAGGACGCGCCCGTACCGCCTCAGATGCATCGCTACCAGGCCGCCATCATCAGCCGCGTCAAAATTCTCGCTAACATGAACATCGCCGAAAGGCGGTTGCCGCAGGACGGTCGCATCAAGTTTCAGGTGGGCGGACGACAAATCGATGTGCGTGTCAGTGTCATTCCAATGTTGTTTGGCGAAGGGGTCGTCATGCGTTTGCTCGACAAGGCGAACGTCCTGCTCACTCTGAAAGATCTGGGCATGGACGAGCGGACGCTCGGCCTGTTCGACGGGCTGATCGCGCGTCCCCACGGCATCATACTGGTGACCGGCCCCACCGGCGCTGGAAAGACCACCACTTTGTACGCGGCGTTGAATGCCATTGTCGGCCCCGGCCTCAAAGTTCTGACCGTCGAGGATCCCGTGGAGTATCATTTGCAGGGCGTGAATCAGATTCCAGTGGACCAAAAAGTGGGCATGACCTTTGAACGCGCGCTACGTTCCATCCTCCGCCACGACCCGGACGTGGTGATGATCGGTGAAATTCGAGACCTCGAAACTGCCCGCGCGGCCACCCAGGCCTCGTTGACCGGCCATCTCGTCCTCTCAACCTTGCACACCAACGACGCCGCATCAGCTCCGATGCGCCTCATCGACATGGGAGTGGAACCTTACCTGGTCAGCAGCACGCTCATCGGCAGCATGGCGCAGCGCCTCGTGCGCAAAATTTGTCCGAAGTGCAGGATCGAGCACGAACCGGAGCACGAGAAGTTGCCACGCGATTTGCAGCTTCAGCCTGGAGAAAAGCTGTTCCACGGAACCGGCTGCCCCAATTGCCGCAACACCGGGTTTCGCGGACGCTCCGGCCTTTACGAACTGATGGTCATGAACGATGCCATCGGAGCCAAAGTCATGGAACAAGCCGCGGTGCCGGAGATCATTGCCGTCGCGCGGGATTCCGGGCTGAGATTGCTGCGCGAGGATGGCTGGTTGAAAGTCCGTGAAGGCATCACCACTCCAGATGAAGTCGTGATGTGTACGGCGATTTAGCCTTGTAGCAGCGACCGGTAACAAGTTCGCTTTGCCCAAACAAACCCGGCTGGACTCCTGCATCAACCGTTCACGCCGCCTCGACGATGACGCAGTTTCAATACACAGCGATGAACGAAACCGGCAAGAAGGTCGCCGGCGTCCTCGAAGCCGATAGCGAGGCTGCCGCCTTGCGGCTGCTGGAGGACAAGAAGCTCTTCCCGGTGACCGTCCGCGGCCAGGGCGCAGCGTCGGGGAAAGAAAGGCCCCGACGTCGTGTGCGTTCACGCGATCTTGGGTTGATGTACGGCCAGCTGGCAGACTTGATTGGCTCGGGTGTCCCGCTGCTGCGGGCGCTCGATTCGCTCATCCGCTCCACCGTCAGCGTTTCACTGCGAGACTTGCTCAAGGAAATCCGCGCTGCCATCGCGGACGGCAGATCGCTGACGGAAACACTGCGCGAATTCCCCGAGGTGTTTCAACCACTGCACATCGCCATGATCCAGGCAGGTGAACGCGCCTCTTTCCTCGAGGAAGTATTGCGCAGTCTGTCCGGCTTCCTGGAACGTTTCGAGGAACTCCGCAGCAAAGTACTGGGCGCGATGATTTATCCAGCCATGCTGTCCGCCCTCGGTATGCTCGTCATGATCGGCGCATTGATTTTCTTCGTGCCCAGGTTCGAACCGCTGCTGGCGAGCGCGAAGAAACCCTTGCCGACGGAATTACTTTTCGGGGCGAGCAAGGTGGTCCGGAGTTATTGGTACGTGCTGCTCATCGGCGCAGGCGGATTGGCCGTGATGGTCTGGACAAATATAAAAAGCGAGAAAGCCCGTCGGACGATGGAGCGGTGGCGTCTAAAGATCCCGGTCGTCGGCAGCGCATTGCGCCTCCTTGCCATCACCCGCTTCTGCCGCATCCTCGGAACGATGCTGACCAATGGTGTCCCTTTGCTCCAGGCGCTTAAGATCAGCAAAGACGCCACCGGCTCCACGATTCTGGCCGACCGGATCGCGGAAGCCACCGAAGCCGTTCGCGACGGAAAGCGTCTTTCAGAACCGCTCGCGCATGGAGGCTTCTTCCCGGAACAGATTCTCGCCATGATTGCCGTGGCTGAAGAATCGAACAAACTCGACAAAGTTCTGGTTCAGATTGCCGACACCGTCGAACGCCGCACCAATCGCGAGGTGGACCAGGCCGTCCGCTTGATCGAACCGGCGATCTTATGCCTGGTGGCCGCTGCGATTGGTTTTCTCGCCTTGGGACTTCTCCTGCCAATCTTCACGATGGCGAGTCAGTTAGGATCACGATGAGAAGTGTGTAGTTCCTGGCTGTATCATCATGGATCCTTCCATAATCTCCCTCCCGGTAAATCTATCGGAATTGCTCCTCATGAGCGGTGCGAGTCCCGGGCCACGCGACGGCGGTTTGCAAACTGCCTCACTGCAGTGACCAGCCAGCAGATCAGGAACAGCACGCCCGCCGTCACGGCCATCATAGCGGCCGAACTCGTGGCCCCAAGGTCGGACTGGCCGAACAGGCCGCCCACAAATCGTCGAAGCGTGATGGCTCCAATATGGCCGAGCACTGCGCTCACGGCCGCCAGCACGAGCGCCAGCGCGAGCAGCCAGTGCAGCTTGTGAGTGAGCAATGATGCGGCGGCGGCGGGCACTACGAGCATGGCGATGACGAGAATGCTGCCGACGCTTTCAAAGGCCAGGACGGTGGTCACGGACGCCACGACGGTAAGGCCCAGACGGATGGCGTTGGCATTGAATCCCAGCGTGGTGGCGAGCGCCGGGTCGAACGCGGCGAGGCGAAGTTCCTTGTAGAAGAACGCGATGAGCAGGGCGTTGAAGACGAGCAACCCGCCGCTGATCCATGCGACTCGCGGCACGAGGTTGACGTCCACGACGGCGGTTTCAATGGAACCGTAAAGCACACAGTCCGCATCCAGATCCACCTTGTCGGAAGCCACGCGAATGAGAATCAGTCCGACGGCGAACAGTCCGCAGAAGACGACGCCAAGCGCGGCACCGCTTTCGACCTGACCGAAGCGTTGCACCATCTGCGTCAGCACGGCAGTCAGCACACCGGCAGCGACCGCGCCTGCTGCCATTGGAAAAATGTCACGCGAGTTGGTGAGCAGGAAAGCGACGGCAAGACCGGGCAGAACAGCGTGGCTGATGCCGTCGCCCAACATGCTTTGCCGATTCAGCATCAGAAACGTACCAGGCAGGGCGCAGGCCATGCAGATGAGTACGCCGGTGATGACAATCCAGGTGTCCAGTCCGGTCCAGTTCATGTCCGGGCTCCTCTCATGGCCGGGACGGGTTTCTCCGGGTCAGCAGGCACGAGGACGCGGCCTTCACCTCCGGCCAGCAATTCCTCCAGCTCGTTGACAATATCCGGCTCGATGACGTGTTCGATCTGGTCCGCGTTGTGATGGATGTGCGGCGGAGCCACGTCGGCGTAATGAAGCAGGTAAGTTTCCCACAAGCGGTGGTTGCGCGTGACGCGGCGGGCTTCTAGTTTCCCTCGAGCGGTAAGGTGGCTGGTTTTGCTGCCAGGAGTCCAGGCGAGCAGTCCCTCGGACGAGCCAAGGCGCAACAATCGGGTGGCCCTGCCCTCGCTCCAATCATTGGCCGCGCTCAATTCCGCGACTGGCACTGGCTGTTCCAACAGATGAAGCGGGTCGGCGTGGCGATTGTGGGCGTGGCTCTCGCACCATTCGTAAATGGCACGAAGCAGATGTTGCCGGGCCACGCGAGTGGCAACCCCTCGTTGTTCCAGCCAGCGTACGAGCAGGCCGCGCCTGGCCCCGAACACAAAACTCACGGCGAAGCAGACAACCGCCGCGAGGACAATGACCGCGCCCGCCGGCAGTTTTGGAAACAACGCGCTCGCCGCGACGCCAACGAGCCCGGCGGTCGCGCCAATGGTCATGGCCAGCAGAATGGTGACGCCGAGCCGATGACTCCAAAACCGCGCCGCGGCCGCCGGAATGATGAGCAGCGCAACGACGAGGAGCAGACCGACGGCTTGCAGGCCGATAACGGTGACGGCGACCACCAGCCCCATCAGGGCAAGGTCGAGCGCGACCGCAGGCCAGCCTTGGGTGCGCGCAAAATCAGTATCGAAGCACAGCAATTTGAACTCCTTGAACAACGCCGCGCAGATCATTGCAAGCGTGAGACTGGCCAGCAGAATGAGCTGCGCGTCGTCCGCCGTCATGGACGCTGCCTTGCCGTAGATGAATTGATTGAGACCCGCGGCATTGCCGGTGGGCAGGTGCTGGATCACCACGAGGAGCGCGATGCCGAGACCGAAGAACACGCTCAAGACGATGGCAAGCGCTGCGTCGTCCTTGATCCGGCTCTTCGCACGAATCGCGGCCACGGCGAGCATTCCCAGCGCACCGGTGATGCTCGCGCCGGTCAGCAGCAACGGAAGAGAACGACCCGACAGCCCCATTGATTCACCGATTAGAAAAGCCATCGCGATGCCGGGCAGCGTACAGTGGCTCACCGTGTCGCTTAACAGGGAACGCTTGCGCAGCAAAAGAAACGTGCCGACCAACCCGCCCGCCGCGCCCAACGCGGTGACGCCGGCGAAGACAATGCGCGTGTTGTAATCCGCCAGACTGACCGTGCGCCAGATCTTCTCCCGCGAAGGCCACTCGATGCCGGTGTCGGTGATGGATTTGCCGCCCCGCCGCGCGGCGGGCGCGCCAGTGGCATGGGCTTCTCCCGACTGATGAGAGTGTCCGACGTGCGAACCGGCTCGGCTCAAGAACCAGCTCAATCCACCCAGTAACAACACCAGGAGGGCGACCAGAAAGAGCACTCGTCTGCGCGTCATCGCTCCTCCCGATGCTGCAACGAGACGCGGGCGCGTTCAACAGCCTGGGCAGCTTCTTCCAGCAATGTGAGCCGCGCGCCGTACGTCTTGCGGAGGTTCTCGGCAGTGAAGGTGGAGCTTACCGGCCCTTGCGCCACCACGCGCATGTTGAGCAGCGCGACGTGGTCGAAATACTCCGGCACCGTCGGCAAATCGTGATGCACGCAGACGACGGTCCGGCCACTGGCCCGCAGTTCCCGCAACACCTCCACGATGGCACGTTCGGTGGCGGCGTCCACACTCGCGAAGGGTTCGTCCATCAAATAGAGATCGGCGTCCTGCGCCAGCGCGCGTGCCAGAAAGACGCGCTGTTGCTGACCACCGGAAAGCTGGCTGATCTGCCGCGAGGCGTAATCCGCCAGACCGACCTTGACGAGCGCGGCGCGGGCCAGATCCAGTTCCCTGCGGCGCACGGGCAGGCACCAGCCGAGCCGGCGGTAAAGCCCCATCGCCACCACGTCCACGGCGCTGACCGGGAAATCCCAATCCACGCTCTCTCGCTGCGGCACGTAGGCGACACGATGCCGCACTTCGGCGTAGGGCAGGCCGAAGAAGCGCACGCTGCCCGACGCGATGGGTACCAGGCCCAGCGCGGCTTTAATCAAAGTACTCTTCCCCGCGCCGTTCGGCCCGACGATGGCGACCAGTTGGCCGAAAGGTGCGTCGAAGTCAGCATCCCAAACCACGACTTTGGACTGATAGGCGACGTTCAGATCGCGCACAGCCAACAGCAGCGGGGTTGTTTCAGCGGTGTGCATGGGCGATCTACCGTTTGGATGTCAGCCTGCCGTTCAACCCGCGCTCCGGAGCCTCACCCCCCAGTGCGCGGGCAATGGTGGTCGCATTGTGATCGATCATGCCAACATAAGTTCCCTCATACGTGCCCGGCTTGCCCATCGCGTCGGAGAAAAGCTCGCCCCCGATCCGCACTGGATGCCCCCGCGACTTGCATCCCTCGATCAGCGCCTTGATGTTCTTATCCGACACACTCGACTCGACAAAGATGGCCGGAATCTTCCGTCCGACGAGGAAGTCCACCAGTTTGTTGATGTCCGCCACACCCGCTTCCGACTCCGTGCTGATGCCCTGGATGCCGCGCACATCGATATCATAGGCGCGACCGAAATAATTGAAGGCATCATGCGCTGTGATGAGCACCCGGCGCTCTTTGGGAATGGTGGCAAGGGTCTTCCTTGCGTAATCGTCGAGCTTCGCGAGTTGGACGCTGTAACGCCTCGCGTTCTGGTCGTAGTAGGCAGCGTTCGCGGCGTCCACTTCACCCAGCGAACGCGCCACAACTTTCACAGCATCCATCCAGCCTTTGACATCCATCCAGACGTGCGGATCGGTGTGGCCGGCGAATTCAGCGGGTTCGAGCAGGAACTTCTCGTCCAACAGATCAGTCACTGCGAAGACGTGCGCACCTTTGCGCGCGACCTTCAGAAACGTGTCGCTCATGCGGCCCTCCAGCATCAGGCCGGAGTAGAACACCACGTCGGCCTGGAGCAATTTCGCGACGTCATCTCGGGTCGGTTTGTAGAGATGCGGGTCCACACCTTCGCCCATAAGCCCGGTGACGCGAGCCTTGTCGCCCGCGACTTCGCGCACGATGTCGGTAACCATTCCGCAGGTGGTGACAATGGTGTAATTCTCCGGAATTTTCCTGGACGCGGCGCTGGCGGCGGAGGTCATGGCCACCAATGTCAGCAGCGTTGCCGCCAGGCAGGCAAGCCAGGGGAACCGTGAAGAAATCGGGGTGTGGACGGGGGGCATCTTGTGGAAAATTTTCATATTCCAGGAATCCTCAGAGGGCTTGTTCAGGAAAATACATAAGCGAAAAGCCGGACTGACCAAGGAGTTGAAGTCCGGGGCGGATTTGGTGGGACCGAGGTTGGTTCGAGTGTCTTGCTTCCTCAGTCATCGGTGTGATCCATCCCGAACACCCCATCCGGGGCAAGGAAATGGCACGACACGCTGCTGCCGGGGCGTCGGCGCCAAGGTTACAGCCAAGCCAAAAGAACTTAGCGTTAACTAATCTCACGGATGCAAAACTAATCCCTCGAAAGATTGTCCGTCAACAGAAACATTTCACTGGTTAATATATTTAACCATGTCTATAAATGTGGCGCATGGAAATTGAAGCGCGGCCCAGCACCTCCACGGAAGATTACCTGGAACGTATCGACGAGTTGATCGAGCAAAAGGGCTACGCCCGCGCAGTGGACATCGCTGAAGTTCTCGGCATCAGCCAGCCTTCGGTCACCGCGATGGTGCAAAAGCTGGCGCAGGCGGGCTATCTCAACTACGAAAAGTATCGTGGCCTCACGCTCACCGACAAAGGCCGCGAGATCGCGGGCGTCATCCGCCAGCGTCACCAGACTCTCGAGCGCTTTTTTACCCTGCTTGACCTCCCGACGGAGACGCAGGAACGGGACATCGAGGGCATCGAACACTGCCTTAGCCCCGCGACCATGAGCGCTTTGGCACGGCTGGCGGATTTCTTTGAAGCCAATCCTCCCATAGTCCGCCAGTTGTCGGCGTTCTCAAAAAAAGTGTCCTCAAAGCGCGCGGGCTAGAAAGCGTCCTCCAAAATTTACTCACCTCGTTTGGCCAGGTCGATCACTACAACGTCTGAGTTCTCCCGAAGCCGGTCGAACACGATCTCTTTGCCGTCCGCCGTGATATCGAACGTTCGCATTGTGTCCGATTTGTTCAGCCTTGTCAGTTGGCGTGTCTTTAGCGTGGCCAGATCCAAGAACCAGAAATCCTGCCAGGGAGTCGCACCCTGCATATAGATCAGTCCTTTCCCGTCGGGCATGAAGCGCATGCGCTCCCTGTCCCGCTGCGGCGAGGCGGATCTTGTCGAGCATGCGTCCGAAATGGGCGAGGCTACCGATCTTTTCGTCTGCCTGGCGGAGTCCGGGAATCTTCATGCGCTAATGAGGAAACCGAATTCGGGTGAACCTAAATGGCGTGGTTTGCCAACCGACGCGGTTGTTTCGGGACGGAACGTCACTTTGCGTACGGCGCGACGTGTGTCCGGAACCATTCATGATCGGGCGCTTCCGTGCGCGGCAGCCAGGAGATGTTATTTGGAATGACCACTCCACCGGAGCGTCTCACCTGATCCACCCCAGGACTGCGCCAGCGTTTGATCTCCGCATGGCCATCGACAAAGCTGAATCCGGCGGACTTTCCGTGCCGCCCCGAAGCGGCATCCAGCCAGGGGTTCTTGTTGTATTTCACCAGATCGTCGAAGGCGAAAAAGTGCGAGTCATTGATGCTGTTCTCATGCTCGTCGATCAGATTGAAAATGGCGGACGGACCCGGATCACCTATCGTGCTCAACTTGGGCATCGTCTTGTAGGTCGTCTTGTGTTTCACCACCCAGGAGCTGTCGGTCTCTCCGATAAATGCGTTCATCGCATAACTCCGGTTTCGCAACACGATTTTGTTCTGATGCTTCAATCCAGCTATATCAGCCGGGCAATGAAAGATTTCCTTCGAACTGAGATACTGCCAGGTCGGCCCATTGGTGATGTAACGGTCGTTCGTTGCGTCTGCCGCATTAACCATGTCGCCATCGCACCAGGCAGGCGCGACGCGGCTGGCTGACGGCCCCAATGTCTTGTCGTCGTTGTCCTGCGCGTACAGATACCATGCAAGCCCGAGCTGTTTGACATTGCTCATGCATTTGATGCTTTGCGCCTTGAGTTTGGCCTTGCTCAACGCAGGCAAAAGCATACCCGCCAGGATGGCGATGATGGCAATGACGACAAGCAGTTCGATGAGGGTGAATCCGCGTTTCGCGCGGGAGCGGTTGAATTGCATGACACACTTATGCCAAAAATCCGAATAGGTTTCTTGGACGAACATGACAAAGATTAGAACGAAAATGAAAACCCGTGACCGCCATGGACATTCACAAATCGCGCGGCATCCATGCCCAGCAAATCGCTTCCCCCTGAGTATCCTCCCCTTCCCTACTTATAGATTATTCGCAGCGGTCCGGGGTCCTCGAAATGAGTTTAAGTCCGAAACATTTGTGGTTAACAACTGCCGGGATCTGCATCGAATCCGAACACATATGAAACCACCTATTTCACCCCTCCATACCTGGCTCATCATCTGCCTTGCCGTCTTCACCACGTCTGCGAGGGCCGCTTCCCTGGGGCAGTTTGACGGGCACGAGGACATCGGAGCGCCGAAGCTCGCCGGATCGGCCACCTGCAATGCGGTGTCGCAGGAGTATTCCATCAGCGCCGGTGGGTTCAACATGTGGGCGAATCGCGACGAGTTCCATTTCCTGTGGAAACGCATGAAAGGCGATTTCATCCTGCAAACCCGCGTCGAGTTCATCGGCAAGGGCGTCGATTCACATCGGAAACTCGGCTGGATGGTGCGCGGCGGTCTCGATGCGGATTCACCTTACGCGGACGGCACGACTCACGGCGACGGCCTCACCTCGCTGCAATTCCGACGAACGAAAGGCGCGATCACCGAACAGGTGCGTTCGACTGTCACATCGCCGGATTTCATCCAGCTTGAGCGGCGGGGAAGCGATTACATTTTCTCGGCAGCGCGGTTTGGCGAAACACTTGCAACGTGCCAGACCAATCTGGCGCTTGGCGACGAAGTGTTTGCCGGACTGTTCCTTTGCTCTCACAATTCAAATGTGGTGGAGAAAGCCGTCTTCCGCGACGTTCGCATCATACGTCCTGCGGCGGCGAATTTTGTTCCCTACCGCGATTACATTGGCAGCCATCTGGAAGTCCTCGAAGTGGCGACAGGACGCCGCGAACTGATTCACAGTTCCGCGCAACCCTTCGAAGCACCAAACTGGACGACGGACGGACGCGCGCTGATCTACAACAGCAGCGGGCGCGACGCGAATTATCGCGGACGTCTCCATCGCTTCGACCTGGCAACGCGGCAGGCGACCCTCATCAACACAGACTTTGCAATCCGCAACAACAACGATCACGTGCTTTCCTTTGACGGCAGGATGCTGGCCATCAGCCATCACAGCACCAATCACGGCGGACGCTCCGCGGTGTTCACCGTTCCGGTCACGGGCGGGACGCCCAGGCTCATCACGCCGTTGACGCCTTCCTATCTTCACGGCTGGTCCCCGGACGCCAAGTGGCTGGTTTATACCGGAGGCAGAAACGACGAGTATGACATTTACAAGCGAGCTGCCGACGGCAGCGGCGACGAAATGAAACTCACCGACTTCAAAGGTCTGGATGACGGCCCCGAGTTCACGCCGGATGGAAAGTTCATTTACTTCAACTCCGTGCGCAGCGGCACAATGCAACTTTGGCGCATGAAGCCCGACGGCACGGAGCCGGAGCAAATCACCAAGGACGAATTCAACAACTGGTTCCCGCACATCTCACCCGACGGCAAATGGATCGCGTTCCTCAGCTTTTCCAAGGACATATCGCCATCGGACCATCCATACTACAAGCAAGTCATGCTGCGACTCATACCCATTGAAGGCGGGACACCAAAAGTGATCGCCTACGTTTACGGCGGTCAGGGCACCATCAATGTTCCGTCGTGGTCGCCCGACAGCAAGAAGCTGGCGTTCGTCAGCAATTCCGACATGAAATGACGGTGCGGCCAATCTGATGCGACTCCCGATCATTGCAGCACCCTCCCTTCGGATTCACACTGGGAAGCGCCCACACAGATTTCAACCACGCTGATTTCACCGCTGGCCTCTGGCCACGGGTCTTCGTATCAAGCCGGCCTTTTGGCAGGATGTTGGTGCCGTTTGTCTGAATGCGTCTTCATCCGGCCCGCCGTTATTCGCTGACCATGTGTTGCTTCGTGGTAAAAAAATTTGAAGTGTCGCCCCGCTGGGATATTCTCCTTCGCGACACTCCGCTATGAACTTGATCGCTCTGGACACTCTTCCAGCCCAAACCCCGCTGCCTGCACCTCCGGCCGCGCTGGTCCGGCAAGCTGAACTCCGGAAGCGTCCGGACGTTTTTGCCTTTGAGTTCATTTCCGGCGCTTCAGTGCCCCGCGCGGAAATCTTGCTGGCGCAGGCTGCCCCCGCCACCGAGCGCGAGCCAAAGATCAAGGAGGAGCGCATCGCGCGCATGGGTCACTCGCTTCACGGCCCGGCCTTCGACGCAGGGCCGCGGCAGAAGCCTTGGAAAATAGAGGGCATCGGCCGGGTTCACTTTCCGATCACCACCAAAAATCCCGAGGTGCAGAAGTGGTTTGATCAGGGCATGACGTTGCTCCACTCGTTCTGGATGTTCGAGGCTGAGCGGGCTTTTCGCTGGTGCCTCAAGCTCGATCCGGACTGTGCCATGGCTTACTGGGGGCTTCATTGCAGCTCTGCCTACGTGCAGATTCAAGACCTTGAGGGCACGCGGGCGCCTGAGTTCCTAAAAAAGGCCTGGGAGCGAAGACATCTGGTGAGCGAACGAGAACGGTTGTATATCGAAGCCTGGGAGGCAGTGAGTTCCCTTGGTCTCGCGCACGGCGAAAATGGGGAAAAGAAGAAGGGTAGCTACAAGGAGTTCGAGCGTTTGCTTGGGCTCATCATCGAACGTTATCCGGACGACCTGGAAGCAAAGGCGCTGTATGGCAACCAGGGTCTCAATAGCGATAGCGTTGCGGGCAGGTTGAAAGGCGAGCAAGTCGAACAGATGCTGCAGCAAGTGTTGGCCAAGGATGCGAATCATCCCGGCGCACATCATTACCGCCTTCATCTGTGGGACGCTTACGACCCGGCACGGGCGCTGGACAGCGCGGATCGGTATCGGAAGATTGCTCCCCGCGCCGGACACGGTATGCACATGCCCGGCCACATCTATGCCGGACTGGGCATGTGGCACGAGGGCGCGACTTCTCAGGATTCGGCCACTCGCGTGGAAAAGCGTTACATGCAGGAGCATTTTGTCTTTCCTTTCAACGACTGGAGCTATTCGCACAACCGAATTTTTTTAGGTTACTTTCTGGAACAGCTCGGTCGTGTTGATGCGGCCATCGCCGGTGCTCGCGAGCTTCTGGCCGTTCCCCAGGATCCCAGCTATAACAACCCGACAAACTTTCTGAGCCCCTATCGCGTTGGAGTGATCTCGCTGGTGCGTGTGTTGACCCGATTCGAGCGCTGGGACGAACTTCTGCGTTCGCGCGAAATCCCCTGGGATTTGAATCCGCAGCTCCGGGTCCAGAAGGATTACTACCAGGCGGTCGCCCATCTGAGTCGCGGTGAAGTCAAGAGGGCCGAGGAGAGCGTTGATGCCTTCGAGGCGCGCTACAAAACGGCGTCGGAGCAGGGCGATGATCACAGACTGAAGATGCTGGCTCCGATTCAGCAGAAGGAATTGCGCGGTCTCCTGCTGCTCGCCCAGGGAAAAACGAACGAGGGCTTCGTTGAAATCAGCGCCGCGGCGAAAGAAGATCGGGAATTCCGCGTCATCGACTTCGATCCGCCAACGACCGGGCGCATTATTCTCAACGTGCTTGGCCGTGAGTATTTGAAGCACGGCTTGCCGGCGGAGGCTCGCCAGGCGTTTGAGCAGGCGCTGCAGGTTGTGCCGAATGATGGGATTGCCCTGGCTGGCCTGATCCAGGCGCATCATGCGCTGGGTCAGGATGGGAAAGCCGCCGAGCACCTCAACCGCCTTCGCCATGTCTGGTCCGGCGCCGATGCCGGGTTGCCTTGGATGAAAGAAGCGATGGCCCTGGGTTTGAAAGCGCCGGGCCGCGACGTCGCGATGGTGAAGGAGTCTCCTTATGATCCCGCCAAACTGGACCGCCTCGGCCCCGCCTACTGGGAACCCGCGCGCGCGCCAAAACTTTCCGGAAGGGATCCGTCTGGGCGCCGGGTTTCCCTGGCGGAGTATCGCGGCCGGAACGTGCTGCTCGTGTTTTATCTGGGGGAAGAATGTCCACATTGCATGGAGCAGCTCGTGGCCATCAGCAGGCGCCACCAGGAGTTTTCGGACCTGAACACCGCCGTGCTCGCCGTCAGCAGCAATCCGCCGGAGCAGAACGCCGCTTCCCTCCAGACCCGCAGCCTGCCGATCCGGCTGCTGTCAGACGTGGATTTCGCCAACGCAAAACGCTTTCATTCCTTCGATGATTTCGAGGAACGCGCGCTCCATTCCACCCTGCTCATCGACGGCGAAGGAAAATTACGCTGGGGACAAAACGGCGGCGCGCCGTTCATGAACTTCGATTTTCTCCTGGCGGAGATCCAGCGCGTGAATGGTCGGCGTTGAAGTAGGCAGGCGACGTGATGCGCTCGCGATTCCGGGACAGTTTCGAGAAACCGCGGGCGATGAAGCCGGGCCAGGTCACGAAGATCGAATTCACGATGCAGGACGTGCTGCACACCTTTCGGCGCCGCCATCGCGTGATGGTGCAGGTGCAAAGCTCGTGGTTCCCTCTCGTGGACCGCAACCCGCAGACCTTCGTGCCGAACATCGCCTACGCGAAGCCCGAGGATTTCCGCAAGGCAACTCACCGAGTTCATCGCGGCGCGAGGGCATCGTCATCATTGAGCGTGGGAGTGATTCCATCGCGGGATTAGGTTTGTGAGATTCTCTTAACGGGCAATTCGTTTCGCCATCCGCGTGAGGCTGACCGACTGTCCGTCCATCTTAAACATCTCCGCCACCTCGCCGACCTCGGCGAAGCCGGCGCGACGATACAGGCGAATGGCGGACTCGTTCGTTGTCAGGACCTCCAGATCAATCCACTCAAGATGAGGGTTGGCGGCGGCCCACTCCTCGGCGTAAGCCAGAAGCGCCGCACCCAAACCGCGCCGGCGATGATCGCGATGGACTCCCATGCCGAGCAGGCAGCGGTGTTCCGCGAAGGGTTCAGGATGCGACCGCAAATCCACATGCCCGGCGATCTGGCTGGCGGTGCGCGCGACCCAGGCGCGACGCCACCCTGCGGAGCCGACGGGAACATGAATTCCAGCGCGGAAGGATGCCTCCTTCGGATAGGGCCGGGCCGACTCGCTCCGCGAAACGGGAATGAAATAACCGTTCGCTGCCTGGCCATTCTCCCGGCGCTGGTCGTTGATGTACCGGAAGAACTCGTCCCAGTCCAATTCGCCGATCGACTCAATTCGAGTGCCCGAAACATTCGTGTCCATTTTTCTAGTTCCTCACTCTCGTCTCCTTGGTTTCCCCACCCGCCACACTCACCGAAATTTAATTGAATCGTTGAATGAGTGCTGGTCACGAACGCGGATCAGGCTGCGCTTGAGTTGATGTTGGAATTCCGTCGGAAAAAGTTGGTGGGGTCGTACTTCCTCTTGATGGCAGCAAGCCGAGAATGGTTGCCGCCAAACACCGCCTGCGCGGCACCCTTGCCTTCATGGCTCTGGAAGTTCGAGTAGATGCGGCCGCCGGAAAACGGCTGGAGCAACCGCCACGTTTCGTCCGTCCAGGCCATGAGTTGATTCGCCGCGTCAGGATTCTTCCACCCCGCAGCCGCGAAGAGGTGAACGGCCCCCCGCTCACGATGCCGGAAGGCCGTTGCCTCTGGTTTCACGCGACACACCTCGCCATGCATGTAATGACCGCCTCCGATCACCACGTCATTCGGAGCATCCGCCAGACATTCCAACACCACTTCGATCGCCTCATCCGAGAGCCGCTCGATGTAGGTTCCCTTCACGCAACTGAAACCGGTTGGCGCTGAGTTGTCTGCTTCGGCGTGAGGCAGGGGCCAGGAGAAGGACGCGAAATCCGTGCGGTGAATGGTATCCTTGACCACCGTAGCCGCGGTTCGGAATTGCCGAATCAACTTCTCCCCCTCGGCGGCGTCACCCAGATAGCACAACGTAACGTGGAGTGCCCCCCCACCCGAGCCCAACATAACTTCCGCGTGAAACCGGTCGGGCGCGGCCGCCATGAACTCGCGGAAAAAGCGGAGCACCGTTCGGGCATCCTGCATGCGATAAACCAGTCCGCCAGCGGTGACTTCGCCCACGGGATGCAGGCGCAATTCGAGGGCGGTTACCACGCCACAGTTCCGGCTCCCGCCGCGGAGGGCCCAGAACAGATCGGGATTGGTTGCGGCATCCGCCGACAGGTGTTGACCATCGGCGGTCACGATGCGGGCTGAAAGCAGATTGTCGCAAGCTGCTCCATGCAGTCCGGACAGCCAGCCCAGACCACCTCCCAACGTGATGCCGGCCACGCCGACCGTAGGATGCTCGCCAAGGACGGGAGCCAGTCCGTGCTTCCCCGCTTCCCACGTCAACGGCCCGCTCAACACACCAGCTTCCACGCGGCCGACACGATTGACGGGATTGATCATGATCCGCCGCATCCCGGAAAGGTCGATGACGAGGCCATTGCTGGTGCCCCAGCCAAGGTTACTGTGGCCGCCGGCCCGCACGGCGACTTCCAGGGTATTGAGCCGGGCGAACTCAACGGAGCGCAGGACATCATCCGTATGCGCGCACCGCACGACCATGGCCGGCCGGCGTTCCGTCCGTGGATTCCAGGAGAGGACGCGGCGCGCGCTTTCATACTCGGCGTCCGTCGGGAGGGTCAGCCGCCCTTTCAGCTTTGCGCCGAACTTAGGGCGAGCGAAATAATAACTTGAGCAAATAGGCTGGCTTTTGAAACGGATCGAGAGATAAGCTCGAAGGATCCGGCTCAAGATCATCATCGCCCAGGTCAGGAGAAAGTATCGGCAATTGTCCGTGCGGATGGA
>SXGR01080437.1_pt1 | contig 25615 bp, 17 predicted proteins | sample 3174711 | NCBI WGS metagenome assembly SXGR01 (sample SAMN11356860, study PRJNA531348) | freshwater metagenome | isolation source: freshwater sample F1-60 | place: China: Fuxian Lake, Yuxi | collected 2017-12-25
GAGGTGATTTGTCGCACCGACCCAAGTTTGCCCAAGCATAAAGGTGGCGAGGGTTGGCTGGTAACCTACTGCGGAAGGCATCCGGCCCAACAAAGCCGAAACCTCGGAACCTGCTTGGGTAAACCGGAAGATATTATCGATAAAGAAGAGGATATCGCGACCCGTAGCGTCTTTCTCATCGCCGTCGCGAAGATGTTCGGCCAAAGTCAAACCGGAAAGGGCAACGCGCGCGCGCGCTCCAGGGGGTTCGTTCATCTGACCAAAGACCAGTGAGATTCGGGATTCTTCCAATTGGTTGTAATCCACCTTGTCCAAAGCCCATTTGCCTTCTTCCATTTCATGGCGGAAAGCATCGCCGTATTTAAGAACACCAGATTCGATCATTTCACGCATCAAATCATTCCCCTCACGAGTTCGCTCACCCACTCCAGCAAAAACCGACATTCCATCATACCCTTTGGCGATATTGTTAATCAACTCCATGATCAGGACGGTCTTACCAACCCCTGCACCACCAAAAAGACCAATTTTACCACCTTTCACATAAGGTTCAATAAGGTCAATGACCTTGATCCCCGTGAAAAGAACCTCTGCTGAGGTACTTAAGTCTTCGAATGCAGGGGCTTTCCGGTGAATGGGTAATCCACCCTTACTGGCATCTATGGCTTTGAGACCGTCAATGGCCTCTCCAACAACGTTAAAGAGGCGGCCTTTAATTTGATTACCAATCGGCATTTGTATGGGCTTACCGGTATCCACCACCGCCATTCCTCTTAACAAGCCTTCCGTCCCGTCCATCGCAACGGTACGAATGGAGTCTTCCCCTAAATGCTGTTGACACTCCAATACAATACGCTGACCGTTAGGACGATCTACATACAATGCGTTGTACAATTCGGGTAGTTGACTGCCGCTATCGAAGGCCACGTCAATTACCGGGCCGATAATTTGGGCGATTTTGCCGGTGGAACTCATAAGATTATTTTGGCCGCAAAGGTAGGTTAAAACCAAGCTTTCCCAAAACAAAGCACCGGCAAATTGAGTGTTACTTTGCAACGCTAAAAGTAGCTCCCTGCAAGACACCCTTTTCTACTACCAAAACCCCTACATGCTCTCATTAATCCCCAATAGTCGTCAACGGTTACCAGGCGCAATTCGGCTCACCATAACAGGGTTCTGGGGAATCGCAGGCCTTTTGATGCTACCATTACTGGGTACATCGGATTTAATGGCTCAACAATATGGTGGAATTACCGGAGCAGGGCCAAAGGTCCAAACCAGTGGCACCCTTGTGCAAGGAAGAGTTATGGTCAAGGGTCAAAACAAAGGTCTCGACTTTGCATCGGTAGCCTTGCTCAAAGCCACCGATTCCAGCATCGTCACCGGCTCATTGAGCAACGGTGGGGGCTATTTCAGCTTGGAGAGAATCTTGCCCGGAAACTACGTGTTGCAGGTACGCTTTCTAGGATGCAGACCCCTAGACAAGCCGATCAAGGTCCCCGGTGGTATGGCCAATCTAGAGGCGGGGAATTTGACTTTGGAGGAAGACGCTACTCAACTCCAAGCGGTGGACGTAACGGAAACCAGGCAAAGCACCATCCTCGCTATCGATCGCAAAATTTATACCGTGGACAAGGACCTGACCGCCAAAGGAGCTTCCGCCCTGGAAGTCATGCGGAATTTACCCGGTGTTACGGCAGATGCGGACGGTACCGTTCGGCTTCGAAACGCAGTCCCTCAAATATTTGTAGATGGCCGGCCTTCGGTTTTGACCTTGGAACAAATTCCAGCCGAGCAAATCGATCGCATCGAAGTCATCACTAACCCGTCCGTCAAATTTGATGCGGGAACCACCGGGGGGTTATTGAATGTAATCATGAAGAAGTCCACGACCCCAGGATACCAAGGTTCTCTGAATGCGGGTGTAGGTACCGGAAAACGTTATAACACTGGAATGAATTTGAACCTCAAAGAAGGAGCTTCCGCTTGGTCAGCCTCTTACAATTGGAGTGATTTCCATAATCCACTAGAGAACAAAACATTGCGTCAAAATCTGAGCAACGGCATTCCGGTACAGACCTTTGCCCAAACCTCCAAAAGCCAATTAGGAAGACGCTTCCAGATGGGGCGCATCGGCTGGGATTATACCCTCAATCAGCGCACCACCTTTATAACAGCACTCAGTATAGGAGATGGGCGTTTTCGAAACAACGATGTACAACCCTACATCTGGACCCAAAAAACAGGTTCCCTTTCTTCCGATACCTTTCTCGTGGGTCAACAGGTCAATGACCAAACGAATTTTTGGAAATACGGTTCCTTGCAGTGGATGTTACGGAAAACAACCCCCAGAGCGGGAGAGGAATGGACGGTGGATCTGAATCTCAACGCATCCCGCAACGGCACGGATGCCCAATTCTTTAACCAAGCCGACAGCATCCGTAGCGGAATTCCCTTCGATTCCGTACAACGCCAACAGAACAACAACGGTTCGGGGCAGAACCGAGTCATCACTGCTCAGTACGACCATATATACCCTATGGCCAACGGTAAGTGGGAATGGGGCCTGCGAAGCAACCTGCGGATCAATTCATCCAACTTGAAAGTTAAGGTTGCTTTGGATGGCGGGGTCCAAGAAATTAATGCGCAGCTCAGCAACCAATTTGAAATTTATGATTTGGTGAATGCGGTTTACCTCAACAGGCAATTGATGCTGGGTCCATGGGGACTACAGGCTGGTTTGCGCTTGGAGCAAACACAATTTGACGTGAGCCTGCCTGCCTTGGGAGATTCCAGCTTCAGTTACCGTTACCCCAACGGCAGGCAGAATTGGGGGAAGGCGGTTTTCCCGGGGGTGTACCTAAGTCGAAAAATTGGACCTCATGAATTGCAAATCAATGCATCCCGTAAAATCGGAAGGCCTGGTTTCTTCCAGGTTTTGCCTTTTATACTTTTTGCTGATGCCCAAGGGTTCAGGGTTGGAAATCCTGCCTTGGCTCCGGAATTTTATCATCTGGCCGAATTGAATCATCAATTCAGCAGAGGTACCTTGAGCATGACCAACAGCCTCTTTGGTCGTTACACGACCCAAGTGATCACTGAATACGTTTATCGCTTGCCCAAGGACAGCAATATCTTGGTGAACAGCTACATCAACGGTCAAGACCAAAGCTCCGCCGGCTTGGAACATAGCCTTCGGTGGAACCCCTCCAAGAAGTGGACCATCACCGGGAACTTGAATGCATTCTATACTCAGGTAAATGCAGGCCCTGCGCTTAACAATGTTAGCAGGGACGGTTGGTCATGGACCGCCAAAGGTCAGATTGCCTTCAGACCCAATAACCGATGGTCCCTGCAATGGAACGGGGAATACGAAGCGCCCCGTATTCTTCCTCAAGGGATAACCTACCCCGCATACGGTATGGACTTGTCCACCAGCCTGACTTGGAACAAATCATGGACCGCCGTCTTGTTGCTATCGGACGTTTTCAATACCCGTCGTTTCGGGAACACCATCCAAAGCGAAACCCTGTTCCAGGAGTTCATCCGTCGCCGGGAGGTTCGTTTCCTCCGTCTCACGGTCTCTTACCGATTCGGGAATGCCGAGGCCTCTCTGTTCCAGCGTATTCGACGCAGTGGTGGTGGTGGTGGTGGTGGTATGGACATGGGCTTTTAAATCGCCTTAAATTTGAGATTTCAGAACCTATGGCCATGAATACTCTTGACGCCAAGCAAATAGCGCAACTCGATCTCAACGACCCCCTTGGTCGCTACGGAGAGGAATTTGCCAAGCCGAGCAGGGAGAACGGGGAGCCCTGGGTGTACCTCTGTGGGAATTCTTTGGGTCTGATGCCATTGGGGGTGCCGGCGGCATTGAAGGTGGAAACGGATTCGTGGGCGAAGCGAGCAGTGGAAGGTCATTTTGAGGGAGTGCATCCTTGGATGGATTATCATCAACGGTTCTCAGGGCCTCTAGCACGCTTGGTCGGCGCCGAAGAGAGCGAAGTGGTGGCGGGGAATACCTTGACGGTCAACCTGCACCTCTTGATGGCGGGCTTCTATCAGCCGGATAACCGGTCCAATGACCATGCTCGTAACATCATTTTGATGGAGGCGGGCGCCTTTCCTTCGGACCAGTACGCCATGGACAGCCAAATCAGGCATCATGGTTTGGATCCGAAGCGATGTTTGGTGGAGGTTACCCTGCCGGATGACCGGGCTGCGGATCCTACCGCCCCTCTTCTGGAGCAAATAGCTCTCTTGGGTGAACGGCTATCGGTGGTGATGCTGGGCGCCGTGCATTACTACACGGGTTCATTCTTTGATATCCCTTCCGTGGTGGAGGCGGCTCACCGGGTGGGCGCCTTGGTCGGTTTGGACCTGGCCCATGCAGCAGGAAATGTCCCCCTTGAATTGCATGCATGGGGTGTGGACTTTGCTTGTTGGTGTTCCTACAAATACCTTAATTCCGGACCGGGCGGGCCTGCGGGCCTCTTCGTCCACCGCAAGCACCATTCCCGTAATGACTTGGGGCGTTTGGAGGGTTGGTGGGGCCATGAGGCGGCCACCCGCTTCGAAATGCCCAGGGATTTTGTGCCCGCAACAGGGGCACAGGCTTGGCAGCTCAGCAACGCGCAGGTCATGGCCATGGCGCCTCATGCAGTCGCCTTGGAGCTCCATGACCGAGCCGGCATGGAGGCCCTTCGTAACAAATCCCTTGCACTTACCGAAATGCTGGAGGCTGTACTCCTTGACTTTTTGAAAAATCATCCCGAATTGAAGGGGCGAATCTTGACGCCTTCCAATCCCCATCATCGAGGATGCCAGCTTTCCATGTTCCTGGAGCATCGTGGCCACGATCTCTTTGATTACCTTCACCGCAATGGAATACTTACGGATTGGCGTAATCCCGGAACCATTCGTATGGCCCCGGTTCCACTTTACAATCATTTTGCCGATGTGCTTGCAGTGCAAGAAGCGCTTAGGTCGTTCTGAAGAAAACATCGCATTGGAAATACCCTAACTTGAATTTAGAATCATGAACTATACGATTTCATCGCGGATTGCCCATTGCCTTCGATATCAAATGATGGGGATCGTGTTGCTCCTCTTCTGCCCTTGGTCCTGGACTGAGCTCAGAGCCCAGGTGACCCGCCACACCCTTAGCGGATACGTGCGCGATGCCGCTGGCAAAGAAGCGCTTGCAGGAGCCAGCCTCTGGGTATCTGAGATTCGGAGCGGTACCAGTTCCAACGCCTACGGATTTTATTCCATCACCCTCCCATCGGGCAGCTACAATTTCCAGGTGAGTTATGTGGGGTACCAAACCCAAACAGTGCAAATCAACCTGGATCGCAACCAAAGTCTGGATTTCGCCTTGGCAGCCGCCAACGACCTTCGAGAAATTGAAATCATCGATGACAGGGTTAGACGACAAGCACAAGAAATTCAAATGAGTAAGGTGGAGCTGACCCCTCAACAAATTCAACAAATCCCCATGCTCTTCGGCGAAAAGGACCTGCTCAAGACGTTCCAATTAATGCCTGGCGTGCAGAAGGGCAACGAAGGCAGCGCGGGACTGTATGTGCGTGGTGGTGGTCCTGACCAAAATTTGATTTTGTTGGACGAGGCGACCGTGTACAATGCTTCGCATTTGTTCGGATTCTTCTCGGTATTCAACGGGAATGCTATCAAAAACGCCTCTCTCACCAAAGGGGGATTCCCAGCCCGCTACGGGGGACGGCTTTCCAGCGTCCTGGATATCCGCATGAAAGACGGGAACATGGACCATTGGTGCACAGAGGGGAGTATCGGGAATATTTCCGCCAATTTGACGGCCGAAGGCCCCATCCTCAAAAACAAAGCCTCCATGATCGTCTCAGCACGTCGGACCTATTTTGATTTGCTGACCGCGCCTCTCCTGCTCTCCGCTTCCGATGGAGGGGGCATTGGCGGATATTATTTCCAAGACCTCAATGCCAAAATCAATTATCAGCTCGACGATAAGAACCGGCTCTACCTCAGCGGCTACCTGGGTCAAGACAAATTTTATGCGAATACCATTGCAGGGGGTCAGGGGGAACGTTCCAACGCATCGCTGGGTTGGGGAAACAAAACCGGCACCTTGCGCTGGAATCATCAAATCAGCCCCATGGCTTTTCTTAACACAAGCCTGATTCTCAGCGATTATACCTTTGCCATCCGATTATCCTCGGATTTTGATAACGAGACCTTTGATCTGCGCTACAATTCCACCATCAAGGATATCGGGATCAAGGCTGACCTGGATTGGCTTCCAACACCGCAACACAAGATCAAGGCAGGATTGCAAAGCCTGCGGCACACCTTTATTCCTACCGCCTTTGTGCTCAAGAATTCTATAGCCCCGGAATTCAACCTGGACAGGGTGGCCAGGGAGTATTCGCTCGAAAGCGGATTCTTTGTGGAAGATGAATGGTCGGTGAATGAACGATGGTTGCTGCAGCCGGGACTTCGTTTCTCGACATTCCAGGCGGGCACCCAAACCTATGCCCGACCCGAACCACGAATTGCCGCCCGTTACCTTCTTCGTTCCAACCAGTCCATCAAGGCCGCTTATTCCGAAATGAACCAGTACCTGCATCTCTTGTCCAATTCGGGGACTGGCTTGCCAACCGATTTATGGGTTCCGGCCAACCAAGAGATCGGTCCACAGTTTTCGAGGCAGGCCGCCTTGGGGTATACTCTGGACCTTCCTCGGCATCCTTGGACCTTGTCGGTAGAGACCTATTTCAAGCGCTCCAACGGAAACATTGCTTACCGCCCTGGCGCAAGTTTTCTGCTCATTGACCCGGAGGTTCTGGTGGATGAACAAAATGTTCTGAAAGTGCGATGGCAAGACCAGGTCGTAACCGGGTCCATGGAATCTTACGGAATGGAACTCTTGATCCAGAAGCATAGCGGACGTTGGAACGGATGGCTGGGCTATACCCTAAGCAAAACCGACATGCGCTTCCCGGAACTAAACGGGGGCCTACCGTTCCCGGCACGTTACGACCGCAGGCATGATTTGAGTTGGGTCAATTTCTTTGAAATACGACCGCATACCATCGCCAAAAAAGGCATCAAAGGCTCTGCGGTTTTCGTGTACGGCACCGGCAATGCAGTGACCTTGCCCCAAGGTTCCTTCAACGCCCCCATCGTGGGCATTCCCGGTTACGAAAGCATCAACCCTTGGTTCGGACCGGGCTGGAATTCCACGGATTACGGCACCCAGAACAATTACCGACTGAGGAGCTACCAACGGGTTGACCTGAGCATTCAAGTAACCCGCAAAACACGTTGCGGAGAGAGGGTCACTGAATACTCCGTGTACAATCTCTTGAGCAGGGCCAATCCTTGGTTTATTCAAGTGGAACAAGGCGCGCTGAGCGGTCGTAGCCGATTGGTGCAATACTCCCTTTTTGCTTACATGATTCCCTCCGTTTCCTGGCGTTTTAAATTTTGCAAATGTTGAACCTTCGCCTCCCCATTCTCCAGTTAATTTTCCTTTTGCTGACGGTCTCGTGCAGGCCACAAATCCTGGATACCCTGGACCTGGAACTTCCTTCCAAATTGGTCGTGGGTTGCAACCTTGTTGTAGAGTCCAACAGCCTGCTGCAGCAAGATAGCCTGTACCTGCAACTTGCACAATCCGCACCCTTGTTCGGTAGTTCCGAACCGGAGGACTCCGTTTTGACGGACGCTGTGGTGCAATTATTTCGTCAAAGGCCAGGACAAGGCCCCCAAGCAGGGGATACCCTCAATAACTTCAGCATCACTGCCTTAGGCTCCCCTATCGAAGGAAATAATCTGTATTATGCGGCCCCTACCCAAATTGCCGGTCAATCCTTTGTTCAACAGGGGTATAACTACAGCCTAACCGTTTCCAGCAAAGATGGGCGAACCGTCAACGCCTCTGCAGCGATACCCGTAAGCGAAATCGCGGATACCAACATCCAAATTTTGGTCACGTCGCCGGATGAATGGTCCCGTAACATTCAAGTGAAGGTCCGCTGGCGTTCGATGAACGAAGACCCCTCGGGTTCCGAGCCTTCCCATTTCCGGATCAATTACCGCGTCACCGGAATTTTCCAAAACAGCGATTACTGGAACAACGCAGATTTGACCGGATATCCTAACCAATTGGTATCCATGAACGCCTCGAACAACGGGGTTTACGAATGGCAAGACCGCTTCAATTTTTACCTGCCCTTCGACACCACCGGGCTGGCCAATGCCCAACTCGAAGTGGCGATCCAACGAATCAACCAACCCTTGTACCAATACCTGCAAGCCATAGGCCAGCAAGGACTGAGCGAGGACAATCCCTTTGGGGAGCCTGTGGTGATCCCTACCAATATCCAGGGTGGATTGGGTTGCCTCGGAACGATGATCACCTACCGAATGCGTCGTTCCATTCCTTGGTAGGTCCTCCTGCCTTAATTTTGACCAAAATGCCCATGTCACCCGTTCATCTTCTTGGCGCAGGCCCTGTAGGTTGTCTTGCAGCCATACTCCTGAAGCAGCGCGGCTTCGAGCCCATCATCCACGAACGCCGGCCAGACAGCAGACGAGAGGGAGCGTACGGTGGTCGTTCCATTAACCTTGCCTTGAGTAACCGAGGATTCCTCGCCTTGGCTGCCGCTGGCCTCGAGGCCGAGATACAATCTGTAGGCCTCCCCATGCCCGGTCGTTTGGTCCATGACCGACAAGGCCATGTCCAATTCCAAGCCTACGGTAAGGAAGGTCAGGCCATCTATTCCGTATCCCGTGCCGGTTTGAACTACAAACTCATGGATTTGGCTGAATCGCAAGGGGTGCCCATCCATTTTGAATCGCGTTGCACGGATGTTCTTCTTGCCCAAAATCAACTCCTTTTGGAACACCAGGGCAAAATACGCCATGAGTCTTATCATGTATTGTTAGGAACTGACGGTGCGTATTCTGCTCTGCGTAATGCCATGCAGAAAACGGATCGCTTTGATTACAGCCAGTCCTATCTTCCCCACGGATACAAAGAGCTGCATATTCCCCCCAGTTCAGCGGGCGAATTCGCCATGGACCCGGATGGGCTCCATATTTGGCCTCGTGGGCAATACATGATGATTGCCCTGCCCAACCCTGACCGCAGTTTCACTTGCACTTTGTTTCAACCCTTCGAGGCAGATCCTGAACGTGGTGTGGATCAAGGCCTGGAAAACCTGCGTAGTGATGAAGAAATCTTGCGTTTTTTTGAACGAGATTTCCAGGATGCGGTACCGTTGATGCCCACCCTGCTCGATGATTTCCGCAAGAATACCACCTCATCGTTGGTGACCGTTCGTTGCTCCCCATGGAATTACGGCCCCTCTTGCATCCTCGGCGATGCGGCTCATGCCATTGTGCCCTTCTACGGGCAGGGCTTGAACTGCGGTTTGGAAGATGTTAGGATACTCATGGAATTGGTGGATCAAGCCGGCCTGCATCCCAAAAGCAATCAAGAGGCTTGGGCCAATGTCCTGGAGACCTTCGCCACAACCCGCAAACCAGACGGTGATGCCATCGCCCAATTGGCCTTGGATAATTTCATAGAAATGCGCGACAAAGTAGCGGATCCTCGTTTCGTCTTTCAGAAAAAATTAGAAGCCCGAATGCAAGAGCAATTTTCCGGGCAATGGACCCCCCTGTACACCCAAGTCACCTTCGAACCCCTAACTCCTTACCACCAGGCCTACCGAAACGGCCAAATGCAGCAGGCTCTTATGGATCGCATCATTGACCGTATCCATGAATCCCTGCCCGGCGAAGAACATGATAACGTGGATCTCATTGACCCCATCATCCAACAAGAATTGCATGCAAGCGGGCAAACTTAACCGAATTCAAAGCATTCATAATTTGAGGGCTTTATTCATCTTTCGAGCATTCGCCTTTGTGATTGTAGGGGTGGGTGCCGCACCCATGTTTTTTATGCAATCCGATTCAGTCTATGTTTACGGGGCCCTGCTAAGTTCCTTTGTCGTAATCATCATGCTATGGGCTATGCTGAAACCAGGCTACACCGCTATTGAATCCGACGGCCATCGAATTATGATTTCGACGGACAGAGACGACTCCGGTAAATTCCACCTCGAATTACCCGCCACTGAGATGGTTTCATTTGAATTATCGCCTATAGCCGTCGGATTACGTTGGGGCCTCGTGATTTTGCGACAAACCCCTCAAGGGATCATGAGAAGCAAAAGAATCAATCTGAGCCTTTACGGTCCTTCGAAAATCAAAGGCGTACGTGCTCTTCTAAACAATATCCTCATCGAAAACCAATTCCAACCGATCGCTCTTCAATGAGGTGCCTTTGGGGGGTAAAGAATCGGCCGTGAGGGCACTGCATCCAAGGCGATATTCGGTAACATTAAATTTAATAAATAACGGCCATCAGGTATGTAAGCCGGTACGTAAATTAATTCGGTAATCGTTGCTGAATTTCTAACCTCCGAATCGGCGCACCAGAACGCTTTGTGGGCCAGCAATTTTCCATGGTCATGCTCGGGATCTACTGAGGGCAAATCCGTCAACAAATGCTGGATTCCCAACGAGGCAAGATACGCCAATGCTTCAGGCTCAAAGGCTGCAGGTTTTGTTTCAGAATAATCCTTGGTCAATTTGAAAGAATCGTTCGGAATGGTTCGAATCACCAATCCTTCAATTGTACAATCGTTGTTCTTGTGAAGATGTTCGGACAATGCCTTTTGGGTAATCCAATGTTGAGAATGGTCATCCATCTTGTGAACAGGAGTCACAGAAACCAATTGAACAGGAAACCAAAATTTAGATAAAACCGTATTGACTTTAAGGCAGGAATCCGAGCCGTTGCCCGCCTGACCCTTCGCATTGTAACCAATATGACCGACACACTCGGTATGGGTACCGTTGCCGTGCGGGTTAATTTGCATACCCATCACATTGCAAGGAGACCCACTCGATACCTCTCCAACAAAAGAACCAGATCGAAAGGGTTCAAAAACAGGATAATCAATCGAAAAAGCCCGTGGGTTGTTCACACCGTGATGAAGGGGTATCGATATATCCCAAGGGGAATTCAAATCCCACTGATCACCTGTTGCTGAATTTGAAACAATCAATTTCATAATAACCTGATTAAAAAAACCCTGAAACTAAGACTCCGCAAACAATTCCACTGCAATGAAGTCCGCAAGCGCCCTTCCTACTAAACTAAGCCTAAGAGGCGCTTGCCTATCCCCCAAATTCAATCCATCAAACCAGTCCGACTGCATGTTCGAAATTTTTTGGCGAATCCTTTGAACCCTCTCTAGACCATGAACTTCCTCCAAATTGAGCCAATTCAATCCATCCATCAAACGCAACCCTATCAAGACCGCCTCGTTAAAGCGCTGATCATCGGTCAAAACTTCCTCGGTCGACGGTAGCTTCCCGGATTGAATCTCAGCTTGATATCGAATATTATGAGCGATGTTCCAAGATCGTTTTCGATGCCCATCATAAGAATGGGCCGAGGGCCCCAAACCCCAATAGGCATGCCCTGACCAATAACGACTGTTATGCACTGCCTCTTGACCTTGTAGAGCAAAGTTGGATATTTCATAGGCCTTGTATCCATAATTAGACGAAACTTGATACAAGTGCATCATTTGTTCCAAAACAAGATCCTCAGGCGCCATTCGAACCTTCTGTTGATTCACTTGGTAGTGAAGGGCTGTTCGAGGCTCAACAGTAAGCTGATAAGATGAAAAATGAGGAAGACTCCAACTTAACATTTCTTGTAAATCAGCCTCAAAGTCCTGTAAGGACTGGTCCGGATATCCATAAATCAAATCTGCGCTTATATACTGAAATCCCACATCTTGCAAAAGCTTGAGCGCCTTTCTGGCTTGGGCAGCATTATGCACTCTGTTCATACGGGTCAAATTACGATCATCAAACGATTGTATCCCCAAACTAATGCGGTTCACTCCCAATGAGCGCCATCCTTTGACCATAGCCGGCGTTACATCCTCTGGATTCGCTTCTAAAGTAAATTCTCTAACCCCTTCGACGTCAAACCATTCGTTTATACTCTTGATTAAAATACCCAGTTCACTCAAACTAAGCAAGGACGGTGTGCCACCCCCGAAGTACAAAGTCTGAAGCGGTAAACGCTTGTCTTTGGAAAGCTCATTCCTTGCTTTCTTGATGGAGTTTCCATCACTCCTCAAAGCCTGCAATCGATATTCCAACTCATTGATAATCGAACGAAGCAGTTGACCGCGGCTTTGCAGTGAAATGCTAAAATGAAAATTACAATAGGAGCAAGCCTTACGGCAAAAGGGAATGTGAACGTAAAGGGATTCAGGAACCAACGAAACCGGAGGGCCTAATAATCCCAAAGTCCTTGCTCGAAATTAAATAATTTTTGCTTAATTCTCTCTGATTCCATAAGGAAATCTTCAGGATTGCTGGCATAGTCTTCTACACGAACATCCTTAACGTTGGGCTCTTTATAGATATACGATGAGAAAAATCTACGCAAAAATAAATCGTCATAAGAAATTTTGGCGGATTCATTTTTCATATTGAAGACTTCGGCTGCAGCAAGGATTGGACGAATACCAGGGAAATAAACCCAAAACATTGGGATTTCCCCAACCACTATTCCGTCAGACTTTAGGTTTTGAATTGGCGCTATAGCTACAATTCGTACTACCATGCTTGCGGTCTTACGATCAAAGACCCATTCTTCATTGAGCCTATACTTAACAACATCGTTAGGGTTAAATTCTACCCTCTCAATTTTTCTCTCCAAGGCATAGGTCACCGGATTACTTACTGTGATAGTGTCCCACTTTTCTAATGAATTTAAGATATCCGATGCCTTAATTCGATCCGATGGCCGAAGCTCCTCGGAATTGAATAAATAGCCATCCAATTTTCCTGTTTTCAAAGCATCCATCAACACATTAATGAGCATACTTTTCGGGTGGGTGAACGGCATATTCAGCTTTTGATTCAAATCAATCACTCGAAGAATTGACCAACTAAACATCACGTCCTGCTCTTGAATTTCCGGTAATGCAATCGGCTTCTTGGATGTAGACAATTTCATAGAGCGCTTGTAGGCCCCTGGGATAACTTCAAGGGATTGCTGACCAAAGGCATTCCCGAAAAAGCATGTCAATAAAAATGCGATGCAATAATTCTTCATAATTTTAATTAATGGAATAAACGGCCGGAGGTAATTTCCTTGTGATTTTGTCGGGACCAACAACTTTGACCTCATCAAAAATAAATCGGTCTCCAGCTTTGGAATTTCGTATAATTTGCTGAACCTTGGCGTTGTAGATAGCTCCTGTGTTGGCAAGCGGTTCGACATCCTTGCGAGCTGCGAAGTAAAGCATTCGGAAACTAATAACGTCGAATCGCATATCAAAATCAAAGTCTTTTAAAGTCGCAATCATCCCGCCCTGTGCCTTGAATTGGGAAACAGATACCGAACCAGGTGTTAAGCCTCCAATAGTGGCTTGAGGATCAGGTACTGCCTTTACACGAAATAGCGTCGAACCAAGCATTTGAGTACCTTTTCCATCCACTGATTTTCCACGTACGTCCACATTGATATTCATACCCGGGGTATTGACTCTAACAATGTATTTACCCTTAGAACCCGTGATTGTACCTCCTGCGGAAATTCCCGGAAGAAGATTTTCAGGGGTTACACCTGGGGCTGAAATGGAAACAGGATTATCAACGCCCACATACAAAACATTCATTTTGTCAGGCGAGACAACAGCGGCTGGTCTTGCCACAGTGTAAGAGCTACTGAATGGGTACCTTGTCAATTCACCGGATGTAGGACTAACAACGTTGATAAAACCACCCCATTTTTTCTCACCTTCTGCTGTAGCTCGAATTTTCAATTTACCCATTCCAGCTTCAACCGGCACCATCGTTCCTCCCTCTAACCTAATATCCAAATCCTGGCGACTATCATATGCCACCAAAAGGATATCCGCCTCGTAGTCTTGACCCGTAAGAATGTAGCTCGACCTTGCAACTACTTTGGCCTCTACTTTATCAAATTTGTAAGAAGCCGCATCAATTTGACTTAATAGATAAGAAATAACCTCGGTCTCGGTGTTCCGAATATCACTCTCATATTTAGACAAAAGGGTAATGACTCCTGATAATGGCATTTCTCCGAAATTTGATTGGAGCCAATTCTTTTTGACACCAGTTCCTTGGGTAGGATCAACAGCTTCATCCAAATAAATCTTAATCTCCTTGAGGTCGCTTTTTGGAACCACACCAAGAATCAGCGACCGGTATTTATTGATAAGTTTTTTGAACTCCAATCCCTTGGGACTTTTGCCTTCAGGATTAACCAATACCTGCGAGCTAATATCAATATTACCGTCATCAATTACACGTCTTGCCCCGCCTTCAACCTTGAAGTCTCCTTCGTCCATTTTCTGATTTTGATTACCTCCTAGGTCAATCATTTGCTCTTTAGCTTCCCTTACGAACTTCAATATCTCCTTCGTTTTTTGACGAATAATTTGAGCTTTATCAAAGTTAGCCTTAGCCTTGCCCGGCTCTTTCTCCATACGATCGTCAAAGGCTTTGTATAGAGCCTCATTTTTTTGACCTACAGAGAGCGAAGTCTCCTCTAAGCTTTTGTTAATCATCGCAAATGCTTTGAGAATTTCCGCAGAAACATTAAGAGCAAGCATAGCGGTCAACACAAGGTACATCATGTTGATCATTCGTTGCCTTGGGGAAAGTTTTGCGCCTGCCATCGATAGTGAATACTAAATAGAGAAAAAAATAAAAAAAATGCGCTTCAAATGATTTTAGAAACGATTAGACATGGCATTAAGCATGTTTCCATAAACAGCATTGAGTGAGGCTATGTTCCTGTTTAATCGAGACATTTCAGCCTGATAACGCTCCGCATCTTCTTGAATTAACTTGATACTATCCATCATCCTTCCAACACCGCCAACATTTTCACTAGCTGATCTCAGTGCGAAGGCGGTTTGTTTGAGCTCATCATCGTACATCGCGTTAAATGAGCCAATATTTTCGATGAGTTTACGCATTTCTAATCGATAAGCCTTTGTTTCTTGGCCCACCTGGTCTAATTCAGAAATTGATTCTGATGTAGCACGCACACTGTTCTGATAGGACTGGTTCGCGGAAATTAAATACTGGTTTAAGGTTGCCATTTGATCGTTATAAACTTGAGCTTGGTCCCCCATACTGGACATCGCCTGAAAGGAAACAGCAACGGTTTGAGCTTGCTGAGACATATTCCCGATATTTTGGGTTGCTTCATTCACTTTTTCGGCGAATTCACCAGAGCTGAACCCTGCTGTGTTCAACTCTCCCATTTTCTGAACATTGCTGTTGAGTGCTTGAAAATTTCTCCCTAAATTCTCTAAAACCTCTTTCTCCAAATTAGCTTCGCGCATTAGCGAGTCCAATGTAGCAGGTTGTGCTTTGGCTTCACCACCCGCTAATTCAGGGTAAACCAAGGCCCAATCCGTTTCTTCTGCCGGAGCTTCAAAACCCGAAACAAAGAAAATCAAGGCCTCGGTTCCCAATCCTAATGTAAGAAAAAAATCTGCGAAAGGTAAGTGCCTAATTTTGAATAAGGCGCCAATGATTACCACGGAAGCGCCCCAACCGTACAAGTAGTTAAGCGTGACTTTACCCTTCTTGGACTGTAGATAATCTGCAATTCCTTCTGATTTGAAAGAAAATTTCATGAATTGATATTTAAATTGATAATTTTAAAAACTAACGAATATCCCTTATATCACGACCTGTAAAATCCATGACGCAACGAAACCCTATGGTCGATCGGGATGAGTCTTGAAAATCGTAAGCCCTGGTCCCGTTCATTAAATAGTAACCCACATCTTTCCAACTCCCCCCGCGGATTACCTTACGTTTAAGGTAGGCTGGGTCTTCCGACTTGGCATTGTATCTGTAATCCGGATTTAAGTCTCCTAGAAAACTGCTTGCAGATTCATCAAAAGTTGATGAAGTCCATTCAGCTACATTACCTGACATGTTATAAAGGCCGTAATCGTTTGGATTGAAGGAATATGTCATGGCCGTATAGGTCACGCCGTCATCAATATAGTTCCCTCTTCCTGGTTTAAAGTTTGCAAGAAGGCAGCCCCTTTCGTTGCGTAATGAAGGACCGCCCCAAGGGTATGGGGAAGACATCCGTCCACCACGAGCCGCATACTCCCATTCAACCTCGGTGGGTAATCTAAAAGGAAACTGCAATGCCAATCTTTTGGATTGCCTAAATGATGCTAATAACCTTGTTCTCCAATCACAAAATGCAGTAGCCTGATTCCAGCTAACGCCTACTACAGGGTAATCATAATAGGCTGGATGACTGAAATACAGTTGAGTCTGCGGCTCGTTGTATGCATAAGCCATATCCTTGGTCCAAACCAACGTGTCAGGGTAAATGTTGACGGACCGAGCTTCTATAAACTCGTTTCGGTTTCGTTTACCTTGAGCTGACGCTGCAGATTGATAATCGTAGGCCTTGAAATTGTAGACAAAACGAGGAGTATTCCACTCTTTTCTGCCAAAAACTCTCTGATTTTCAGGTAGAAATAAATCCTCTAGTTCTTCGATAACTGCAGGGTCGTTCCAGTTGATTCTAGCTTTCCAGTTAATGTATTCGTTACCGTCTTCGTCTTCCACGGTATTGCCAAGGATGGTGTGAGCAATTGAATCCCTGACCCAATTAATAAACTGGCGATATTCTGCGTTGGAGATTTCCGCATCGTCCATGTAGAATGGCCTCATCGTAACATTTTTCAAAGGGCTATTCATGTTAAATAAAATATCCTGATCGCCCTGACCATAAAGGAAAGTTCCCTGTTTGATGTACACCATGCCATAGGGGGTTGTTTCCAGCCATCTTCCCCTATCCCTTGCCCCAATTAGGTCCCCGGTATTCCCACCACCGCACGAATATAAAAAGGCAGACAACCCCAAAATGAGGCAACAAAACATCAAGCCTGAGGCCGAGTTTTTGAGTTTAAGAGCGCTAAAATCGGTCATTTTCATTTTTTGCAAAGCATAAAGGTAACCAAAGGATATAGGAAAATTAACGTTAAAAACTAGAAATATCGTGGGGTGAGTATTTTCTTTTGGGGGGGAGGGGGTAATTTAATTGTAAAATCATAGCCCAAGAAAACCTCATGTGACCCATTTGCCAGGCCCCCAAGCTCCCCGATATGTTCGGTGAAGGAATACCCGAAACGGACCCCATTTTTCATTCTGTAGCCAACCAATCCAACGATACCGTCGCCCTGAGAATAGCCTCCCCCGATCCAAATCCTACTTCCCAAGGAAAGCAACAAATTATAATCTATCTGAGAAACAAAAGGATTGGCTTTGTATAGGATGGATGGAGTTAATCGCCAATACTTATTCAGTGGAATTTGATAACCCGCAGATGCAAATAAATTCTGGGCATAGGTAATGGTAGATCCTGAATTGTTGAATTTTAGTTGGGGCTGATTAAGCCTATTGAGTGCAACATTCAAAAACCACTTGGAGGATTGAAAATTAATTCCTGCACCCAAATCAAAGGCATTGGCCTGCACATTGGTGGTGACCAGCAAGGGGTCATTGGGATTCTCAGGTCTGAATTTGGTGCCGTCTAAACTGGTTTGAATCATGCCACCATAGACCCCTAGGCCCACACTGAATGTTCGAAATGGAAGTCTAAAGGCATAATTAAGGCGAACATTGGTGCTTTTGTTGAAGAACTCTTGGTCTTGAATGACCAGCAAGCCCAAACCACCACCAAGAAACTGAACCGGAGCATGAATACTGAAACAGGTAGTTCTTGGTGAGGCATTCTCTGGAATATTAACCCATTGGTAACGGGAGGCAATTAGTGTACTGATGGCTGGCCTTGACCCGGCGACCCCTGGATTGAAGTAGAAATCGTTGAACATGTACTGATTCCACTTGGCTTCCTGCTGAGCCATAACCAAAGAGGCCATCAACGTCAGGGTCGCAGAGAAGAGCAGGGTAATGCCTAGCCGAGGATTGGGGAAACTCAAGCCAATATTCATTTAGTCCCAAGAAACGAACAAAAATCTAAATTTGAACCTTATTTCTGAGGCTTTTTTATACACGCCTCTAATGCCATCACCAAGGAAGGGAACTCGGCTGTAGGGGCTGCTATGTCCAACCTCAGGCCCCTTTGGAGGACTGCCTCGTGGGTTTGGTTGCCTAAGGCAGCTATTTTAGTCTCGTTTTGAACAAAATCAGGGAAATTTTCAAAAAGCGATTTTATCCCTATTGGGCTAAAGAAACAAAGAACATCGTATTTGATATCCGCTAAGTCACTTAAATCGCTTGAAACCGTTTGAAACATCACCGCTTTGGTAACTTTCAACCCCATTTCCTCTGATTTTGTAAGAAAACTATCCGATAAGGCATCAGAACAAGGCATTATATAACTGAAATCGCAATGCTTCAACATTGAAGGAAGCAGGTCCTCTAGCTTTCCTTTCCCAAGAACAATTTTACGCTTTCTTAACTGTGTGTAGCGCTGAAGATAATGCCCTATTGTTTCTGAAATACAGAAATAACGGTTCTCGGGGTCAATTTCTACACGCAATTCTTCACAGAGGCGGAAGTAATGATCCACGGCATTCTTACTATTGAAAATTATCGCTTGATGATCGGAAATCGAAATTCGGCTTTTCCTAAATTCTTTGCCCGAAACCCCTTTCACCTCAATGAATGGCCTAAAGTCCATTTTCAGACCATACCGACTACCCAAATCCAGCAAGGGAGAGCGCTCCCCCGGTTCGGGTTTGGGCTGAGAGACCAAGATCGTACGGATTTTTGTTTTGGAATTTGAGCCTTCAGCCATACCTAAAATTTAACGCGAACACCAAGATTGGGATGATTTCGAAGGTGCAAATATAGAAAATCATCAAAAAAACATGGTCTCGAGAATACTCAAAGGCCAGCCGCATCAACCTAATCCAGCGATATCCTATGGTGATAACCACGAGAACACCTGTGGCCAATGTGGCTGCAAAGGCCCAAAGTGAGCTCCCATATCCCGCCAACAACGCTAAACCTAGAATAATTGGTACCCAAACATGAAAAACCAAATTGATGCTTGACTTAAGCCATAGGGCACTCTCTGGAAAATTAGCAACCCAAGCCAAAAGCTTTATCCACCAAGACCAAACCACAAAGACTACCCAAACACCAATAGTCCAAACAAAGATCATGATGGGTAAAATCCTCCATTCGCTTGGCAGTAGCATGAAAAAAAAATCGTCTACACTACGGTAATCCAGCAAAAGAAGCCCCAATGCACCAATTCCGATCAAAGACCAACCTGTCGACAAAACGCCGACCTCGTTGCCTTTATGACGCATTGCTTGAAGAAAAATTCTAAAATTGAAGAGCGAATGCAATCTGCCTAGCATAAATGAGGGTTCTTTGGCCAAAAACCAAGAGGCCGTCAAGGTATATACCCACCATAGTGCAAAATGAGCATCCGCGAATTCTACTCCCCTCCAGTGAGACGGACTCATGGCTGTATGCGTTTATAGTTTATAGCATAAACCAATCCTACACTTAGGGCAATATGCCTTTGCCTACAAATCCTGCTCTTCTTCCCTATATTAACCAATTCTATTTGAATTTTAATTTGCAAATTTACTTTTAAAAATCAAAATGGGTCCAATGAAAACAGGAAACTTATTGGTGTACCGGGCCTCAGCAGGTTCGGGTAAAACCCATAACCTCGTCTTTGCATTCATTAGGTTATTGCTACTTGCCGATGATCCTCGATCCGTACGGCAAGCACTCGCGATCACCTTTACGCGCAAAGCATCCATGGAAATGAAGGAGCGAATTCTTGGACAGCTCCACTTCATGGCAATGGAACCTGGTGTTAGAACTGCTAATGAACGGGCAGAGGCCATGGAATCAAGACTTATACATGAGTTATGTTGCAGCGTGGAAACCCTACGTATACGCTCTTTCCAGTACCTGCAACACATGTTACACCGTTACAACGATACCGCTATTAGCACCATTGATTCTTTTATTACGCAACTTGCGCGGCCCTTCTACAGAGAACTAAGGACAGGTCTTGATTTTGATATCGAACTCGACCGAGATCTTGTTATCGAGCAGGCCTTGAATGAATGGATGAACAACCTGGGCAATGATAACCAAGCTGTCACGGACTTGATGCACTTTATGGCCCAGAACCGGAATCAAAAAGAACGATCATGGAATACCCGTGCCTTGCTGGAGAGGTACGCAGGATTCCTATTTGAGGATAGAACCTATGCGCATTTGCATCAACTCCTTCAACGTACCCCTGAGTCTTACCAAAGACATTTTGACGAACTTGAAGCCAAGCTTCAAAACCATTTGGATTATACGCTCAAGACTGCGGCTAAGCTTGCGCAAGAGGCCAGGGACTTGGGCTTTGTATCGGATGACTTTGTCCAAAAAAGTAGTGGAATTTTGGGCCATCTTGAAAAATTGGCAGGTGGAGATTTGGGGACTCTGCATTCCAACGCCAAAAATGCTCTTGCAGAAAGGCGTATCCTACAGCCCAAATGCAAACTCAGCATGCCGGATTCTTGGATTCAGGGAGTCATTGACTTCATGGATTACCGAACCGGTTCAGGGGGTGAAGTAGAATTGCTTACGGCGCTTTTGGAAATGCGGTATGCCACCACCCTAATGGGTTCAATGTACCAACATTTCATGGAATTCAACCGCAAACAGCTACGGATGCCTTTGAATTTCATGTATTTTCAGATGGCCGACTTGATCCGTCAAACTCATCCGGAATATTTATGCGATCGAGTTGGCCAACGATACCAGCATATTTTGATTGATGAGTTCCAGGATACCAGTTTACTGCAATGGCAATGTTTATTCCCCTTAGTAGATAATGCAATAGCCTCCGGCGGAACTGCCCTAATGGTAGGCGATGTCAAACAATCCATATACAGATGGAGAAATGGGGATGCCCGCCTGCTTGCCTGCTTGCCAAAGGATGTGTTAGGAAATACAATCTCTGCTCTTTGGGATGGTATGTTTGATGAAAATTTTTTGCAGATCAATTTTCGTTCTTCCAAGAATATTATTAATTTCAACAATTTATTTTTCGGGTGTTTGCGGAATATTCATGGCAGCATAGCAGACCCTTTTTTCAAAGATGTAGATCAAAAATTATCAACAATTAATTCTCCAAACCAAGCATTGGATGGAAATGTGCAGGTTGCGGTTTGGGACCCTGAGAAAGCAGGACAATCCCTAGCTTCGGGCAGGGTAAGCCTTTGCCTGGAAATTCTTCGGACTCAATTAGCTATGGAGGTCGACGGCATACCCCTATACAAACCCAAGGATATCGCCATTCTCGTCCGAACCAATAAGGTTGGGGCAGAAATCGCAAGCGGCTTGATGGCGGCTGGCCAGGCTGTTATCTCTCCAGAAAGTCTCGTCTTGGGCCTGCATCCTGAGGTCGAAAAACTGATGCTAGCTTGGCAATTTCTACACGATTCTCGTAGCATTTTGAACCAAGATTTGCTGTTTCTTGCACTCAATCCGGAGCAATATAAGCGAGGTGAACGACCCGCAGACCTCAAGGAGTGGATGTCGGTCTATTTCCCTCTTTGGGACGAAAATCTCTTCCTGCAGCTCCCCTTGGGCTTACAGCTCCATGAAATTACCCATGCCTTGAGGTGTTCCACCCAAGACGCTTATATTAAACGCCTGCTTGAAGAATGGACTTTGCAATGCGCTTCAGGTTTAGGCACCCAAGAACTTCGAGATTGGTGGAAAAGAAATCGCTTGAAAATTAAATTACAAATACAGGACCAAGGTCAAGCCGTCACCGTGCTCACAGTTCATAGTGCCAAAGGTTTAGAATTTCCGGTGGTCATCCTCCCTGAATTGGACCGTTATCAAAAATTATCGGTCATCGAATACCAATGGCTGCGAGCAGATCAAGACGCATCGCTGCAGACGCAGGAAATTCATGAAGGTCAACCTATGCCAATTCACCTTGTTTCGACGAGCAAGCTCAAAAAAGGGCCCGAACATTTGAAAGAGATTAGCGAACAGGAAGATCATAACAATGATTTGGATTATTTCAATTTATTATATGTGGCTTTGACCAGAACCAAATCGTCGATGATTATTGTAACCGAAAAAAAATCATCCAAAAGCGGCCCTCTCACCTTTTCCAAACTCTTTGAAGAATTCATGGAGACTCAACAAGGCCAAGAGCTAATCCACCTTGACCATTCGGCCTTTGAAAGTTGGACTTTGGGCCAACCTCTGCGCCTCTCCTTCAAAGAATCTTCGATGCAAAATATTGAAAATAAACATAATATTGCATTGACCGCAACATATACTCCCTTGGCGACTCTTGCCCCCAGAATCTGCATGGAACAAAATTTGAACTGGCAAAGTCAATGGTCAGATCCTGTCGAAGCAGGTAATCTGTTTCATCAATTCGTGGCCCAGTTGGAGGGTAGCACAAGCGTGGACGCTGCTATGAATGACTTCATGGCAAGAGAAGATTTGAAGCTGGATCTGAAAGAAAAGGTAAGGGATTGGACGCTTGAAGTGGTACACAGAGACGAACTTCAAGAATGCTGGAATGGGTCCTGCACGGTTCTACGCGAATTGCCTCTACTTATGGGCGATGGTCAATTCCTTAAACCCGACATGGTCTTGCTTCGCAAGAATGGCACAGCACGTGTTATCGAATTCAAAACAGGATTTGCGAAGGAAGATCACCAAACCCAATTAAACCGATACCTCACAGCATTGCGCGAATCCGGAATCCCCGCCGACGGCCTAGTGGTATATGTCGGTGGAGCTGCTGCCTAAATCCTGCCTCAGAATTGGGGTTCCAATCCCATATTGTAGAAAAGGAAGGACCATTTGTCGGCGGCCTCGTCTAAGATCATGGAAGTAGGCTTTCCGGCTCCATGTCCAGCCTTCACGTCTATACGGATCAGGACCGGTGCCGAGCCTACTTGTTTGCTTTGCAATTCCGCGATAAACTTGTAGGAATGGGCCGGAACAACGCGATCATCATGATCGGCAGTGGTCACCATGGTAGCGGGATAAGAGACTTTATTCCGAACATTTTGAACCGGAGAATACCCACGCAGGTATTCGAACATTTCTTCGGAATCATCGGAACGGCCGTAATCATAAGCCCAACCCGCACCGGCAGTGAATGTATGGTAACGAAGCATATCCATCACCCCCACGGCCGGAAAACAAACTTTGAACAGGTCCGGACGCTGGGTCATGCAGGCTCCAACCAACAAGCCCCCGTTTGAACCTCCGGCAATAGCCAAGCGCTCAGGTTGGGTATAGCCGTTCTGGATTAACCACTCCCCTGCAGCGATAAAATCATCAAAGACATTTTGCTTACGCATTTTGGTGCCAGCATCGTGCCATTGATCCCCGTATTCACCACCCCCACGGAGATTTGCTACCGCATATATCCCGCCCTGCTCCATGAAAAACAAATTAGAAACCGAGAAACTAGGCGTCAACGATATGTTAAAACCCCCATACCCGTACAGGAGGACCGGATTTTCACCGTTAGGGTTGACATCCCTGCGATGAGTCAAAATCATAGGCACCTTGGTGCCGTCCTTGGACTTGTAAAAAACCTGGGTGCTTACATACTGATCAGGCTCAAAATCTACCTTACTTTGTTTATAGATTTTGGAACCCCCTTGGAGATCATAATGATAAATCACTGGGGGCTGGGTGTAAGAAGTAAATGAAAAATAACATTCCTTTTCACTGCGCTTGGCTCCAAAGCCTGAGGCTGTTCCCAAGCCTGGCAATTGAACTTCGTGAATACGATTTCCTTGTAAATCGTATTGGATAACCTGGGAAACAGCATCTTTGAGGTAAGTAACCATGAGGTAACCTCCAGCTGCAGTCACCGATAACGGGAATTCGGTTTCCGAAATGAGTTCTTGCCACTGTGTAGATAAAGGGTCCTTGGCAGATGCCACCATAAGCCTGCGGTTGGGTGCCTTAAGGTTGGTTAGCACATAAATTCGATCACCCTCCACATGCACGACATCGCTTTCGAAATCAAGACCGGTAATCATGGGCCGTATAGACGAATTTTTAATGGATAAATCTTTAACGTATAATTCGTTACCGTAGGTAGCCTGAGCTGCGGAAATGAAGAGCCAACGATTATCTTCACTAACGACCGCTCCCAGATAGCGATAAGGCTGTTTCTCGCCACCAAATATCAATTCATCCCCGCTTTGAGGTTTGCCCATCCGGTGGTAATACAACTTGTGATGCTGGGTTTTGCCAGAAAGAGCAGAGCCGTCTTTGGGTTTATCGTAGCTGGAATAGAAGAAGCCTTCCTGGCCTTTCCATGAAAGGGACGAAAACTTAACATCGAACAAGGTATCCCCCATAATCTTACGATTCACGGCATCCATTACTACGACCTTGCGCCAATCCGATCCTCCTTCGCTAATTTGATACGCACAGAGGGATCCGTCTTCTGAGAATTGAATGCCTGCGAGGGATGAAGTTCCATCTTTGGAAAAATTATTGGGATCTAGAAAAACTTCCGGGTTTGCGTTGCTCCCTGAAATCTCACGGTACAGAACAGACTGGTTCTGCAGCCCATTGTTCTTAAAAAAATATGTGTATTTTCCTTCCTTGAACGGGGCGGAGTATTTCTCGTAATTCCATAATTTCTCCAACCTTTTGCGAATATCCGAGCGGTAAGGAATCGCCTTGAGGTATCCAAAAGTGGTTTCATTCTGCCTACTCACCCAATCGGCTGTTTCTTCGGACCGATCGTCTTCCAACCAGCGGTAGGGATCCTCGACGACTTTGCCAAAGTAGGTATCCAATTGGTCAACCCGTTTGGTATCCGGATAACGCAAGGTCTCAGCTGGAGCTTGACCGGTAGCACTAAGGGATGACAAAATGCTAAACAAAGCCAAAAAAACAGGAATAGTTAAAGAGCGCATAATTTGTATTTTCTCAAAGATAGGCCTTAGGGTTTCTTGAAAAGGAATTTGCTAGGAAACCAAAGTAAACCGTAAGACTCTGAAGGCTTGGCCTTCAAGGAAACATGATGAGCGCGATGAGCGCGTATCATGGCCTCGATGTAGGGAAACCGTAATCGCATAGGAACCCTCCAGCGGCGATGAACCCAACCATCGTGCATAATGAAATACAAAGCTCCATAAAGGCAAATTCCAATCCCCGTTCCTAAAACCAGAGGACCATACTCCAAACCCAACCACAAGAAAACCATCCCCATTCCTCCAAAGAACAAGGAGAATAGATCGTTCCATTCAGGACCTTTACTGCTGGGTCGATGGTGGGTTCGGTGAATAAACCACAATGGGCCATGCATTAGATATTTGTGGATAAACCATCCAAAAACCTCCATTCCAGCAAGGCCCAAGACTGTTCCAACAACGAGAATCATGGGATCAAGCATGACTTCAAAAGTACACCTTAGAACGGTGAGCCTATCAAAAGC
>SXGR01005093.1_pt1 | contig 25595 bp, 24 predicted proteins | sample 3174711 | NCBI WGS metagenome assembly SXGR01 (sample SAMN11356860, study PRJNA531348) | freshwater metagenome | isolation source: freshwater sample F1-60 | place: China: Fuxian Lake, Yuxi | collected 2017-12-25
CGCGGCCTCTTCATGGTTGACGGCGTCCTGCTGCTCGTCGATGCCAGCGAAGGGCCGCTGCCTCAGACCCGCTTTGTTCTGCGCAAAGCACTTGAAGCGAAGCTTCCGGTGATCCTCGTCGTCAACAAGATCGACCGCCCCGACGCCCGCGTCGCCGAGGTCGTGCACGAAGTTGAGGAGCTCTTCCTCGACCTCGATGCAGATGAGGAGCAGATCGCTTTCCCGATCGTATATACCAACGCCAAGGCCGGAACCGCCTCGCTCGACGCCGAAACGCAAGGCGAGGATCTGGGGGCGCTGCTTGATCTTCTGGTCGAAACGATCCCGCCCCCCACCTTTGACCCTGAGACTCCGCTGCGGATGCAGGTCACGAACCTCGGCGCCTCCGACTACCTTGGCCGCCTCGCGATCTGCCGCGTCCATGACGGCACCGTCAAGCGTGGCCAGCAGGTGGCTTGGTGCAAACGCGACGGGAGTATTGAGAATGCAAAGGTGACCGACCTTTTCGTGACCGAGGCGCTCGACCGCGTCGAAGCGGAGGAGGCTGGGCCAGGCGAAATTGTCGCCGTTGCCGGCATCCCCGAAGTGACGATCGGCGAAACGCTCGCCGACCCGGAGGACCCTCGCCCGCTCGCGCTGATCGCCGTTGATGAGCCGAGCCTCAGCGTCACGATCGGCATCAACACTTCGCCGCTGGCCGGCAAGGACGGCTCGAAGCTGACCGCCCGCCAGATTCTTGGCCGCCTCGACGCCGAGATGGTCGGCAACGTCGCGCTGCGCGTGCTGCCGACCGAGCGCCCGGACTCGTGGGAGGTCCAAGGCCGCGGTGAACTTGCCTTGGCGATCCTCGTCGAGCAACTGCGCCGCGAAGGCTTCGAGATGACGGTCGGGCAGCCGCAGGTGGTAACGCGCGAAATTGATGGCGTCCTCAGCGAGCCGGTCGAGGAGCTGACGATCGACGTTCCCGAAGAGCACGTTGGCGCCGTCACGCAGCTACTCGCGCTGCGCAAAGGCCGGCTTGAGGAGATGGGAAACCACGGCAGCGGCTGGGTGCGAATGGAGTACCTCGTCCCGGCCCGCGGCCTGATCGGCTTCCGCGCCGAGTTCCTTACCGAAACGCGCGGCACCGGCATCGCCCATCACGTCTTCGACCGCTGGGAGCCATGGTTTGGCGAGCTGAAGACGCGCCAGACTGGCGCTCTCGTAGCCGACCGCACCGGCCCCGTGACCGCCCACGCCTGCTTCGCGATGCAGGACCGCGGCACGCTCTTCGTCGAGCCAGGCGAAGAGGTTTACGAAGGAATGATCGTCGGTGAGAACAGCCGCTCCGGCGACCTTGACGTAAACGCCGTGCGCGAGAAAAAGCTCAGCAACGTGCGCTCATCAACCGCCGATGAGCTGGTTCGCGTAATCCCGAAGAAGCTGCTCTCGCTGGAGCAGGCGTTTGAGTTCGTGCGCGCAGACGAGGCGGTCGAAGTGACCCCCTCGCACGTCCGCCTGCGCAAGGTCACACTCGATCAGGTTGGGCGCGAAAAAGAGGCTCGCCGCTCAGCCAAGGGCGCGGCGCCGCTTGGCGCTGAAGCCTGAGCGAGCCGTTGCGGCAGCGACTAGGGAACGCGCTTAGCCGCGTAAGCCCAAACATTCGGCTCTTTTGGCAGCCTTGGAGCAGGATCGGTGTAGAAGCGTGGCAGCGCAGCGCGCGAGCGGCCGGCCGAACGCATTTTTTCGAGCCCCGGCGCCAGCAGCTTCGAGCAGACGTCCTTGGGCAAGCGCTTCACGTTTGCCGGCCCCTTGTGCGACATCGCATCTTCGGAGACGGCGAAGGTCACGGAGTCGAGCGCTGAACCGATGTGGCTTACGTTCCGCCCTGGGCAGATGTCCTGGATCAGGATGTTGGTTGCGCCTTTCAGCGATGAGGTCGGGTTCTTACCGGTTGTCGGCTGAACCGTCTCATCGGTAGCGGTGCGAACCGTCGTCCACGAGGTCGGGTTCGGTGACTCGTCGTACTGCCGGTTTATTGCCTTCAGCAAGTTCGACCCCGCTGCCTGCTGCCAGCTCGCGGCTTGGCACGGGTTCAGTGCGCTGCAGCCGCCAAGGTTCACAGTGGTGCCGTGCTGGGTGCCGGCGACAGCTATCACGTCGGTCACCTTGGCGCGCAGGCTAGGCCAGTAGGTCAGCGCCCAGCGCGGCAGCAGCCCGCCCTGGCTGATGCCGAAGACCGCGATTGGCTTGCCGTAACCGGCGGCCATCCGACGGATGCCGGAGACGAGGTACTCAGCGGCGACCTGGATGTCGCCGGTAGTGCGATAGGGGAAGTTGACGTAACAGATCGGTCGACCGGTCGTGGCCAACGCCGCCTTGCCGATCGCGTAAGCCTCCTCGCCGGTGTAACCGGTGCCGGTTACGAGCATCACCGGCTGCGGCCCGCCGCGCTTGATCGCGGTTGGGCAGACAAGCGACTCGGCGAGCCGTGCCTTTGGCGCTGTAAGCGCCGGCTCTTTATAGGAGCTCTTGGCAACTGCCGACGATGCCGGCAGAGCGATTGCGATCAGCGAGAGGGTGGCGGCGGCAAGCAAGCCGCGGCGGATTGGATAAGTCATCGGCGGAGCATACGTCTTATCCCGCAGAGCCGCGTTGGTCGTCAGTTCCGTAGGCTTGCGCCCATGCACGATATGCCGGAAATCTTCCGCACCCCGGACGAGCGCTTCGAAAACCTGCCCGGTTACAACTACGAGCCCAACTACGTAGAAGTGAACGGAATGCGCCTCCACCACCTCGACGAGGGCGAAGGACAGCCGGTGCTCTGCTTCCACGGCGAGCCGAGCTGGAGTTACCTCTACCGCAAGATGCTCGACCTGCTCGTTGCTGATGGCAAGCGCGTGATCTGCCCCGACCTCATCGGCTTCGGTCGCTCCGACAAGCCGACCGATCAGCAGTGGTACAGCTACGAGCGCCACTGCGAGAGCGTCACCGCCCAGCTCGATCAGATCGAGGGGCTCGAGGACGTAACCGTCGTCGTGCAGGATTGGGGCGGCCCGATTGGGCTGCGCTGGGCGACCGAACACGCCAATCAAGTTGCACGGCTCGTGGTCATGAACACCGGCATCTTCACCGGCCGCGTTAGCAAAGGCTTCATGGCTTGGCGCGAGTTCGCTGAGAAGACGACCGACCTGCCGGTCGGAATGGTCATCAAAAACTCAACTACCAGCGAACTCAGCCCCGAAATCATCGCCGCCTATGAGGCGCCGTTCCCAAACGTCGAAAGCAAAGCCGGTGCGCATCAGTTCCCGCTGCTGGTGCCGATCAACAACGACGAGGAAGGCATCGCCGAAATGATGGCCGTCATGGACGCACTAGCAGACTGGGAAAAACCGACGCTCGTCGCCTTCGCCGATCACGACCCCGTCTTCCCTTACCCCAAGTCGGGCGACCGCTTTACCGAACTGATCCCAACCGCAGGCGAGCAGGTCCGGATTGAGAACGCCGGCCACTTCCTTCAGGAAGATAAGCCGGAAGAGATCGTCGCCGCGATGCGTGCTGCCTTTAGCTGAAGGCGATCACGCTGCGGATGCCGTCCTGGGCTTCCATCAGCTCAAAGCCGCGGTTAACTTCATCGAGGCTGAGGCTGTGCGAGATGAACGGATCCAAGTCGATCTCACCTTCGAGGTAGCGATCGATCAGCGCCGGCACCTGGTCGCGCCCCTTGACGCCACCGAACGATGAGCCGCAGACGCGCCGGCCGGTGATCAGCCAGCGCGGAATGACGTCGAGCGTCTCGCCCTTGCCGGCAACGCCGGCAACGGTGCAGAGCCCCCAGCCCATCCGCGCCGATTCGGCCGCCTGCTGCATAACCGAAACGAGGCCGGTCGCTTCGAAGGTGTAGTCAGCGCCGAAGCCTCCGGTCTCTTCAAGAATCCGTTCAACCGTGTCGGGGCCTGCCGTCCAAGTGTCGGTCGCGCCCTGCCCGCGGGCCAGCTCAAGCCGCTCGTCGGAGAGGTCGACGCAGATGATCCGCTCCGCTCCCTGAATCCGCGCGCCTGCGACGGCGCCAAGGCCGACCATGCCGGCGCCAAATACCACGCAGGTCGTGCCCGGCTCCACTTTCGCCGTATAGATCGCCGCGCCGATACCGGTCGAAAGGCCGCAGGCGAAAAGGCAGGCGTGGTCGAGCGGCGCCTCTTTCGAGATGTTCGCCAAGGCGATCTCCGGCATCACCGTGTACTCGGCGAAGGTCGAGGTTCCCATGAAGTGGCGCAGCGGCTCACCATCGAGCGAAAGGCGCGTAGTGCCGTCGGGGAGGTAGCCCTCACCCTGCTGCTCGCGAATCGCAAGGCAGATATTGGTGCGCGGATCGAGGCAGTGAATGCACTCGCGGCACTGCGGCGAGAAGAGCGTCACGACGTGGTCGCCCACCGCAACGGAGCTGACACCCTCACCGATCGCCTCAACAACGCCGGCGCCCTCGTGGCCGAGCACGGTCGGCGCGTAGCCGGAAGGGTCAACACCGGAGGCCGTATACATGTCGGTGTGGCAGACGCCACAGGCGACGAGCCTCACGAGCACCTCGCCGGCCTTCGGCTCAGCGAGGTCCACCTCGCGAACCACAAGCGGCTTGCCGAATTCTTCGAGAACTGCTGCGCGGATCTTCATTCGCGCATCTTATGCGCTGCGCTAAATCGTGTTTGACGAAAACAGCAGCGCGGCGATCGAGATCGGCATGCCGAAATCCCAGATCAAGATCATCGTGTTGTTTGGCGCGTAGTTCTTGTCGCGAATGATCTCAACGAGGTGGTTGATGCCAGCGAGCAGGAGGAAGGTGAAGATCGGCAGTGCGATCGCGATCCAAGCCTCCTTGCCGTGCTGGCTGGCGTAGATGCTGCCGAGGCCGAGTCCAAGTGAAACGAAACCGATCTCATACTGGAAGCCGTTCGTGACCCAGCCGATCGATTCGGCCATCTTCTTGGCGAAGATGGTGTGCATAAACGATGAGGCGAGGAATACCCAGCCGGCCATGTAGAGCATCCAGCGCAGGTAGGTGACGTCGGTCAGCTCACCGGAGACGAAGCCGGGAGGAGTTGAACCGGCAAGCGCAAAGATCCACGCGAGCACAAAGAGGCCGGGCAGAATGAAGCTGGATACTTTTCCCATGGCGAAGAAGTTCGCGCTGCGCGCGCGGGTCCCTCCCCTAGCGGTAAGCGCGAAAAACCTCCCAGCGTCGGTAACTACTGAGTTTTTTCAGCTTTTGCTCGGGCCCAAACGCCGGCTTTGGCCCGGCAACGCGGGCCGGCGCAACGAAAACGATTGCCGGCGGCTGCCAATTCGGCTGCGACTGGGTCGAATTCCAGGTTCCCTGCACATCGCGTAACGGAAGGTCTAGCTTCCACGCCAGCCCCGTCTGCTCGTAGGGGTTGATCGCCGGCTTGCCGACCGCGACGATCGCGTCGCGCCCACCGACGGCGCTGATCGCGCCGCTCAGTTGGTCGGACTGCTCGGCGTCGAGGCGGGCAACGCTTAGTAGCCGGGCATCGGTGCGCAGAACGAAGATTCCAAAGCCGAGCATGAGCAGCGCGATTCCAGCGGTCGCGGCGTACTTGGCCGTTCGCCCCGAAGCGGCAGCGATCAGCCAGCCTGCCCCTACGCCCGCGAGCACGCAGCTCAGCGCCGCCGGACCGGCAAGGTAGCGGCGCGCGCCGGTGAAGCCGAGCTGCGCCATCACTGCGACAACGGCAACCCAGCCGATCACGAGCAGGGCCAGCAAGAGCACTTCGCGGTTGCGCCGGCGCCAGGCAAAGACGAGAGCCGCCAGAGCGAGAAGCAGGACAGGCGCGATCACCGAGTCGCCAAGTCGGCTGAAAACCTCCAGCGCCGGTATCGCCTCGCGCGCAGCGCTCGTCGGAGTCTGCCCCTGCGCTGTCGCTGCGCCCTGCGCTAAGCCCCCGGAGCCAGCCCAATCGAAGATCACCCAGACCAGCGGAGGCACAACCACCAGCGCCGCAATCAGGCCACGCCGACGGCCGATGTGGTGCGCGCACCAGAGGCCGTAGATCACCGCCACCAACCAAAGCTCGGGGCGAATCAGCCCAGCGAGAGCCAGCAGCGACAGCGCCGTCAGCCGGCGATCGCGCAGATGCAGCAGCACTGCGCCGAGCACGAACGCGGCGAGCAGCGGTTCCGATGAGCCATAGAGCGCCGTCCGTGGAAGGTCGGTGCTGACGAGCAGAGCAAAGGCGGCGACGACGAACGCTGCGGCCGCGGCGGGAGTCCCCGCCAGACGGGCAGCGCAGCGACCGGCGAGCCAGATCGCGTAGAGCGCAGCGCCGCGAACGAGAGCCAGCCATAGAAACGGCGCCAGACCGTCAATCCAGGCAAATGGCGCGCTGACGAGCACCGGCAGGGGCTTCCAAGAGGGGCCGCCGGTCGTGTCGAGCGAGAGCTCGATTAGCTCACGCGCCCAAACCATCCAAGCCCACGCGTCATAGCCGAGCGCCGGGGCGAGCAAGACGCTCGCTGCCCCGATCAGCAGGCAGCAGGCGATCACGATCCGCTCGTCAGGCCAAGCCACAGCGCCGAGAGTAACGGCGGGCGCCGCGGGGAAGCGCCGCCGCGAGCCGACCGGCCGGTAGCCTCCCCGGCAAGCGCGGCCTGCCGACGGCCGCCGGACGAAAGGCAGCTGAAGTGGAGAATTTCGAAGGACGGACCGTTTTTATGTCAGGTGGGAGCCGTGGGATTGGGCTGGCAATCGCAGTCCGTCTGGCTCAGGAGGGAGCCAACGTCGCGATCATGGCCAAGACCGACGAGCCAAACCCGAAGCTGCCGGGAACGATCCACACCGCCGCTGAGGAGATCAACGCCGCCGGTGGCAAGGCGCTTCCAATCCTTGGCGACATTCGCTACGAAGATCAGGTTGCTGACGCGGTAGCGAAGACGGTCGAGGAGTTCGGCGGGATCGACATCTGCGTCAACAACGCCTCGGCGATCGACCTGCGCCCGATCGGTGAGCTGCCGCCAAAGCGCTACGACCTGATGGCCGACATCAACGTGCGCGGCACGCTGGTCGTAACGCAGTCCTGCCTGCCGCACCTGCGCCAATCCGATCACGCCCATGTGCTGACGCTGAGCCCGCCGCTTTCAACCGACCCAAAGTGGCTGAAGGGCCACGGCCCTTACACGGTCGCGAAGTATGGAATGTCGATCCTGACACTCGGCCTCGCCGCCGATGAACTGGAGAACGGCGTGGCCGCCAACTGCCTGTGGCCGCGCACTCTGATCGCCACGGCCGCAGTTCAGAACCTGCTCGGCGGCGATGAGGCGATGGCGAAGGCGCGCACGCCGCAGATAGTGGCCGACGCCGCGCGCGAGATTCTGATCCGCGAGCCAGCCGAGTGCACAGGCAACGCGTTCATTGATGACGAGGCGGTGGCTCACGCCGGCATCACCGACCTAAGCGGCTACGCCGACAATGATTCGCAGCTCGCGCTCGACATCTTCGTCGACGGCTGGCCGGAGGGCTAACGACGGTAAAAATCTCGTGAAGGCGCAGCGGTGGTGGCAACAAAGTGGCGAAGTGGTCCTAGTCTCTTTTTAGACCACCAAATGTCATACGTCGATATCCACTGCCACATTCTGCCCGCCGTCGACGATGGTGCGCGCGACCTTGAAGAGAGCGTTGAGTACGCGCGCAGGCTCGTTGACGAAGGCGCGCGCGAGCTGATCGCAACCCCCCACGTCGGCAACCCGCGCTTCCCGTTCGACCCGACCGAGATCGCCGATCGCGTCGCCGCGCTCAGCGCCGAGCTCGAGCAGCGCGCGATTCCACTTCAAATCCACGGCGGCGGTGAACTTCACCCTTCGGAGCCAAACGCGCTCAGCAACGATCAACTCGAGCTGATCGCCAACGGCCCGCCCGGTGCCCGCTGGCTGCTCTTTGAGATCCCTTTCGCCGGCGTTGACCAGCGCTTCGCCGACGACTGCCGCGAGCTAATGGCGCGCGGCTTTGGCCTCGTCATCGCTCACCCCGAGCGCGCCCGCGGGCTCTTCAGCGATGGCGGCTGGCAGCTGCTGCGCAGCCTCGTCGCCGAAGGCGCATTGCTGCAGATCAACGTCTGCTCGCTGCTTGGCAACAACGGCCTCGAAGCACAGGAGGCCGCCGTCGGCCTGCTACGCAGCGGCTATGCCTTTACGCTCGCCTCCGACGCCCACCCAGGCACGCGCGACCACACCGCTGCGCTCGGCTTCGCGCTGACGCTGAGGGCCGGTGCCTCGTCGCTGCAGGCCTGGCGGCTAACGCAGGCCAACCCTCGCTTCCTGCTGCGCAGCGGCATTCCGGCCGGGTTTAACGAGCAGCGCGGCGTCAGTCTCGGCCGAGCACCACTGCCGGTCGCCTGAGCCAAGCTGCGCATCCGCCAGCTGAACGACCACTGCGCCTGCCGCGCTAAAGCTTAAGGACTGCCGGGGGCGCAGCGGCCGTAGGCGAGGAAGTATTCGTTGCTGGCGATGAACTTGAAGCCCGGAGGCGGTACCTGAAGTGCCTCCCAGCCGTTATCGACGGCGTACTCGTTGACGTTCAGATCGGGGCGAGACTCGTATGCCGGATTGATCAGGATCGCGACGCCCTCGGTCTGAACCGGAATCTTCGTATCGGAGCGCGGAATGATCGCCGGCGGCTCGAGATGGAAGCTCCACTTCGCCTCCGGCAGCAGCTTCTGATTGGGCACGCTGACGGCCCCGCATCTACGCGCCTTCAGCACTTCGGGATTGGTCATGATCGCGCGGAACTGATCGGTGATCGCATGGCGGCGACGGACATCCTCGTCAATTCGAGCGACGTTGAGATGGGTCACGGTCCAACCGAAACCGGCGATTACCAGCAGCAGCGCAGCGCCGGCCCAGAGCTTCTTGAAGGTGCTGCCGCGTTCCACCTTGCTCCAGCCGGTCGAGGCATAGGTTGCGAAGAGAATCAAACCGACGACGGCAAGCAGGATGTAGCGCCAGACGTTCGCGAGGCCGCCGCTGGCAATAACTAGGTAAGAGAACCAAGTCGTCGCAACCAAGATCGCGGGAAGAATTAGCTGAGTGCGGCGCTGTTGGATGGCCAACACAACGCCTAGCCCGGCAAGGATTGAAAGCGGTAGCTTCAGCACCGAATTTGTCCAATAGAGCGTGTAGTAGGGGAGCGTTTCGAATGGGCGACTACGACCTAGATCGACGGCATTTCGACTGGTCGCCGTCATCGAGAAGAGCGGGTTGCCGGTCACAAACCAATCGGTGGCCAGCCAGATCAGCGGCGCGATAGCGGTGTAGCAGAGAATCCGAAAGCGGCCCGACCAGCTAAGCGGGTAGCCGACCCAGAGGAAGTACAGCCCGAGCAAGAGCCAAGCCTCAGGGCGCAGCAGCCCGGCCAGGATCAACAGTACCCAGACCAGCCCGCCACGGCGCGGCGAGCGAGCTTCAAGGTAGGCAGCCCAGCAGACCAAAGCCGCGTAGGGCGGATCGAGGAAACCGACGCCGGCCAGCCATGCGACGTCGAGTCGCGTCGCCATCAGGCCGATCGCGACGAGTCCACCAAAGATTCCGGTGATGAAGACACCAAAGCGGAAGACGGCAATCAGCAGCGCGATGTAGCCAACCAGCGCAAGCGCTACGAACATCTGTGGCGCGGCGTCACCGAAAGGCAGTAGCAGCAGGCCGATCGCCAGCATCAGCGGGTGTTCAGTCGGCACGCGATAGCCAGCGAAGTTCGGCATCACCCCTTCCCAGATGTCGCGCGACCAATTGAGCGACGAGAGCGTGTCGAAGGTCGCTGGCGGTTGATATTCAAGTAAGCCGACGAGTACCGCCACCGAGATCACAATGATCAGCGCGATCATCACGTAGCGCTCTAGGCGTTCGTCGCCGCCGCCGCGATTGCGTTCGGTCGTCGACACGACGCCTCAGAATAGCGATTGCCGCGGATTACCAACGAAAGCGGGCCGCTCGATTGAGCGGCCCGCATCCAACAATCAGCTGTCCTTCCTTACCCCTTAGCGGTGACCGTTAAACTCAATCGCCTGCTGGAACACGGCAACGTCACAGCAACGTAAGTCCGTGCGCACCAGTTGGCCAACAGCCGCTTTTAGCAACGAGCAGATCAGTCTTCGCGGCGCGACTTCTGCGCCGTGCCGAAGACCTTGTCCCAATAGGGCGCGCTAACGCCAAAGCCGTGCTCGTGATCTTGGAAGTGGTGGCGCATGTGAAGCTCGCGCAGCTTGCGCCCAACCGCCGTCGTCGGGCGGCGGTGGTGGAGGTAGTAGTGCGTCATGTCGTAGGTCAGGTAGCCGATGAAGAAACCGGCGCTGAGCATGCAGGCCTGCGAGAAAGGCAGCAGCAGCTGAAAGGCGAAGATGAAGATCAGGCCGAGCGGAATTGACGCCGACGGTGGCATAACGAGCCGCATCGGATCGTTCGGGTGGTCGTGGTGGACGCCGTGGATCATCCAGTGGAGTCGCGCGCCGAGCGGGTGGTCGGGCTCAAAGTGGAAGACGACGCGGTGGAGCCAGTACTCCGTAAGCGTCCAGACGCCATAGCCGACGATCGCCCAGATAACTCCCTGCCAGAGAACGATCTCGCGCAGACCGAGGATTGAGAAGGCGACGATCACGGGGATGAAGATCACCGGCACGACGGCTACGTGGACTCGCGTGAAGCGATCGAGCCATGGAGTACCGAACATAGGCGGAGAAGCCTTCAGCAGCTCCTGCCGCGGCAACTCAGATGAATCGCTCTGGACCACCGTTTGGGCGTCGGTCATTCTCTATTTTTTAGCACAGTTGGCGGCGCTGATAAAGCGTCGCGGTCGCAGTTCCTGACCGTATTTAATTCGAGCCAGCCAGAGCCAGCAGGGCCGCGCCGAGCGCACCGCCGTCATCGCCGAGCTCTGTCGCCAGCAGCGCCGGCGGCGCCTCCTTGCGAAATAGGTGCTTGGCAGTCTCACTCTCGAACTCGGCCTGGCGATCACTGAAAAAGCGCTCGCCCATCCCTCCACCGATGACGACGGCCGGAACGTCAAGCAGGTTGACGGCTGAGCCAATCCCCGCCGCAATCGCTCCAATCGCTCGATCGACCGCCTTGGCGGCGAGCTTGTCGTCGTTGCGAATCCCCTTCGCCCAGATGCCGCTCGTGAACGATTCACGCTCGCGGTGCTTCATGATCTTTACTAGACCGGTCTTCTTGCCCTTCTTGCGCTGCTTGCGAACCCAGGCCTCCATGTCGCGGCGGCCAGCGTAAGCCTCAACGCAGCCGCGGTTGCCGCAGCCGCACTTCGCGCCACCGAGCTCGATCAGCATGTGACCAAATTCGCCTGCGTAGCCGCGCCCGTCCCACTGGCGGCGGTCGAGAATCAAACCGCCACCAACGCCGGTTCCCCACCAAACACCGAGCAGCGCGTCGTACGGGCGCCCTGCGCCGAGCTTGTACTCAGCGTTGACTGCCACGCTGACGTCGTTGCCAAGGCGAACGGGGAGATTGCTGAAGCGCTGCGAGAGCACGCCACCGAGCGGGAACGGTTCGATCCAGTCAGGCAGGTTGCTGGCGTTGGCGACCGTTCCTGAGGCCTGATCAACGGAGCCCGGCGAACCTACGCCAATCCCCTTCAGGTCCTTCGCGTCGGCGCCGGCTTGGCCGAGCGCGTCGTCGATGTTGGTCGCAATCTGGTCGGCGACGGCCTGCGGCCCACCTACGTGCGGCGTTGCAGCGCGCGAGCGAGCGAGAACCTTGTTATTACCGTCAACGACGACGACGAGGATCTTCGTGCCGCCGAGGTCAACGCCGGCTCGCAGTTCGCCAAGCGCGCCGACAGCGGCTGGTGTTGTCGTCGCAGCAGGAGCCGGGACACCGGCAGCAGTGGCAGTTGGTTCGGTGTCGCGGGAACGTCGACGCAGGGGCATTGGTTAGGCCTTTCCGTATACAGGGATATGGGCACCGCTTGTTGCGGCAAAATCTGAACTGCAGAGGTCAAAGATTGTGGCACCTATCTGCGCTGCTGTCACCCAATTGGCTGGATCGGCATCAGGCATTGCAGCGCGGTTTCCCGGTGTGTCAATCGTTGAGGGAAGGACAGCGTTGGTGCGGATGCCGTCGTGGTGGTACTCAACGTGGAGCGCGTCGACGAGCCCGAGCACAGCACGCTTGGCGGTTGCGTAGGCCGCGCCGCCGGAGAACGGTTCAAGCGCGGTACGCGAGGAGACGCAGACGATTGCGCCCTCACCGCCGGCGAGCATTGCCGGGATCCCGGCTGCTGTCACGAGCCAAGCCGGGGTCAGGTTGATCCGCAGCTGCGCCTCAAGCTCGGAGACGTTTGTTTCGTGCAGGCGGCCGCCGGCCGCGAAACCGCCGACGAGATTGACGACGGCGCGCAGGTCGGGGCCGGCCTCCGCCGCGAGGCCGGCGACTGCCTGCTCGTCAAAGAGGTCGGCTTGAACAAGAACAAGGTTGTCGCTGCGCTCAACGCGCTCAAGCTCAGCTTCGTTGACCCAAGGGACAATTACGCGCCAGCCACCGGCGATGAAGCGCGCGACAACCGCAGCTCCAAGGCCACCGGTTCCGCCGGTAATTATCGCTGTCTGTTGCATCTGTCAGTTAACTCTTACTCAGAGCGACCCCAACCCTATGCGAATTGCCCCTCTCCCGTCCGAAACCGTCCCTACCGTTGCCGACGTGCTGCTTAGTGAATTCAGCGATGGCGATGATCTTGACCAAGTGCTTCTGGTGCGTAGCGCTGAACTCCGAGACAAGAAGGCAGGGGGCTCTTTCCTCAGGCTCTCATTGGGCGACCGCAGCGGCTCGCTAACGGGAATGGTCTGGGACAACTACGACGAGGCGCTCGAACTCTGCAAGCCCGGCTCCCCCGTCCGTGTTCGCGCGAAATTCGAAGTCAACCCCAAGTACGGACCGCAACTCAAGCTCTACGACTTGATCGAAGCTGAAGCCGGTAGTTATGACGAGGCCGACCTGCTCGACGGCCCGCCGCGCGACGCGGCGACAATGGAAGCCGACCTTCGCGAGCTAACCGCAACGGTTCAGGATCCTTACCTGCAGCAGCTACTGGAGCGGATCATCGGGCCAGACGCCCCGACCTGGGGGCGCTACCGCGACGCGCCAGCGGCAAAGTACTTTCATCAGGCCTACGCTCACGGCCTTCTCGAACATTCGCTGACAGTCGCCCAGGCAGTCAGCGCCAGCAGCGCGATCTTCCCCGGCGTGAACCGCGACATCGCCGTAACCGGGGCGTTGCTCCATGACGTCGGCAAGCTACAGGCCTACGGTGAGGTCGATGGGATCATTGATCTGACCGACGCCGGCAGGCTGCAGGGCGAGATTCCACTCGGCTACGCGCTCGTGCGTGACCAGATCGAACAGATCACGGGCTTCCCGCCCGAGCTGGCGGCTGCAATCACGCACATCATCCTCAGCCACCACGGCTCACTCGAGCACGGCAGCCCTGTAGTTCCAGCGACGCGCGAAGCGACGCTCGTCCACATGATGGACAACCTCGGTGGCCGGCTCGGAAGCTTCGACCGGATTGAGAAAGAGCTCGCCCCCGGCGCTGAGTGGTCGAGCTTCGACCGTGCGATCGGCGGCGGCGCCTACTTCGGCCCGAGCAGCTCAGACGAGCCTCGCCGCGCCGCTGCCTGAGCCGTCGGAGCTCGGCTTACAAGCGAAAATGGGCGCAAACTGCGGCGAAAGTTCGATCTGTGATGACGACCGGTGCGGCCGGTCAATAGGGTGACGCGCTGATGGCAAAAGACACAGAAAAGCTGATCCGCCAGCTCTCGCTGATCTCGTATCTGATGGCCGAGCGCCGTCCGGTAACGGCGCTTGAGATCCGCCGCGACGTTGAGGGCTACAGCGGCATGAACGAGGACGCATTCGCTCGGCGCTTCTACGCCGACCGCGCCGAACTCGACTCGCTCGGCATTCAGCTGACCGTTGACCGCCCCGCCGACGGAGCCGCCGAGCAGGAGAACTACTCGCTGCGGCCCGAGAACTTCCACCTTCCCGCCATCGAGTTCACCGACGATGAGTTGGCCGCGCTGCAGTTTGCGCTCAGCCTGCTCGACGGCGAATTCGCCTACGCCGAACCGCTACGGCTCGCGCTGCAGCAGATCACTTGGGGCCGCCCAAGCCCGCTGGAAGCGCCCGATCAGCGTTCGCTGGCGCTCGGCATCACGGCCTCAGCCGGTGGCCACGAGCTCTCAGGCCGGTTAGCGAAGATCGAAACGGCAATCTTCCGCCACAAGACGATCACGTTTGAATACTTCACGATCGCCCGCGATGAAGTCGGCTCGCGCAAGGTAGACCCCTACCACCTGCTCTTCCGCGGCGGCCAGTTCTACCTGCTCGGCTACTGCCACGACCGCGAAGCGATTCGCGTCTTTCGCCTAACGCGAATCCAAGGCAAGGTCGCCTACGCGACGAAGGCAGAGCACGACTTCAAACGGCCGGAGGATTTCGATCCGCGGCCCTACGCCAAGCGCGCCGACTGGCAGTTCGGTGAAGAGCAAGGCGTAGCCGAGATCCTCGTCTCCGAACGGCTCGCGTGGCAAGTTGAGCGCCACTTCGGCCGCTACGGTGAGATCCGCAAGGCCGACAGCGAGAACGAGATGCTCTTCACGACCCCTTACGCCTCATCGCGAATGGTTATCTCGTTCGTTCTCGGCCTCGGCGAGCACGCTCGCATTGCCGGGCCGCCAGAGCTGGTTGCAGAGACGGAAGAGCGAATCGCGCTGATCCAAGAGCGTCACGACGGCGAGCTGGCGATGGCCGACGTTCTCCCAAGCACGACGGCCGACGGTGAGGACGGAGCAGAGGTCGAAGAGATCGACACGCGCCCCGACGTCGCGATCCGCCCAGAGCGCTTCGCGCGGCTTGTAACGCTGGCTTCGATTCTGATCAGCTCCGGCCGCGCCGGCGCGACGCTGCAAGCGGACAACGTCTGCGAGAGCGTCCAGATAACGCGCGAGGAACTCGCCGAGGACATCGCTGTGCTGAACGTCGTCAATTTCGGTGGCGGCTCATACGTTCTTTACGCTGAGCTCGCAGAGGACGGAACAATCGAAGTTGACCCGGAGCCTTACGCCGACAACTTCGACCGCCCGGCCAGACTGCTGCCGGTTGAGGCGAAGGCGTTGGTCGCCGCGATCGACCTGATCGGCGACCACATGCCGGAAGGAACGTTGACCAGCGCGCGCGAGAAGATCGTCGCCGCGCTCGGCGCCGATCCGCTCGAGCAGGGCCTTCAGGTGGCCGAGGGCGGCGCCGACGATTCACAGGTTGCGCGCGTAGTTTCGAGAGCAATCTCGGCCGGCAAGATGCTCAAGCTCGACTATTACAAGCCGAATGAGGATGAGTTCACCGAGCGCGTCGTTGAGCCATACGCGCTGGTCAACGGTCGCGAGGGCTGGTACGTCGCCTCGTTCGACCCCGAGTGCGACGATGTTCGCCACTTTCGCCTTGACCGTGTGCGCCACGCCTCGGTCAGCCGCAAGCAGTTCAAGCGGCGCCCGGAGGTGAATCCGTCGGCGGACGTTGAGGGCTGGCCGAAGACCGGCGAGCTGCCGGCCTCGAACACAGCGCTGATTTGGATCTCACCGCAGCGTGCTCGCTGGAGGCGCGAGGAGAGCACCGTCGTCGAAGAGCTCGCCGATGGCGCCGTGCTGATCGAAATGAGCTATGCCGGCCGCGACTGGCTGGTGCGCGAAGTGCTCAAAGAGGCAGGAGACGCAGCAGTGATCAAGCCGGTCGCTGCGCGCAAAGCGGTGCTTAGCGCCGTCCGTAAGCTGCGCACCGCCGCGCGGGCCTGAGGCTTCCTGCGCGATGGCAAGCCGCCGCGAACAGATCCGAATGAGCGACGAAGAGGTCGTCGCCTTCCTCGGCGAGGAGAAGACGATGATCTGCGCGACCAACGGGGTGAGCGGCTGGCCGCACCTGATGCCGCTCTGGTTTGTCGTCCGCAACACCGGTCCGGAAGGTACGCCGGAGCTGTGGGCTTGGACCTTCGCAAAGTCGCAGAAGACGAAGAACCTTGAGCGCGATCCGCGCGCCTCGCTGCAGATTGAGGCCGGTGAGGAATACCAAGTCTTGCGCGGAGTGATGTTTGAGACCGAGGTCGTAATCCACCGCGAGGTTGACGACGTGCTGGCGCTCGGGATGGAGATATTTGAGCGCTACACGCCGGGGCTTGAAGAGGGCCTCAGCAAAGAGGTGACGGAGATGATTCGCGGCCAGGCGGAAAAGCGCGTCGCCTTCCAGTTTGCCGAGCAGCGGCGGGTCAGCTGGGACCACCGCAAGCTCGGCGGCGTCTATTAGGCCCCCACGCGGGTAGCCTGCGGCTAATGGAACAGCTCAAGGGCCTAATTCTCTCCGGCGGTAAAGGCACGCGCCTGCAGCCGATCACCTTCACCAGCGCCAAGCAGCTGGTGCCGGTAGCCAACCGCCCGGTGCTCTTCTATGGGATTGACGCGATGGCCAGCGCCGGGATCAAAGAGATCGGAATCATCACCGCGCCCGAGACCGGCGATGAGATCCGCGAGATGGTCGGCAGTGGCGAGCAGTTCGGCGTAAACGTCACCTTCATCGAGCAGGACGAGCCGGCTGGCCTAGCCCACGCAGTCCTGACGGCGGAGCCCTTCCTTGGTGGCGACCCGTTCGTGATGTACCTCGGCGACAACCTGCTCCAGGGCGGGATCATCGACCTCGTTGAAGCGTTCCGATCCAGCAGCCCCGACGCGCTAATTCTGCTGACGCCGGTCTCCGACCCCGAGAACTACGGCGTAGCCGAGCTCGACGGCGACCGCGTGATCAGCCTGCAAGAGAAACCACCGGAGCCAAAGACCGACCTCGCGCTGGTTGGCGTCTACATGTTCACGGCAGGAATTCACGACGCAGCTCGGGCGATCAAGCCATCGGCCCGCGGCGAGCTCGAAATCACCGACGCGATTCAGTACCTCGTTGACGAGGGCAGGCGCGTCGAGCCGCACGTCGTTCAAGGTTGGTGGAAGGACACCGGCCGGCTCGAAGACATGCTTGAAGCGAACCGGCTGGTGCTCGACACGGCCAAGCGCCGGATCGATGGCGAGCTGATCGATTCAACCTGCGAAGGACGCGTGATCGTTGAAGCGGGAGCGGTTCTTGAGCGCTCAACCGTTCGCGGCCCGGCCGTAATCGGCGCCGGAGCGCAGCTAATCGACGCTTACGTTGGCCCTTACTCGGCGATCGGTGAGCGCTGCGTCGTTGAGCGGGCCGAGGTTGAGAACTCGATCCTGCTCGAAGGCAGCTCGGTCACCGACCTGAATGCCCGCGTTGAATCCTCGCTGCTGGGCCGCGACGTGACGATCGCCCGCTCCGGCGGGCAGCCATCGGCCTACCGCTTCCTCGTAGGAGATCGATCCGACATCGGAGTTGTCTAACAGTGACGAAGCTGCTCGTCACCGGCGCCAAAGGGATGCTCGGCCAAGCGGTCGTCGCAGCCGCAGAGAAGTCCTGTGATCAAACGCTCGCGCTTGGTCGTGACAAGCTCGACATCACCGACGCCGCAGCGGTAACCGCAACGATCAATCAGTTGGAACCCGACGCCGTGATCAACTGCGCAGCTTGGACCGACGTCGATGGCGCAGAGGCAGAGGAGGCGGCCGCCACCGAGATCAACGGCGCCGGCGCGGCAAACCTCGCCGCTTCATGCGAGGCCAGCGGCGTGCGCCTGGTCCACGTGTCAACCGACTACGTCTTTGATGGCAGCGCGACCGAGCCTTACCTTGAACCGAGCCCCGCTAACCCGAAGTCGGCCTACGGCCGCAGCAAGCTCGCGGGCGAGCAGGCGATCGAGGCCGCCGACGGCGATTACGCGATCGTGCGCACCGCCTGGCTGTTTGGAGCCGGTGGCTTGAACTTCGTTGGCGCGATGCTCAGGCTTGGCGGCGAGCGCGAACAGATCGAAGTCGTGACAGACCAGGTCGGCTGCCCAACCTGGACCGGTCACCTCGCGCCGGCGCTCGTCGCCTGCGCTGCAGCTAACGGAACTGGGATCTTCCACGCCGCCGGCGGCGGGCGCTGCAGCTGGTTCGAACTGGCGACTGAAACGATCTCGCTTGCCGGCCTGAAGGCCAAGGTCGAGCCGACGACAACCGAGTCTTTCCCCCGCTCCGCACCGCGCCCGGCCTTCAGCGTGTTGGGAAGCGAACATGGCGACGAAGCAATAGTCCTGCCAGACTGGCACGAAGGGCTGCGCGGCTACCTCGCCGCAGCAGGCGTAATCGACTCGGCCGCAGGCGCGGCGCAAGGTGCATGAGTGAAACTTCTGGTCTGCGGTGGCGCAGGATTTATCGGCTCCAACTTCGTCCGTGCGCGCGTAAGCGAACACGGCGACGAAGTAACTGTGCTGGACAAGCTGACCTACGCCGGCCGCAAAGAGAACCTTGAAGGCGTAGAACACCGCTTCGTCCACGGCGCGATTGAGGATCCAGCCGCAGTTGCCGACGCAATCACCGGCGTCGACGCAGTAGTCAACTTCGCCGCCGAAACGCACGTTGACCGCTCGATCTCCGAACCAGACGCCTTCGTCCGCACACACGCGCTCGGCACCTTCGTGCTACTCGAGGCCGCGCGCGAGCATTCGCTCCGCTACCTCCAAGTTTCAACCGACGAGGTTTATGGATCGATCGAATCCGGTTCGTTCACCGAAGAGAGCCCGCTCGAGCCGTCGTCGCCCTACAGCGCCACGAAGACCGGCGCCGACCTGCTCGTGCAGTCCTACAGCCGCACCTTCGATCTTGAAACGGTGATCTGCCGCGGCTCAAACAATTACGGCCCCTACCAGTACCCGGAGAAGCTGATCCAGCTGATGATCCTCAACGCGATCCACGGCGACCCGCTGCCGGTTTACGGCGACGGCCAGCAGGTTCGCAACTGGCTCCATGTGAGCGACTTCTGCGCCGGCATCGGCCACGTGCTCGCCCACGGCGTCAGTGGCGAGGTTTACAACGTTGGTGGCCCGGATGAGTGCGTCAACCTTGAGGTCGTTGAGCGGATCATCGCGCTGACCGGAGCTGACAAGTCGCTGCTGACGTATGTAGATGATCGCCCCGGCCATGATCGCCGTTACTCGCTTGGCTCAGAGAAGGTGCGGGCGCTTGGCTGGGAGGCGAAGGTTCGTTTTGAAGAGGGGCTCGCCGAAACGGTGGCTTGGTACCAGGAGAACACTTGGTGGTGGGAGCCGATCCGCTCCGGTGACTACCGCGAGTACTACGAGCGCCAGTACGGCAGCTCGCTCGGCTAGCGCCCGCTCGCCGGTGGCTGGGGCGGTTCGCTGGCGCCGCGGCCGAGGAATTCCGTGAAAGCTAGCCCGGAGGGCGCTTTCACGCCTCGGCGGCGCGACCGGCGAACCGCTCAAGCCCAAATCGAAACTGAGCCCAGACAGCACTGCGGCCCAAGTCCGATCAGGGACCCGGGCCGCGGGTGTTGCGCCTCTTGAGCGTCTACAGAACTACTTCGCGGGGCAGCCGAGCTTCTCGAATGCCTTCTTGTCCTTGTAGTACTTGGAGTCCGGCAGATGTTCGCCGAGAACCTTCTTCTCGTCGCCTGGCTTTTTCGTGCCCTGAATCGCGTGCTTGAAGCCAGCAGACGGGAGCATGTTGCGAATCTGCATCCACCCGAAGTTGGTGTCAGTTCCGCCGTCTCCACGCGGCGACCATTCGATCCATGCCACGCCGCACTTAGCGGTCGCGTTCTTTGGCTTGTCGACAGCGCGACTGGTGACCACGAGGTACTTGCCGCCGGCCCGGAGCGGGACTTCTTCGTCGTAGACGCAGTCCATCACTCGCGTTGTCTTCGGTGATTCATTCATGCAGAACGACTGGTAGCGAAGGTCCGTCGCCTTCCACTTGCCCTTCGGGTTCGTGAACGTTTTCGCCGTCGTTCCAATCTTTCCACGCAGCGCGTAGATCTTGCCGAACTTGCGGTTAATCGCGTTGCGGACGTACTGATTGTCACCGTTCGGGAAGAACCCTGCCTGGCCGAGCTTGGTCGCGCCCTGCATCGGATCGGCCTCCGGGCGGTAGAGGTTCAGTAGATAGGTTCGGTTGTACTGCGTGCGCCAGTTGGCCTTGCCGCCAGCGAGCGCCGGGAAGTAGTCCGGCTTGCCTGGCTGGTAGCGGAGCGCGTCGTACTGCTCGGCTGAGAGCAGCAAGGCCGATGGATCGAGCGTCTGCGCGGTCTCTGAACCGAGCGCAGCGCAAGCCGCCTGACCGGTCAGAACGGTGCCGTCAGCGAGCGTTAGCTCTGGCTTGGGCAACGATACGCCGCCCTCAATGTTCTTACCCTTGTTCGGAATGTAAACGCGAATTGCGATCCCTCGGATCGTGTCGCCGCCTGCGGGCTCGGTGTAGATCGTGTTCCGCGCCGGGAGGTTGGAGCGCCTGTTGGGATCGAACGCGACAGGCGATTGACCGGGCGAAAGCGTCAACGTGTAGTTGCGCCTCGCAACGTCACGCCGAACACCAACCCTGAACGGGTTGGACGAGCCCTTATCTGGATTCCACTGGAAGTCGCTGATCGTGTCCTGAATCGCGCCGAGGCGATCGTAGGCATTTAGCGAGGTGTAGCGCGCATAAGGGAATTGGCCCTTGAGGCGCAGCGTCGAGCCCGGGACGTGCGTCCAGATTGCGCCCCAGTAGTGAGCGCCAGCGTCTGGGTAGGCGATGTTGTAATCCTCAACGCCGATCGCACCAACATGCCAGAAGCAGGTGGAGCCGGTGCCACCGTAGAGCAGGTCAGGGCCATCGGCAACAGGCGCCACAGCGCTGCTCGCGCTGGAAGCCGGAGCCGCGGGAGCGGCAGCGACGGAAATCGCTGCAGCAACTACGCCAGCGATTAGAAGTTTGCGAAGCCCGCTTGATCGGTGCGTGGAGTCCGCGCGTCGAGAACCAAAAATCATCTTCATCCCTCCTCAGGGGAGCCACATCACGCAGCTCGTGCCGGTGAGTATCGCACACCCAGCAAAGCAACGCGACGATTCACACAAACCCCGCCGTGAGTGGTTCGTCGGTCACGCTGAGCCACGCGCACCCTGAGCGGTCCGTCGGCGCGCCAGCCGGGGAATTCCGTGAAATCCAGCCCGGAGGGCGCTTTCACGCCTCGGCGGCGCGACCGGCGAACCGCTCAGGCCCACAGCTCCCGAGCGGATTAGCCGAAGCTGGAGATCTGCCAGCGCTTATCAGCGCGCTCAAGCGTGAAGCTGTACTTCTGAGAGGACTTCTCACCGGTCTTGGCGCTAACGGTGGCGGTCGCCTTGTTGTCGTCCTTGGCGTCGATCGTCACGTCGGTGACGGTTAGGTCGGCCTCGTCGGTCGCTTTCATTCCCGCCGTAACCGCAGTCGCGCAACTGGCGCCCGAATTCTTCGCTGAGATCTGCTTCGCAAGCTGCGCCGTGATCTGTGTGCTGCAGATCTTCGCGCCATCCTGAGCAGTGGCGTTGGCCTGGAAGTCTTCGATCGTATTTGCGATCAGTTTTTCGTCGCCGGAATACTTGTCCGATGAGTTGGTCGTCTTCGTGCCGCCCTGAGCGCAGCCGGAGACGGCGAGGAGCGCGGTCAAGACGGCGGAAGTGAAGAGAAGGCGCATCGCCCCAGAGCGTAGCGGGGCAGCGCGCCGCTAGGTCAGCTTCTTGCCTGGGTTCATCAGGTTCTTCGGGTCGAGCGCCTGCTTGATCGCTTCGTGCGCGCGCGAAGCAGGGCCGCCCCACTGCTTGTGCAGCCAGCCGTTCTTGGCGACGCCAACGCCGTGCTCGCCGCTAATCGTCCCTCCCAGCTCAATTGCCATCTGCATCAGATCATCCCCGGCAGCCATTGCGCGGCGCACGGCCAGATCGTCATCCGGGTCGAGCATGAAGGTTGAGTGGAGGTTGCCGTCGCCGGCGTGACCGAATGAGCAAGCGGCGACGCCGTGGCGCTCGCCGATCTCGATCGTTTGCTCGATCGCATCTGCCAAACGATCCAGTGGAACGGCGATGTCGTCGGAGATCTTCGAACCGTGCTCGTTGCTGACGCTGGTTCCAAGACCCTCACGCCAGCGCCACAAGATGCGCGGATCATCCGGGGCTAGAGGCGCGCAGAGGGCGTCTTCGGACAACGCTCGGAACAACTCATCGCGGTCGTTCTGTCCGCTATCGCAGTCGACTATCAAGAGGAATTCAGCGCCCGCGGGAAGTTCTCCTGGGAAGCCGCCGCCGGTGATCGCAAGCGTGGCACGATCGAGGTACTCAATTGCCGCGGCGATTGGGCCTGCCGCCATCACGCGCTCAATCGCATCGCAACCACTGGCCACGCTCGGGTAGAAAGCAGCAAGCGGGAGCGACGGTTGGGGCGTCGGAATTAGGCGCAGCGAAACCGAAGTTATTACGCCCAACGTCCCCTCGCTGCCGGTCAGTAGCGCCGCAAGGTCGTAGCCAGCGACATCTTTGCGCGCAGCTCCACCTACACGGATCAGTTCGCCAGGCGCTATCACGGCCTCAAGGCCGGTCACCCAGGCGCCGGTTACGCCGTACTTGAAGCAATGAGGCCCGCCAGCGTTGGTGGCAACGTTGCCACCAATCAGCGACTGCTCAGGGGCTCCGGGGTCAGGTGGAAAGTAGAGCCCGTTTTCGAGCGCGAGGCGGTGAACAGTCGCGGTTGTAACGCCGGCTTCGGCCTCGATCCGCCATTGCAGCGGTTCGAAGCTGCGGACCGCGCTCAGACGTTCGAGGCCGAGCACAATCCCCGAACCCAGCGGTACTGCGCCGCCGGCCCAGCCGCTGCCACCGCCGCGCGGCGTGATCGGGACATCGTGCGAGTAGCACCAAGCAACGACCTCAGTCACTTCCTCGGCGCTGCTCGGCAATACAACGAGATCGGCTTGCCCGTCAGCAGCGAAGATCGTTTCGTCCGCGGTATAGACGGAGTCATCTCCCGAGCGAACGTTCGCTTTGCCAACGATCTTTGAGAGCGCCTCTTTCACATTGGCAACCGTACCGGGCGGACGGCAGGCACCGGCCGGTGCGTGGCGAATTAGGAACCGTGCTCTGCCACGCCGACGTAACGACGCCCTCACAGGCCGCCCAATGCCACAGCTGAGTCGAGGCCGCGCCGGCATCGAGTGCCGCCCTAAGCGGGTCGGCCACAAGGGCGCAGATGCGCTCGCTCACGGCAACACCGCTGCCAGCTTCGACGCAGCGCTGGCGGCCGGCGTCGACATGATCGAGTTTGACGTCCTGGCGGAACGGCTCGACGGCACCGGGGAGCTGCGGCTAGCGCACGACTTCAAGGACGCGCGCGAGCGCACACCGCTAACGCTCGACGAGGGGCTGGCCCATCTGGCGCAACCCCGGTTTGCTCACGTTCAGCTCGACGTCGACATGAAACTCCAGGGCTACGAGCAACGAACTGTTGACGCGCTGCGCTGCCACGGCCTAGCCGAGCGTTCGCTGATCTCGACGATGGAGAAACCGAGCCTCACGCTGCTGCGCAAGATCGCCCCGCAGATCACTATCGGCTGGTCCTTCCCCCGCGCTCACCGCGACCTTACCGACCACCGCTTCTACCGCTGGCCAGCCTACACAGCGATCATCTACTACCGAATTCGCCTGCCCTGGATGGCAGCGAAGGCGATCCGCGAGGGGCGTGTTGACGCGCTGATGTGCCATTGGGCTTTTGTTACACCGCGGCTCGCGCGTGCGATCCGCAAAGTCGGTGGCGAGCTATACGTTTGGACCGTTGACGACGCCGAGCAGATCGAGCGGTTCGAGCGGCTTGGAATTGCCGGCGTCATCAGTAACGATCCACACCTTTTCCCCCGCGCATAGGTAGCCTCCTTTGCGATGAGTGAGGAGACTTACACACTGCTCCAGGCCGTGCCCGTCTTCGAAACGCTGGGGGACGAGGATCTTCATCGCGTCGCGGAGGTCGTGGTCACGCGCCGCTTCCCCGGCGGGCAGGTGATCTTCCGCGAGGGAGATCCCAGCAACACCTGTTACGTCGTGCGCAGCGGCCATGCCCGCGCGATTCGCGAGCATCCTGACGGGCGCACGATTACGCTGACCCACTTTGGCCCCGGCGACATTTTTGGCGAGCTCGCGATGTTCGACGATGAGCTGCGCTCAGCGACGGTTGAGACGCTCGACGAGGTTGAGCTGATCGCGATCCCTGGCCGCGACATGCGCCGGCTGATGAACGATCACGGGGCGATCGCCAGCAAGCTTGTCGTTTCGCTCGGCAGGCGGATGCGGATCGCCAATGAGCGGCTCACGCGCCAGTCGTTCCAGACCGTGCAGAGCCGCGTCGCGATCGTTCTCGGCGACCTCGTTGATCAGGCCCGGCTCGAAGGCGCTGGCGAGACCAACAACGCCACCGGCGGCGTCGAGCTGATCATCACTCAGGCCGACATAGCGCAGCTGGCCGGCTGCTCGCGCGAGTCGGCGAGCCGCTTTCTGACAACGCTCGCCAACTCCGGCGCAATTGAGCAGGGTCGCGGGCGGATTAAGGTGATTGACACCGACATTTTGACCGGCTTCATCTACTAGTCAGGCGGCGCCTCACACGGAGCGCCCTAGCGCTGTAGTCTTCGGGCGCGATGCAGGTACTTAACTTCTACTCAACGATCTTTGCCGACCAGCTGCGCCGCGGCCGTAAGACGGCGACGATTCGGCTTGGCGACAAGAGCCATAAGTACCGCAAGAACCAAGCGGTGCTAGTGACAATCGGCTACCAGTTCTCGCCGCGCGAAAAGATTTTCGAAGCGGTTATCGATCAGGTGGACGTTAAACGCGTGCGCGACCTTTCGCCGCGCGACATTGAGCACGACAACCCGGAGCTGCGTCGCCATGAGGACCTAATCCACTTCCTCGAACAGATCTACGGACAACCCGTGACCGTGGAAGACATTGTCACGGTGGTGCGTTTCTCACAGATCATTGAGAACCCGCAGTCATTCACCGATGCCCGGCTCGGCATCGGTGGCGCGCAGAACTAAGCCGCTATCATCTCCCAGAGCAACCTTGGCACTCGGTAGTGATGAGTGCCAAAAATACCGGGTTTAGGCTCGAAACGTTCGTAAATAGCGCAACTACCGGAGGCATGTGAAATGAATTTGAAGCCGCTTGGCGATCGAGTGATCGTCCGCGCCGTGGACGAGGAGGAGACGACCGCTAGCGGCCTGCTGCTCCCCGATACAGCAAAAGAGAAGCCACAGAAGGGCGAGATCGTCGCCGCTGGCGACGGACGTTGGGATGAGGACGGCGAAAAGCGCGTCCCGCTCGACGTAAGCAAGGGTGACGTAGTGCTTTACAGCAAGTACGGCGGCACCGACATCAAGGTTGACGGCGAGGACCTCCTCGTTTTGCGCGAGAGCGACATTCTCGCAATCGTCGAGTCTTAGGCCTAAAGGAGAACTGAACGAATGGCTAAGGAATTGAAGTTTGACGCGGACGCACGCAAGGCCCTCGAGGCCGGTGTTGACGCCGTAGCTAACGCAGTCAAAGTGACGCTCGGTCCGAAGGGCCGCTACGTAGTGATCGACAAGCGCTTCGGCGCGCCGAC
>SXGR01298644.1_pt1 | contig 25591 bp, 26 predicted proteins | sample 3174711 | NCBI WGS metagenome assembly SXGR01 (sample SAMN11356860, study PRJNA531348) | freshwater metagenome | isolation source: freshwater sample F1-60 | place: China: Fuxian Lake, Yuxi | collected 2017-12-25
AGCCACGTGGGCCTTTCCCATGAAGGGCAACAGGTGATGCTCGCACATGGAGGCGAAGGGAATATCCTTCACAAGCACGATTTCGTCGTAGTTCTCGGTGAAGATCGTCTTTAGCGACTTCCCGGGATCCTTGTGGAGGCCCTCAAACACTTCCGCGTACATTCGGGCCATTCGCTCTGGCGTCTCCTTCAGTCCCTCCCGTTCAGGATCTTCTCCAATGGCCTCGAGCATCAACCGCGCTGCCATGACCAACTTTTCGTGATCCATTTCCTATACCAGATTCGGGTTGATGAGCCGCTTGGACTGCTTGAAGAACGCGATCGGGTTGTCCCATACAACTCGCTGGATCTCGGCCGTGCTGAAACCACGTCGACGCATCTCAAGTACCGTGCGGGGGACCATGAGCGGGTCGCTCGGCCCCCAGTCACAGGAGCTGTTCACCAGCATTTTCTCGAGGCCGTACTTCTCCAGGATGTTGACCGCGCGCTCGGGGGAGAGCTTTGTGACCGGATAAATCGTATGCCCGCTCCAGCATCCAGATTCCCGCGAGGCAGCGATCGTCTCCTCCGTGTTGTGGTCCAGGATCACTCGCTCGGGCGGGAATCCAATCTTCTGTAGCACGTCAATTGTGCGAAGCGTCCCCTTGAGCTTCTGCACATGGGGGGTGTGGACGATCACCGGAAGGTCTGCTTCACGGGCGATTTCGAATTGCCGCCGAATCGAGACCTCTTCCGCGTCGGTAATGTCGTCAAAACCGATCTCCCCCACCGCCACGACCGAGGGCCGACAAAGCCACTTCGGCATTTCCGCCAGGACCTCGTCCCGCAGCGCAACGTTATTCGACTCTCGTGGGTTCAAAGCGATGGCACAGTAGTGGTCAATCAGGTAGTTGGCAGCTCGGGACCTCTCAAAACCTGAAATGTGGTCAAAGTAGTCGAAAAAGCTACCCGCTCTCCTTCTCGGCTCTCCCAACCAGAAGGCCGGCTCCACCACGGCCTGGATGCCGGCCAGGGCCATCTTCTCGTAGTCGTCCGTCACCCGGGAAATCATGTGGCAGTGAGGGTCAAAGATCTTCATCCATGCGCTCCAGGCATTGCGGTCAGACTCAGCAGAATGCAGCGTGATTTTGCTTCAGGTTGCTCTGCTTGTCGACCAGGAAATCGTTCAGATGAGCCCACGAAGGCTCAGGAAGTCCCGCAAGTGACCCACTCGTTTCGCGACGTCGATCTCCTCGAGCATGACCTGGCGATCGTCGGGATCATTCAAGAACCGAAATGAGATGAAGTCCGCGAGAAACCCCACGTCGGTCTCGCGCGCGAAGGCCTGGGTGAGCCTTTCCTTTTCCTCCAGGGGGCCGTTTCTGTCCAGAAGAGTGAGGAGGTGACTCACCAGCTCTGCCTTGAGGCGGTCACGAAGAACTGTGGAACGGATCTTCAAGTCTTTCAGAAAGGCGACCTTCGCCAGACGAAACGGCTTCCCCTCCCTCCACTCAATCACCCGGGCCCGCGCCTCGCCCAGGAGAGCGATCTCGGAGGTACCGTCCTCGTTCTTTCGGTAATCAGCAACCCTGCCGACGCCCACAACTTCTGAGATTTTCCAACGGCTGTCGTCGTCAAGTTCCCCCTCGGGAGTTGCCCTGGCCATGGCTATGAGACCGTGGCTGTCGAGGACCTCGGACAACATCAGTCGGTATCGAAGCTCGAAGATGTGTAGCGGCAAGACGGTCCGGGGGAAGAGGACGACACCCGGCAGCGGGAAAACCGGCAAATTGGGCTCATCGCGAATCACTTTCGTCCTTCTCTCAGGCCCCACCCACGAGCGTTTTCACCCAGGAATTCCGCCGTTTTTTGTATTTCTCCTCGTTTCCAAGATAGAAGCCCGTGTGCCTGGGGTTGAGCGGAAATCCGCGGTAAATGCTCTGGCACAAGTAACAAACGGTGACGTTCGCAAGGAGACGGTAGACGAACCAGTCCACAAGGGCAACCGCCAGAAGACAGATGATGCCAAGTATGTGGTGGATCACCAGCATCAGGAGGAAGACGAAAATCGCTGAGCCCAGGACGATCATGAGGCCCAGTTCTCGGTTAAAGTCCTTTTGAATGTAGAACTCCTCGTTTCCACAAACAAAGCAACGCTCCAACGGTCCTCCCGAATCCCGTTCCTCGGGGTGCCCGTGCAATACCTGACGGCAATGTGGGCAAGCAAGGGAGCTCTTCGTATCGTTCAGGAAATCGGGCCCACAAACAAACATCTCCTCGCAGCGAGGACAGATGAATTGAATCGATCTGACGGGTAGTGCGGCAACGGATCTTGGGGAAACATCATGTTCTGCAGACATGCGGCGGGGTCGTACTCTCTAGAGGGCAAGTCCTTCGGAAAGGAGGAAGTATTTCGCAAGGATTTCCCCGATCAAGACAAAAGCAACTACCACGTAAAGGATTCCTGTGGCGGACTGGTTTGACTTGATCTTGACGCACTTCCAGGCCATCCAGCCCATGACGCCAGGCGCCAGAAGCCCAAAACCCCACCGGGCGAAGATGAAAATTCCCGTGCCGAGAAAAAATTCTGTGAGTCCGGCATTCGAGATGAGTTGGCTCCACCGGTCCGCTTGCCCCGTCGCTGCACCCAGTGAGACGAGCGTGCGCAGCCCGATGGCAGCCAGAAGGATCCTCGTGACAATCGCCAGGGGCTCGAAAGACGCGTCTCTCACAACGAGGTACCAGTGGCCCAACACCATACCCGTGACAGCGCTTCCCAGAAGCAGCGAGGCCGTCACGAAGGAAAGCGAAAGCCAGAGGTCCTGTCCCCCGGTCATCTGGAGCGAAGCCGGATGGTGGACCGCATCGACCACAACACCCGTCATGCCGCAAATCGCCGAAGCAATCAGGAGGAGCCACGAGACCCAGCTCACGACGTGGCCAGAATCGCCTCCAGCTGCCTTGCGACGCAGACTCTGATCGATGCCGGCCTGCGGGGGGAGAGCAATATTGTAGGCAGTGAGAAGGCCAGCGCACGCCACGTGAAAATAGCCCGTCTCGATGCCGGCGGCAGCCACAGCAACAGCGAACAAGGCAATGGCGACGAAACTCATGAGCACGAAGAACCGCCGCCCGATGATCCGGACGCTTATGAACGGCAAGACGACGGCAATCCCCGCCATGAGCGCTGTGGCAAAGAGATAGAAGGTCGTAAATCTGGCTACTTCGGGTGACTTACCCCAGCTCGAAGCGGCGAAGTCGAGTAGAGGCACGGCTATTTCGTAACCTCGTACGCAATGTGGCGCAGCTCGGGCACAATCAGCTTCTCGAGTGCCAAGGCAACTGCCTTGCGCGAACCCGGCAGCGCGAAGACAACCTTTCCCTGTGCAATGCCTCCCAGGGCGCGACTCAGCATGGCTGCAGCTCCCACCTGGTCAAAGCTGAGCATGCGGAAAAGTTCACCGAAACCTTCAAGCTCGCGGTCCAGAAGCTGGCGGACGACTTCCACAGTCCCGTCTCGAGGGGAGATGCCCGTGCCGCCGTTCAAGATCACGGCCTGCACATCCGCCTTCAGCCAGTGCCGGAGCACCAGATCAATGCGACTCGGCTCATCTGGCACGATGGTGCGTTCGATAACATCGTGCCCTGCCTTTACGAGCTCGTGAACGATCTCTTTTCCGCTCTCGTCCGTTTCGAGAGTACGGGTGTCGCTCACCGTGATAACAACGCAAGTGAGCGCCTCGATACGATCCTCGCCGCGCTGCCGGTGATCTTCAGCACTCACCTTGCCAGACTCCAAGCAAAATTGCAGCCGAACATGAACTGGGGCAACAACTCGGAGCCTGAGCAAAAATCGCTCAGGCCCTGAGTTTCCTTGCTGGTGGGGGAGGAAAGACCTCCCCCACGCCGGCCGCGACACGCGGCCCCTCCGGTCGCACGCTGCGCGTGCGCCTCCGGGCCAGGCTCTCGGGAGCCGCCAGCTCTCGCTGGCGCCGGCTCCCTCCGAGCAGAGTGCGGCTCCGCCAGCGCGCCGCAAACCCCCTCCTCGGCGCCTGATGGGCGCCTGGCGCCTCCGGCGCGGGGGCTCCCACAGCGGTGGGCTGGATTATTGCTCAGGCTCTCAGCCACCTCAGGAGTGACATCCACATCCGGAGCCACAACCTCCCCCCGCAGTCCGAGGGGAAGAAACGGAAGCCGGTCGGCTCGTGCCATGGTGACTCTGCCCGGTAGCAAAGACTGCAAGCTGCCTCGTGACCTTCCTTGAGCCACACTTCGAGCACCGTACCTCGCCAACATCATCGAAGTTTTTCACCAACTCCTCGAATGTGGCGTCACAGTCTTCACACAAGAAATCGTACAATGGCATCGACACACCTCCCGGGATCAAAAATGAATGACCTCACCCAGCTGGTATCGGCCATTCTTGTCTCGCACAATTCGTGCCGCGGGAACCTTCTCATCGTGCGCAAAGACCACTATCCACTCCCCCTCCACAGCACGGCGCAAGAACTCTTCTTTCTCGATCAATAACGTTTCCACGCAGATATCATAGCCCATGACATAGGGAAGATGCAGGTGGGCGGAAGTCGGAACGAGGTCCGCTGGAAAAGCCACAGCGCCTCTTCCCTCCCCCACGAGCACCCACTGAAGCCCTCGTGTATGGCCGTTGGAGGGAAAAGCCCGAATCCCAGGCAGCAGCTCCGTTGGAGCCGTTGAAAGCCTCAAGTCAGCCTCCTTGAGGGGCAGAATGTTCTCCTCCAGATAGCTCGCTCGCTCTCGGACATTGGGGGTCTGCGCCCGAAGCCAGTTGGATCGGTCGAGGTGTACTCGCGCCCTGGGGACGCGCAGACGGGCCCGCCTCGACCCGGCTGATTTTTCAAGCGATTCGTCCCAGGTGGTAACTCCACCAGCATGGTCGAAATGCAGATGCGTAAGGATGAAATCGGTCACATCTTGCCAGCGGAAAGCCAGTGTGGTCTCAAGCGCCTCGTCGACTGCAAAATTATCACGATCCCTGGGGCCCAACTTGTCCCCCAAACCGGCGTCCACAAGCACCAGATGGCGCTCACTTCGGAGAACTAACGCGCGGGCGACCAAACCCACTCGGTTCTTCGCGTCGGCCGGGGCAGAGCGCTCCCAGAGAACTTTGGGGACGGAACCGAACATGGCTCCGCCGTCCAGGCGGAATCGCGTGAGGACGCAAGTCATCACGTTATAACCAGCAAATTCAAGACGCTTGTTGCCAGTACCTTGACTGCTTCCCGGATCCGAGGAGTTCACCCACGCTCCGGCAAGTCAAGACCGCTCGAGCTTCGAGCCGAACCGGCCATATCCACCGGGACTCGATCAGAGAAGGACTCGTCGAGCTCGTGCCAACAGAGAATTTCCGTGTCACGAAGCTCCCAGATGAGGAAGATTCGGCGGCCAGCCCGCTGGGAATAAAAGTAGGCAAGGCCTCGACCCGCGTCTTTCAAGGTTCCGCCCAAGTCACGAACCTCTTTTTCATAGGCCCCGACAGCACGGTCCTTCTCAATGACCTCCCGGCGCAGAGAGTTCATGGTCTCCTCAATCTCCGAGGAGCTGAACTTCCTGGATATAATCGAAAGCTCCTCCAGGAACTCCTTGGCCTTGCGACGACCCTCAAAGCAATCGACGGCGTCCTTCACAATCCGCCGAAGGAGGGGCACCCTCTTGAGCACATCGTTGAGGGACAAGACCTCTGGCTGCCGAGGCTCCACTTTTTTCGTAGCTTCCATGGGGACCGATTGCTCTTTCAGATCAGGTCGCGATCCATATACCGTCTCGTGAAAAAGATCCACCGAGCGGCATGACGAAACCACTGGCCTCCCAGTCCGCAAGAGACTTTGAAAGGCTCAAGCTCAACGTACGGGTCCTATTTATGGAAGAGCCAATGGATTGCGTGCGAACTTTTTTCCACTTATGTGGTTGAAGCTCCACTCCGCAATTCGTTCTTGCTCGTTCGTATTCCGGTTTTGAACCCGCGCCATGCGCTCACAGGCTTAAATTTCTGTCATTAATTCGGCTTGATTCTAAGCCTGAGAAAACTCCGATGCAAACGCGTTTTTGGGGCCGTGGAGTCAAACCAGCGAAGAAGGCCAAAAAGCGCCAGCGGTGACCAGGGCTGGCCAGGCCTGCCGTCAATCCAATGCCTCATCGGCCTCCTTGGGGTGCGCCTCACGGAAGCGCCCCTTCAGATAGGCAAGTCGCTTCGCCAGCCCCCTCGACTCGGCGAACGTCCAGAGAGTGAACAGGAATAAAAGCAAACAAGCAGATCCATAAGCCCAGAAAATGTAGGGCTGGAACCGAGAATCTTTTGCCACTGCCGTGACGAAGCCCGTCAGGGGGACTGCGTCTCCTTGAGGCTCGGACGGCTCATTGGGCAATAACGCAAGCGGCGCCCCAAGAATCTGCGAAAGAAACGTAATGGCTTCGAAGCTCATGATGCCAGGGACCTCCTCAAATGCCAGAGCGGTGAAAGGCCGACTCCATGCGGTTCAGCTCATGGCGGCTCCAGTGGACACGAAACCGCATCCGCCAAAACGCCGTGTAAAGGACCAAAAACGCGGTCGCGCCGACCGCTTCGGTCAAGCGCATCTCAAACTGCGTCAGATCAACATTCATGGGGTGATGAGACTGCCCAAAGAACTGGATCGCAAAGTAGACGATCGGCACGTTGATCGCCGCAATCACTCCAAAGACCCCACTGAAAAGGGCCTTCTTGACCGGTTCATCCATCGTGCCACGTAGCGCAAGGTAGCCAGCATAAGTGAGCCACATGATCGCCACGGTCATGAGGCGTGGATCCCGGACATCCCAGAAAATCCCCCACGCAGCGCGTGCCCAAATACTCCCTGTCACAAGGGTAATGGTACACGCCAGGAGCCCGACCTCGATCGCGGAGGCGGCCCAAAGATCAAGTCGTGGCGACGATCGAGCCAGGTAGAGCCCGCTTACAACGCCGGCAATTACAAACAGATTGAGGCAATTGACTGCCGAGGGGAAATGGAAAAAGAAGATCAAGTAGCTCTCGCCAATCGTCTTGTCTGCCGTCGGGACGTAAAACCCAACTAACCCCAGCGTGGCAAGAACCCCCGCCCAACCGAGGGTGAGGTGAAGCGGCAACGGGAATAAGCGCAAGGAGACATCCTCCTGTTATTCGAGGACCTTGGGAAACAATAGATAGCCCACCGTCAAGTAAATGGCATCCAGGGCCACGCAAAACGTGAAAAAATGAGACTGCCGAAGAGGCCCTCCGAGGGCTCCTCCGGCGATTTCGGTCTGAAAAAATAGCCCACTCTGGCGCAGAATGACCCACAGGAAGGGAATCATCAAGGGCACAAGCAAAATTCTGAGCACGACTTCCCCCCCACCCCGCAGGGTGGTGGTCATTGCGGCGAGCACGACACCAGCTCCCATGTACCCCACGGTGAAAAGGGACATCGCCCCAATGAGTCCGCCGAGTTGGCTCGCCGGGACAAAGGAGAAGAAAAACCCGTAGACGAAAAGAAGCGCAATCTCCAGCACCACGACGTACAGAGTGGTCGCCGCAACTTTCGCCAGGTAAAAGGTGCCCAGGTCGATGGGGGACGTCACAATCCCGCCGAGGACGCCTCCTTCACGTTCCGCTGCGAAGGACTGGCTCAAGCCGACAGTACCCGCGAAGAGGATCGCCACCCAGAAAAAAACCGGGCCCACCGACGAGGAAATCTTCACGCCGCTGTCCCTGTCAACACCGACACTGGCGACGAAGAGCACGAGGAGCGCGAAGAGGAGCATATTGGGAATCGTTTCACGCCGGCGAATTTCTCGGAGAATGTCCCACCCAAGGAGCTTGAAAAATATCGGCAAGGCCTTCATCCCTCGGCCTCCTCCCCTGGAGCGCCACTGTGAGAGCTCAAGGCCAGGCCAGCGAGCGAGAGGTGCGACACTCGGCCGTCTGTGATTTGCGCCGATCCCGTCGCCAGACTCCTTCCAATCTCCAGCTGATGCGTAACCAGCACGACCGTGCGGTTTCCACCCTCTTGATGGAAATCACCAATTACTTTGGCCAGGAGCTCCTGCCCGGCCGGATCGAGACCCGAGAACGGCTCGTCCAGGATCCAGAGCTCGGGCTCGTTGAGCAGGCTGCGAGCAAGGCTGGCACGCTTGATCATGCCCTGGCTAAAGGTGCCGACGGTATCCCGACGCCGACGCGTCAGTCCAAAGGTATCGAGGAGCCTGGCAATCCGCTCATCCTGGTCGGACCTGGGAATCGAGAAGAGTGCCGCGGCAAAATGGAGGTTTTCTTCAAGTGTCAACTCCCGACGTAGGAAAGACTCATGGAGCACTATCCCCAGTCGGGACCTGACCCGGGCTGGCTCCCGCTTCACGTTGCTTCCGAGGACCTCGACCGTACCCTCGGCGAAGCTCCACTGTGTACTCAGTATGCGAACCAGGGTCGACTTGCCAGCACCATTGGGCCCGGTCAGGACGAAGCAACCGCCCCTGGGGATCTCTAGCGAGATTCCACGCAGGACGTCGCGGTAGCCGAAACGCTTGCGGACTTTGTCCAGACGAGCCGCCGGGGACGCCAGGCAATTCACCTCCCCGACCGACTCTCTGGCCTCTCTCGGCAGCATCAGCCCCGCTCGCCTTGGTTCTTGAGCTCCTTCGCCAACGCCTCGAGCAGGTGCGCCCGCTCGGCGATGAGAGCTGGATCCCTGAGACCCCCCTTCTCGAGCTTGTCGATCTGGTCAAGAATGGGACGCAAGCTGCTGAAGGACTCAGGCGAAAGCGGCGATGGACTCGAAGGTGCGGCCGGAGGACCTCCCGGGCTCTCCTCCATTGCGAGCTCCACAAGCGGCTCTCTGAGCCTCTGGTGCTCCTGCTCTCCGATTTCACCCCTCGAACGTCGCAAGTCAATCAGCGCGATTCGGTCAAGAATCTCCTCGCCAGTGAAGCTCGCGAGCAGGGCGTCCGCCGTCGGTTCGCGGGGGCCCAGCGCAAGGCCCAGCAGAATACTGAGAATGCATACCAGCACAAAGCCGCCCACCCACTTCACGGCCCGTAGCGAAACACGCTGGCCCAGGGCCACGTTATCAACATCCAGCACAACGATCGCCTGCGTGCCTGCCATCATGCGATCCGTTGAGAAGATGACATCCTGGTTTCTTTCCTCGCGCGTGAAAGGATCAGGCAGGACAGCGGAATGTCGACCTTTGAGCTGTGGAGAATCGAGGCTCATGGCCTCGTGGGTGCACCACACCAGGAACGACTGTTTATCGAGCGTGACCGGCACTGGAAAACTCTGCACGAACCTCTGACTGGCCGGCACCACGTAGTGAACTTCCCAGGGATCTTTTTGGAGCTCGAAATCGAGCACGCTGGCAATGGGAGTGTTCAGGATGAGAAACTGACCATCCTGGGACGTTCTCCAGCCAGGCATGTCCTTGTAGGGGCCAGTATTGACCAGGATCTTCGCGTCCTTTGGAAGCGGGATCCGCCAAATCTCGCGAGCTCCCGAGGCGGAAGGCTGGCCCACGTACAAAGTGCCACTTTGGTTCTCAACCCTGAGGCCAAATCGCACGCGGATACTCTTTTGGGCTCCCGTCCCGAAGACGTCGTAGGACACCTGCGCCTTCACGGTAAGTTGCTGTGCGTTGTCAGAGGAAGGGTAAAGATTCACGTCCAGGGCACCGGTGGATGGATTGAGAAAGGCGGAGTAGACAGGGTGCCCCCCGAGCTCGGAGCGGGCCACCAGGAAGCCTCCCGGAGGCCATTGCTCGAGACCCGTCTCAAGGCCAAAGGCCCCCGCTGCGTCCGTGGTGGTCTTCCACGTCTTCGACGGAGTCGTGGCGGGCTTCTCACTGTTGAGTCCCTCGTAAAGGAGTATCGAGACCTCACGGGAAGCAAGGGGAACCATCAGCGCAGGGTCGAAGTTCTCGCCCCGCTGCCTGCTCTCCAGGGCCACCCTCAGGCTCGCTTCACCGTCGAACATACGGCCCGTGATGGTGACCGCGGCCGGGCATGGAGTAACAACCCGAACGAGAAGCCAGCCTAACCAAATAAAAGTCCCCAACCTCTTCCTCATCAATGCGACTCTCCCTTTGCTGGAGCCAGAGGGTTTTCGCTCATCTTCGCAAGGCGGCGTGCGACGAGCCCCTCCAGGTGTTTTCTCTGCGATGGCGTGACCCCGCCTCGCCCCTTTCTGAGGAGACTCTTGAGTCGAACCTTCCTCAAGCTCTCAATGTCTCTGGTGACTTGAATCGCACGCTGCTTCAAGCTGCTCCGAAGCCCTTGCAACTCTTCCTCGCCGAGCGCTCCCGACTGCCTACTGTACTCGGCATCCTTGATAGCGCGCAGGAGCTGATCTTTTCGTTTTCTCAAGCGGGCGAGCAGCCCCGCGCTCTCCAGCTCCCAGGGCATCCTTCGGGCGATCAAGCTGTAGACAAGAACACAAGTCACCGCAAGAGCAATGAGGCTGCTGAGCAGCGTGGTACCCCAGGTGACTTCTGACAACTCCGCTGTCACTCTTCCATCTCCTTGAGCTCTCGTTCGATTTGCTCGCCCATCTCTGCGTCCCCCTTCGAGTCGCGCTTGAACGATGCCTCGCTCGCGAAGATTGTGGAGCCAACCGGACTCCGACTTCCACGGGTCATCCTTCGAAGCACAAGGACGACAAAAACCAGGGCCAAAGCCGCGAGTACGCCGGGAAAGAGGTAACCAACCCAGTTCGAGCCCTCTGCCAGGGGCATCGCGCGAACTCGCGGGTCACCCATCGGGTGACCGACCATTCGGGCGACCACCTCCTCGTCTGTGGACCCCTCGTCGATCCACTGGCGAACCAGCGCCTTCTGTGGCTCCGCACAGCCCTGCGCGCACCCTGCGAGCGTACGAGTCCAGTTCTCTTCCGGACACCAGCAAATTATGCCCCGCTCCAGGGCGTCAATGCGGGCCTGGCGGGCCGCCTTGGCGGCGCCCTCCACCAAAGCCCTCGCAGCAACGTCTCCCTCCGGGCCTCCTCCAAGCTCAAGAGCCACCCCGGAAGTGAGCGCCTTGCGGGCCCGCTCGAGCAGTTCGCGACGAATCTTCAGGTCCCCTGAGGCGAGCGCAGCCACACCATCCAATTCGCCCAGGAGCACTCGAATCTGGGCGCGATAACCCTGCTCATCGCCGGGCCTGGCGAGGTGACCCTTCACCGACTCAAGGAATCGAGCAACAAGCTCCAGCTCTCGCCCGCCCACTGGCGCCTGCGCGGGTGCAGCCTCGAGCAAGACTCCAAGAGCAGCCGCGAGACTCACTGTGAAGCAACAAGCTTTTGCGGAGTTGAAGGCGCGTCTCACTCGGAAAGTCCCACCTTGCTTCCGGAGATTGGGATCGCAGCAAAGAGGGCGCCCCCTATCATTGTGAACCATCCCAGGTAAATGAGCATCATCAACGGGTTCAAGAAAACCGTCACGTAGATATTCCCCTGCTCATCGCCCATGGGGTAGTAAATGTAGATGTCTTCCAGGAGCTTTCTGTGGATGCTCACTTCAGAGATCCACTCCTGCTTCTTTGGGTAAAAACGCCGCTCGGTATCAAGCTCCGCCACGATCTCCCTGTGCGCGGAGGCCTTCGCTGCCTCCGCGCCATGAGCAACGGGCAGAGCCTGGGCGGGCACGCGCGTGACTTGAAATTTAACCTCGTCCCTCCAGTAGGGCTCGCCGGGACGAACCTCGGACACCAGGGTCTTCTGGGTGGGAGTCACCTCGTACGGCCCCACCTTGACGCTCTCACCGACAACGAGCTTCGCGTTCTCCTCCTTCACCTTGAACATCGAGCTCGCAATGATGCCCGTGGTAAGGATAGCAATGCCGATGTGCACCACGTAACCTCCGTAGCGGCGATTCTGCCGTACCACAAGATTGAAGAAAGCGGTGAGAATGTCCTCCTTGCGGTCGAGCATCCTTGATTTCATGCCTCGAAGAAACTCGAAAGTGACCGTGGAAACAATGAAGAAGCTCAGGCCAAGAAACACTCCGGTCGGATAGAAGGCCGAGGGGTGCTGGCTCTCCGGCCTGAGCAACTTCGACCAGGCTACCCAGCTGAGAGGAAGGACCTCTCCCCACGTGCCGAGCAACCCCCGAAGCGAGAAGAATAGATAGAGTAGACCGACAAAAACACAAGAGGCCGCCAGTGGCCAGAGAAGATTGGCTCGCAACTTCTCGCGGCTTGTCTTGACCCACCCGAGGCAAGGCCCGACAGCCGTCAAGAACAGCAACATCGCGAAAAGCGGCGTTGTCAGCATGTTGAAGAGGCCCGGATTCTTCAGATCCTTCCCGAAGTAGTCGTGCGAGATCTTGTCATAAAACGACAGAAAAAAAACTACCGCCGCTATCAGGACCAGGATCCAGTTATTCAGAAAGAAAGCGGACTCACGCGAGAGCATGGACTCGAGCCGGCTCGTACCACGCAGTTGGCGCAACCGGAACGCAAAGAGGAGCAGCGACACGGCCGCGATCGCAAAAAGAAAATACTGAAACTTGGTACCGATGTCTCCTCCGGCAAACGCATGAATCGAGTCCACAACTCCCGAGCGGGTCATCCAGGTGCCGACGATCGTGAGGAAGAAGGAGGTAAGGATCAACAGCAGGTTCCAGGCCTTCAGCATGTCGCGCCGCTCCTGGATCATGATCGAGTGCAAGAATGCCGTACCCGTGCACCAGGGCAGAAATGAAGCATTTTCAACAGGGTCCCAGGCCCAGTAGCCACCCCAGCCGAGCTGGCGATAGGCCCACAGACCGCCGAGGATGATCCCGCTCGTCAAGAAGATCCAGGCGACCATCGTCCATCGACGCACGACGCGGATCCAGTAGTCACCCAGCTCACCGGCGAGAAGGGCCGCCAGTGCCAGCGCGAAAGGGACCGTCCAGGCCGTGAAGCCGAGGTACAGAACCGGCGGATGGATAACAAACCAGTAGTTGACCAACTGCTGATTGAGCCCGGAGCCATCGGTCAGAGAGCCCAGGGAGTCCATGGCGATGTTGTGACTGCTTGCAAGTTGCAAACGCTTTTCAAACGTCATGCTCTCAAAGGGATTCTCCTGATACGTCACAAGACAGAAGAAGAAGATCACGCTCGTGAGCACAAGATAAACATAAGGCTCGAGCCGTCTTCCCGTCGGGTGCCGCGAGCTCCAGCGATGCTGGAAAGCCAGGGCAGCCGAGTAGAGCGTGACGAGGAAGGTCCAGAAGAGGAGCGATCCGTCAAGCCCTGCCCACAGGCACGCGATCTTGAATCCAGTGGGCAGTAATTTTTCCGAGTAATTGTAAATGTATTCGCAATCGTAGACGCCGTTGACGAAACCGTGAACGAGGCACCCTGCGGAACCTCCCGTCAGGGCGAGAAGCGCGTAAAACCCGGTCCGCGCACTCACCACGAAACGCCGGTCCTTGAGGCAGAGTCCCAGAAGGGACAGGAGAAAAATGACAACCGTAAGCCCGGTCGCCAACAAGAGCAGCTGCCGCCCGAAGTTCAGGATTTCCATGGAACCTTTCCAGTCCAAACCCGGCGGGGCCGGTCAATGGACGCTCTCGAGTCACCTGATCTGCGTCGCGCCAGGCGCGGCCGCCTGCTGACTGCCCGTGTATGGTCCCGCTTCCTTGGCATCCTTGGACGCCTCGTACTTCGACGGACACTTGGTAGTTACCACGCTGGCGACAAATCGATTCTTCTGCCGGTCGAAGGTGCCCCTCAGCCCAACATCGATACCCGGCTTGAAATTCTCGGGAACGGAGCGGGGGCTCTCCACGACGACAAGCTGCCCCTTCACATTCCGGGAACTGACAGTGAAGACAAGGGGCGCAAAGGAATGAATGAGCTGTACCTGACCGTCCTTGACCTCCACTTCGGTTCCCACGACCTCCGGCGCCCCCAGCTCTGCAACCGAAACGACAGGAATCGCGCTTGCGATTCCGACCCAGATGAGCGCAACCAGGGCGCTCAAAAAGGTCGCCGCAATAAGGAAGAACTTCATGTAGATATTCCCCTGTTCGTTGTGCCCTCATGGGCACTGGGCCAGCTATGCACGAGTGGTTCCCATCAATATTTGAGGCATTGTACAGCATGCGGCATCCGATCGCAACGTGCGGAGATCAAGGGGCATAGGGAGAAAAGCAGAGTCCATCTCCAAACGTCCACTGGACTGCCGGTTGACTCAGTTCCTTGAGCCGCGTTGCGACGACTGGCCGTTCGGCCTGGTATTTGATGCAAGTGGAGCGAGGCTATAATCAGCGCGGCCACGATTGAGACAGCTTGATCAAGGCTCCCCCACCATCGGCGCCGGAAGCACCCGGCGCTTATCGAGCGCCGGGGAGGCGGGAGGGCGCCACCAGGCGGCCGATGCGAGGGAGGACTTTCTCCCCCGCGAGGAGTTCAAGATCCATGTCAGCCATTCAAGATCGATTCGATCTGTTCGTCTTTGACCTCGACGGTACGCTGGCCGATACGCGCGAGGACATCGCCTCCAGCGTCAATCATGCGCTCCAGGAACTGCGTCGTCCCCCCCTGGATCTGGGGACTGTGACCCGATTCGTGGGTGACGGCGCCAGAACACTGCTGGCGCGTGCCCTCGGGGAAAGCGCCCCGGAAGAAGAGATCGAGGCAGCGCTCGCGGCATTCCTTGCACACTACCGCGACGCATGCCTGAACTCGTCCCGTCTTTACGAAGGGGTCCGGGAAGCCCTGGACGGGCTCCGATCGAAGACGCTCGCAGTACTCACCAACAAGCCGCGGTACCATTCGCTCAAAATCTTGCGGGGGCTTGGAATTGAACACCACTTTCGCTGGATCCAGTGTGGAGATGACGCCTGGCCCAAAAAACCCGATCCCGGTGGCTTGCTTCACCTTGCCAGGGCTGCTGGATGCGCACCGGGTCGTGGGCTTTTTGTGGGCGACAGCTCCGTGGACATCGCCACTGCGAGGGCGGCGCACTTTCCGTTCGCGTTTGTAAGCTACGGCTTTTCTCCCGATGCCGTCGCCGGGCAAACGGTCGACCTCGTCCTCAACGACTTGCGCCAAGTGCTCGACGGGTGACTCTCCCGGAGTGTTCGCACCCCCCAGGAGTGGGCAACAAACCGTGTACTCTTTTTCGAGAACGCGCTACGATAAGCTTGGTTGAGTGAGCTGGCTGACCAGCTGCTCCGCGAGCCAAGAGTTAAGGACAAATTTCCCGGAGAATTGACCCGTATGGCAGATGCAGCGATGCAACCCAAGGCTCCTCCCGGCCGCAGGAAGAAGAAGCCCAAGCAGCTTGCGTACATCACGGAAGCCTGTACGGGGTGTGCTGGATCTCCCGTGTGCCAATCCTACTGCCCCGTCGATGAGTGCATGATCCTCGTCCAGAATCCAGGTGCCTCCACCTTCGGGGTCATCGAGGTCAATCCTCTCGCCTGTATCGGCTGCAAGAAGTGCACCGCAAAGGGGCCCGAAGGCACCTTCCTGGACGGGTGCCCATGGGACGCGATCGTCATGGTCGATATCGACGAATTTGAAACCAAGTACGGGGAGCTTCCTTTTTAGAGCCTCGCCCGTTGTTCATGTTCTGGCGGCCAGGGGCCTGGGAAGAACACGCCAGAGGCTGCCAAGATACTTCCCAAGTCCAAGTTTCGAGGTGGTTAAGGCTTTGACCTCGACGTCGATAGCGGTTCGTAGCACGCCGGTGAGAGGGTGCGAGAAAAAAAGGACCCACAGCCGTTGCTGTGAGTCCTTTCTGTTTTTTGGCGAGGACGACGGGACTCGAACCCGCAACTTCCGGATCGACAGTCCGGTACTCTAACCAATTGAGCTACGTCCCCAAATTGTGGGCTCGCTTATCTACCCTGCCCAACTTCGATTGTCAACCATCGACCAGCGCGTTTCACTGCCACAGCAGTCCTCAACTCTGGCTTGCAAGCCGGTATCTCTGACTATCCCATTCAAAGTCCCTGTTGAGGTACTTCTTCAGCGTTGCCGAAACTCGCTGGGTCAGCTCATCGATTCCGAGATCGGTTTCATAGCCAGCAATTACCACCCTGCTAGCGATCTCGGAAACCTTCAGCGGGCCCGAGGAATGGCTCAGCACGTCGATAATGTAGTCCTTCAGCCGGGTCTTTTTCTTGGGTAAGATCTCGTGCACGACCGTGGAGTCGGAACGTGTGGATCCTTCTTGCAGCCGGTAACGCCTCCCTTCCTTCTGGAAGGCCTCGTATCGCTGAAGCGCTTGAAACACGGTGTTGTAAAACGATCTGGGGTTCGTGGAGCTCGACTGGTACCCAACCTGGGGCAGTCGCCTCTGAATTTCAGCAGGGGCCAGAGCTCCACCCGCCTCGAGCAAGACCTGGGCAATGAAGTCCTTGAGATTACGCTTGCGCTTCCCTGCAAGGAAGCTATGCGCGGCTTCTGGCACATCAACGGCCCGCTGGGCTTCCTGAGCACTCAACTTCTCGAAGGCGTCAATCGCGTCCTCGATTCTTCGCAGCTCAAGTCGCAACCGATCCCGATCCCTCAGCAGATCAGACAATTGAGTGTTCTTCTTTTTCAACTCAAGGATCTCTTCAAGATCCTTGATCGTCAAGGAGTCCAGCCATTTCTGTGGAAGGTTTGATAGCATTCTGTCTCTCGATGGCCTGCCCAGCTCGGCAAGCGGACCAGTATTAAGGAATCAAACGTTGCAGGAAATCTTGAAAACTGTTTGGCAAAGGGAAGGCACAACTCCCGTCATCGCGGCAAGGTGGAGGCGCGGGAAACCGTTTTCCCTCTCAACAGCCTCGCAATGCCTTTATTTCGCAGATGTAAGCTGCATGATCCGACGCATACGGCTCCAGTAGCACGAGAGACCCAGGGGCAAAGCCCTCCATATATTCATGATTCCCTACAAAAGGAAAACTACTATAACAAGTCAAGAGCTTTTCACCTGCAACCACGAACTATCAAACCCTCTAAATACCCAGCCAATTGTTACTCTCACTGCCGGGCAGGCCAGCCGCAGCTACCATTGGCATTTCCCTATGTGCTTCCTTTGGCAAGCATTGTAACCAGGTCGCCCCTCAACTCAACAGAATTTTTGGTCAGCGCGCCTGCCAGCTCAGGTCCCTCCAGGTCAGCTCCTCGAAGCTTCAGGCTCGGCAAGGCCTCCAAGATTATGGGCTTGAGAGATGGATCCCATAAGCCTTTTTCCAACGCTCCGACAAGCCTCTCCCTGGCATAGGCATGATCGAGAGCAGCACGGTGTGGACGCGGGGTAATGAGCGCCGCGTAGGTATCGAGAAGGCCCAGAAGCCGAGCAAGAAACGGAATCTCTGTCCCGACCTTTTGATCGGGATAACCGGTGCCATTCCAACGCTCATGGTGGTCTATGGCCATGTTGGCGACATCCCCAGACCACTCCTGGGTGCCAGCAATGAGCGCACAACCAATCCTCGTATGACTATGAATCGTCTGTACATCCGCTGGAGTGAGAGACCCGGCGGCCAGCGAGGCCGTCTCGCGGACAAACGCCATGCCCACGTCATGCAGAAACCCTCCCAGGACGAGGTTTCTCGTCGTCGCCTCGTCCCAGCCCAGGAATCGTGCCACCCCTGCGCAGAGTTGCGTCACCAGCACCGAGTGCGGCGCCACAACATCGCCATCGACGGGCCTTGAAAAGCCACGGAGGAGGATGGTGGCGTTCCCCTCCAGCAACTCGAGGACACTGTCGAGAAGGATCTCCGTCCTTGGGACGTTGATGCGGCGTGTCATGCGAACCTCGTCGAAGAATGCACGGGAGCGAACGAGGATACGCTCGACCGCTTCCTGGACTGCAGCATCGATGGACCCACCAGCGGCGATCTCCGCATTCGAGGTGAGGTCGAGCAGGGGAAGGCTGCCCCGAGCATCCCTGCCCCCCCCCTTCACGGCCCAGGCTGGGTCCAAGCAGCGTCGCTCCTGGCCCGGGAGGATCTGCCCCGCTGGATCCAGTGCTTCCACGAACCTGCTGGCATCGTTGTGGAAAAGATTTTCCTCGTGGTAACAACGAATGGCCTCGGCATCGTCCATTGTTCTCACGAGGGCCGGGATACGGTGGAGTCCTGCCTTCCTTGCGGCCAGATACCTTCTATATCCGCAAACCACCTGAAGGCGAGCCTCCCGATTGCGCACAAGAATGGGCGACAAGACCCCTATCTCGCGAATTGAACGCATGAGCCCTTCGAAATCCAGGATCTCGCGCGGAGGGTACGGTTCGTCGGCCCACAGGGTGCCTCCCGTGGGATCGTCCGTCGACGGGCAGAGTGCAATCCACTGGAGTTCGGCAGTGATGGTGGCCATGTGCTTGGACTTTTTCCTTCAGGTAAACCGGGTTCCTGTTGGTACCGGGAATCCGAGGCGGCTGGGGGCATTCAGCTTCCCCCTGAATTTGTTGAGCACCACACCGACAAGTGAGGCCTGAGCCTCCCCCAGAAGCATCCTCGCCCTGGCGAAATCCGGAGCCTCCGTTCTGTGCGCCTCGAGGACGAGGAGCGCTCCGTCGGTGCAGTTGGCAAGGGACCTGGCACTGCCCCCGGAGCAAAGTGCTCCCGAATCACAAATGACAAGGTCTGCGATTCTGGCGAATCGAAGAATCAGGGGCCGGAGACATTCGATACGCAGTTCCGTTCCAGCTCGGGCTGAAAAATCGCCTCCGGCCACGACTCGGAGCCCCTGTGTCTCCGTACTCACCGCGCAAGCAAGAATCTCTGCATCGGAGAAGCGACCAGCTTCCGGCGTTGGACAGGACCCCGTGGAGCTGAATCGATTCATGAGCTCGGCGAGACCTGGCCCTGACGCCAAGTGAAGAACGTTCTGGAGCGTTGGATGCTCGGGATTGCCTTCGATGAGGACAACCTGCAATCCGCGATTCGCGAGCGCAGCAGCAAGCCCCACCGCAACGGTGGTCTTTCCCTCAGAGGGGAGGGCGCTTGAGATCAGAAGTGAGCGCAGGTCACGTTCTTCAACGGCGCGCTCAACTGCGCCTGCAAGTCCGACGAACGCAGGCTCCCGCGCACAAGACCCTGGGGGCCCCTCTTCCCTGTCCACGGACCGGGGGATCGTGCCAAGGACTGGCAACCGGAGCCTGCGATGCGTCTCGTGCGTGGAACGAAATCGGGTGTCATTCCGATTCACAGCCCATGCTCCGAGCAGAGAAAGTAGCACTGCCGAGGTAGCCAGGACCACAACCCTTTCGAGCGAGCCCCTCGGTTGAGTGCCCAGTAGGACTTTGTTGTCCTGAAACTTCAGCTTCCTCCCGAGATAGGCACGCGGCTCTTCAGCGAGCAGCCTCCGCACGGCGCCGTCGAGGCGTGCAAGCTCGCTTCCAAGATCCTCGGCGCTCAATTGGACACCGGCAACCTCATCTCCTTTCGCAAGCGCTGCGGCTTGCGCAGTGACGGTTCGCTCCCGTGCGAGACTCGCCATGGCTGACTTGAGCTCTACGTGAGTTGTATCGAACAGCGCCTTCAGCTTTCCTTCGAGCCGCACTCGCAGAGCCTCGGCCGCTCCTGAAACAGCCAGGTGCGCACTCCTCCTGTCCCTGTCCACGCCGACAATGGAGGCCTCCCCTCCCGAAGAGCGCCAAAGAGCGGCCAATGCCAGTGAGGGGTCAGCTTCCTCGCTCGAACGTGGCCGACCCGTCCGCATGGCAGTGCTCCATGAAGAGCACTCAAGGCCAAACTGGGTCTCCGCCACAAAGATGGGTCTCCGTACCCAGGCCTCGGAGAATGCATGAGAAAAAGAGGCGGCTGCGAGGCACAAGAGGGGCACGTGCCACTGGCGGCGAACAAATAGAAAAGTATTTGCGATTTCCATGCAGGCTGGGGGGAACATGCCAGGTTGAATGCGAGTTTTTCCCCCTCGTTCAATTTCGGCCGCGCGAGGATTCCGTCTTGAGAAGGCCTGGAAAAGAGCTTAAAAGAGCTGACTCCTTGACCGGCCTTGAGTCCAGTCGACTCCCAAGGCTGATAATGCCCGTGAAAGGACCCGCCATCCCCATGAATGAAACGGCATGCCCAGCCCGTGTGCGAGAAGCCTTCGCCCAAATTAACGTGCCCGAGTCACTCAAACTCAGGGCCGAAGAGAGCCTGGCTCGATGGCTCGAGAATGAAGCGTTCGTCGAAGCTCGCCCCCAGCTCGACTATCTCATCGAGAAGGAGCGCTACAGCCTTCTCTTCGATGCCTTCTTTCAGGATATTCCGTTCGGGACTGGGGGTCGGCGAGGGGGCGTCGGTTTCGGTCCCAATCGAATCAATACCTTCACGGTTGCAACTTCCATCGAGGGTCACTCGAAGTTTCTGAAGCATCGCTTCGGTGCCAACACGGACTTGTCCGTGGTCGTGGCCTACGACGTGCGTGTCTTCACTGACCTGCGTGGTGTTTATGACCGGAGTCGTCCCAATCCAGTCCTTGGCCTGACGTCCAAAGACTTCGCAAGAATTGCTGCCAGCGTTTATGCCGCAAACGGGATTCGCGTCTGGATGCCGGATCCAGACAAGGACCGTTACATCTCCACACCGGAGCTCTCCTTCGCCATTCGCTTCCAGAAAGCCCACGGCGGGCTCAACATCTCGGCATCCCACAACCACCCGGATGACAACGGCGCCAAGATCTACAACGACAAAGGCAGCCAGGAAATTCCGCCACTCGACGAGGAGCTGGCGCGAATTGTAGAAGCCACCACTTCCGCCAGGACCCTGCCGTTTGCCGAGGCTGTAGCAAAAAATATCGTTCGCTGGCTACCTCCGGAGGTATCCAACGCCTATCTGGAGACCAATGCTCGGGTATCCCGGGACCCTCGACGTCGTTCGGCCCGAGTTGTCTTCACGCCACTTCACGGGACGGGATTTCAGTCAGCGGGTGCGGCGTTGCTGCGCGCTGGCTTCGAGGTTGAGCTTTTCGCGAACCAGGCGAAGCCCGACGGTACCTTTCCAAACGTCCCTTTTCGCTCGCCCAACCCGGAGGTTCCCCAGTCACTTCTGGGAGCCATGGAGTACGCCAGAGAAACTGGTGCAGATCTTGTCCTGGGTACAGACCCCGACGCCGATCGACTGGGCATGATGGCGCCTCACAAGGGGCACTGGGTCTTCCTGACCGGAAATGAGATTGGAGTGATTCTGGCGCACTACCTTTTCTCACTCGAGAGCTCCAGTCGGAGTCGTGCGGCTAACAAATCACCGGCCGACTTGTACGCCATCACGACGGTAGTTACGACGTCCCTGTTCGCGAAGGTAGGCCGAGCGAACAAGGTGAAAATCGTCGATGACCTCGGTGTCGGGTTCAAGTACGTGGCGGATGTGATCAATAGCATCGAGTCCAAAGGAAGCTACCGGGACATCCGCTCCACGGTGAACGGGTTCGTGATCGGCATCGAGGAGTCGCATGGTTACTTGGTGGTACCTTCCATACGCGACAAGGATGCTGCTGGAGCTGCTGTTCTCCTTGCCGAGATTGCCTCATGCCTCAAGGATCAGGGCAAGTCTTTCACGGAGCAACTAGAGGAGATCTACCGCGAGTTCGGATATGTCCGGAACTTTCTTGTCTCGACCGTGATGCTTGGAGCAACCGGCTTCAGCAACATGCGCCGAATCCAGGAAAGCTTGAGACATGGCCCCCCCAGCACGGTCGGCGGACGTCGCGTCATCGAAACGATCGATCGCTGGTCCGAATCTGGCCCTCTGGGGAAAATCGTATCGGAGACCGACCGTATGTCGCGCGACTTGCTCACCTTCAAGCTAGAGGGTGATGCACGAATCGTACTGCGACCCAGCGGAACGGAGTCGAAGAACAAGGTGTATGTCGAGGTCAGCGGGAAACCTCTCGGCAAGACCGCTAGCCAGGAAGCGCTTCAAGCCGAAATGCGCCGAATTGATGCCGAAGCAAAGGCTCTCGGTAGAGCTTTCACCAGAGAGATGCTGTCGCGAATCAAAGTTTTTTTACCCGACCATGCGCTGGAGATCTCCGACCTTGTGGCGCTCGAGAACAAGATAGACTTCGCGGAAAGACTCCTACCCGAGCTCATGTCTCGCCTTGAGCGGGGCGAATCGGGCAAGGAGCTTGATACCTGGCTGGACAGTCGACTGAAACCCTTTGGCGCCGATGCCCGGCTCCTCGTCAAGCCAGCCGTCACCGCTTACGTCGGCGCTGGTGGCGTGTCGAAAGACGTTTCCAGGTCTCTGGAGCTCCTTTTTGGCCGATAACCTCGCATGACCCCATAACAGACAGCCGCCGCTCGACTGTAGAGAGCAATCAAGTACACTCATCCAGTTGGGATTTTCGGAGAACAGACTGGAGGAATCAGAATCATGAAGTGGCACGCGATTGGATTTTCCCTGATTTGCCTGGGGTGTTTTGCGTTCTTGGGCTGCGGCACAACAGAAGAGAGCGAGCTTGCGGGCCTGGACGCCCCTCTGGATAGCACGGTTCCACAAGACCCATCCTTACAGGAATGGAAGGAGGTCTGGAGCGTCGAGGTGCGTGGCAAGGACGTAAACTCAAGAAAGGTCGGGTACCTCGTCAGGAGCTTCACACAGGACGAGCCCGAGGGCCGCTACTTCGTGCGCGATCTGATATGGGATGTTCGCGGTTTTCTGCTCCCCGAGGGCAAGGCCTTTGCCGTCGACTCACGTTTGAGTGGAGCAGTCCCTCGAGACCTTGGAAACACGGGATTTGAGGGCGGCGTGAAAAAGATCTTGAAGGTGCCCGGCGAGATCCAGTTCCGGCCACCCACCCGATCCGCCTCCGTCTCCACGGGGAGCTAACAGCCTGTTGAACAAGTCCAACCCGGACCTTGGCGGGCGCACTGAAGTCCTGAAAAGGGTCTGATGCCGGAGGGTCCGAGCCGATTCCGTGGCTTCGGCTCGGACCCTCTTGCCTGACACAGGCCAAGACATCAAGACTGAGCGAACCTCCCCGTTCTCGGGGCTCTCCCGGCGCCTCGACTCTGGATTAGTTGTCTGAATCACAACCCAGGCTGCCCGTGTCGTTGTCCGAGGGATCTACCCCCGCCTGCGGGAATGGCTCGGAGGGCTGTGGGCCACCCTTGAAAAGGTAATTCAAGATCCAGATCGGATCCGACAAATCCAGTCGTGTGTCGTTGTTGGCGTCCCCGGCATCCTTGCAGGGCGGTACACGGCCACCCTGGAATATGTAATTCAAAAGGAACACGACGTCGCTAATGTCGACACCGTCATCCTTGTTTGAATCGCCACGAATGAAGCCCCGACGAATGTCGACTCCAGCCGAGTCGTGGACGAAAACCGGACGCACAGCCCTGTCACCTAGCAGGACGAGGTTGTGTGCCTCCGCAAGCCGCTCCGGCGGCTCCGGGGGATTCAGGTTGTTAGGCAGCTTGAGGCCATCGGCGAACCGGATCGTTGCAAAACCCTGGTCAGCACTGACCAGGATTCCTAACTTGAGCGTGGCAACAAGCTGGTCAGTGCCTGGGGGCAAAAATGGGCTGTCGCTGCCATGAAACCAGAATGGCGTTGCAAAGTCCTTGAGGGCGGAAATGAAAGCTACTCCTTCTCGATTGCGGGTTTCGGCAATGATGTACTCGGCACTCTGGGCCGAAAGCAACGTGTTCTCCTCCGTCTGAAGCTCATCTATGCGAAGCGCTTCGGGGTTGAACTGGATCACCATCATCAGGCCTGTGATCCCGACTTCATTCGACATGGTGACAGGAATCGAGATTCCCGTGTTGCTTGGAACTCCCGCCCCGGCCCCCAACTTGAACACGAAGCGCGGATCTCTGGCGTTCGGAACGGTGATCCCAGGGGTCGGATCCATGCCTGCGGTTGGATACGGCGGGGGCGGCTGTGGTCCCCCATTGAATAGCGCGTTGACAAGGTAGGTGTAATCACTCAGCTCCACCAGGCCGTTGTCGTTGACATCGGCCGCCAAGACACACTCCGGCACCGAGCGACCAAGAAAGAGAAATGCCAAGATCTCGACTCCGTCATTGAGGTCAACTACTGGGGTACCCCCTGGCGCCGTACCGGTGACATCGCCGCGAACAAAAACACAGTCGGCTTGAGCCAGGGCGCACGTGCGTGCAAGGCAAAGGCTCAGGAGCCCTCCCAGGACGAAAAGCTTGCCGCACTGGAGACTAACATCCAGGAACGTAATCCGGCATTTCATTTTTTTCTCCTCGAAATCAAGGGAAGCATGCACTGTAGAAACCCCTCCACAGCACGCAGGCGCAAGAACGAAAACTCAATCGAAAACCCAAATGGCTCGACCCAAGTTGACTGGTAGGCCATTGTATCAATGAAGGGATAGACTGCAAGCTTCGGTTCCAAGAAGATTTGATCAACCGTGAGCGTGGGGTTAGCATGGCGATAGCCGTCCCAAGGAGACGGGGAACCTGTGCGAATGGATTGTTGAACTCGAGGAGTGAATTGATGATGAGCCAGCGGATCGCCCGGAACGGCAGCTTCGGATGGAGCGGCGGCTACATAAGAGCTTGTATTGGGGCACTTTGCCTCGTTTGCTGCCAGGGAATTCTCCCCGCGCAGGCGCTACAGGGAACGCAGATCGAGTATCAGACTACAGGCCTTCTGCCCGGAACTGGCCGCGATGAGAAGCCCACCAGGGTCACTCAACTGATTACCCTGGACGCTACTGGCTCAAAGCTTCTCTACAAGGAGACTCGAGAGGGATCCCCGGGAATGCGCAGAGTAGTACTTCGAACTGACGGTCCCCAACCCGTGATTTACGAGCTCCTCGGCGGCGATCGTTACAGGGAGTACAGGGAAGACCTGAACCAGCTTCAAAAGGAAAGAAATGTTATCGAGGAGAATGAAATTCTCCGCGCGAAACGACTCAACCAGAAGGAGCGTGCGGTTTTTTTCAAGGAGAATTACTGGCTACGGCCAGACGGATCACGGGAAGTGAAGGTCTCCCGCGAGCCGGGCAGAAAGATCCTGGGATACAGTTGTGATCGAATCATCGCGACGGAAAACGGCCGAGTGATCGTGGACGGCGAGGTGGCAAGACTGCCGACGGTTGGTGGCGGACCCTTTCAGCTCTATCGAAAACTAGGCGCATTCTCCGACGAGGTACTGCAATCCCTCTCCAGCGTGGATGGAATCCTGCTGAAGGGCAAGATCACCGTGGTCCATCCGCTCAAGGCCAACGTGTTTGAGGTTGAGGCCAGGAGGGTGGACAACTTGCCGGTGGATCCAAAGATTTTTGAGGTCACTGGGCTCACGAAAGTCGAGGAGCCCACGGAAGTAAGTTGCTCGACTTGCGGAAAGGCGACAAACCCCAAGGCTCCAGGCGGCAAGGCATGGCTCGAAGACGTTTCGCACCTTTTCTGCGACGAGAAGTGCCAGAGGAGTTTCGTCGACAGGTACAAGTTGGAGAAATCCAAGGAGTCGCGAAATGCCAAGCCGCCCGAGAATCGATAGCAGACCGCCCGCAGCGTGAGCGCCACGAGCGGCGCTCGCGTTGCTCCTGAAGTTCAGCCTTGACTCCCCCTCCAGGAGGGATAGGATTGCGCCGCAACTGACCCGGTGGAACCGAGTCGGCTTGCGTGAGTGAAAACCGCGGGGTGTAGCTCAGCTTGGCTAGAGCGCTACGTTCGGGAC